>LNFM01002474.1_pt1 | contig 60528 bp, 71 predicted proteins | sample 596031 | NCBI WGS metagenome assembly LNFM01 (sample SAMN04254537, study PRJNA301005) | activated carbon metagenome | isolation source: dual media filters at the Ann Arbor, Michigan drinking water treatment plant | place: USA: Ann Arbor | reverse complement strand
GTACAGTCGCGACACCGCTCATAGCGCGAGGTAACTGATGGGTACGGAACGCGTACGCGGCCTGTGAGAGTGCCGCGAATTCGTAAAGGCGTTTGATCGACGTCATATTGGCACCTCGGGTTCTAACGGCTTGGCGGCTTGGTCGGTACGAGCAGAAAGATCAACGCAGCTCCACCACCAAGCCACTGCTTGCGCCTTCTCGTCGTCGCCTGACCGACGATCTTCCGTACTGCCCACACCGCAAAAACGATGTAGCCGAGAGGAATCAGCAGGAGGAGGATTTCCATTCGGTCTTTTCCTCACATCACTTCGTGGTCACGGCTGGATACCACGCACATCACGTGGCTTCCGTCATGGCCCTTGGTTGAAACATTGTCGCGTGGTCGCGCCCCTGCGGCCTTCATCCCAACCGCACCCCTCGCCTTTCCCCCAACGACGCCGGCGCCTGGTGCGCATTACATCCCAGGGGTCAGGTCTTGCAAGCGCACATTTAGCCGTTGATTGTGAAATCCTCCGAAGGGCAGTTCGATCTCGTACTCTGGCGAAATGCTTGAATGAAAGACCTGACCCCGTGTTTTTGGACGGCAGAAAACTGGAATGATGTCGGCATTCTATCCCCCGACAAAAACGCTATCGACAAAGTCGCGGATCTTCCTGTGCATCGCATGCCACTCGGACACCCATCGATGAAAAAAGCGGTACCGGACATAGACGTCAGGTTTTACTTGAAAAAGCACTTCACAAGAGATAGATGCTACTGTTCCATCCAAAGGTGGACCCGCACAGTTGATGAGCGTGCCCTCATCCGACTCTAGTGACGGAGTATCCACGTAGTAGTGAGGACGCCGGGTCGAACGGAGTGATACTTCCCAGAGTTTAAGATCTTCCCTGTATTGAGCTGGGGCCAAGCGAGACTCGGAAAAGCTAATGCGCTCACGCCACCCTATAAATCCTGGTTTCGCGTCTGGCGTTACAATCAGAAAGACGGTTAGCACACGTGTTAATTCAAGTGTCGAGACAGTTGAGCGATATGACACCTCTGGCGCGGTGAGCGCGTAAATCACTGGGCCACTAACATAAACCTTTGGGACAAGAATCTTGTGTTTACCTATGATTCGCGTTTTTACATCGGAGTCGACTGGAGTTTCGGTCGGACGCACGTCACCAGCTAACGTAACGAACCCTGTAATCTCTACATTTCTCCATCTGTCTAGCACTTCGTCGGCGTACGGGTCGTCAAACTCGCTGCCGCACGCCGAATTTGGCAAAGACAAAATTGCCGGTGCTAGAGCCCACAACGACAGAATCAAATGCCGGACTCGTGGAATCTTACAAATAGCAATCTTGAGCGACCTCCACTCACGGAGCGTTTGGCAGTAACTTATCCTAGCCTCGTTACGCAAAATAAAAGGGGTCAGGCACGAACTAAACCAAGCGAGCCTGGAACCTTTGACTATCACCGCACCTTCCCCACCCCCAACTTCTGCACCTCCGCGTTGTCCCGCTTGCCGTCGTACATGAACGAACGGATGCCGCGGCGCGGATAGTCGACCACGTCGTAGGCATGGCGGGTGCCGCCGACGAGATACACGACCTCCTCGTTCGAGTCGTTGACCATCGTATGCGGCACGGAGCCTGCGGCGAAACCCATGAAGTCGCCTGCCTTGACCTTCGCCTTGCGCTCGCCGATCTCGACGCTCGCCTGCCCGGACAGGATGTAGATCCATTCCTCGTCGTGGTGATGCGCGTGATACTCGGTGGATTCGCGGCCGGGCAGCAAGCGCACCAGATGCACGCCGAGCTGGCTCATGCCGCATGCATCGCCCAACGAGCGTGTTTCGCGCGAACCGTTCGGATTGAAGGCGTGCTCGTGCGTGCGTGCGGGCATGGCCGCGATGGCCTCGGCGCTCAGCAGCGGAAACGGAATGTTCGGTTCGCTCATGACCTCTCCTCGAAGGTGCGCGCGATCGGCGTCCGGCAAGCTGCCGGGACGATCACAAGACGGTGCGAGTAAGTTACCATGCCCCGATGGATACCTTGCTCATCGTCGGCTTCGGCGACATCGCACGCCGCGCCGTGCCTGCGCTGCTGCCGCATTTCGAGATCGTCGCCATGGTGCGCCCGGAGCGCATCGGCGAAGTCCAGATGCCCGGCGTGCGCATCGAGCCGGGCGATCTGGACGCGCCCGAATCCTTGAGCCGCTTCGCCGGCCGCGCGAGCCACATCCTGCATACTGCCCCGCCGCCCGTGCGCGGCGCGACGGACCCGCGCACGTCGCACCTGCTGGCCGCGCTGGCCGCCGGCACACCCTTGCCGCAACGCCTCGTGTACATCAGCACCAGCGGGGTCTACGGCAACTGCGATGGCGCCCTGGTCGACGAGCGTCGACCGGTGAATCCGCAGAGCGATCGGGCGCGCAGGCGCGTGGATGCGGAAGACCAACTGACCACGTTCGGCCAGCGGCACGGCCTGCGCACGGTCATCCTGCGGGCGCCGGGGATTTACGCTTCCGATCGCCTGCCGCTGCAGCGCCTGCGCAACCGCACACCCGTGCTGCGCGCGGAAGACGACGTCTATACCAACCACATCCACGCGGACGACCTTGCGGCCATGACGGCAGCCGCCCTGACCCATCCCGACGCCGAGGGCGTCTACAACGCCAGCGACGACAGCGCGCTGACCATGAGCGCCTGGTTCGACCTGCTTGCCGATCGGTCGGGACTGGAGCGCCCCGCGCGCATCCCTCGAGCGGAGGCGAGCGGCCTCATTCCCGCTCCGCTGCTCTCCTTCATGAGCGAATCGCGCCGACTCCTCAACGCCAAGATCAAGCGCGAGCTCGGGCTGCAGCTGCGCTACCCCACGGTCTACGAGGGCGTTCCGGCGCGTATGGGCGCGCCCGATGCCTAGGACCCTCTCGAAAACCAGGCCGTGATCACGCGGTTGACGAATCGGGGCGTGGTCGCCGCTTTGCTGATTGCCGCCGTGTCGATGGCGGGATGCAGCAGCCTGCGCTACCCCGATGCCGGCAAGGCGCTCTCGGAGTTCGCCGCATCGCCCGACAACGCCCAGGTGCGGTTTGCTCCCGGCGCAGAGGCGTATGCGAGACGCGTGGCCACCCTGCTGCCAGCCGCGACGCGCCAAGTCGAGGCGCTGCATCAGCGCCCGTTCCTGCGGCCGCCGGTGGTCCATGTCTGCAACGACGATGCGTGCTTTCATCGCTTCGTCGCGGCCCGCTGGAATTTCACCGCGGCGGTCGTGTACGACAATCACCTGCTGCTCGCTTCGCGGCTGTTCGACCGGGAAGCTGCCCGGCTCACGCCCATCCTCCTGCACGAGCTATCGCATCTGCACATGGGGCAGTATCGAGGCCATTACACGATGGCGATTCCGGTATGGTTTCACGAGGGCCTCGCCTCCCTGGTCGCCCATGGCGGAGGCGCGGACCTCGTCACCGACGAGGATGCCTGGCGTTCCGCGGCCGACCGCAAGCACTTCAGGGCCGATCAACAGCATCTGACCTGGAAGCGCACCCGGGCCGACGCCTGGGGAATTTCGATCAGCATCTTCTACCGTCAGGCGATGCTGTACCTGGAGCACTTGCGCGATCGGGATCCGGCCGCGTTCCGCCGCCTGCTGCACGCCCTGCAGGACGGTCGGGATTTCGACGCGGCTTTCGCGGAGGCCTTCCAGGTGAATCCCGGACATGCTGTCGGCGCCTTCTTCGGCTGTGTGGACGAGGCGCTGGATCAGGCGCATCCGATGTGCGCGCGGCGCGCAGACGAACGCCCGCATGGCCGCTGACGCTCGACCAGCCAACGCGGTGAGATCCGTGGCAAGTCGACTGCATGCGCGCCATGCCGGCACGATTCGAGCGCCGGAAACCGTCACAGGAAAGCTCGCATTTCGCGAGTGAAGCGTCGCGGCACCGAGCATGGGCCGGGCGTGCGCTCGTGCTTGCGGCGCAACGCCCTCAGGCAGGCAGCCCAGGGGCGTCGGGCAGGCTAGTCTGCGCGCCGCCGATTTCCTGCGCCTCAGCCTCCTTCTGCTGCAGCGCCCACATGCTGGCGTACACCTGCCCTTGCTGCAGCAACTCGGCGTGCTTGCCGCGCTCGACGATATGCCCGCGATCGAGGACCAGGATCTGATCGGCGTCGACGATGGTCGACAGCCGGTGAGCGATGACGAGCGCCGTCCGCCCTTGGGCAATCCGCTGCAGTTCGGTTTGAATCGCCTTCTCCGACTTCGAATCCAGCGCCGAGGTCGCCTCGTCGAAAATCAGTATCCGCGGCTCTTTCAAGAGCGCCCGTGCGATGGCGACCCGCTGTTTCTCGCCGCCGGACAGCTTGAGCCCGCGCTCGCCGACGGGGCTCTCGTATTGGTCCGGCAGGCCCATGATGAAATCGTGGATGTGAGCCGAGCGCGCCGCCTCGATCACCTCGTCCCGATTGGCCTCGGGGCGTCCGTAGGCGATGTTGTAGTAGACGGTGTCGTTGAAGAGCACCGTGTCCTGGGGAACGATCCCGATCGCGGCGCGCACGCTGGCCTGGGTGACCTCGCGAATATCCTGGCCATCGATGGTGATGCGGCCGGCGTCGACGTCGTAGAACCGGAACAACAGACGTCCCAGCGTCGACTTGCCCGAACCGCTCGCCCCGACGACGGCCACCGTCTGCCCGGGAGCGACTTCGAAGCTGATCCGGTGCAGGATGCTGCGACGCTCGTCATACGCGAACTCCACGTCCTCGAAGCGCACGCGCCCGTCGGTGACACGCAGGGCCGGCGCGCCGGGGCGATCTTCCACCTCCCGATGCTGGCGCAGCATCACGAACATGCGCTCCATGTCGGCCAGCGACTGCTTGATCTCCCGGTACACGACGCCGAGAAAGTTCAAGGGTATGTACAGCTGGATCAGGAACGCGTTCACCAGCACGAGATCGCCCATCGTCATCGTGCCGTCGAGCACCTGCGTCGAAGCCCGCCACATCACGAGCGTCACCCCGACGGCGATCACCGCACTCTGGGTGGCGTTGAGCGCGGACAGCGAGGTCTGCGACAGGATCGCCGCCCGCTCCCAGCGCTGCATGGCTTCGTCGTAGCGCTTCTGCTCGAACGCCTCGTTGCCGAAGTACTTGACGGTTTCGTAGTTGAGCAGACTGTCGATGGCTCGCGTGTTGGCCCGCGAGTCGAGATCGTTCATGTTGCGCCGCAAATGAGTGCGCCACTCGGTGATGGCGACCGTCACGCCGATGTAGATGGTCAGCGTGGTGAGCATGATGCCGGCGAACCACGGGTCGTACTTGGCGAGCAGGATGCCGGTGACCAGGCTGATTTCGACCAGCGTGGGCAGGATGCTGAAGAGCGCATAACCCATCAGCGAGGAAACGCCGCGGGTGCCCCGCTCCACGTCGCGGGTCAGTCCGCCCGTCTGCCGCTCGAGATGGAACCGCAGCGACAGGCTGTGCAGATGACCAAACACCTCGAGGGCGATGCGCCGCACGGCTCGCTGGGTCACCTTGGCGAACACGAATTCGCGCAGCTCGGTAAACACGGTCGTGGACAGGCGCAGCAAGCCGTAGCCGATCAGCAGCGCCGCCGGAAAGACGATGGCCGCACCGCCGGCACCGCCCAGACTGTCCACGATTTCCTTGAGCACCAGCGGCACGCTGACATTGGCGCCCTTCGCCGCGATCAGACAGGCCAACGCGAGCGCCACGCGCCAGCGGAACTCCCACAAGTAGGGGATCAGCGTCCGCAGCGTTTGCCAATCGTTGCGCTCTTGGGTTGCCGGGACGCGTTCAGCTCCCCGGTCGCCGTGGTGATGCCTCAATGGTTTTCCTTCGGTTAGGGCGCGCGCGGAGATGGACTCGCGCCGCGCGACGCATGAGCGGCGAGCACCGACGAAAGCCAAGCGGATGATCGGAAGTAGGTCGGAGCGCTCAAACTGCCGCGGGCGGGGTCGGGATACCGGGATGTCCTCGGCCCTCTCGGTGTTCGCGAGCGGCAGAGACTGCGATTCGCGGGCCTGCATCGAGCCGGGTACGGGCGGCGTTATCCTACCATGATGACCGAACGGGATCGCCGCACCCGCTTCGAGCACCGTCCGCCTTCACAAAAAAAACGGGCACAGGTTCGCTGTGCCCGAAAGTCGCTACCAAAGGAGGAGGGTACTCAGCCGAGGAAACGTCCCCCGGCTCTCACGATTGAGTATTAGCAAGTCGGGTGCCAACCCCTTCGGGCTGGAAAAACGAGCATTCCAAGGGGTTTGGCGGGCTGTGCGATGTCGAAGTTTGATCACCGCCTGCCGTATTTAAGTCAGCCAGGCGAACATGCACGCCGCATCGAACGACGTGCAACCCCTCGCGGCGGCACGAGTCAGCGCGACTCGTGCTCCTTCGCGTAGCCCAGGACACCGGTGGTGAAGCGGAACAGGCCGTACGACATCCAGGCGAGCGTTCGGGGAATGAACGGCTGCTTGGACCAGCCTTCGCGCACGACCGGCCGGGCGCCGTGCTCGATCAGGCCGAGCAGGCTGGCTCGCAACTGGTCCGCGAAAGCCGCGTCCTCCACCACGATGTTGGCCTCACGCGCCATCAACAGGCTGAAAGGATCGATGTTGGAGGACCCGACCGTTGCCCACTGACCGTCCACCACGGCCACCTTGGCATGGAGAAAGCTCTTGTGGTACTCCTGGATCTCGACCCCCGACTCGAGCAGGCTGCCGTAGAGCGCCCGCGACGCGTGGTGCAAAAAGAAATACTCGACCCGGCCCTGCAGGATCAGAACCACGCGCACCCCGCGCCGGGCCGCTTCCATCAGCGCATGCCGAAACCGCAGGCCGGGCAGGAAGTACGCCATCGCGATCATCACTTCGCTGCGCGCACGCTCGATCGCCTCGAGATAAGCCTCTTCGATGTCGCGCCGGTGTCCCAGATTGTCACGGATCACCAGCGCCGCGCGCTGGTTGCCCGCCGTGGGATTCGGTGCGCAGCGCAAGCCCCAGGTGCGCCATCGGCGTCGAAACTGCGTCCATGACACCATGACCCACAGTCGGGTCACTGCGGCATGGGCGTCGTCCACGACCGGGCCGCGCACCGAGACGGCGAAGTCGATGCGCGGCGGCACGTGGCCGGGCGTATACATGTCGTCGATGATGTTGATGCCGCCGACGAACGCCATGCGCGCATCGACCAGCACGAGCTTGCGATGCAAGCGCCGCAGGCGCGAACGGCGAAAATTGAAATGGGCGATGTCGGGCCGATACACCAGCATCTGCACGCCCGCCGCGCGCATCGGCTCGATCAATGATGAAGGCATGCGCTTGGAGCCGAATCCGTCGACCATCAGGTGTGTCTTGACCCCACGGCGCGCTGCGCGCGCCAACGCCGCTGCGATTCGCTGACCCGTGCTGTCGTTTTCGAAGATGTAGGTCTCGAGGTAGATCTCTTCGCGGGCCTCGTCCATGGCGGCCTCGATGGCGGGGAAATACTGCCCCCCGCCCACGAGCAGCCGGATCTCGTTGCCTTCGCTCAGGCGGCTCATATCCGCACGATCGTCGCCGACAACGCTGCATGGTCGGAAATCCGCGACCAGGGATAACCGTGATGGACGCTTGCACGGCGCACCCGAAAGCCGCGGACATAGATGCGGTCCAGGTGCAGGAGCGGCAGCACCGCCGGAAAACTGCGGGCCGGCCCGCCCTGCATGATCTCGAACACCTCCGACAACTGCAGCGGGCGCGCGAGCAAAGCACGCGCGTGCAGCCGCCAGTCGTTGAAGTCGCCTGCGACGATCAAGGGGGCATCGGGAGGCACCATCTCTTCGATGCGCGCCCGCAGCTTGAGCAATTGATGCCGCCGACCGCGCGCGGTGAGGCCCAAATGCACGCACACGCAGTGCAGGGGGCTGCGCCAGCCGGGCACCTCGATTTCGCAGTGCAGCAGACCCCGCGACTCCAGGGCATGCGCAGACACGTCTTCGTTGTCCCAGCGAACGATGGGGTAGCGCGACAGCACGGCGTTGCCATGATGGCCCAGGTCGTAGACCGAGTTTCGACCGTAGGCGAAATCCTGCCATACCGAATCGGCAAGAAACTCGTACTGCGGCTCGTCCGGCCAATTGGGAATGCGCTGGGCGTGGCGCTGATGATCCCCGACGACCTCCTGGAGAAACACGAGATCGGCACCGAGCAACCGGAGACGGTCGCGCAGTTCGTGGACGACCATCCGCCGGTTGAAATTGGAGAAGCCCTTGTGGATGTTGTAGGTCGCGACGTGCAGCGTGTCCATCATGGCGCGGGGCTCCATCCCGGCCCTTCGCGCACTTCACGTGCCAAGAGCGGCAGCAATCGCAGCGCGTCGGCGTTCGTCCACGAGAAGACCAGCGCAGCCGCCTCCTGCCACGGCATCCAGCGATACTGCAGATGTTCGCGAGGCGCCAGGACCACGGGCACCCTTTCCGGCACCGTCAGACCGAAGACGCGCTCGGTGTTGTGGGTGGTGCCGGGCGCGAATCGACTGCCCCAATGACGAAAGATCTCGAAGCGGTTCTGAATGCGCCAGTCGACCAGCGGATACTGCGTGGCGTCGATGCCTGTTTCCTCTCGCACTTCGCGGATCGCGGTCTGCCGACAGGTTTCTCCCTCGTCGAGGCTGCCGGTGACCGATTGCCAGAAACCGGGCCTGTCCGCCCGCTCGATCAGAAGAACCTCGAGCGCCGGGGTGTGGATCACGACCAGGACCGACAAGGGTATTTTGTACTTCAACGCGCGCCCATCCGCCGATGCGATGGATCCGTCATTCGAACCGGGCAGGCCGAGGGCGAGCGCCCGCGGCGCCGGACGCAAAGGGTGCCGAGGCCAAATGGAACGCCTGGCGAGGGCTCACGACCGGGCATGGCGTCGATTCTCGGCATCTTTCGCGCAGCGAATATCGAACTCGGGACGCTAGAGCAATAGCACGGGCAGTTCCAGTTGAGCCGCGGGCTTGCCCGTGAAGATGATCCAGAAACCCCTGCCTTCGCCTCGCCAATACTCGGCCGAGGTCTTGAAGATGTCGAGCAGGATGATGAAGCCGTCGGGATCGGATTCGGCGTAGCTCGTGTAGCCCTCGACGTGCATCACGATCCCTGCTTCGTCGATCCAGGACAGGTCGGTCAGGCAGTCCTCGAGCGCGTCCCAGTTGCGCCCGAACCACGAGGGGAAAGCAAGCGTGCGGCCGAGCAGACCGAGCACTTGCGACTTCGTCCGTGCCGACGAGGCGTCCAGCGTGAAGTAGCGCAAACCCGCAGCCCGCGCGGCCGCCTCCAGTTCGGGCGGCGGCTCGGCGGCGCGGTAAACACCGGACTTGCGATGCTCGCGCAACCGCTGCTCGAGCGTTTCCATCTTACTCGCGGATCCTGCGGAAGCTGCGGTAGTGGTCCGCGGTGTAGTAGTACTCCGCCTGGCTTCCGGCGACGATCCGGCGTGCCCCGCGGTTTTTCGCGCCCGGCGTGGGGACGGTGTACTCACGGTAATAACCCGACTCCCTCAACGGTAAAAGGCGTTCCCGGTTGTGAAACACCGTGCCGTCCTTGCGGTACGGAAACGGTCCGCCTTGCTTGATCAACGCCAGCGTGCGCACCGCCTCGGGCGGTAGCTGCGAAACCGGCACCTCCTGCATCGGAGCCCGCGCCCAGCCGGAAAACACGACCGCGACACAAACGAGCAGCGCGAGCCATACGTCTCGAAACGGCAAGCTTCTCATGGATCGGCCAAGTACTCTCGATCATTGCGCCGCGGCCGCCGGAGTGCGAACCCGGACGTGCAGTTCGCGCAGCTGCCGCTCGTCGACCCGATTGGGCGCCTGCGTCAGCAGACAAGTGGCGCGTTGCGTCTTCGGGAAAGCGATGATGTCCCGGATCGACTCGGCTCCGGCCAGCATCGCCACGATACGGTCCAGCCCGAAGGCAATCCCGCCGTGCGGGGGCGCCCCGTACTGCAGCGCATCGAGCAGGAAGCCGAACTTGTTGCGCGCCTGCTCTTCGCCGATGCCCAGCGCGCGAAACACCTTCTGCTGCACGTCCTGGCGGTGGATACGCACCGAACCGCCGCCGATCTCCCAACCGTTCATGACCATGTCGTGCGCCTTCGCCATGGCTTCGCCGGGGCTGGACTCCAGCAACTCGTCGTGCCCCTCCGCCGGCGCGGTGAACGGATGATGCATGGCATCCCAACGCTTTTCGTCCTCGTTCCACTCGAACATCGGGAACTCCACGACCCACAGCGGCCGCCATCCCTTCTGGGCAAGGCCTCGCTCATGCCCGACCTTGGCCCGCAAGGCGCCCAGGGCTTCGTTCACCACCTTGGCCCGATCGGCACCGAAGAAGATGAGGTCGCCGTCGCAGGCGCCGGTACGCTCCAGAATCGCGCTGATCACCGCGGGCGGGAGGAACTTGAGTATGGGCGACTGCAGCCCGTCGGCGCCTTTTTCAAGCGCGTTGACCTTGATGTATGCGAGCCCGCGTGCACCGTAGATCTTCACGAACTCGGTGAGATCGTCGATCTCCTTGCGCGACATGCTGCCGCCTTGAGGCACACAAAGCGCAGCCACCCGGCCGTCGGCAAGATGGGCGGCGTCGTGGAAGACCTTGAAGTCGACGGTGCGCATCACGTCGGTCAGCTCGGTCAGCTTGAGCGGCACGCGCAAGTCCGGCTTGTCGGAGCCGTACAGGCTCATGGCCTCTTTGTAAGACAAGCGTGGGAAGGGGTTCGGCAGATCATCGCCCGTGACGACATGCCACACCTCCCGGATGAGATCCTCCATCATGGCCATGATGTCGTCCTGGCTCAGGAAGGAAGTCTCGATATCGATCTGGGTGAACTCGGGCTGGCGGTCGGCGCGCAGATCCTCGTCGCGGAAGCACTTCACGATCTGGTAGTAGCGGTCGAAGCCCGCCACCATGAGCATCTGCTTGAACAACTGCGGCGACTGCGGCAGCGCATAGAACATCCCCGCATGCACTCGCGAGGGCACGAGATAGTCGCGCGCGCCTTCGGGGGTCGAACGGGTGAGCATCGGCGTTTCGATGTCGATGAAGCCGTGCCTGTCCAGGAACTGGCGGGTCGTCATGGCAACGCGGTGGCGCATGCGCAGATTGCGCTGCATGATCGGGCGGCGCAGATCCACCACACGGTGCTCGAGGCGCACCGTCTCCGACAGATGCTCGTCGTCGAGCTGAAACGGAGGCGTGAGCGCGGCATTGAGGATTTCCACCCGCTCTGCCAGGACTTCGATTTCGCCGCTGACGAGGTTGGCGTTGACCGTGCCCTCGGGCCTCGGGCGCACGCGTCCGTGCACCCGGACGACGAATTCGTTGCGCAGCCGCTCGGCGATCGCGAAACAATCCGGTCGATCCGGATCGCAGACGATCTGCACGATGCCTTCACGATCGCGCAAATCGATGAAAATGACCCCGCCGTGGTCCCGCCGGCGATGCACCCAGCCGCACAGTTCGACGTCAGTATCCAGATGCTGGCGGCTGATCAACCCACAATACTCGGTACGCATGATTCTTTCCGTAACGTTCCGGCCGCAGGCTCAAGCTCGCCGCACCGGCATTTTTATTCGTAGTCGCCGCCAACCCGCGGCAGCGATCAGCGATTCGCCGCTTCCACCGGCCGCGGCGGGGTGACCTTCGCTGCTCGCCCGCCCGCAGGCGAAACCACGCCCATCGAGATCACGTACTTGAGCGCCTCGTCCACGGTCATGTCGAGTTCGACCACGTCCGAACGCGGCATCATGAGGAAGAACCCCGAGGTCGGATTCGGGGTCGTCGGCACGTAGACGCTCACGTATTCACCGCGCAGATGATTGACGACATCGCCCCCCGGCCGCCCGGTCTGGAACGCGATCGTCCAGGAACCGTTGCGCGGATACTGCACCAGCAACACTTTGCGGAAGGCCTGGCCGGTATCGGCGAGGACCGTGTCCGAGACTTGCTTGACGCCATAATAAATCGACTTCACCACAGGGATCCTGGCAAGCACACCTTCCCAGAACCGGACCAGCCGCTGACCGATGAAATTCGCCGCCAGCAAGCCCGTGAGGAATACCACCAGCACCATGACGACCATGCCGATTCCGGGGACATGAAAACCCCACAGTGCCTCGGGACGCAGTCGCGTCGGCAGCAGGTCGAGCGAATGGTCCATGGTGTTGATCAGCCAACTCAACACCAGCACCGTAATGCCGAGCGGAATCCAGATAAGCAGCCCGGTGATGAAATACCGCTTCATCAATTACAGGCCGGACATGCTCCGGCGCCGCAGGCCGGAGCATCGGCCTTGGCGCTGCTCTCCGAGGAGCCTGCGTCGCTCGTGCCACCCTTGTCCCCGCTGCCGCCGCCCTTGTCGCCGCCGCCTTGACTACCCTTGTTCTTGAAGTCGGTCGCGTACCACCCGGTGCCCTTCAATTGGAAACCTGCGGCCGTCACCTGCTTGGAGAACGTGCTCTTCCCGCACTCCGGACAGTCCGTGAGGGGCGGTTCGGAGAGCTTTTGCAGAAAATCGTTCTGATGGCCACAACTGCTGCAACGATATTCGTAGATAGGCATGGGGGCCTCCCAAAGGCGACTGGCGATTATAGCGGAGCACTTTATCCGCAGTGTCGGGAATGTTGGGCCGGACGCCTTGCTTTTCAACGCCGTCCGCGGCGATCCCCCGGCAGCGACTTGCGCAATCGCGGGCATATCCCCATCTTTACGGTAGCCTGTGACGGACAGCAGGCGCTTTCGAACGATTCATCGACGAAGGACACCCATCATGACGGCCGTGGAAACGATGCGCATCGCCTGCCCCTCATGCACTGCGACCAATCGGGTGCCGGCCGGACGCCTGGGCGATGGACCGACCTGCGGACGCTGCAAGCATGCCCTGTTCAAGGGCATGCCCGTTTCGCTCGACGCCACGACTTTCCCGGCGGTCATCGACCACACGGACATTCCCGTGCTGGTCGATTTCTGGGCACCTTGGTGCAGTCCTTGTCGCATGATGGCCCCCATCTATGAACAGGCGGCCCGCGCCCTGGAGCCGAGGATCCGGGTCGCCAAGCTCGATACCGAGCAGGCGCCCGACATCGCCACTCGCTACGGCATACGCAGCATCCCCACCCTGATTCTTTTCCGGGCAGGCCGGGAACTGGCTCGCCACAGCGGTGCGCTGGATCTCGCCACGCTCAGGCGTTGGGTGGAATCGCAGCTCGCTGCGGTATCCTGATCGGTGCGCAACCGCAGGCTTCTCTTGGATCGATGAAATACAAAGACTACTACCAGGCCCTGGGCGTGGACCGCAGTGCGTCGGATGACGAGATCAAGAAGGCCTACCGCATCCTGGCCCGCAAGTACCACCCCGATGTATCGAAAGAGAAGAACGCCGAAGAGCGCTTCAAGGAAGTGGCCGAAGCCTACGAGACGCTGAAGGATCCGGAAAAGCGCGGCGCCTACGATCAACTGGGCCGTTTTCGCGGCGGTCAGGAGTTTCGGCCGCCGCCCGACTGGGAGCGCCAATTCGGCGGCGGTTTCGGCGCCGGCACCTCCCATGGCGGCTTCGACTTCGGCGACCTGTTCGCGGGTTTGGGCGGACGCCGCGCCGGGCACCGCCCGGCCCCGCGACAGGGCCGGGATATCGAGGCGACCGCCCGCTTGACCCTGGAAGAAGTGGCCCAAGGCACGGAGGTGCGCCTGCAAGTCGGCACCGGCCAGTCGGCACGCATGGTCACCGCGCGCATCCCCAAAGGGGCCACCCATGGCCAGAAGCTGAAAGTCCCCGGCAAGGGAGAACCGGGGTTGAACGCGGCGTCCGGCGATCTGTACATCACCATTGCGCTGCAGCCGCACCCGCGCTTCCGGGTCGACGGCCACGATCTGCTGCTGGATCTGCCGGTCACCCCGGCAGAGGCCGCGCTCGGCACGACGGCCGCAATCCCGACGCTGGACGGCCAAGTCAAGCTGCGGGTACCGGCGAACTCGCAGTCAGGGCAGAAGCTCAGGCTGTCCGGACGCGGACTGCCCAAGCCGCATTCGGGCCATGGCGATCTGTATGCTCAGATCCAGATCGTCATGCCCCCGGGCTTGAGCGCCCGCGAAAAGGAACTCTACGAACAGCTTGCCAGCTGCGCGACCTTCGACCCGAGAGCGCGCTGGGCCTAGGGCGCTGGCGCAGCCGTCACCGCTTCGAAGGAATCGCCTCCGGCCACGACGGCATGCGCAGGTGCAGCGACCCCCGCGCATGCCGTTCCGATGCCTGCGTCATGGACACCGAAACAACGGCGGATGCGTTCGGTTTGCGGCGTCATTCGTGAACGTCGTCGCGCAGGTCAGCCAAGCGTCACGGGGACGTATACCGTGGTCCTGTCCGATCCCGTGCTTCTCTGCACCAGGAGCGCCGCGTTCTTGCCAGCCTTGCGGATCAATTCGCGCAGTTCCGCCGAAGTCTTGACCGGCGTGCCGTTGACGGCAAGGATCACATCCCCCGGCGCGATGCCCGCGGCAGCAGCCGGTCCGCCCGATTGCTCCACCACCAGACCAGCCGTCAGCCCGGCCTGCCGGCTCTCCTCTGGCGTCAGCGGGCGCACCGCGACGCCCAGCCGCGGCTGCTCGGTGGGAACGGGCTGATTCTGCGCCACTTGTCGATCGGGCACGGCCCCCACCACGACGCTCAGATTCTGCTCGCTACCCTTGCGCCACACCTTCAACTGCGCGGACTCGCCCGGGCGCACATCGGCCACGGCCAGGGGCAATTCGGCCGAACTGCCGATCGGCTTGCCGTTGAAGCCGATGATCACATCGCCCGCCTGCACGCCCGCTTTCTGCGCGGGGCTGTTGGGTGAAACCGCAGTCACCAGCGCACCATTGGCACCCTTCAATCCGAAGGACTCGGCCAGTGTCTGATTGAGTTCCTGGATCGTCACACCCAGATGACCGCGAGTGACTTTGCCGTAGCGCTGCAGCTGGTCCTTCACCTTGACCGCGATCTCGATCGGGATGGCGAACGAGAGCCCCTGATAACCGCCGGTACGGCTGTAGATCTGTGAATTGATGCCGACGACCTCGCCCCTCATGTTGAAAAGCGGGCCGCCGGAGTTACCCGGGTTGACCGCGACGTCGGTCTGAATGAAGGGCACATAAGCGCCATCGGGCAGGGACCGCCACTTGGCGCTGACGATGCCGGACGTGACGGTGTTCTCGAATCCATACGGCGATCCGATCGCCGTGACCCATTCCCCCACCTTCAGATCGCCGCTGCGCCCGAGCTTCACGGTCGGCAGATTGGCGGCCTCGATCTTGAGCAAGGCCACATCGGTCGCCCGATCGATGCCGACCACCTCGGCGCGGTACTCCCGCTTGTCGGTGAGTTTCACGGTAACCTCTTTGGCGCCGGCCACGACATGCGCGTTGGTGAGGAGCATGCCGTCGGAACTGACGATGAACCCCGAGCCCATGCCGCGGGCGGGGGAGCGCTCCTGCGGCATCGGCACGCCGAAGCGACGGAAGAACTCGAAGAACGGATCGCCCGGCTGCAGCTGCGGCGCATCCGCCGTCTGCGTGGCTTGCTGAACGACGCTGATGTTCACCACGGCAGGTCCGTTGCGCTCGACGATCGAGGTGAAATCGGGAAGATTCACGGACGACGAGGCAGGCTGCGTGGTCGTCGCCTGCGCGGCATGCGCCGGACGCAGCACGGTTCCCACGATGGTTGGCGACCAAACGGCGGTGGCCGCCCCGACGACGATGCCCGCGGACAGCAGGCCGGCCGCAATGAGTCTTGTGGTCATGAAACGCTCCTTGAATAAGACATCGCATGAGCGAGACGAGCCCGCCCGACGCATCGACCAAGCACGCACGATCGATCCGATCGTGTCTATGGCAAGCCCGCGCCGACCGAAGTTCCATCGGACGCGTCATTGCCGCAGCTTCACGTACCGACATCCCGAAGAGGCGACATTGACACTCTTTGCGATGCGTCATAGTCTCGACTCGGCCTCATCGGCCGGACCCGCGAAGCTGCACATGAAGTGCAGCCTCGCCGGCGATACGCTTCGTATCGGCGCGAGAATCCGCTGCAGGGCATTGCGCAATCGGCTCGCCCGGTTCGGACCGTGCAAGAGCCGCAAAGGTTCTGCCGGACAGCCTCGGAGCATCGTCGCTCACGGCCGGCCCGTTGCAGCAACCATTCATCTTAGGAGAGGGCAGCATGTCGAACGAACGTGTGTTGGAAGACAAGGTCATCGTAGTCACCGGTGCGGGCCGAGGCATCGGCCGCGAATTCGCGCTCTTGGCGGCGCAGCACGGGGCGAAGGTCGTGGTGAACGATTTGGGCTCCGCCGTGACCGGCGAAGGCCAGGACGAGAAAGTTGCGGACCAGGTCGTGCGCGAGATTCGCGCCGCGGGCGGAGAAGCCGTCGCCAATTCGGACAGCGTCGCGGAGTACAAGAGCGCGGCCGGCATCGTGGAACAAGCCGTGGCGACCTACGGACGCATCGATGGCGTCATCAACAACGCCGGCATCCTGCGCGACCGCATCTTCCACAAGATGGAGCCGGAAGAGTTCGACGCGGTGATGAAAGTGCACTTGTACGGCGCGTTCAACGTGAGCCGGGCAGCAGCCACCTACTTCCGCAAGCAGGAGAGCGGCGCTTACGTCCACATGACATCCGGGTCAGGGCTCTACGGCAACTTCGGCCAGGCCAACTACAGCGCGGCGAAGCTCGGCATCTGCGGTCTGTCGCGCAGCATCGCGCTCGAGATGTCGCGCTTTCGCGTGCGCTCCAACTGTATCGGGCCTTCGGCCTTCAGCCGCATGATCGAAGCCATTCCGACCAACACGCCCGAGCAGGCCGCTCACGTCGAGAAGCGTCGCAAGACGATGTCGCCGGCGCGCATTGCCCCGATGGCCGTGTTCCTGCTGAGCGATCTCGCCAAGGAAGTGAATGGTCAGATCTTCTCGGTACGCGCGAACGAGATCTACCTCGTCAGCCAGCCGCGTCCGATTCGCTCGGCGCACAACTCGGAAGGCTGGACGCCGGGAACGATCGCAGAAATCGTGCTGCCGTCCTTCCGCTCCGCCCTGGTGCCGCTGGATCGCGCCCGTGACGTACTGCCCTCGGACGTTTTGCCCTGATCCATTCCAGCCGCATGACCTGTCCGGCCGTGTGGCCGGACATCCACCCATGAGCGACCCCGATACCGTGACCGAAGAACTCACTCTCACACGTCTGTTGCAAGCTGCGACGAACGCTGGCCCCTCCCGAACCGCACTGATCTACCGCAACCGGTCGATCAGCTTCGAGCAGCTGCAGGCGGAAAGCGCCCGGGTTGCTTCCGGGCTGGTCGCACTCGGCGTAGGCGCGGGAGATCGGGTCGCGATCTGGCTGCCGAACACGCCTGCGTGGCTCGCCTGCTTCTTCGCCTGCTGCCGAATCGGTGCCATCGCGCTCGCCACCAACACCCGGTTTCGCAGCGCCGAGATGGAAGACATCCTGGGGCGCTCGGAAGCGAAGGTACTGATCTATTGGCCGGCGTTTCGAGGCATCGACTTCAGTCGAATCCTCGAAGAGATGGGCACATCGTCGGGCACGGCCCTGCGTTCGATCGTCGCCTACGCGGAGGACGGCGATCCCGAACCGGCGCAGCGCGTGCATGGCGTTCCGGTGCATCGATACGAGGCCCTGAACGCCCATGCACCGATCGGATCCGACGCGGCGACGGCCGATCTCGGCTGCCTCATGTTCACAACCTCGGGCACGACCAAGGCGCCGAAATTCGTTCTGCATCCCCAGCGCTCCATCGTCCAGCATGCGCACGACGTTGCCCGCGGCTTCAAATACCTGGGGGCCGCAACGGTCGGCATGGGCGTGCTCCCCTTTTGCGGCACGTATGGATTCTCGACCGGACTGGCGCCATTGACCGCCGGCGCGCCGCTCATCGTCGAGCCCTCCTTCGAACCCGAGCGCGTCATCGAGCTGATCGAGCGCCATCGCGTGACCAACATCAACCTGACCGGTCACATGATCACGCAGCTGATCGCCGCCAAGCCGCCGCAAGGCGCGTTCGCAACCGTGCGCTCGTGCGGCTGCGGCTCGGGCTCCAGTGAAGTGATCGAGCCCGCCGCGGCGCACGGGCTGCGCGTTTCGGGCCTTTACGGTTCGAGCGAAGTGCAGGCGCTGTTCTCGACCCAGGACGATCTGCAAGGCACCCTTGCCGAGCGCGGCCTGGGCGGCGGATTGCCGGTATCGCCCCTTGCCCAGGTGCGCGCGCGCGATGTGACCAGCGGCGAGATCCTGCCGCACGGCGAGGCCGGCGCGCTCGAGATCAAGGCGCCCTCGCAGATGCTGGGTTACTTCGGCAACGCCGAGGCCACCCGCGAGGCGATCACCGACGATGGCTTCTATCGGACCGGCGACCTGGGTTACACGCTTGCCGACGGCAGATTCATCTACCAGGCACGGCTCGGCGATGCCTTGCGGCTCTCGGGTTTTCTCGTCAGCCCCGCCCAGATCGAAAGCGTCATCGCGGAGCATCCTTCGGTGGCGGCCTGCCAGGTCGTCGGCGTCGAGAACGGCGGCGAGACGAAGCCCTATGCATTCGTCACGTGCACGCCGGGCGAGACCTTTCAGGAAGCCGACGTGCTCGCGTTCGCGCGCTCGAGAATGGCGCGCTACAAGCTGCCGACGCGCATCGTATGTCTGGAGCAGTTCCCGACGGTCCAGAGCGCGAATGCGATCAAGGTGCAGAAGGCCAAGCTGCGAGACATGGCGCAGGCGCTGCTTCCAAGCAAGTCGGGCTGAACGGCGTCCCGGATCTGCCGTTCCCGGCGCAACGAGGCGTCGAAGCCTCCTGCCGATCAGCAACGAATCCCGCGGCGATCAGCCGGCCTGCTCCGGCGGAATGGTCGCCGAGGGTGCACCCTTGGGCTCGTCGCCCTTGCCCGGCGGCTCCGGAACCGCTGGCAGCCCCCCTTGGAGCCACTCCTGCCATACCGCGAGCAACACGGCCAATACCACCGGACCGAGGAACAGTCCCACCGGGCCGAAGGCGATCAATCCACCGATGACGCCGAACATGACGAGCAGGAAGGGAATCCGCGTTGCGCTGCTGATGACCAGCGGACGGATCAGGTTATCCACCGAGCTCACCACCAGCGCGCCCCAGACGAGCAGCCCGATGCCTTCGACGGTATGCCCGGTCGCCAGCAGCCAGAGGCCCGCGCCTCCCCACACGAACGGCGTCCCGAAGGGCACCAATGCGATCAATGCGGTGATGCCGCCCAGCAAGGCGGGAGCACGCATGCCCGCGACCCAATAACCCAATCCCGCGAGGGTTCCCTGCGCCAACGCCGTCAAGACGATGCCGTACACCACGGCCTTGGTCGTATCGCCGATTGCATCGACATAGCTTTGCGCCCGTCTGCCGACGAAGCGCCGCAATACCCGACCCGCTTGGTGCGCGAGCACCGCGCCGTCGCGATAGAAGAAGAACACGGTCAACAGGCCGATGCCCATGTTGGCCACCACGTGGGTGATGTTGCCGGCCAACACACCGATCTCGCCCAGGCGCGGTTCGAGCCAGAGCAGTATCTGCCGGCGCAGCGACTCCCGATCCGTCGCGAGCCGTTCGAGCAAGGACTGCAATTGCTCGCCCAGCCACGGAAGATCGAGCACGAACTGCGGCAGCTTGAGATGACCGAGCAGCGATTCGTCGCGCAGCATGATGTAGGCGGCCCAGACTTCGGTTCTGAGCACGGCGATCAGCCAGATGACCGGCGCGACGAATGCCGCAGCGAGCGCGACGGTCATCGCCAGTGCGGTCAGATTCGGCATGCTCGGGGCCGCCCGCACCAGGCGCGAGTAAATGGGCCAGGTAACGAAAGCGAGAATCCCCGCCCATGCGACCGGGACCAGGAAGAAATGCAGCACCCGGTAGGAGAGCAGCAGCAATCCCCCCAGGAACAGCGCCAGAACAGCACGACGCGTCAGAGCGCGTAAGGCTTGCTCATCCATGGTCTATTCGCCGTCGCGTGGAATTGCTGGAGGGTGGGTCACGGCGGCATCATACCTGAGCCCAGTGCCTGGCTCGCCAGGTTCGTGCCCGCCGTCTTGCCGGGCGAGCACGGCACCCGGCACATCCCGAACGATCACCGGCGCAGGTTGGCGACAGACGCTCAGTGGACTTGTCGGCTGACGCCGCAGCACGCGCTGAAGGCGTGGCCGCTGCCGCATGCGGATGCATCGTAGGGAGCGCCGGTGGAATCATCGTCGGCGTCGCCTCCGATCGCCTCCTCCATCCCGCCGGCGGCCAGGGACCGGCCGATGTCCGCATAGGCGTTCAGCGCTTCGGGCAGCAAGGCCAGCATGGTCTGGGCACGATCCTTCAAGCTGCGCGCGTCGGTGCGGAACTCCGCGTGCAAGGCGCGCGCCATTTCGGGGCTGGCGAAAAAGCACAACACGGCCATGCATCCGCCGAGTTGCCAGTCCAGATCCTTGTCGACCTCGTTGCGTACAGAAGCATCCCAGGCTTCCTCGAGCCAGTCGTGCCCGACCGAAAACCCCTGGCACCAGCGACTCAAGCCGCACTCGGGATCGAGATTATCGAGGGCATCGGAGCGCGGTGCGCACTCTTGCGGCAGTTCCACCTTGCATTGATACACCTGGCAGTTGATCGCGTGATAGAGATCCATGGCCTCGATGACGATACGCTCGGCATCCTGCTCGCTCTGCGGCCGAGGCTGCCTGTCGACGAACACGAACCGCAGCCATTCGGAGGCGTCGACCACGTCGGGGGCGCTGCTGACGGCGTAGAGGAAACCGAGCAGTTGTTCGAAGTTGAGCGCGTCCGCGCCGCGCGTGCCGGACGATAGATGTGCCTTCAGATGCGGGAACCGTGCCGCCAATGTCGTCATATGCGCACGACCTCAGATATCGAAATGTCTCTACTGCAAGAGACCGATGAGGCAGCGTTGTGTTCCTTGAATTACGCCATGCGACTGGAACAATCGGCCTCGACATCACATCGAGATCAGAGTGTGGAAGTTCAACCGGCACGCCGCAAACTTCGGGCCCGAGCGACATCGTTGCGTTTCGAAAACGCGGCGCGCATACTCGGTTCGTCGTATATCGCGCGCACGTTCCTTTCATTCGACAGAGTGAAGCCGGCCCGGCACCGAACAAGCGCGAATCGACACCATCCCCGCGTAACGCCGTTGCAGATTCAAATTCGGAGACATGCAATGCCCACCGGCACCGTGAAATTTTTCAACAGCACCAAAGGATTCGGCTTCATCCAACCGTCGGACGGTTCCAAGGACGTGTTCGTTCATATCTCGGCTGTCGAGCGATCCGGCCTGTCGAGCCTGTCCGAGAAACAGCAGGTTTCGTTCGAACTCGAGCGCGGGCGCGACGGCCGCGTCTCTGCGGTGAATCTGAAAGCGATCTAGGGGACTTCGCCCTGCTGCATGCGCCGGTCGGCACCGGCCGGCGATTCCGTGCTCTGCACGATGCTTTATCGGTGCCGCAGTCGGGCCCCGGCGCGACGCTCAAGACAACAAGAAGAGCGCGAACGCCCAAACGCCGAAGTTCAAGGCCAGGGTGAAAACGCCGAGCGCGGTCTCGAACCCCAGGCGCGCGATGAAGCCGCTCCAGAGCGAATAGGCGAGCAGCGTCGCGGACATGCCGCTGAACCCTTGCGCGAAGCGCCTGACCAGCGACTCCCCCTCGAGCGTGATCCACAGCAGCGAACAAAGCATTCCGAGGGCCAGGAAGATGGTCGCTCTGCGGCCGCGCACTTTGCCCCGGACAGCCGGCTTCGTCTTGTTCGCCGCCGCAGCGACTTCGCGGGCGGACTTCCGATCCGGCGTCGTCACTGCCTGGTGAATCATGTTCAGCAGGATCATCATTGCGAACGATGTCGGGAAAGTGCCGAACAACATCATCGCGATGGCCGCGCCACGCAGTTCACCGATCTGCCCGACCCGTGATCGTTCGGGCTGATCCCGGTCGAAAATCACGTTGACATGCGCTCCGACTTTCGCGCCGGATGCCGTCGGGCCTTCGATGGTGTAGACCCGCTCGTCCGGCCCGGTGAAGCGAACGATCGGCGCCGGACTGGTAATCGAGCCGCTTTCGTTGCTCGGCTTGTCGATGATCTCGATCACCTCGCCCCACAGGCCGTCGCTCCCGGCATGAGCGAAGTCCTGGTAGTCCATGTAGCACTTGAGCGAAAAGGCGAGCGTGACACCGCCGAAGATGAAGAGTCCGACCATCAGGCCGGTCTCGAACCGCGTCAGATGGCCGATCGCGAAGCCGATGATCCCGCCCGCGAGCGCCGCGCCGAACATGGAGAGCACGGCAACACTCGTGATATCCAAGACTCATTCGCTCCTGAAGGCTGTTGCGCTGGTACCACGCATCATCGACGCATCCTTTTCCTCGCCTCGGAAATCACGACGTCGCATGAGCCGAGCGGGACTCGCACGCACGAGGCGCTAGCGAAAAACACGGACGTCCCCTGCATCATCGCACCGCGACACGCACACCGTCCCGCACCGTGTCCCCGGGAAACACGATCACCTGCTCTCCCGGCTGCAGGCCCCCGAGCACCAGCGCAGTCCGGTCGTTGCGGCGCGGCACCTCGAGCACCCGCTTCTTCGCGATGCCGTCTTCCACCACGAATACCGCGTAGGCCTGCCCTTCGCGAAAGAGCGCCCCGGTGGGCACGAGCACGGCGTCTTGCGCCCGATGAACGACGATCCGCGCATCGACACGATAGCCATCGCCCAAGGCATCGATCTCGTCGCCTCCGGCCGGAAGATCGATCACGACGTTCACGCGCTGCTCTTCCACGCCCAGGGCCGATACCTTGGTGAAGGCCGACGGTTCAATGCGGCGCACCCGACCGCGCACGACCGCCCGGCCCGGCCCGACGTCGATGTAGACGTCTGCGCCGGCGGGTATGCCGACCGCCTCGGTCGACAGGACATCGACCACCACTTCCAGCTTGCCGATGTCCCCGAGTTCCAGCAGCTCGGCCCCGAGCGCCACCGGCCCCTCGCTCTCCTGCAACACCCGCAGGACTCGCCCGGAGATCGGGGCGCGCACGTCGAAGGTTTGCACCGGCGCGCCCCCGAGCTTGGCATCGCCGCGGAATCGCGCAAGCGCAGCGCGCGCCTGCGCAAGCTCGCGCTCCGCCGCAATGCGCTCGAACCGTGCGGCCTCCAGTTCCTTGTCGCGCATGCGCGCCGTCGACTCGCTCTGCTCGCGACTCGAGGGCGACAGGAAGCCTTCCGCCGCCAGCCGCGCGCTGCGCGCCGCGTCGGCCTGCGCCTGCTCGCGACTCGCCTTGGCTCGCTCCTCGAGCGCTGCAGCACGCATGACAGCGGCCTGCGCTGCGCCAGCGCGCTCCTGCAACTGCTGCACGGTGCGGTCATCCTGCAGGACCGGCACACTGGGCAGAAGGACCGCCACCACGGCGTCCCGCTCGACAACATCGCCCGCCCGGTGCGGGATGCGCAGCACCCGACCGCTCAAGGGGGCTGTCACGGTATAGCGGTCGCGCACGCGCGTCCTGCCGTCGTCGTCGACGGTTTGCTCGAACAGCCCGCGGCCGATTTCGGCCACCTCGACGGAAACCGGCTGCGGCCGCAGCGCCCAGGCGACGAGCCCCGTCAGCAATGCCAGGGCAAGCAACCACAGGAGGATCTTGCGCGTCTTCAAACTACTCCCTCGTCTTGAGAACAGCCACCAGATCGAGATGATCGATGCGGTGGCGCACGATGAGCGCACTTGCCAGCCCCGCGGCGATCACCGTAAGTCCGGCGTAGGCGTAAGTATGCGGCAGGATGACCAGGGGAATCGCATAAGCGTCGCCGTGGGTCAACGCGACGATGAGAGCAGCGAGCCCGTAGCCGAAAAGACATCCAAGCGGAATGCCCACGGCGATCATCACCGCGAGTTCACCGAGGAACAGGGTAGACACTTCGCCTCGCGTCATGCCGAGCACACGCAAGGAGGCGAGTTCCCATGCGCGCTCCGCGAGAGAGATGCGCGCGCTGTTGTAGACGATACCCACGGCAACGGTTGCCGCGAACACCGTAAGCACACCGGTGAAGAACAGCATGTTGCGGGCAGCTGTGTCGCGAAAGGTCTGCAGCAGACTGTCCTTGACGATCGCCGCACCCACCCGGGGAAGCTCCTTGATGCGCGCCATCAATCGGTCCCGGTACGCGCCATCGACGGCAAGGGCCGCGAGGTTGTAGCGAGGCCCCTCGCCGGTCAGCCTCTCCAGACTGCGGGCGTCGATGTACGCATTGAGCCCCACGAGTTCATCGAACAGCGCCGCCACCTGGACGCGCCGGACGGCACGCTCTCCCTCCAGCACCTCCACCCAGACCGAGTCGCCCGGCTCCAGACCGAGTTTGCCGGCAAGGCGGTTGTTCATGAGCAGCCCATCCACGGGCACCGGCCGCTGTCCGGTCCGGGCATCGATTGCGCGCTGCAGCCTGTCGCTTGGCGAGATGCCGATCAGCGGCGCCCGCTGGGTCAGATGACCATGCCGGAACCGCACGGCGATCGTGCGGCTGACCTCCGCATGCATGACACCGGGCAAGCGGTTCACCTCGTGCATGACCTCGGGACCGAGGGGTTCGACGAAACTCAAATAGACCATGCCAGGCTGCACGCGGTTGAACTGGACATCCATGAAGTGATCGATGGCATCGCGCCAGAAGGTGCCCGCAATCAAGATGGCGACCGAGCCGGCGATCCCGAGTATGGTAAACACGGCGCGCAGGGGACGGCGCTCGAGGTTGCGCACGATCATTCGAACCGCGGGCGTCGTCCAGCGAGCGAAGCCCAGGCGCTCGATCAGGGTCGGTCGAAAACTCGGCGGCGACGGCGGGCGCATCGCCTCCGCGGGCGGGAGAGCCACGACCCGCCGGATCGCCTGCAGGGTACCCAGCACCGCGCCGGCGAAGCTCGCACCGGCCGCGGCCAGGAGCACCCAAGGCAGCGTCTGGTGCTCGAAATCCGGGAAATGAAAGAAGCCTGCGTACATGCGGGTCATGTAGCTGCCCAACCACTGACCCAATCCCACACCCAGGGCGACGCCACCGCTGACGATGACCGCCACCAGCTTGAGATAGTGCGCCACGATCGCCCGGTCGTCGTACCCCAAGGCCTTCAGCGCGGCGATCTGCTCGCGCTGCGAGGCCACCTGCCGCTGAAGCACCACGTTGAGAATGAATATGGCAACCGCCAGAAATACCGCCGGCAGCAAGGTGCCCATGACGCGCTGCTGCTCGATCTCCTGGGAGACGATCTTGTGCGAGATCTGTTCGGCGCGACCGCTTGCCCCGCGTGCGCCGTAGGGTTCGAGCATGCGATCGAGCGTGCGAACGACCGCCGGTTCCGAGGCGCCGGGTGCGAGACGCAGCACGACGGAATTGAATCCGCCTTCCATGTTGAACGCGGCGGACAACCGCTTGGCATCCATCCACAGAACCCCGAACCATTCATCGTCCGGCAGTCCACCGCCTCGCGTGGCATAGATGAACTCGGCCGAGAGCACGATGCCCACCACGGAGAGCTTCTGCAGCTTGCCATTGAGCAGCGCGTGCAGCGTATCGCCGGGCTGCAGGCCGCGCGCCTGGGCGAAGCGCTCGTTGACCAGGACCTGATCGGAGCCTTCGCGGGTGATCCACTGGCCCCGGCGCAGGGTAAGCCGGCCCATGCCGGACTCGGCGTCGAGCGGCAACCCGATGATGCGACCGCTCAGAGGCTGTTGGATGCCCGGCATGTCGAGTTGCACGTCCTGGACCACACGCGTGCGCATTTGCGCCACGCCGGGAATACGAGCGATATCGCGCGCGACGGCGTTCGGCGCGCGCTTCAAGTCGGCGAAGAGATGCGGAAACTGCGAAGTCTCGTAGAACTTGTCGCGCGCCCGGGTGAGCGAATCATGGGTCGAATGCGTCGCGATGAACCCTCCGATTCCGCACGCGACCACCAAGGCGATCGTCAGCGCCTGGCCACGCATGCGCCACAAGTCGCGCAGCAACTTGCGATCGAGCATGCTCACCATCGCAGCGTGTCGACCTGGGCGCGCTCGGCGTTCACGGTCACCGAAGCGATGACGCCGTCGGCAAGACGGATCACCCGGTTGGCCATCGACGCGATGACTGCATTGTGGGTGATCACGACCGCCGTGGTGCCGAGATCGCGATTGACGTCGGCGATGACCGTCAAGACGACCTTGCCGGTCTCGTAATCGAGCGCACCGGTCGGCTCGTCGCACAGAAGCACGTCGGGACGCTTGGCGATGGCACGCGCGATGGCGACCCGCTGCTGCTCCCCGCCGGAGAGCTGTGACGGAAAATGATCCATGCGGTCGGCAAGACCCACGCGCCGAAGCGCCTCCTCCGGGGGCATGGGGTGAGCAGCCAGTTCGGTGACGAGCGCCACGTTCTCGCGCGCGGTCAGACTCGGAATGAGATTGTAGAACTGGAATACGAAGCCGACATGCTCGCGCCGAAACCGCGTGCGCGCCGATTCATCGACGGCGGCGATGTCATGATCGCCCCAGCGCGCCTGCCCGGCGCTCGGGGTGTCCAGCCCGCCCAGAATGTTGAGCAGTGTGGATTTGCCCGAACCCGACGGACCGAGCAAGACGACGAATTCGCCGCGGTAGATCTCCAGATCGACACCGCGCAGCGCATGCACGACCTGTTCGCCTGCCCGATAGACCTTGGTCAAGCCGCGCCCGACGAAGATCCGGGCCAGCCCTTGCTCATCGCTCACTTGACGACGGTAACGGGCACTTCAGCCATGTGTGCAACCTTCGCTGCCACGGAACCCAACACGAGTCGGCGCACCCGACCGTGGCTGCTCGCCCCCAACACGATGACATCGCAGGCGTGACGCTCGGCGGAGTCGACGATGCTATCGGCCGGCCGGCCGATGGCGATCTCGGTGTCGTAGGCGACGCCCGAGGCGTCGATCAGCGACCTGGCCGCAGCCAGCACGAGTTCCCCCGCAGCCGTATGCTGCTCCATCACTTCCTCGGCTGTGAGGAGATTGCTGACCTCCCCGCTCATGGCCGGCGGCTGGACGTTGAGCAGCAATATGCGGGCATCTTCGATCCGGCGCGCCATATCGATGGCGTGGCGCACGGCGTTCTCGGAATGCTCGGAACCATCGATAGCCACCAGCATCGTATACACGGCGTCCCTTTTCTGTGCACCCGCGGATTGCGCTTATGTCCTGCCACCCAGTGCGGATGCTACCCTGCAAGCCGCCCATCGTGAAAGCATCGCGCCATGCCTGATTCCGTGCTCGTGATCAACGCTGGCTCCTCCAGCATCAAGTTCGCGCTGTACGAGGCGAGCGCGGATCGTCCAGGCGCGCGCCTGCTGCGCGGACAGATCGCGAACATCGGTGGCCGCGCCTTGCTCGAAGCGAGCGATGCCCACGGCGAATCCCTCGCCGGCACCCCTCGGTTCCTGCTGGCGGTCGCCGACCACGATCGCGCCCTCGATCACCTGTTGAACTGGCTGGCAAGGGAGACGCAGGGCGCGCGCATCCTGGCGGCCGGTCACCGGGTCGTGCATGGCGGAGCGAAGTACGCCGGATCGATACGCATCGATCCTCAGGTGCTCGACGAGTTGCAGTCGCTCATCCCCATCGCCCGCCTGCATCAGCCCTATGAAATCGATGCCATCCGAGCATTGCAGGCACAGCATCCGGATCTGTGCCAAGTCGCCTGTTTCGATACCGCGTTCCATCGCACGCTGCCCGATGTCGCCCAGCGCTTCGCCTTGCCGCGCTCGATCAGCGAGACCGGCGTGCGTCGGTACGGATTTCACGGCCTCTCCTATACCTACATCGCCGAGGAACTGCGGCGCTCGCATGCGCCCTGCGCCGAAGCACGCGTCATCGTCGCTCATCTGGGCAGCGGCTCGAGCCTGTGCGCGATGCTAGGCGGGCGCAGCGTGGCCACGACCATGGGCTTTACCGTGCTCGATGGTCTGATGATGGGCACGCGCAGCGGCAGCCTCGACCCGGGCGTGGTTCTCTACCTCATGCAGGAACGCGGCATGAGCGCCGAGGCGGTCAGCGAGATGCTCTACCGCCGTTCGGGGTTGTTGGGCGTGTCGGGGCTCAGCGCAAACATGGCAGAGCTGCTGGCAAGCCCGCACCCCCACGCCCGGGAAGCGGTGGACTCCTACGTGTATTCGGTCGTAAAGGAAACCGGGGCGTTGGCCGCCTGCCTCGGCGGCATCGATAGCCTCGTCTTTACCGCGGGCATCGGCGAGCGGGCGGCCGTCGTGCGCGGGCGGATTTGCCGTGAACTCGGCTGGCTCGGGATCGAGATCGATCCGCGCGCCAACGAGACGCACGAGCGCTGCATCAGCCTGCCCGCAAGCCGCGTGCAAGTCTGGGTCATTCCGACCGATGAGGAATCGATCATCGCGCGAGACGCGCTCGCGCTCTCCGGGCACTGAAAAGCCGGCAAGGTTTTCTGGCACAATCGGCCCGCACAGCGCGGACCGAATCGCATCGAACGATCCGCGCCTCCCGGCCCTCCTCATCGAACCCGCATCATGCCCATTTGCGTCGAATCCCTGCAGTCCGCTTTCATTGGCGTCGATACCGAATACCTGCTTGCCGACGGTCGCCGCGCCCGCCGCCGCTACCTCGACTCGGCTGCCTCCAGCCTCATGCTGCAACCGGCCTGGAAGACCGCCGAAGCCTTTCTGCGCCACTACGCCAACACGCACAGCGAACTGCATTTCGGCGCGCGCATCGCGACCCATGCCTATGCATGGGCACACGAGCGCACACTCGCTTTCGTGAACGCGGACCCCGCGCAATACGCCTGCGCTTTCATCGGCAGCGGATCGACGGGCAGCATCAACCGCCTTGCCCGCACCTTGAGGGCGGTGCGTCCGGAGCGCAAGACAGTGCTCGTGTCGGAGATGGAACACCATTCGAACGACCTGCCGCATCGCAAGCATGCCGATGCCTTCGAACACATCCCCCTGGTCGGTGATGCGCCCTCGTTCGGCTGCATCGACACGCAAGCGCTGGCGAGGCTCCTCGACCGGCACCGCGGCGATGTGCGCTACGTGGCCGTGGCGGGCGCCAGCAACGTCACCGGCATCATCAATCCCTTGCGGGAAATCGCGGATCTCGTTCATGCCCATGGCGCGTGGCTCGTCGTGGACGGCTCGCAGATGGTGATGCATGCACCGATCGACATGTCGGCAGGCATCGACTTTTTGGTCTTTTCAGGCCACAAGGTCTATGCACCCGGCTCGCCCGGCGTGCTCGTGGGCCGCAAGGATCTTCTCGCCCAGGCGGAACCCGATGAGGTGGGCGGAGGCATCGTCGACGACGTGTCGCTCGCCGATTACCTCGTTGCCCAGCGCTTTCCCGACCGCGAGGAAGCCGGTACACCGAACATCGTCGGCGCGGTACTGCTGGGGGCGGCGCTCGATACGCTCATGCGCGTGGGCATGGAGGCCCTCTGCCAGCATGAGAACGCGTTGCTGCAACCGCTGTTGCAGTGGATGACGCAACGACCGGGCGTACGCGTCTACGGCGACACCGACCTCGAGCGCTCGCCGCGCACCGGAACCATCGCCTTCAATCTGCAGGGATGGGACCACGCACTCGTTGCCGCCGCGCTGAACGACTACTGGGGCATCGCAGTGCGCAACGCCTGCTTCTGCGCGCATCCCTATGTGCGCGAGATGCTCAAGCCGGAACTGTGGGAACTGGATGGCGAGATCGATCTGGAAACCGCCGCGGGACTCGCCGCCCTGGAACGGCGCAAAGGGATGGTTCGCGCGAGCCTCGGTCTATACACCACGACCGAAGACCTGGATCTGCTCAAGCAAGCGATCGATGCATTGCTGGCCGAGCCCGGGCGCTACCAGGGCGCCTACACGCTCAATGCGGACGGCACCTACACCCACCGCCAGCACAACCCGACCGGACGGTCGCTGTTCGATCCCGCGCGTGAATTGGATGCTCGACTCGCGGCCGTGGGCGCGCGATGAACCTCGCCGTCGCGACCCTCGCAGGTCCGCTGTGCTTCGGGAAGGGAGCCGTGCATTCGTCGCCCAAGCCGGCCCGTGCCTGCGGTGGCATCCTCGCCCGACGCACCGTGCAGGGTTAGCCACTGGACGCCGACACCCTTCTGCTCGCCGCCGCCACTTTCCTCTTCGCGGGTTTCGTGAAGGGCGTCATCGGCTTGGGCATGCCCACCATCTCCATCGCGCTGCTGTCGCTGGGGATGGGGCTGCCCGCCGCGGTTCAGATCATCGTCGTACCGACCTTGGTCACCAACATCTGGCAGGCGCTCGCAGGCGACGGCCTGCGCAGACTCGTCGCCCGCTTCCATGCCCTGTTGCTCACGACGGTCCTCGGTGTCTGGGTCGGCTACGCGTTGTTGTTCCGGACCAACCCCAAGGCCATGACGGCAGTACTCGGGGCAGCCATCGTCGCCTACAGCTTGAGCGGCCTGTTCGAACGCCCGTTGATGCCGCGCGTGCGCCGCGAACGCGTGGCCTCTCCCGTGGTGGGGCTCACGACCGGCGTGCTGGCGGGCGCCACGGGGAATCTCTCGATGCCCGCCATCGCCTATTTGCAGCAGCTCAATCTGCCGCGCAACGACCTGGTCCAGATGCTCGGCATATTGTTCACCGTCGGCACGGCGGCACTGGGCACGGCCATTGCCGGCCACGACAGCTACGATCAGGGGCTGTTGCTGGTTTCGGTCCTGTCGGTCGTACCCGCCAGCATCGGGATGCTGCTCGGCCAACGCGCCCGTGGGCGCTTGTCCGATCGACTGTTCCGCCGCGCGCTTTTCCTGGGCTTGCTCTTGCTGGGGGCTCACCTCGTGGCTTCGGGCCTCGGCTGATGCTGCGCGCGGGCGCAGGCAGCGACGCTCGCTCGACGGCTACCGACCGCTGATCGCCAAGTCGTTGCGCACTTCGGCCACTTGGTTGACCGAGCGGACCAGACGGGCGGCACGCAGGCGCTCGCGATCGCTGCGCCCGAAGCCGCTTGGATTGGAAGACACCCTGGAACGTCTCCAGGTTCACGGCTGCGCCACTCACGTCGGGCCGTTGCGCAGCGCGGTCTTCGCCTTGGCCGTGAGGACGCTGTCGTCCAGGCGCCCTGCCGTGCTCTGCTCGGCGGCTCATCCACCGCACCCGGTCAACGCGAACGCAACCACGGCTGCCGCGATGAACGCTGTCACTCGTGCGTGCAGATACATGATGTCTCCTTCGGACGATGGCGATGGCCCTGCCCAAGGCATCGCACGCAAGGTGGCTGGAACACAGGTTTCAACCTTTGCGCCTGCCCATGTCGGCACGGTGCGCGCAACGGGGCGGGCAAGCTCGAAGCTAACCGGCGGCCGCGGATGCAACCGCATCCATCGCGCTCGGTATCGCAGCAGGCACGCGAGACGAATGGATCGTGATCAGACCCAGTCGTGTTTGATCGATCGAGGTGTATAGCGCGGAGGCCCCCGCTGCCCTGAGCGCTTCACGCTCGCGCAGATCTCGGTCGCTCGCGCCCCAGCGAGTCACGAACAGGCTCATGCCCGGGAACCGTCGGCGCAATCGCCTGCATAGCAGCTTCGCCGCGAGCACGGACCCGGGCTGGACGCTGCCTATGCAGACCACCTGCGAATCGTAGCGGCCGATCAGCTCGACGGTCTCGGATACCAGGAGATCGCTCGATACGATCTCGACATCGAACTTCCGCGGCTCGAGGGCTCCTTGCAACATCGCGTGGCCGAGTCCCTCGGCTGCGTCGCGCGCAATGCACAGCACGCGCAGTCGAGGCGCATGATCGTCCGACGCCGAGCCCGACTGCGCGACACACTGGGAACGTGCCGTCGACGCTTCCAGGACGCCGCGAGCATGGCCGAGCACTGCGTCGTACTCCTGAGAAGTGATGCGCCCCCCGGACGCATCCATAGCCGCATCCGCGACAGTGGGCATCAGCAGGTCGTCGCACGCATTCACATAGCCGTGCGCGCGCGCATGGCCCTCGAACAGGCCCGCCGATTCCTCGAGATCCCCGGACAGCAAGCGCTGGTACAACCTCTCCCGATCGCTGAGTACAGGGCGGTCGCCCAACGCCACCTCGATGAACTTGAGCTGCGGCAGGAAACGAGCGATCACCATGACGCATGCGGTAAGCGGCGTGGCAAGCAGCAAAGCAATCGGGCCCCAGAGCCACGTCCAGAAAGCCAGCATGACCAGTGTCGCCGTCGGTGAAACACCGATGCCGGGACTGAGGAACAAGGCCTCCACGCCGATCAGACCGATCACCAGCAGGGCGAACCAGGCAACGACGAGCAAGGGCTCGGTCCATCCTTGCATCATGAGCAGACTCACCGCAAACGGCAACGCGAGCGCCAGCGCCGAACCGACGAACGGAACGTAGCGCAGCGCGATCGCGAGCAGGCCCCACAACGGCGCGAACGCAATGCCGATGAGATAGAGCCCAATACCGTAGACGACACCGAACGAGGCATTGATGCCGAACTGCACGAGCAGCGTCCGCGTGATCCGCTCCCACGCATCGTCCAGGGCTCGCGTGGTGATCGGCAGGCGGGTTCGCCCGACCAGCCTGAACATTCGTTCACGCAGATCCTCGCGACGCATGAGCATGAAGGCGAGCAGCGCGAACGACAACAGGGTCCCTCCGACTACCGGCGCGGCGGAACCGGCGAGCGCAGGCAAATCGTCGACATTGAATTCGCTTTCGGGCTCGACCACGGTGACCTTCATCGCCGCCCCGCCAGAGGGCGTCTCTTTCGACTCGCCGCTCATCTCCTCATCGACCTTGCGCGCAACTGCACGCAGCTTGCTGAACATGGTTCCGTCGTCCGAGCGAAGAACTGCCAGCTTCGTGCGCAGGTTGACTTCGTAATGAGGAAAGGCGTCCAGCAACTGGTTGGTCTGATGGGCGACCACCCAGCCCAGGCCACCCATCGCAAGGATCACGGCGAACACCGCGGACCCTACCGCGAGCACGCGGGGCGCCCCCAGAGCCTCCGTTCGCCGCACGAGCGGCGTGAGAAGAAACGCCAGCAATACGGCGACCGCGATGGGGATCAAGAGCGACGCGGCAAACCGGAGTGCGGCGATGGCCAGCACGAGCGTGCCGAGCGCATGGAAGACCGCCGCCCAACACGCATCGCGCGGACCTCGCAGTTTCATCGGATCGAGCACGACGATACAGAAGGCGTGGGAGCGGGCACACGCTCGGACAGCGCCAAGGCACGACGTGCCGCGTAGCCGGCGTCACCGCCGATCTGCGCACGAAGGACGTGCTTCATCGTTCCTGCCCCAGTCGCTGATCAGGGATTCCGTGCCCGTGCTCGCTCGCGGCTCGCCACGAACTCACCGGTGGCACCGATCGTTCTTGTCGCCCCTCGGCGAATCGCGCCGCTCAGGAGCCGCCACGTCGCGCGACTACGAATCCTTCTGGCGACTTTCCCACTCGCTCAACTGGCGTTCGGCTTCGTCTTTCTCGATGCCGTACACCTCCTGGATTTTTCCCGTGAGTTGGTCGCGTCGTCCGGCGATCACATCGAGGTGATCGTCGGTCAGCTTTCCCCATTGCGTTTTGACTTTGCCCTTGAACTGCTTCCAATTACCTTCCACGCGATCCCAGTTCATGTCCGTGCTCCCGTCCGGTCCGATTCGATTCACTCACCCCTCACCCGAGGTGCACGATGGCCGACGCACGCGGCGGACCCGAGCAGCGAGCCCGCCGATCGGCGCCCACCATGAACCGTTGCGGCATCCCGGGAACCAGGTTGCGCATGGCCATCGGGTAGAATCACCGCATGACCCAACGCAACTGGCGAACGCCCATCTTGATTCTGCTCGCGGGCGGCATGGCCATGACGCTGGCGCTCGGCGCAAGACACACGTTCGGGTTGTACCTGACGCCGATGACCACCGATCTGGGCTGGGCGCGTCAGACTTTCGCCTTCGCCCTCGCCGCGCAGAACCTGATCTACGGCCTGGCGCAGCCCTTCTCGGGCATGCTCGCCGACCGGTTCGGCGCCGGCCGGGTGATGCTCGGCGGGACGCTGCTCTACGTGCTGGGGCTCGTCTTGATGGCGGATACATCGACCGGGCTCGAACTGACTTTTTCCGCCGGCCTGCTGATCGGGACCGGTGTGTCGTGCGTAAGTTTTTCCATCGTCTTCGGCGCGGTGGCTCGGGCCTTTCCCCCGGAGAAGCGCAGCGTGGCGCTCGGCGTGGCGGGGGCAGCGGGCTCCTTCGGTCAATTCGTGATGCTTCCCTATGGGCAGATGCTGATCAGCGCCCTGGGATGGCAACAATCCCTGCTGGTGCTGGCCGCCACCGTGGCATTGATCGTGCCGCTTTCCTTGATCCTCTACGAGCCCAAACCGCCGACCGGCACCGGAACGCAGCAATCGATCCCCGAGGCCCTGCGCGAGGCGCTCGGCCATCGCGGCTTCCTGCTGCTATGCGCGGGATACTGGGTATGCGGCTTCCAGCTGATGTTCATCTCGGTTCACTTTCCCGCCTTTCTCATCGATCGCGGCATGACGCCGGAAGTGGGGATGACCGCGCTTGCGCTGATCGGCTTGTTCAACATCTTCGGCAGCTACGCATGGGGCTGGCTGGGCGGGCGTTACAGCAAGAAAAGACTGTTGAGCCTGCTCTATTTCATGCGGGCCTTGAATATCGCCGCGTTCATCGTCGTGCCGATCACTCCGGGCAGCGTTTATCTGTTCGCGGCGATCATCGGCTTCCTCTGGCTGGGCACGGTGCCGCTGACGAGCGGACTGATCGCGCACATCTTCGGCGTGCGTTACTTGTCCACGCTGGGCGGGATCTCGTTCCTCTCGCACCAGGTAGGAAGCTTCTTCGGCGTGGCTCTTGGCGGCTTTCTCTTCGATCAGACCGGGTCGTACAACATCATGTGGATCGTGGCGATCATGGCCGGCCTTTTCGCTGCGGCGGTCAACTGGCCGATCGACGACCGTCAGCTGACACGCGCAGCGACGCGACCTGCCACGGTCTGACGCTGCCATCTGCGGCGTCAGAGGCTCGGTGAACAAAAGCGCCGAGGAGCGACGCCATGCATGGGCGAAAATCCTCGCCAGGTGTCCGAACTGGCTGCGGCTTCCTTCGCCTCTGACACCGATTCGACGCGTTCGTCCTTGCTGCAGCATCGACACCGATCGGCCGTTCAGCCACGGCTCTCTGACTCAGGCCACTCGCCCCTAGCTGCCGGCAACGAGACTCGACATGCGCAAGTCCCGGTAGGATCTCGAGCGCGACCACGCCAAGGCCATCACCAGCGTGGACAGCACGGCGAACACGACGACCACCGTCTGCACGCCGACCATCTCCGCGCCTAGGCCCGCCCCGAAGGATCCGACCGAAATGAACGCCGGAAACATGGGCAGCAGACTGGTCACCTGCCCGCGTATGGCTTCCGGCGCGGACATCTGCAGGCTGGTGTGATTGCTGGATGCCAGCACCATCTCGGCCATCCCGGCGCCGAACAGAAACACCACCGCCACGGCCATGTGGGTGCTCAGTCCGAATCCGATGATGCAGGCGGCGAACAGCAGCAGGGACAACGCTTGCAGCCGTCCCACGCATTCGTAGCGGCTGAGAGTTGCGGCAAGCACGCCACCGACGATACCGCCCGCGCCCACCGCGGAGAGGAGCAAGCCCAGCCCGGTCGGTCCGGTCGCGAACACGTCCGCCGCGAAGACCGGCATCAAGGCGCTGAACGAGGGTATCAGCAGCAGTGGCGGAACCAGGCCAACGATCATGATGACTCGCGTGATCGGATTGGTCGCAGCAAACCGGAAGCCTGCGAACATCGACTGCCACGCGGTGCCGGTCTTGCGAGGATGAGCGCGAACCTTGACCTGAATCATCAGAACACTGGCCGCCACGCCCGCATAGGCCACACCCTGGATGGCAAAGTTCCAGGCTGGCCCGAGCGATGCGATCAGCACGCCGGCGATCGCAGGCCCCAGAGTTCGAGTCACGCTGAACGCGATCGTGTTCAACGCGATGGCATTGGCCGCCTCGGCCCGGGGCACCACATCGAAGACCAAGGTGCTGCGCAGGGTGCGCTCGAACACCATGCCTGAACTTCCGATCAGAGAGAACGCGAACAAGTGCCAGATTTGGACGGCATCCAAGGCCAGCAGGGCAGCCAGCAGAAACGAGGCCGCTGCCGGCGCGATCTGACTGAGCGCCAGCGCGCGGCGCCGGTCGAACCGGTCGGCGACCAAGCCCGACACCGGCGCCAGCAGCAGCATTGGGATCGCTCGCACACCCAGGACAGCACCGAGCAGCGCCGCCGATCCGGTGAGATCGTAGACGACCCACCCGAGCGTTGCCTGCTGAATCCATTGCGACGCGGTGGAGAAGAAGGTGCCCGACCATAGCCATCGGTAATCGCGATGGCGTAACGCGGTCAGGGCGAGAGGCAAAGCAGGCAAGAGGCTCTCGGTCTACTGAACCGCTCAATGGTAACGCGATTTGCCGCGTGCATGCGGGGCACGAGGCCACGGGAACGCCGTGTGCGTGTCAGTCCTCGCCAGCGCTTGGCCGGTACGGCGTCGCGCAAGTTCCGGCGCGTCCGCCAGCAGCCTGGCCTCACTTCTTGCATTGCAGCCCGAAAGGAAAAAACGATGAAGATGTCAATCGCCATACTGGCCGCCGCGTTTCTTACCGCCCTCGCTGGGTGCAACACCATTTCAGGCGCAGGCAAGGACATAGAACGCGGCGGCGAAGAAATCCAAGAGACCGCCAAGGATGTCAAACGGAACATGTAACCCCTGAACCCAAGCGTTGGGATATCGAGCGGCCGAACGCCGCTCGATTGCTTCAGGCTCGGGCGATCTCCCACTTATCCCGATGCATCGTCGGGGCGGGCGCTCGCACCTGTGCCGGCATCGGCCGATCGGGAATCACGACGCTGATGCAAGTGCCTTGCCCCGGCGACGTGCATACCGCAAAGTAGCCTCTGCGCGCCTCGATGCGATGCCGCATCCCGAACAGCCCTTGAGCCTCGACCCGCACCTCGTTGACAACGAAACCGATGCCGTCGTCCTTCACTTCCAGCACGCAGCGATTCGCCTCACGCTTCAGCGCCACCCGCACCTTGGTCGCCCGTGCGTACTTCGCCGCGTTCGTCAGGGACTCTTGCAACACCCGGAACAGAGCGATCTCTGTCTCTGAAGGCAAGTCTGGACCCGAATCCGAGATATCCAGTTCGAGATCCCAGCCGGCACGCTCGGCAACCTGCTCGGCCAACTCGCGCGCTGCGGTGCCCAACCCGAAATAATCGAGCGCGCTGGGCCGCAGCCCTTCCACGATGCGCCGCTTGGTCAGCAAACCCTGATCGAGGTTCTGCATGACCTTGACCAGCCTGGCTGAAAGATCGGGACGCACCGTGCCCAGCTGCTGGCAGATGCGCGCGACATCCATCTTGCTCGCCGTCAGCAGCGCTCCGAGCTCGTCGTGCAGTTCGCGCGCCATGGCAGCCTTGTCAGCCTCGCTCACCTCCTGAAGACGGGAAGCGAGCATGTCCAGCTGGCGGGTACGATCCCGCACCATTCGGTTGAGCAGCGCCTGACGCTCCTGCGCGCGACGCCAATCCCGCTTCATCGCGGTGAACAGCACCACGAGCAGCAATACATTGAGCGCCGTCGCACCGACGAGACTGACGCGCGAAACGTCGAGGTTCCGCCGCCAGCTCGAAGAGACTTCGTTCACCAGAGATTCTTCTCGCTGCGACAGATCACCGAGCAGGGATCTGATCTCGTCCATCGCTTGCCGCCCGATCCCGCTGTCGACCACTTCGAGGGCGCGATCGGCGCGAGCGCGCTCGATCAAACTCAGTGTCAGCTCGATCTCGCCCAGCTTCTCGCCGATGGCAGTCACCAGCGCGCTGAACACTCGCGCCGCCTCCGGATCAGCGCCCGCGACGTAATAGGGCCGCAGCTCATCGAGGATCTTCCGGATGACAGGCAAAGCGCGACGATACGGTTCGAGATACTCCTCCTTCCAAGTCAGCAGATAGCTGCGCTGCCCGGTCTCGGCATCCGCCACTCGCGCGGAAAGTTCATTCAGACGCGCGCCCACTCCTATCGCCTGTATTCCATCCTCATGTCCACGCATGAGCTTGCGACTTCCCAGATCGGACACCGCGAAAATTCCAATGGCTGCCGAAACACAGACAAGCAAGGCAATGTTCCATCGGAACCGCTTGGCCCATGCCGTCAGGCCTCCCGCGCGCGTCATCGCCGGCTCCGTCACGGCCTGAACCGGGCGAGCAAGAAGTCAAGATTCATGCAATCGTCCTCATTTCGATGTGCGATTACAGCGAGAACATTCGATAATTGTCCGAGGGAACCCACTCACTCGGGTACTCTCTGTTCACATAGCATCCCTGTCGCGTCGCTTCTTCTCCCCCAGCAGCCCTCACACGCTGAACGCACCGCTCTAACGCACCAAGGACTCGCCTTCGTGATTCGCATCCTTATCGCCGACGACCACCAGATCGTGAGAGCCGGCCTGTCTCAGTTCATCTCCGATCAACCAGACATGAGGATCGAGGCGGAGGCGGCCTCCGGCGACGAGGTCCTGCGCCTCGTCCAAAGCGGTGAATTCGACGTGATCCTGCTCGACATCGCCATGCCCAACAAGAACGGCATCGACTGTCTTCACATCATTCGACGCACGAGACCGCAACTTCCCATCCTCATCTTGAGCGGCTATCCAGAAGCCAGTTACGCCGTGAATACGATGCGGGCCGGTGCAAGCGGCTACGTTTCGAAAATGGCACCGCCCGAAGAAGTTCTACGTGCAATTCGTACCGTCGCACGCGGCAAAAAATACATCAGCGACACCACCGCAGATCTCGTTTCGATGCAATTGGCCAGCCGATCCGAACAGGCGCTGCACGAGACGTTGTCCGAAAGAGAGTTTCAAGTGTTCCGAAAAATCGCTGATGGCATGAGCCCCACGCGCATCGCGATCGAACTCAACGTCAGCGTCAAGACTATAACGACTTACCGCACACGTGTCCTGCAGAAGATGGCATTAAAGACCAATGCCGACCTCACATACTATGCAGTAACCCACGGATTGATGGATTGAAGGACGGCTGTGGCATGATGTTGTCGTTGATCGACGACACTCGATCGCCCGCCTGTCGCCAGGAGACGACAGTTCAAAAGGAGAAGCACATGCCGCTCGTTCTATATGATCTCGCAGGCGCAGACGAGGAAGCTCGGTTCAGCCCTTACTGCTGGCGCATCAAGATGGCGCTGCGACACAAAGGGCTCGCCTGGCGCGAAGTCCCTTGGCGATTTACCGACAAGGATGTCATCGTTTTTTCGGGAGGCAAAACCGTGCCGGTGTTGGTCGACGGCACCCGCTCACTGAACGACAGCTGGGCCATCGCACGGTATCTCGACGAGCGTTACCCGGAACCCAGCCTGTTTGGCGGGCCGCTCGGCGAGGCACACGCGTTGTTCATCCGGCTTTGGTCCGAGAGCACGCTGCATCCGCTGATTCTGCGCCTGATCCTGCCCGATCTGTACGCGCGTCTGCATCCCAAAGACTTGGACTACTTTCGCAGCAGCCGCGAAGCACGGTTCGGAAAGCGTCTAGAAGACATCGCATCGGATCCCAGCACCGCGCTGCCCGCTTTTCGAGCGGCCCTGGCGCCCGTGCGCTCCGTGGTCCGGTCTCAGCCTTACCTGGGAGGCACGCGACCGAGTTTCGCCGACTACATCGTGTTCGGCGCGCTGCAGTGGGCCAGGGTCATGTCGCCTTTGGAACTGCTCGAGCCCGGCGACGCAGTCCATGAATGGAGAGCTCGGCTCCTCGACGAGCACGACGGCTACGCCGCTAGGGCGCCGATTTGCCAGCCGCGGCTTGACCCCAGCGCGCGGTGATGCGGCTACGCACCTGCTCCAGCCGATCCCGGTTGGCGCCCAAGTCGCTGTAGCCCAGCCGGGAGGCCGAGCGCATGTGAATGACATGGGCATCGATGTCGAGAAGAAACTCGACGTCGTCGACGAAACCGAGCATCCGACTGCGCGCCTCGACCCGCAAGTAGTTGTCCGTTCGCTCGACGACCTGCAGCCGTTCCATTCCGGCAAGGACGTCCTGCAGCCTCCGCCACGCTGTCGCGGCATCGCCTCGAAACGCGATCGGCAAGATCGCGCTGCGTCCGGACGACTGACTGTTGACGCAATTGGGGCTGTCCGGACAGGGTTTGAGCATGCCCGCTTTGACGCCCAAGTCGACGGGTGCTGTCCCTGAGAGCCAACCCGCCTTGGCTGGACCGATCATTGCATATGCTCCCAGGACAAACAGCACGAAAGCGACCATGCGCCCAAAACGAACCAGCCCCTCGCGGGGCTGACGGAACATAAGCATCCGGGACGCTCGACCGTTAGAAGGGGATGTCGTCATCCATCTCGGCGATCCCGCCGGCCGCCTTGCCAGCCGGCTTGGCTCCGCCGCCACCGGCAGGACGGCCAGCGGGACGGGAGGGCGCGGGGCTACCGCCGTCGTCGGAGGAATCATAGCTTGGCGCACCCGCTCCCGAACGGCTGCCGAGCATTTTCATCTCGGAGGCAATGATCTCGGTCGTGTACCGTTCTTTGCCTTCCTTGTCGGTCCATTTGCGGGTTTCGAGCCGACCTTCCACGTAGACCTGGGAACCTTTTTTGAGATACTCGCCGGCGATTTCAGCCAGCCGGCGATAGAACGTCACGCGGTGCCATTCGGTCTTTTCCTGGCGCTCTCCGCTGGTTCTATCCTTCCAGTTCTCCGTCGTCGCCAACGTGACGTTCGTCACTGCCTCGCCATTCGGCATGTAACGGGTTTCGGGGTCGCGCCCCAAGTTGCCGATCAGGATGACCTTGTTCACCGATGCCATCAGCTCTCTCCCGCTATCAGATTCACTGCACGACGCTCGTCGAAGGAATTCGCTTCCACCTTCAGGTGGGCTACCCCGGTACGCGCGTTCACCTTTGCTTCCCGCACCCCGCCCAATGCCGCCAGACGCTCGCGCAACTGCTGCGCGCGATCGTCGTCCATGGGCGGTAACGTGTAGCTGCGCGAGCTGAGCCGATCCGCAGACCGCATACCCCACGCAACCGCCAACCATCCCGCAATCAGCACGCCGTTCACCAGCAAAAGACCGGCGCGCCCCGAATTCTGCATCACATATCCCCCGAGCACGCTGCCGAAGGCCGCGCCGAGAAATTGCACCGTGCTGTAGACAGCCACCGCCGCACCGCGGGCGCCGGCCGGAGCCACGCGCGACACCAGGGAAGGCAGCGCTGCTTCCAGCACCATGAAGCCCATGAAGAATACCAGCAGTGCGAAGGCGATGGCCCAGACCTGTTGGTCTAGACCGAGCAGCATAGCCTGGCTGACGAGGACCAAACCGACGCAGAGGAGGAATACCGCTTTCGAGCGCCCTCGCCGCTCGCCGTGGCGCAGACACGGCATCATGAAGAGCAATGACCCCACCATCACGGCCGCGTAGATTTTCCATTGTTCGGCAAGCGGCATGCCCGCGGATACTAGATCGAAAGGCACAGTGATGAAGAGCGACATCAGCACGGCGTGCAGGACGAAAATGCCGACGTTGAGCCGATGGAGTTCAGCGTCACGCAGGACCTCGGAGAAAGCGACCGGCCCTTGGCCCGCGGTTTGATCGGCCAGCGGCTGCGGCAGACGCACCACGATGAGCATCGCCAGCAGGGCAAGCACCCCGATGAGGTAGAAGATGCCAGCCACCCCCATGATGCGATCGAGCCAGGGCCCGAGCACCAAGGAAGCCGCAAAGCTCAGTCCGATGGTCGAACCGATGATGGCCATCACCTTGGTGCGGTGCTCTTCGCGCGTCAGGTCCGCAGCCATGGCGATGGCGACCGCGGACACCGCCCCAGCGCCCTGCAGGATACGCCCGATGATGACGCCGTGAATGCTGGTCGCGTAGCCGGCCACGACGCTACCGATCGCGAAGATGAGGAGTCCGATGTAGAGGACCGGCTTACGACCGATGCGATCCGACCAGCGCCCGAACGGGATCTGCAACAGCGCCTGGGCGAACCCGTAGGCACCCAACGCAATCCCGACCAGCGTGAGGTTGCTGCCGCCCTCGAGCTTCTCGGCGTAGAGCGCAAAGACCGGCAAGATGACGAACAGGCCGAACATGCGCAGACCGAAGATACCGGCGAGCCCTATTGCGGCGCGGATCTCGCGCGCGCTCATGCGCTCGGATGCAGACATCGGTCAAATGGGAATTGCGAAAGGAGTTGGGTATATTACCAGGTTTGCTTTCCACCCGGCGCCCAGCGATGCAGCAGGACAGATCCGATACGTCTGTGGCCAATGGCCAGGCGCCCCGCACGGATTGCATTCGCATCCGTGGCGCACGCACGCACAATCTCAAGAATATCGACGTCGATCTGCCTCGCAACCGGCTCGTCGTCATCACCGGCTTGTCGGGTTCGGGAAAGTCTTCTCTGGCCTTCGACACGCTGTATGCCGAGGGGCAGCGGCGATACGTCGAATCGCTGTCGGCATACGCCCGTCAGTTCCTGCAGCTCATGGACAAGCCCGACGTCGACCTGATCGAAGGCCTGTCGCCAGCGATCGCCATCGAACAAAAGGCGACCAGTCACAACCCTCGATCGACGGTCGGCACCGTGACCGAGATCCACGACTATCTGCGCCTGCTCTACGCGCGTGTCGGCGAGCCGCGCTGCCCGGTGCATGGAACATCGCTGGCGGCACAAAGCATCTCCCAGATGGTAGACCACGTGCTCGCCATCCCCGAGGATACGGCGATCATGATCCTCGCCCCGTTGATCGTGGGCAGAAAAGGGGAGCAGGCGGATCTTTTCGAGGAACTCAAGGCGCAAGGGTTCGTGCGGGTAAGAATCGACGGCACGGTGCATGAGATCGACACCTTGCCCAAGCTCGGTCGCAACCAGAAACACACGGTCGAGGCGGTGATCGATCGGCTGCGCGTGCGCCCCGATGCCAAGCAGCGGCTGGCCGAGTCTTTCGAAACCGCACTAAGACACTCCGACGGTCGAGCCCTCGCGGTCGAATTGGCAGGCGGCCGCACGCACGTGTTTTCATCCCGGTTCGCCTGTCCGACCTGCGGTCATAGCCTGCCGGAACTCGAGCCGCGCTTGTTCTCCTTCAACAATCCGCTCGGCGCATGCCCGAAATGCGATGGCCTGGGAAGCATCACGCTGTTCGATCCCAAGCGAATCGTGGCTTTCCCTCATCTTTCGCTGGCGGCCGGCGCAGTCAAGGGCTGGGATCGACGCAACCAGTTCTACTTCCAGATGCTCACCGGTCTGGCCCTGCACTACGGGTTCGATCTGGAGACGACGTTCGAGAATCTGCCGCCGGAAGTACAGGACAGGGTGCTGTACGGCTCAGGCAGCGAACGCATCCGGTTCACGTATCTGGGCGAACGAGGCAATCGCTATCAGCGCGAGCATGCGTTCGAAGGCATCGTGCCCAACATGGAGCGCCGCTATCGCGAAACCGACTCGTCGATGGTGCGCGAAGAACTCGCGAAGTTTCAGAACACCCAGGTCTGTCCGGAGTGTTCCGGAACACGCCTGCGGCTCGAAGCCAGACATGTATTCGTGGCGGGCAAACCGATCTACGAGGTCTCATCCCTCACCCTGCGGCAGGCCGCCGACGTCTTTTCCGGGCTGCAACTTGGAGACAACCGGCAGGCAGTCGCCGACAAGATCGTGCGCGAGATCGTCAATCGACTACGCTTCTTGAACGACGTCGGCCTCGAGTATCTTTCCCTCGATCGTTCGGCCGACACTCTATCCGGCGGCGAAGCTCAGCGCATACGACTGGCATCGCAAATCGGCTCGGGACTAACCGGCGTCATGTATGTCCTCGACGAGCCGTCCATCGGGCTCCATCAACGCGACAACGACCGCCTGCTGACGACCCTGCGCAATCTGCGCGACATGGGCAATTCCGTCATCGTCGTCGAACATGACCGGGACGCCATCGCCAGCGCCGATCACGTGATCGACTTGGGCCCGGGAGCGGGTGTGCACGGTGGTCGAATCATGGCCCAGGGCACCCCCAAGGATATCGAGCAGACAGAGGGCTCGCTCACGGGCGAATACATGAGCGGCAAGCGCTCGATTTCCTTGCCGCGCTTGCGTCGTTCGGCGGATGCGCAGCGCGCGCTCACGATCACGGGCGCGCACGGCAACAATCTCAAGCATGTCGACTTCCGCTTGCCCGTCGGACTGTTCGTGTGTGTGAGCGGCGTCTCGGGATCGGGCAAGTCGACGCTCATCAACGACACGCTCGCACGCATTTGCGCCAAGCATCTTTACGGCAGCGTCGAGGAACCCGCTCCCTATGTCGCCGTGTCCGGGCTGGAGTTTTTCGACAAGGTCGTCAATGTCGACCAAAGTCCGATCGGACGCACGCCGCGATCGAACCCGGCCACCTATACCGGCCTCTTCACGCCCATACGCGAACTCTTTGCCGGCGTGCCGACCGCCCGCGAGCGCGGCTATGGGCCCGGACGCTTCTCGTTCAACGTCAAGGGCGGGCGGTGCGAGGCATGCCAGGGCGATGGTGTCACGAAGGTCGAGATGCACTTCCTGCCGGACATCTACGTGCCCTGCGACGTGTGCCATGGCAAACGCTATAACCGCGAGACTCTGGACGTGCAGTTCAAGGGACGCACCATACACGAAGTCCTGCAGATGACGACGGAGCAGGCGCGCGACTTCTTCGCCAGTATTCCGGCCGTCGTCCGCAAACTCAGCACCCTGCTCGACGTCGGTCTCGGCTACCTCGGCTTAGGCCAGAGCGCGACGACCCTTTCGGGAGGCGAAGCGCAGAGAGTCAAGCTTGCCTTGGAACTGTCCAAAAGGGACACCGGCCGAACGCTGTACATCCTCGACGAACCGACGACCGGCCTGCATTTCCACGATATCGCGCTGCTCCTCAACGTGCTGCATCGCCTGCGCGATCAGGGCAACACGGTCGTCGTCATCGAGCACAATCTGGATGTCATCAAGACGGCCGATTGGGTGATCGACCTCGGTCCGGAAGGGGGCGATGGCGGAGGTCGCATCGTTGCCCAAGGACCTCCGGAAGACATCGCGAACAACCGGGAGAGCCATACAGGAACATATTTGCGCGGCGCTCTGTAGACGCCCGGCCCACGCAGCATGTCCTCGCTGCCCTGGGCGTATTCACCCACCGTTGACGACCAACCCCCGCTGACGAGCAGGAGGAGACCGAGATGTACCTGCCGAAATCGTTCGAGGAAACCGACGCCGCCGCCAAGCAGGCATTCATCCGCCAGCATCCGTTGGCAACGCTGATCACGAGCAGTGACGAGGGCCTGTGTGCGGACCACATTCCGCTGCTGGCTGCCGCCAACGAAGCGTCCGGCTTGCGGCTACAGGGCCATGTCGCCCGCGCGAATCCGATATGGCAGCGCATCGACGAGCGCAGCGAGATTCTCGCGATCTTCCAGGATCCGGGTCGGTACATCACGCCGTCGTGGTACGCCACAAAATCCGAGTCACAGCGTGTGGTACCGACCTGGAACTACATCGCCGTGCATGCGTACGGAGAGGCAGTCACATTCAAGGATCCGGTTTGGCTGCGCAATTTCCTGGAGCGACTCACCGAAGAGCATGAGTCGAGGCGTCCGTTGCCGTGGACCCTCTCCGATGCACCGGACGATTACGTGACCACGCAACTTGCCGCGATCGTCGGCATAGAGATCCGCGTATCGCGTCTCGTGGGGAAGTGGAAGATGAGCCAGAACCGCTTGCCGAAGGACATCGACGGCGTGATCGCTGGCTTGGAAGAAACGGGGCAGCCGTGCGCCCAGCGCATGGCTGACGAGATACGCAGACGACGGCGCCCCTAACCAACCAGCTGAACCAGTTGCCATAGGCGCTCATGCTCCCATGGCGCCACCCAGCCGCTCCCTGGGCCTCTTCGGCCATCAGAACGTTCAGCGCCCGAGGGAATTCGAAACGGAAAACGGCACCCGCGGGTGCCGTTCCCTTGTCCAACGACCTGCCGACTCAGCTCGACGCAGATTCCGTCGACTTTGCTTCCTCGGCGCCCGTGGACTCCGGTTGATCCAGAAGTTCGACCAGTGCCATCGGCGCGTTGTCGCCCTTGCGGAATCCGAACTTCAGAATCCTCAAGTAACCGCCCGGTCGATTGGCAAAACGAGGACCCAACTCGTCGAACACTTTGACGACCATGTCGCGATCGCGCAGCCGGTTGAAAGCAAGGCGGCGGTTCGCAAGGCTAGGTGCTTTGCCCAGTGTGATGATCGGTTCGACGACGCGCCGCAATTCCTTGGCCTTCGGCAATGTCGTCTTGATGGTTTCGTGGCGCAGCAGCGAGTTCGCCATGTTGCGGAACATGGCCAACCTGTGGCTGGACGTCCGATTTAGCTTGCGCAGGCCGTGTCCGTGACGCATGACAACCTTCTCCTTATCGCCGCTCGATGCCTGACGGCGGCCAGTTCTCGAGCTTCATTCCCAAGGTCAACCCACGCGAGGCGAGCACTTCCTTGATCTCGTTGAGCGACTTCCGCCCCAAATTGGGCGTCTTCAGCAATTCCGTTTCGGTACGCTGAATCAAGTCACCGATGTAGTAAATATTCTCCGCCTTCAGGCAGTTCGCAGACCGAACCGTAAGTTCAAGGTCGTCGACCGGACGCAGCAGAATCGGATCGATCTGCTGCGGCTTCTGGGGCTCCTCCGATGTTTGGGTGCCCTTGAGATCCGCGAACACGGAAAGCTGCTCGACCAGAATGCGCGCCGCGTACCGGACCGCCTCTTCAGGTTCGACGACGCCGTTGGTCTCGATATCCATGATCAACTTGTCGAGGTCCGTGCGCTGTTCTACTCGCGCAGAGTCGACGGCGTAGCTTACGCGACGCACCGGGCTGAACGAAGCATCGAGCATGATCGAACCGATCGCGCGTCCTTCTTCCTCGTTCAGACTGCTGCGCACCGCTGCGGGCTGATAGCCCCGCCCCTGCTCCACCTTGATCTGCATATCGAGCTTGCCGCCCGGCGTCAGGTGGGCGATGACATGCTCGGGGTTGACCACATCGACGTCGTGCGAGACTTCGATGTCGCCAGCCGTGACGACACCTTCACCTTGCTTCTTGATGTTGAGCCAGACTTCCTTCTGCGTGTGCAGCTTGAGGACGATACCCTTCAAGTTCAACAGCAGATCGACAACGTCTTCCTGCACGCCGTCGAGGGTCGAATACTCGTGAAGTACCCCGCTGATCTTCACTTCGGTTGGTGCGGTGCCCGGCATCGACGAAAGCAGAACGCGCCGGAGCGCGTTGCCGAGCGTATGGCCGTAGCCGCGCTCGAACGGTTCCATGACCACCTTGGCGTGGGTGGGGGAAAAGTTCTCGACGTCGATGATACGGGGCTTCAATAGAGCGCTGCTTTGCATCGCTGGCTACCCTCGGTCACTTGGAGTAAAGCTCGACCACGAGCGATTCATTGATAGTGGACGGCAATTCCGAGCGTTGCGGCTTCGACTTGAACGTGCCTTTGAGCCCCTTTGCGTCCACGTCAACCCATTCAGGAAACCCGCGTCCTTCGGCCGCTTCCACGGCTGCCTTGACGCGCAGTTGTCCTTTTGCAGCCTCCGCCACTTCCACCACGTCACCGGGACGCACCTGGAACGACGGAATATTGACTCGCTTTCCGTTCACTAGAATGCCGTTATGGCGCACGATCTGCCGGGCTTCGGTGCGAGACGCGCCGAATCCCATGCGATAAGCCACCGTGTCGAGCCGACTTTCGAGCATCTGCAGCAGGTTCTCGCCTGTGATCCCCTTGGCGCGATCGGCGGCGGCGTAAACAAGGCGGAACTGACGCTCGAGCACGCCATACGTACGCCGGATTTTCTGCTTCTCACGCAACTGGACGCCGTAACCAGACAGCCGCGACTGTTTCTGGCCATGCTGGCCGGGCGCGTAATTGCGCCGCTCGATTGCGCATTTGTCGGTAAAGCACTTCTCCCCTTTGAGGAAGAGTTTTTCACCTTCACGCCGACATTGGCGGCACTTTGGGTCAAGATTCCTGGCCAAGTGTGTGCTCCTTACACCCGCCGCCGCTTGGGCGGACGGCAACCGTTGTGCGGTATGGGCGTTACGTCTGAAATCAAAGTGATCTTCATCCCGAGTGCATGCAGCGCACGCACAGCCGACTCACGGCCCGGCCCCGGCCCCTTGATGCGCACCTCGAGATTCTTCACGCCACATTCTTGCGCTGCTTTGCCCGCGGATTCCGCAGCAACCTGGGCGGCGAACGGCGTGCTCTTGCGCGAGCCTTTGAACCCGCTCGCGCCGGACGTTGCCCAGGCCAGCGTGTTCCCCTGCCGATCGGTGATCGTCACGATGGTGTTGTTGAACGAAGCATGAATATGCGCCACGCCTTCGGCCACATTCTTCTTTGCCTTCTTGCGCACACGGGTCGGTGCCTTGGCCATTTTCCGATATTCCTCTTACGCAGTTCCGGCGGGCTTGTGCAGCTTGATCGCGGCCTTCCGCGGCCCCTTCCGGGTTCGTGCATTGGTACGCGTGCGTTGTCCGCGAAGCGGCAACCCACGCTTGTGCCGAAGACCCCTGTACGAGCCGAGGTCCATCAGCCGCTTGATATTCATCGACACTTCGCGGCGCAGGTCGCCCTCGATCGTGAACTTCCCGACCTGCTCGCGCAGGCGGTCCATGTCCGCGTCGGAAAGGTCCTTGACCTTCGCCGATGCGTTAATCGAGGCTGCTTCGCAAATCAGGCGTGCGCGCGCGCGGCCGATACCGTAGATCGCGGTAATGGCGATCGCCGTGTGCTGGTGGTTGGAGATGTTAACTCCGCCAATCCGGGCCATCCGACCCTCCTAGAAACGAAAACCGAAAAACACTGTCGACCCGCTGCCCAAGAACTGCAGTCCGTCAGACGCCGCTTAGCCTTGCCGCTGCTTGTGCCGCGGATCCTTGCAGATGATCCGAACAACACGTTTACGCCGTATGACCTTGCAGTGCCGGCAAATCCGTTTTACCGATGCTTGTACTCTCATCGCCCGCTCCATGTGGCCGCACCACCGACAGGATGCGCCTTCTTGATTGTCTGCCCGAGGTCAGAGCTTATCCGCCCGACCTTACCCTATCGTCGATCAGTCACTTCGCCCGGAAGACGATACGCCCACGCGTGAGATCGTAGGGCGTGAGTTCAACCGTAACCTTGTCCCCGGGCAAAATCCGGATGTAGTGCATTCGCATCTTGCCCGAGATATGACCCAGGATGATGTGCCCGTTCTCGAGCTTCACCCGGAATGTTGCATTTGGCAGGGTTTCTACGATCTCGCCCTGCATCTGGATCGTTTCTTCCTTGGACATCATCGTGTGGGGAACATTGTGTTCCCCTTGAAGCTCGCCTTCTTCAAAAGACTCTCGTACTGGTGCGACATGACGTACGCCTGCACCTGCGACATGAAGTCCATCGTGACAACCACCACGATCAGCAAACTCGTCCCGCCGAAATAGAACGGAACATTCCATTTGACGATCAGAAATTCCGGCAACAGACACACGAGCGTGATGTAGACCGCCCCAGCGAGCGTAAGCCTCAGCATGATTCGCTCGATATAACGGGCCGTCTGCTCGCCCGGCCGAATCCCGGGAACGAACGCGCCACTCTTCTTTAGATTGTCCGCCGTCTCTTTAGGATTGAACACCAACGCCGTATAGAAGAAACAGAAGAAAACGATCGCTGCCGCGTAGAGCAGCACATAGATCGGCTGCCCGGGGTGAAGCGTATCGGAGATCGTTCGCAGCCAAGCCACATTCTCGCCCGAGCTGCCGAACCAACCCAGAATCGTCGCCGGAAAAAGAATGATCGACGACGCGAAGATCGGCGGGATCACTCCGGCCATATTCAACTTGAGCGGGAGGTGCGAAGTCTGCCCTCCGTACACTTTGCGGCCGACCTGACGCTTCGCATAGTTGACCAGGATCTTGCGCTGACCCCGCTCCACGAACACCACGACCCACGTCACGACCACGACGCCCGCGAACAACAGCAAGACGAACGGTATCGAATATGCACCCGTGCGAGACAATTCCAGCGTGCCACCGATGGCCTGCGGCAGACCCGCCGCGATCCCGGCGAAAATGATGAGCGAAATGCCGTTGCCGACGCCACGCTCGGTGATCTGCTCGCCGAGCCACATCAGGAACATGGTGCCTGTGACCAGTGTGACAACTGCCGTCAGCCGGAAGAGCAGACCCGGCTCGATGACGAGCCCCTGCTGGGATTCCAGCGCTACGGCGATGCCGAGTCCCTGGAACAACGCCAGCACCAGCGTCCCGTAGCGGGTGTATTGAGTGATCTTGCGCCGCCCCGCTTCGCCCTCTTTCTTCAACTGCTCGAGCGTGGGAACCGCGACCGTCATCAACTGCATGATGATCGAGGCGGAGATGTACGGCATGATCCCGAGCGCGAAGATCGTAAACCGACCGAGCGCACCACCCGAGAACAAGTTGAACATGTCCAGGATGCCGCCGCGCTGCGTGTCGAACAACTCCGCCAGAGCAACCGGATCGATTCCCGGGACCGGAATATGGGCCCCTATCCGATAGACGATCAGCGCCCCTACCAGAAACAGGAGGCGACGCTTAAGATCGCCCAGTTTTCCGGAGAGCCCGAACAGAGATGAACTTTCAGCTGCCAAGACTAGCCCTTCGCCGCCGCTTTACCCTTGCCCTTGGCTTGGGGTTTGTTCGACTCAACTGGCACGGGCAGGTTGATCTTGCCACCTGCCGCTTCGATCGCCGCTTTGGCGCCCTTCGTCACGCCGAGACCATTCACGGTGACCGGACGCTCAATCGTGCCCGACAATATGACTTTGCCAGCTAGCGCGAACCGCGAGATGACGCCGGCGGCGTGCAAGGTCTCGAGGTCGACGATATCCCCCTCGAGTCTCTGCAGATCGGACAACCGCACTTCGGCAACCAGCCCCTTCGAAGGCGACACGAAACCACGCTTGGGCAATCGCCGCTGCAAGGGCATTTGTCCGCCCTCGAAACCGACCTTGTGAAATCCGCCCGACCGCGACTTCTGACCCTTGTGGCCTCGCCCGCTCGTCTTGCCCGACCCGCTCCCGATGCCTCGCCCGACACGCTTGCGGGCTTTCTTGGATCCTGCGGCCGGTTTGATTGAATTGAGCTGCATTTCTAGTCACTCGCTTTTGTGCATTCGTCTGCCGACCCCGTCGACAGGTACAGCCGCTAGGCCGATTCAGTCACGTCCAAAAGATACGATACCCGATTGATCATGCCGCGCACCGCGGGCGTATCGGGCAGCTCAACCGAACTGTTGCGCCGACGCAGCCCCAGTCCCCGGACGGTAGCCCGATGCTGTTGCTTGGTACCCATCAAGCCCTTGACCAGCTTTACTCGCAAGATCTTTCCATCGCTGCCAGCCATGCTTTAACCCCCGATGATCTCTTCGACTGTCTTGCCGCGCTTGGCTGCGATTTCTGCAGGCGTATTGAGCGCGGCGAGCCCTGCGAGAGTCGCGCGGACGACGTTGTAGGGATTGGTGGATCCCATGCACTTCGCCAGCACGTTGGTGACCCCCATGACCTCGAAGATCGCCCGCATCGGCCCGCCCGCAATGATTCCGGTACCCTCGGACGCGGGTTGCATGAACACCCGTGATGCTCCGTGCCGGCCAATCACCGAGTGATGAAGCGTCCCGCTCTTGAGCGGAACCTTGAAGAGCTTGCGCCGCGCCTCATCCATCGCCTTCTGAACGGCTACCGGCACCTCTCGGGCCTTGCCCTTGCCCATGCCAATTCCGCCGTCGCCATCTCCGACCACGGTGAGGGCCGCGAATCCGAGAACTCGACCTCCCTTGACCACCTTGGTCACGCGATTTATCGCGACCATCTTTTCGCGCAAGCCGTCGGTACGTTCCTCGCCGCCCTGCGACCGCATCTTCGATTGAACCTTGGCCATCGTGTGTGTCCCGCTAGAACTTCAGTCCGTGTTCGCGCGCTGCCTCGGCTAGCGCCTTGACGCGGCCATGATATCTATAGCCGGCCCGATCGAAGGCAATAGCCTCGATACCGAGCTGCTTAGCTTTCTGCGCGATTCGCTTTCCTACTTCCGCCGCAGCGGCAACATTGCCGCCATTGCTCATCGCCTCTCTCACTTCCTTCTCCGCACTCGATGCGGAAGCAAGGACGTTCGTCCCTGACGCGTCGACGACCTGCGCGTAGATGTGACAGTTGGAACGATGAACGGTGAGACGAACCGCCCGGAGTCCGGCAATCCTGCGTCGCGTCTGTTGCGCGCGGCGCACCCTGGATACATTCTTGTCTTGCATGGCGTTCTCTTAAGAAGAATAGCGAAGCTGTCAGTGTCGACCACGCGCGCTTGACGCGAGGTCGGCGCCGCTCTATTTCTTCTTGGTCTCCTTCAGCACGATGACCTCATCTGAATATCGGACACCCTTGCCCTTGTAAGGCTCCGGGCGACGGTAGGCGCGAACCTGTGCTGCCACTTCCCCGACCTGCTGCTTGTCGATGCCCTTGATCACGATCTCGGTCTGCGTCGGCGTTTCAACCTTGATGCCCGCGGGCATCGGATGCACAACCGGATGCGAGAAACCGAGCGTCAGATTGAGCTTGTCGCCCTGGGCTTGCGCACGGTAGCCCACCCCGACGAGATTCAACCGCCGCTCGAAGCCCTTCGACACGCCGTGAACCATATTCGCCACGAGAGCCCGCATCGTGCCTGACATCGCCTTTGCGGGAATGCTCTTGTCGTTGGCCGCGAACTCGATCCGACCGTCCACTTTCTCGACCTTGACGTTTTTTGACATGCTCTGCGTCAAGGTGCCCAGCGGGCCCTTGACCGAGATGTGACCGTCAACGATCGTCGCCTCGACACCGGACGGGATGATAACGGGATTACGCGCTACTCTAGACATGACCTCTCCGACTTACGCGACCGTACAGAGGACTTCGCCCCCGATACCCAGCCCTCGAGCCTTACGATCCGTCATCACCCCTTTCGAGGTGGACACGATCGCAACGCCCAAACCGTTCATTACCCGCGGCACAGTTCTACTCGGACGGTATACCCGCAAGCCTGGCCGACTGACTCTTTCGATACGCTCGATCACGGGACGCCCGGCGTAATACTTCAGCCCGATTTCCAGCTGCGGCTTACCGTCGACATCGCTGACCGTGAAGTCATCGATATAGCCTTCGTCCTTCAAAACTTTCGCGATCGCGACTTTCACTTTCGACGAGGCCATCGCTGTAGACGGCTTCTCCGAGAGCTGCGCATTGCGTATCCGCGTCAGCATGTCCGCGATCGGATCACTCATGCTCATCCAGATTCTCCTACCAGCTAGCCTTGATGACGCCGGGAATCTCGCCCCGCATCGCGATTTCGCGCAGCTTGTTGCGCGCCAGACCGAACTTGCGGAAAGTACCGCGCGGCCTTCCGGTGAGTGCACAACGGTTGCGTACGCGAACGGGACTCGAGTCGCGCGGCAACTGCTGCAGTTTGTCCCGCGCACTTTGCCGTGCCTCGTCGGTCGCACGCAGGTCATTCAGGATCGCAAACAAGGCGTCCCGCTTCGCGGCATATTTTTTCACCGTGGCGCGACGCTTGAGGTCGCGGTTGATGAGTGACAGTTTTGCCATGACTAACCTCAGTTCCTGAAGGGGAAGCGAAATGCCGCCAACAAGGCACGCGCTTCCTCATCGTTCTTGGCCGTGGTGGTGATCGTGATGTTCATTCCACGGATCGCGTCGATCTTGTCGTACTCGATCTCGGGAAAAATGATCTGCTCACGGACACCCATATTGAAGTTTCCGCGGCCATCGAACGACCGGGCCGGAATTCCGCGAAAGTCGCGAATCCGGGGGATCGCCACAGAAACCAGGCGATCCAGAAATTCATACATCCGCTTCCCACGCAGGGTAACCTTGCATCCGATGGGGTACCCCTGCCTGATCTTGAAGCCGGCGATCGACTTTCTTGCCTTGGTGATAACCGGCTTCTGTCCCGCGATCTTGGTCATATCCGAGACCGCGTGGTCCATCACCTTCTTATCCGCTACCGCTTCGCCGACCCCCATGTTCAGGGTTATCTTCTGGATTCGGGGAACTTCCATAACCGATTTGTAGCCGAATTGCTCCGTGAGCTGCGTGACTACGGTGTCGCGGTAATGGTCGTGCAAACGCGCCATGACTATCTCTGCCTCGCTATTCGCCGCACTAGGCGTCGATCACTTCACCGTTGGACTTGAAGAACCGCACCTTCCGCCCATCCTCCAGCAACCGGAACCCGACGCGATCGGCCTTGCTGGTCTGGGGATTGTAGATTGCGACCTTCGACACATGCAGCGGCATTTCCTTCTCGACAATGCCGCCCGTCAGTCCACGCATGGGATTCGGACGCTGATGCTTCTTCACTTTGTTCGCACCCTCTACCACCAGGCGCTCGGCATCGAGCACGACTAACACGGTTCCCCGTTTGCCCTTGTCTTTGCCGGTCATCACGACGACGTCGTCGCCCTTCTTTATCTTGCGCATTCACCCTCTCCCATCACAGGACTTCGGGCGCCAGCGACACGATCTTCATGAAGCGCTCGGTACGCAGTTCACGCGTCACCGGCCCGAAGATACGAGTCCCGATAGGCTCGAGTTTCTGATTGAGGAGCACCGCCGCGTTGCCGTCGAACCGGACCAAAGAGCCGTCCTGACGCCGCACTCCCTTCGCGGTGCGAACTACGACCGCGTCGTAGACCTCGCCCTTCTTCACCCTGCCACGCGGTGCCGCATCCTTGACGCTCACTTTGATGACGTCGCCGATGCCTGCGTAACGGCGCTTGGAGCCGCCGAGAACCTTGATGCACATGACAGTGCGCGCACCAGTGTTGTCAGCGACATCCAGCATGGTCTGCATCTGGATCATTTTCGTTCTCTCGCACTACTTCCAACTTGGTCCGCATCGCGGCCAGTATTGGAACCCGTCGGGTCTGGCGCCCAAGCATGACGCTCGGGCGAATGAATGGAAGCCAGCGATTATAGCGCGGCTCCGAAACTATTGTAAACGTTGTTCAGACGTTATTTGCTTTCTCAACCAACTGCGTTACCCGCCAGCTCTTGGTGCGCGAAAGAGGCCGGCATTCCTGGATCAATACAATGTCACCGGTGTGGAATTCGTTCGCTTCATCGTGCGCATGAAACTTTTGGCTGCGCCGAATAATCTTGCCATAGATGGGATGCGTTACCTTCCGCTCGACCAGAACGGTGACGGTCTTGTCCATCTTGTCGCTCACGACGCGTCCGCTGAGGGTCCGCGCTCTTTTCGCCTCGCTCATCGGCGCTATCCTTTCTCGCCGAGCACAGTGCGCACTCGGGCTATGTCTTTGCGCACCTTGCGCAGCTGACTGCTGTTCGACAACTGCTGCGTCGCCTTCTGCATGCGCAAGCCGAACTGCGCGCGGAGAAGCTCCGTTAGCTCTTGTTCGAGATCCGCAGGATTCTTGGCTCTGAGTTCTTTCGCCTTCATTGCTTATCCTCCAAGCTGCCTGACGACGAACGTGCACCGCAACGGCAATTTCGCCGCCGCCAACGTGAATGCCTGGCGGGCCAACGCTTCGTCGACACCGTCCATCTCGTAAAGCACTTTGCCGGGTTGGATCTCGGCGACCCAGTACTCGGGGTTGCCCTTGCCGTTGCCCATCCGCACCTCGGCAGGTTTCTGCGAGATCGGCTTATCCGGGAAAATACGAATCCAGATCCGACCGCCGCGTTTGATGTGCCGGGTCATCGCGCGACGAGCCGCTTCGATCTGGCGCGCCGTCAACCGTCCCCGACCCAGAGCCTTGAGACCGAATTCACCGAAGCTCACCCGGTTACCCCGGGTGGCCACGCCTTTATTGCGGCCCTTCTGCTCCTTGCGGTACTTGCGCCTAGCTGGCTGCAGCATTCTGTTTGGCTCCCGTCTTGCGTGGGCGGCGTTGAGGTGCCGGAGCATCTGCCGGCGTCTCCGCCGCGACAGGTCCGACCGGGCGCTCGCCCTTCCCGATCGTCTCGCCCTTGAACACCCATACTTTTATGCCGATGACCCCGTACGTGGTCTTGGCTTCGGCAAATCCATAATCTATGTCGGCGCGCAGCGTGTGCAGCGGTACGCGGCCTTCGCGATACCACTCGGAACGCGCGATCTCGATACCGTTCAGACGGCCCGCGCTGGCGATCTTGATCCCTTGCGCACCGAGCCGCATCGCGTTGGTAATCGCACGTTTCATCGCACGCCGGAACATGATTCGCTTCTGGAGCTGTGTCGCGATCGAATCCGCCACCAGCTGAGCGTCCAGCTCGGGCTTGCGGATCTCCTCGATGTTGACGTGAACCGGGACGCGGAGCATGCGCTGGAGCTCGGTGCGGAGGACCTCGATGTCCTCGCCCTTCTTTCCGATAACGACACCGGGGCGAGCGCTGTGGACCGTAATGCGCGCGTTCTTGGCGGGGCGCTCGATGACCACTCGTCCCACCGCTGCGTGCGCGAGCTTCTTCTTGAGGTAATCGCGGACGGCGATGTCTTCGTTCAGCATGGCGGCGAAGTTGCGGTTGTTCGCATACCAGCGCGAGGCCCACCCGCGATTGACCGCGAGACGGAATCCTGTCGGATGAATTTTCTGACCCATGGCTTACTTCCTTCCGTCGCCAACTGTCACGAAGATGTGACAGGTGGGCTTCAAGATCCGATTTGCTCGCCCTTTTGCACGCGCGCGAAAACGCCGCAGAAACGTGCCTCGCTCCACGAGAATCTGAGTGATCTTCAACTCGTCGATGTCCGCACCGTCATTATGTTCAGCATTCGCGATGGCCGATTCGACGACTTTGCGAATGATCACTGCCGCACGCTTCGGACTGAACTGCAACACGTTCAACGCACGATCGACGGGCAATCCGCGTACTTGATCGGCAACGAGCCGACCCTTCTGCGCCGAAAGGCGTACGCCCCGCAGCTTCGCTGTGGTTTCCATTTCAGTTCTCCACTACTTCCGCGGACCGCCAGGCCCGGACCGTTTATCGGCGCCGCCAGCCCGCGTGTGCCCTTTGAAGGTGCGCGTATGCGAAAACTCGCCCAGTTTGTGTCCGACCATGTTTTCGCTCACATAGACAGGAATGTGCTGCTTTCCGTTATGCACCGCGATGGTCAAACCGACGAAATCCGGCAGGATGGTCGACCGCCGCGACCAAGTCTTGATCGGCCGCTTATCGCCCGAAGTCCGGGCAGTATCCACCTTCTTCAAAAGGTGGAGATCGACGAAAGGACCCTTCTTGATGGAACGTGCCATGGATTAGCCCTTGTTACTGTTCCGGCGCCGCACGATCATGGAATCGGTGCGCTTGTTTTTACGTGTCTTGTAGCCCTTCGAGAGCACGCCCCATGGGCTGACCGGCGGCTGTGCCGACGCCGTCCGCCCCTCACCACCACCGTGCGGGTGATCGATCGGGTTCATCGCCACGCCACGTACGGTCGGCCTGATGCCGCGCCAGCGCTTCGCGCCCGCTTTACCAATCGATCGCAGCGAATGCTCCGAATTACCCACTTCGCCGATCGTCGCACGACAGTCCACGTGTGCGCGACGAATCTCACCAGAGCGCAGCCGAAGTTGCGCATAACTGCCTTCACGAGCCAGCAGCTGAACCGACGTCCCTGCCGAGCGAGCCAACTGCGCACCCTTGCCGGGCAGCATCTCGACGCAGTGAATGGTACTTCCGACGGGCACGTTCCGCAGCGGCATGCAGTTGCCGTCTTTGATGGGGGCCTCGGGACCACTCATCAATTGGGCACCCACGCCCACACCTTTCGGTGCAATGATGTAGCGCCGCTCGCCATCCGCGTAACACACCAGCGCGATGTTCGCGCTACGGTTCGGATCGTACTCGATTCGCTCGACTTTCGCCGGAATCGCATCCTTGTTCCGGCGAAAATCGATGATCCGATACGCCTGCTTGTGACCGCCACCCTGGTGACGCATCGTGATACGCCCGCCGTTGTTGCGGCCAGCGCGCTTGCTTTGACTCTCGATCAGGGGAGCGTAGGGTTTGCCCTTGTGAAGATCGCGATTGACGACCTTCACCAGCGAACGCCTCCCCGGGGATGTCGGCTTGACCTTAATCAGCGCCATTACTTGGCCTCCCCGCCTTCAGCGAAATTGATCTCTTGCCCGGCCTTGAGACGGACGTACGCCTTCTTCCAACTGTTGCGCCGTCCGATGAAACGTCCGGTGCGCTTTTCCTTGCCTTTGACGTTCAAGACCTGGACGCCGTCGACTTCCACCTTGAACATCAACTCGACCGCAGCCTTTACGTCACCCTTGGTCGCCGTACGGTCGACCCGGAACACGATCTGGTTGTGCTTGTCGCCGACCATCGTGCTCTTCTCGGAGATGGCGGGGCCCAGCAGAACCTGCATCAGACGCTGCTGGCGTCCGACACCCACTGTCTTGGCGGATTCGCTCATGCGTATGCCTCCTCGATCTTGGCAAGGGCCGCCCGGGTAACCAGCACCTGCGGAAAACCAACCAAACTGACCGGATCTGCCTGATGAACCCCGACCACTTCGACATTCACCAGGTTACGGGAAGAAAGCAGCAGGTTTTCGTCGACGTTGTCCGTCACGATGAGCACGCGCTCGATTCCCATGCCCTTGAGCTTCGTTGCGAGCAACTTGGTCTTGGGCGCATCGATCGCGAAATCCTCGACCACCTTCAAACGCCCCTCGCGGACGAGCTGGGAGAGTATGGTCGCGATTCCGGCCCGATACACCTTGCGGTTGACCTTGTGGGTGAAGTTCTCTTCCGGGCTGGACGGAAAGATCTTGCCACCGCCACGCCACAACGGGCTCGATGCACGACCGGCACGTGCACGTCCGGTGCCCTTCTGGCGCCACGGCTTCGCCGTGCTCTTGTTGACGTCGCTGCGTCCGAGCTGCGCCCGCGTGCCGCTGCGCCCGTTGGCCAGATACGCCGTCACCAACTGGTGCACCAGCGCCTCGTTGTAGGTGCGCCCGAATACAGCATCCGAGCCGGCCACCGATGACGTAGCCTCGCCCTTGTCGTTGATCAGTTGTAGATCCATCAGCCCCTCGCCTTCTTCGACGGCGCAACAGTGATCGCGCCACCGGCATGTCCGGGAACGGCGCCGCGCACGAGCAGCAGCTTGCGCTCGGCGTCGATGCGCACAACCTTCAGATTCTGGGCTGTGCGGCGCGCCGCACCAAGATGGCCTGGCATTTTCTTTCCGGGGAACACACGCCCCGGATCCTGAGCTTGTCCGATCGACCCCGGCGCACGCGTCGTGACCGAGTTGCCGTGCGTGGCACGATTGGATCTGAAGTGGTGGCGCTTGATGGCACCCGCGAAGCCCTTGCCGATGGTGGTCCCGACCACATCGACATGCTGCCCCTCTTTGAACAGCTCGGGTCCCACCACAGCCCCGGGAGCGTATCCCGCTGCCTCTTCAGCAGTAACACGAAATTCGCGCGTCAGGCTGCCGGCCTCGACACCGGCCTTGGCATAGTGCCCCGCCAACGCCTTGGTGACCCGCGATGCCCTGCGTGAGCCGAAAATCACCTGGACAGCGACGTAGCCATCCGTATCGGCATCGCGAACTTGCGCGACGCGGTTGTTCGACACGTCCAGCACGGTCACCGGAACGCTGTCGCCCTCATCTGTAAAAATACGAGTCATGCCGACCTTCCGGCCGACTAATCCCATAGTCATTTATCGTTTCCCTTTCGCCAAGGGGCCGGTTGCAATTGACCGGCAGCCAAGAATGGGGAAGTGGGAACTTCCCCCCATCGGTATTAGAGCTTGATCTCTACGTCCACACCTGCAGGCAAATCGAGCTTCATGAGCGCATCGACCGTCTTGTCAGTCGGATCGATGATGTCCATAAGGCGTAGATGAGTTCTGATCTCGAGCTGGTCGCGCGATGTCTTGTTGACATGAGGCGAACGCAGCACATCGAAGCGCTGGAGACGAGTAGGCAAGGGCACGGGACCGCGAACGACGGCTCCCGTGCGCTTGGCCGTGTCTACGATCTCGAGCGCGGATTGATCGATCAGACGGTAATCAAAAGCCTTCAGTCTGATTCGAATTTTCTGATTCTTAACGGCCATGGCGTTTACTCAATAACCTTCGCTACGACACCGGCACCGACGGTCTTGCCACCCTCGCGTATCGCGAAGCGCAATCCCTGCTCCATCGCGATCGGCTGGATCAGCGCCACCGTGATCGACACGTTGTCACCAGGCATCACCATCT
>LNFM01002427.1_pt1 | contig 60545 bp, 48 predicted proteins | sample 596031 | NCBI WGS metagenome assembly LNFM01 (sample SAMN04254537, study PRJNA301005) | activated carbon metagenome | isolation source: dual media filters at the Ann Arbor, Michigan drinking water treatment plant | place: USA: Ann Arbor | reverse complement strand
TGGTGCGCAGCAAGATCAAGATCAAGAGCCTGAACTTCATGCGCGGGCGCACCTTCCTGAACAAGTTCGTCATCATCGACGAGGCGCAGAACCTGACGCCCAAGCAGATGAAGACGCTGATCACGCGCGCCGGCCCGGGCACCAAGATCGTCTGCCTGGGCAACCTGGCGCAGATCGACACGCCCTACCTCACCGAGGGCAGTTCGGGCCTGACCTACGCTGTCGACCGCTTCAAGGGCTGGCCGCACGGCGGCCATCTGACGCTGGCACGCGGCGAGCGCTCGCGGCTGGCCGATTTCGCTTCCGAGGTGCTGTGAACCACCCCCGCAGCGGCTTCGCCGCAGCTTGCAGCCCGCGCCGGGCCGGTGGCCCGGCCCCTCGCCAGGCGCAAAGGGTCCGCCGGACCCTTCTCGTCCGGGCTCGGCCCCCTCAAGGGGGCAACCCCAGCGGCCAGGCAAAGCCTGTCCGCGGCGTTCGCTTGATGATGGTCCCTCGAGGCAAGCTGGAACACTCTTATGGCTGACCTGATCGTTCACGGCGGCGCCCCCCTGCGGGGCCGCATCACGCCCTCGGCGAACAAGAACGCGGTGCTGCCCATCCTGTGCGCCACGCTGCTGACACGCGAGCCGGTGCGGCTGCGCGGCATCACCGAGATCACCGACGTGAAGAAGATCCTCGAGATCTTCCGCATGCTGGGCAGCCACGTCGAGGTCGACTTCTCGACCGGCATTCTCGATGTGCACCACCGCGACACGCTGTTCGACGAGACGCGACACCGCCTGCCCGAGGAGATGCGCTCGTCCATCATGCTGGTGCCCGGCCTGATGGCGCGCTTCGGCGCCGCGCGCATCGAAAACGACGTCAAGGGCTGCAGTCTGGGAGCGCGCGAGATCGACCCGCACATCGACGTCTTCGAGCGCTTCGGCGGCCGGGTGGAGCGCAGCAACGGCGCCATCGTCATCCGCACCGACGGCGCGCTGCAGGCTTCGAGCCACTGGATGGACTACGCCTCGGTCACCACCACCGAGAACTTCGTGCTGTGCGCTGCGCTGGCACGAGGCACGTCGACGATGATCAATGCCGCCAGCGAACCGCACGTGCAGGAGTTCTGCCAGTTCATGGCGCTGCTGGGTGCGCGCATCGAAGGCATGGGCACCTCGAGCCTGACGGTGCATGGCGTCGACCGGCTGGGCGGCGCCGACTTCAGCTTCGCCGAGGACTTCCACGAAATCGTCACCTTCCTGGCGCTGGGCGCCATCACCGGCGGCGAGGTGACGGTGAAGAACTCCACCCCCGAGCAGTTCCCGCTGCTCGACCGCACCTTCGCCAAGTTCGGCGTTCACATCGAGCACCAGGGCGGCTGGTCTCGCAACGTCAACGATGGCCCGCTGCGCGTGAAGGAGCCCTTCACGCAGAACATCCTGCAGAAGGTCGAAGCGGCCCCCTGGCCCTACGTGCCGGTGGACCTCCTGCCCATCTTCGTGACGCTGGGCGTCAAGGCTCAGGGCCAGTGCATGTTCTGGAACAAGGTGTACGACGGCGCGATGGGCTGGACGGCCGAGCTCTCGCGCTTCGGCGCACACGCCTTCCTGGCCGACCCGCACCGCATCATCACCTTCGGCGGCAAGCCGCTGCAGCCGGCCACGGTGGAAAGTCCCTACATCATCCGCGCTGCCATCGCCATGCTGATGCTGGCCTGCAGCATACCGGGCCAGTCGCGCATCAAGCAGGCGGCACCGATCAGGCGGGCGCATCCGCACTTCGCCGAGAACATCACCCGCCTCGGCGCAAGAGTGGAGTGGGTCGACGGCGACTGAGTGGGCCCACCCCCGTAGCGCCTCCGGCGCCCCCTTAAGGGGGCAACCCCAGCGGCCGGGCAAAGCCCGTCCGCGGCGTCCGCTTGATCGCGGGCACAGCGATGGGGCGCGGCTCGCGTCAGGGGCACTGTCCGGGGCCTATTTGCCCCGTGCCTTCTCCACTGCCTTCTGCGGGTGGATCAGGTTGCGGCGCCCGTCCTCGCTGCGCTCGGCGGTATCGACGATCATCGAGATGACCTGCGGCGGCTTCAGCGCCGGGTTCACCGCCAGCATCTTGGCCGCCAGATTGGCCACCTGCGGCGCCGCCATCGAGGTGCCCGACAGCGCCACCTTGTCACCACCGGGCAGATAGCTCGGCACCTGGTAGCCGTTGGCATGCACCTTCACGGTCGGGCCGTAGCTGGTGAACCCGGCCTCGTCGCCGGCCAGGTCCACGGCGCCCACGGTCAGCAGGTTGGGCAGCACGATGTCGGCCGGCATGCTCTCGTTGAAGCTGGCGTCGTCGCCGCTGTTGCCGGCGGCTGCGATGAACAGGATGCCCGGGGCATTGCGCATGGCCTCGGTCAGTGCCTTCTTCGAGATGTCGAACAGCTCGCGTGCGAGCTTCTTGCGCTCATCGGCGTTCTTGCCGATGCCGCACTGCTCCAGTTCGCCTTCCACGGCGGTGACGTTGCCGCCCCAGCTCATGTTGGCAACGCGCACACCATGCGTCTTCATGAAGGCCACCGTCTGGCGCAGGGCAGCAGCATCGCGCAGGGACCCCTCGCGGCTGGGACAGGGGTCGGGCTTGAGCGTGTGGCCGAACTCGATGCGTGCCACCAGCAAACGCGCGTAAGGGTTGCCCGCCATCGCGATGCCGGCCACGTGGGTGCCGTGCACGAAGTTGCCGGCCAGTCCCAGCTCCTCGACAGCGGCCTTGTAACCCTCGGGTGAAAGGGTGGACAGAAACGACTTCACCTCCGTCGCTTCGGGACTGTCGATGTTCGACTGCAGGTCCGACAAGCCCTTGGTGCGCGACTTCATCTGTGGCAGCTGCGCGCGAAGTCCTGAAGGGATCACCTGCAGTTCACTCTTCGACGGCCGGCTGTACTTGTCGAAGGCGACAACCAGCGGCCGCCCCTGGGCATCGCGTGCGACCTGCTTGCCGAACAGTGCCGTGTCGACGCCGCTGTCCCACACTGCCAGAGTGACCGGGCCGCGGCCCTGGCCGGGCTCGATCACGACATCACGCGCGGCCCAGATGTCGGCCTTGCTGACCTTGTTGGCCGACAGGTACGAGGTGAAGGCCTCGACGTAGGTCTGCTTCAGCGGCAGTGTCACCAGCAGCGTGTACCGAGCGCCGACCAGGCCCCAGGCAAACTCGGAGCTCAAGGCGCCCGACGAGGACACGATCGGCTGCAGCACCTCGCGAACCCGGCCCATCACCAGGCCCTCGCCGACCAGCTCGGCACCGGCCTTCAGTTCACGGATGTCGTTTTCGACCACCTTGAACGGCACGGCGGCCAGTTGGAGCGCAATGTACGCAGCCACCGCCTTTCGATGGTCTTCGCTGCCCAGCGGATGCTTCTTGGCGGCTTCGCTGACCGCGCGCAGGCGCAGGCCCGAGAGCAGCTTGTCGGCAGGCTTGTCCTGCAGCGCCCGCACTTCCTCCGCTCGCGCCAGCGCCTGTTCGTAGCGGCCTTCCAGCGCGTCCAGCAAGGACAAGGTGTTGAGAAGGTCCCGGCGCGTGGCTCGATCGGGAATCTCGAAGCCCGTCAGCACACCTTCGATGTCGCGCCGCACAGCGACCGCGAAGGGTGCGAAGCGGTCGGCCTGACGCACGATGTCTTCGACCGGACCGTCGATGCGATAGCTGAAGCGCGGCAGGTCCGCCGCCTTCTCGATGCGCGGCTTGCCCTGGGCGTGCGTCGGTCCGACCGTCGCCAGCGAGACGGACAAGGCCAATGCCGTGCACAGGCCAAACACGCGCAAGATACCCGACACACCCGACCGCAGCAGCTTCATCGTCCTGGCTCCATGGAGAGCCGACATGGTAGCCCCGGGGCGCCTGTGCCGCGACGTGATGCGACAGGCTGCCGTTCCAGGCCGCCGGCCGGCGGCGCCGGACCCGTGATCAGCCCTGGATCAGGTCCTTGACCTGCTGCAGCGCACCGGGATCTTCCATGGTCGTCAGGTCGCCGGGATCACGCCCTTCGCAGACCGCCTGGATGGCCCGGCGCAGCGTCTTGCCCGATCGCGTCTTGGGCAGCGCGGTGACGAAGCGCACGCGCGCCGGACGGGCGACGGCGCCGAGCTGCTCGTCGACCAGCTTCATGACCTCGCCCTCGAGCTTCAGGGCATCGGCCGGCGTGGCGGCCCGCGACGCATCCTTCAGCACCGCGAAGGCCATCGCGACCTGGCCCTTGAGCTGGTCGGCCACGCCCACCACGGCCACCTCGGCGATGTTCGCGTGGCTGGAGATGCTCTCCTCGATCTCGCGCGTGCCCAGTCGGTGACCGGCGACGTTGATGACGTCGTCGGTGCGGCCCAGGATGAAGAAGTAGCCGTCCGCGTCGCGGATGCCCCAGTCGAAGGTGCTGTAGACCCTCTTGCCCGGCACGCTGCTCCAGTAGGTCTTGACGAAGCGCTCGTCGTCCTGCCAGACCGTCTGCATGCAGCCAGGGGGCAACGGCCCTTCGATGGCGACCACGCCCTTCTGGTTCGGCGCGGTGAGTTCCTCGCCGGTGGTCTCGTCGAGCAGCTTCACGTCGTAGCCGTACACCGCCTTGCCGGGCGAGCCGAACTTGCTGTCGGCCTTCTCCACGCCGTTGCACAGGCTGAGGATCGGCCAGCCGGTCTCGGTCTGCCAGTAGTTGTCGATGATGGGCTTGCCCAGGGCCTCGGCGATCCACTTCGCCGTGGGTTCGTCCAGCGGTTCGCCGGCCAGGAACAGCGCGCGCAGCGACGACAGGTCATGGCGCGACAGCGCGGCCGGGTCCTGCTTCTTCAGCACGCGCACGGCGGTGGGCGCGCTGAACATCACGGTGACCTTGTACTTCTCCACCAGGCTCCACCACACGGCCGCGTCGGGCCTCGTGGGCAGGCCTTCGTACATGATGGTGGCCATCCCCGCGATGAGCGGGCCGTAGATGATGTAGCTGTGGCCCACGACCCAGCCGATGTCGCTGGTGGAGAAGTAGGTCTCGCCGGCCTGCCCGCAGAAGATGTGCTTCATGCTGGCGGCCAGCGCCACGGCGTAGCCGCCGGTGTCGCGCTGCACGCCCTTGGGCTTGCCGGTGGTGCCGCTGGTGTAGAGGGTGTAGCTCGGGTGCGTGGCGTCCAGCCACTCGCAGGGCACCACGGTCGCGGCGTGCTTCTCGCGCCAGGCTGCATAGTCCTCGTCCCGCCCGGCCACGCGGGTGAAGGGCGACAGGCCGCGGTCGACCATCAGCACCTTGGCAGGCTTGTGGACTGCCAGCGTCAGGGCTTCGTCCAGCAAGGGCTTGTAGGGCACGATCTTGCCGCCGCGGCTGCCGGCGTCGGCGCTGATCACCAGCTCGGGTGTGGCGTCGTCGATGCGGCTGGCCAGGCTGACGCTGGCGAATCCGCCGAACACCACCGAGTGCAAGGCCCCGATGCGCGCGCAGGCGAGCATCGCAAACGCGGCCTCGGGGATCATGGGCATGTAGACCAGCACGCGGTCGCCCTTCTTCACGCCCAGCGACTGCAGCGTGGCGGCCATGCGCTGAACCTCGGCCTCCAGCTGGCGGAAGGAGTAGGTGACTTCCTGGTTCGTCTCGGTGGAGACGAAGATCAGTGCATGGCGGTCGGGGTGCGTGGCCGCATGGCGGTCGACCGCGTTGTGACACAGGTTGGTCTGGCCGCCGACGAACCACTTGGCGAAAGGCGGGTTGTCGTAGTCGCAGACACGGTCGAAGGGCTTCTTCCAGTCGATCAGCGCGGCCTGCTCGGCCCAGAAGGCATCGCGGTCGTCGATGGAATGCCGGTAGAACGATGCGTAGTCCATGACTGTCTCCTCGTTGTCGCCACGATGGCTTTGCGGTCATTCTGTCCAGCGCGCTTGCGCTGTGCTGACTTCCGACGGTCCGACTCGGTCAAGCGATGCGCACGACGATGCGACCCCTGACCTGCCCAGCCATCAGGCGGGCAGCGGCCGCCGGCGCGTCGGCCAGGGCGATCTCCTCGGTCATTAACTCGATCAACGAAGGGTCGAGGTCGGTGGCCAGGCGGTCCCAGGCCTGCTGGCGAAGCGCCAGCGGCGCCATCACGCTGTCGACGCCGGCCAGCGTCACCCCGCGCAGGATGAACGGCATCACCGTGCCGGGCAGATCGGCACCCTGGGCCAGGCCGCAGGCTGCAACGACGCCGCCGTAGCGGGTTTGCGCCAGCGCGTTGACCAGGGTCTGACTGCCCACGGCATCGACCACCGCGGCCCAGCGCTCCTTCTGCAGGGGCTTGCCGGGCGCGGCAAGTTCGGCGCGGTCGATCAAGCTGCCGGCGCCCAGGCGGCGCAGGTAGTCACCTTCCTGCGGCTTGCCGGTGGAGGCGACCACGCGCCAGCCGCGCTTGGCGAGCAAGGCCGTCGCCACACTGCCCACGCCGCCAGTGGCACCGGTGACCAGCACCTCGCCCGCTTCGGGTCTGGCGCCTGCGCGCTCCAGTGCCAGCACGCACAGCATCGCCGTGTAGCCCGCGGTGCCGATGGCCATGGCCTGGCGCGCATTGAAGGCCGGCGGCAGGCGCACCAGCCAGTCGCCCTTGAGTCGCGCGCGTTCGGCCAGGCAGCCCCAGTGCGTCTCGCCCACACCCCAGCCGTTGTGCACGAAACGGTCGCCGGGCTTCCAGCCCGGGTGCGAACTCTCGACCACCACACCGGCGCCGTCGATGCCCGGCACCATGGGCCACTGGCGCACCACGGGAGCACGGTTCGTCAGCGCCAGGCCGTCCTTGTAGTTCAGCGTGGAGTACTCGGGCTGCACCAGCACGTCTGCGGCGGGCAGTCGAGATTCATCGAGGTCGGCAAGGCCGACGCTGAAGCCGGACTCGGGCTTTTCCAGCAGCAGGGCTTTGAACATGGTCGAGGTCTTGGGTTGGAGTCGGGCGTCCAGCTTACAACGGAGCCCCGTGCGACCCGTCGCGCCCAGGGCCCGCATCGTTGACAGCCGTCGGAGGCACCCCTATCCTCCGCCGCTGAATGAGAGCCCCTTCAAGCCTTGTGGGATGGTTGGCAGCCGCGGCGCTGACCTGCGGCGGCATCGATGCCCGCGCCGCGCCGGAGCCCCCCGCGGCTCAGGCGGTGCAGTCGCGAGACGCGCTGCTGCAGCTGCTGTTCGACAAGGGTCTGCTGCCCGCCGCCGAGCCCGCCATGGTGCGTCAGGCGCGCGACATGGCGTCCGACCTCGTGCTGTCGGCGATGAATTTCCTCGGTGTGCCCTACCGCCGCGGCGGCAACTCGGCCGACGAAGGTTTCGACTGCAGCGGCTTCACCCGCCACATCTTCGAGTCCACCATCGGCATGGTGCTGCCGCGTCGCGCCGACCAGCAGGCCGGTCACGCGGCGCTGCTGTCGGTCAAGCGCGAAGAACTACGCCCGGGCGATCTCGTGTTCTTCAACACCATGCGGCGCGCCTTCTCGCACGTGGGCATCTACATGGGTGAAGGCAAGTTCATCCACGCACCGCGCAGCGGCGCCCAGGTGCGCATCGAAGACATGCGTCACGCCTACTGGAGCCAGCGCTTCAACGGCGCACGCCGTGCGGACCTGAGCGGCAGCGGGCTCGAACAACGCCTGCAGGAACTGAGCCGGAACGCTCCGGCCGAGACGCGCCCCTAGCTGCCGCCAGGAAGCTCGAAGGGGCGGCCGGCATGGCGCCGTGCCTCCACACGGCACGCGGCACAATCGCGACATGGGCGAAAACATCATTCCCTTGGTCGATCACCGCTATGCAGCGTCAGTGCCCGCTGTGCCGGAGGTACCCGCGCCGGCCACCGGGCTCCTGAGCGACAGGCTGGGCCGCCCGCTGCGTGACCTGCGCATCTCGGTCACCGACCGGTGCAACTTCCGCTGCAGCTACTGCATGCCCAAGGAAGTCTTCGACAAGGACTACAAGTTCCTGCCGCAGGCTTCCCTGCTCAGCTTCGAAGAGATCACGCGTGCAGCGCGGCTGTTCGTCGCGCATGGCGTGCAAAAGCTCCGTCTGACCGGCGGCGAGCCGCTGCTGCGCAAGCACATCGAGGTCCTCGTGGGCATGTTGTCCACTCTGCGCACTCCGCAAGGCGAGCCGCTGGACATCACGCTCACCACCAACGGGTCGCTGCTCGAACGAAAGGCCCAGGCCTTGAAGGCGGCCGGCCTGGCGCGCGTGACGGTGAGCCTGGACGCTCTGGACGACGGCATCTTCCGCCGCATGAACGATGTCGACTTCCCGGTCGCCGACGTGCTGCGCGGCATCGAGGCGGCGCAGCGAGCGGGCCTGGCGCCCATCAAGATCAACATGGTCGTCAAGCGCGGCACCAACGACCATGAGATCGTGCCGCTGGCCCGCCACGTGCGCGAGCGTTTCGGCCCGGGCGTGATCCTGCGCTTCATCGAATACATGGATGTGGGCTCGACCAACGGCTGGCGCATGGACGAGGTGCTCCCCTCGGCCGAGGTGGTGGCACGCCTGGGCGCCGCCTTCCCGCTGGAGCCGATGGACCCGAACGACGCGGGCGAGACCGCCGAGCGTTGGCGCTACCGCGACGGCGGCGGCGAGATCGGCGTCATCAGCAGCGTCACGCAGGCCTTCTGCAGCGACTGCAACCGCGCCCGGCTGTCGACCGAAGGAAAGATCTTCCTGTGCCTGTTCGCATCGCGAGGCCACGACCTGCGCGCCCTGCTGCGCGGCACGGGGCCGCAGGGCGCGCCCTACAGCGACGAAGAGATCGCGGGCGCGCTGGGCCTCATCTGGCGCGATCGCGACGACCGCTACTCGGAGCTGCGCAGCCGCGAGATGGCACCCGTCGCCTCGGGCGAACGGCGCGTCGAGATGCACTACATCGGCGGCTGAAAGCGAGCGCGCCGGGCGCCCTGCCCGGCAGTGCTGCCGACATCACTCTGCGCCCTGACCGGCTTCCTTGAAGGTGGTGGGCGTGGTGATCTCGCCAGGCACCTTGCGACGCGCAAACAGCGTGTAGACGGTCGGCACGACGAAGATCGTCAACAAGGTGCCGAATGACATGCCGCCCACGATGACCCAGCCGATCTGGCGGCGGCTTTCCGAGCCGGCGCCGGTGGCCAGCGCCAGCGGCAGCGCTCCTAGCACCATCGCACCGGTGGTCATCATGATCGGCCGCAGGCGCAGGCTGGCAGCCTCGATCACGGCATCCATGGTCTGCCTGCCCTGCTGGCGCAGCTGGTTCGAGAACTCGACGATCAGGATGCCGTGCTTGGTGATGAGGCCCACCAGCGTGATGAGCCCGATCTGCGAATAGACGTTCAGCGTGCCACCCGACCACTGCAGCGCCGCCAGCGCGCCGACCATCGACAGCGGCACCGACAACAGGATGACGAAAGGATCGATGAAGCTCTCGAACTGGGCCGCGAGCACCAGGAAGATGAACAGCAGCGCCAGCACGAAGACCACGCCCAGGGCTCCCGACGAGGCCCTGAACTCGCGGCTGACGCCGTTCAATTCGGTGGCGTAACCCTGCGGCAGCAGACGTGCCGCCGTCTCGTCCATGAACTTCAGCGCTTCGCCCAGCGAGTAGCCGGCCCCGAGGTTGGCCGTGATGGTGACCGAACGCCGCTGGTTGAAGTGGTTGAGCTCGCGCGGGCTGACCGACTCGCGGATCTTCACCAGCGACGACAGCGGCACCATGGTGTCGCCCCGGCCGCGCACGAACAGGCGTTCGATGTCGTCGGGTGTCGCGCGCTCGCCGCTGGACGTCTGCACCAGCACGTCGTACTGGTCGGCGTCACGCTTGTAGCGCGTCACCACACGGCCGCCCAGCATGGTCTCGACGGTGCGGGCAACGGCTTCGACCGACACACCCATGTCGGCGGCACGATCGCGGTCGACGTCGATGAAGATCTCCGGCTTGTTGAGCTGCAGGTCGATGTCGGGCTGCACGATGCCGGGGTTGCGCGACATCTCGGCCACCATCTGCTGCGCCACGCGTGCCATGTTCGCGTAGGTGTCGCCGCTCACGATGACGTAGTTGATCGAGCGTTCGCGGAAACCCTGGCCGAGGCTGGGCGGCGTGATCGGGAACACGCTGACGCCAGGCAGGCTGCTGATCTTGGGAAGCAACTCGCGTGCAAGTTGCTGGGTGGTCTTGTCGCGGTCGTCCCAGTCCACCGTGCGCAGCACGCCGAAGGCCTGCGACACCTGGCCGCCGCCCATGAACATGAAGCGCCGGTCGAACTCGGGGTAGGTCGCCGCGATGGCGTCCAGGGCATCCAGGTAGCGGGCCGTGTATTCCAGGGTCGCGCCGTCTGGCGCACGGATCGGCATCGAAATGACGCCCCGGTCTTCCATCGGCGAAAGCTCGCTCTTCGCGGTCGTGAACAGCCACCAGCTTCCTGCGCCCGAGGCCACCATCACCAGCAGCACCAGCCAGCGCTGCGACAGCGAGGCCCGCAGGACTCGCGTGTAGCCGCGGGTCAGAGCGACGAGCAGGCTCTCCATGCCGCGGTCGAACCGGCCGGGCTTGGGGTTGTGGCGCAGCAGCTTGCTGCACAGCATCGGCGTGAGCGTCAGCGCGACGAAGCCCGAGACGATGACCGCACCCGCCAGTGTCAATGCGAACTCGCCGAAAAGGCGGCCCGTGCGGCCTGGCGTGAAGGCCAGCGGCGCGAAGACGGCCGCCAGCGTCAGCGTCATGGCCACGACCGCGAAGCTGATCTCCTTGACTCCCTTCAGCGCCGCCTGGAAGGGTTCCAGCCCTTCTTCGATGTGTCGGAAGATGTTCTCGAGCACGACGATGGCGTCGTCGACCACGAGGCCGATGGCCAGCACCAGGGCCAGCAGGGTCAGGGTGTTGATGGTGAAGCCGGCCAGCGCGATGAGCGCGAAGCTGCCGATCAGGCTGACCGGGATGGTCACCAACGGGATGAAGGAAGCCCGCAGCGTGCGCAGGAAGAAGAACACCACCAGCGCCACCAGCACCACGGCTTCGGCCACCGTGGTGTAGACGGCCTTGATGGAGCGGTCGATGAACACCGAGTTGTCGTTGGCCTGTACCACCGTGACCGATGGCGGCAGATCGCGCTGCAGTTGCGGCATCAGCGCCTTCACGCCGGCCGCCACCTCCAGCGGGTTGGCCGTGGCGTTGCGGATCACTCCCGTGGAGATGGACGGCACGCCGTTCAGGCGCACGCGGGACCGATCGCTGGCAGCGGCTTCCTCGATGCGAGCCACGTCGCGCAATCGGACGGTGTAGGAGCCGACCGACTTGACCGCGATGTCGGAAAACTGAGCCACGCTGTTGAGGTCGGTGCGCGAGGTCACGCTGAACTCGCGCAGGCGGCTCTCGATGCGGCCGGCCGGCACTTCGAGGTTCTGCCGCCGCAGCGCGTCCTCGATGTCCTGCACCGTCAGGCGGTAGCTGGCGAGCTTGTCGGCGTCCAGCCAGATGCGCATCGCATAGCGCCGGTCGCCGCCGACCTGCACGTCGGCCACGCCGGGCACCGTCTGCAGGCGCGGCTTGACGATGCGGTTGATGAGGTCGGTGACCTCCAGCGGGCTCAGGGTCTCGCTCGTGTAGGCCAGCCAGATGGTGGGCGTGGCGTCGGCCTCGACCTTGGCGATCACGGGCTCTTCAGCGGCCGTGGGCAGCCGGCCGCGCACGCGCGAGACGCGGTCGCGCACCTCGGCCGCGGCGGTGTCGGGGTCCTTGCTGAGCTTGAAGCGCACCGTGATCTGGCTCTGCTCGGTGCGCGAGATCGAGGTCATGATGTCCACGCCATCAATGCCGGCAATGGAATCTTCGAGAGGCTTGGTGACCTGCGACTCGATGACCTCCGAAGAAGCGCCGAGCAGCCGGGTGTTGACGGTGACGACGGGTTCGTCGATGCGCGGGTACTCACGCAGGGTGAGCCGGTCGAAGGACACCAGGCCGACCAGGATCAGCAGCAGCGACATCACGGTCGCGAGGACCGGACGGCGGATCGACGTTTCAGACAGGCGCATCTGGAGCTCCGGTCGGGTTCAGGCGGCGGGACGGCCACCGTTTCGCGCGCCCGAAGCCGCCGGCCCGGGACCATTCGCCGGCGCACTGGCGCCGGCCGGCCTCGACCCAGCAGGGCGCGACAGGTCGATCAGGCGCACCGGCGTGGTGTCGCCGCGCAGACGAGCCTGCCCGGCCGTGACGACCAGGTCACCGGCAGCCACACCTTGAAGCACCTCGGCCTGGCCGGGCAGTCTGAGGCCGACCTTGACTTCCGTGCGGCTGGCGACCTTCTGGCCGCCCTGGCCGTCGGAGATCTTGTACACGTACTGCCGTCCGCCCATCGGCACCAGGGCCTCCTCGGGCACCACCACGGCCTGCTCACGCACCGAAAGCACGACACGGGGCCGGGCAAACATGCCCGACTTGAGCTGCGTGCCTGGATTGTCGACACGCGCCCGCACCAGCAGGGACCGGCCGTTCGCGTCGACCTGCGAGTCGAGGGCCTCGATGCGGCCCTTGAACGCCTTGCCCGGCACGGCATCGAGCGCCACATCGACGACCAGCCCCGCCTTCAGCTGCCCGACGTAACGCTCGGGCAGTCGGAAGTCGACCCACATCGTGGACAGGTCCTCGACCGTGACGATGTCGGCACCGTCCTTGACGTAGTCGCCCAGGTTCACGACACGGATGCCGGCCACGCCATCAAAGGGCGCGAAAACCTTCATCCGGCCCAGCTGGGCCCGAGCCAGCGCGACCTGGGCCTCGGCGACCTGCAGCGCCGCGGCGTTCTGGTCGACCGCGCTGGCACTGACGAAGCCCTGCGCCTGCAGCTCGCGGCTGCGCGTCAGGTTGGTCTGGGCGATGCTGGCCTGCGCCTGGGCCTGCTGGAGCTGCGCCTGCTGCAGCGTGTCGTCGAGTTGAACCAGCAGTTGTCCGCGCTGGATGCGCTGACCGTCGACGAAGCCCAGCCTGGCGATTCGGCCGCTCACCTCGGGCCGCACCATCACGCTCTGGCGGGCGCGCAGCGCTCCGACAGCCTGGGCCTCGTCGGTCAGCCGGCGCCCTTCGGCACGGCCGACTTCCACCGCCACCGGTCCGGCCGGACCTCCGCCCGGACGACCTCCCCCACCCGCCGCGGGCGTTGCACCTGGCGCGGCACCTGGCGCGGCGCCCTGGGGGGCGCCGGACCCGACCACGGAAGCCGTCGGCGACGGCGCCTTGTTCTGCCACCACCATGCGCCGGCCCCGATGACGGCTATGCCGATCACCGCTGCCAGGGTGTGAATCTTCTTGAACGCCATGCGATTGTTTGTTGGAGCGACCCGTGAATGTAGCGGCTTGTCACCGCCCCTGCAGGTCAGCGCTGGCGGGCGACCTCGACGCCCCGGTTGGCCAGTGCGTCGGCGCGCTCGTTGCCGGGATCGCCGGCATGACCGCGCACCCAGTGCCATTGCACCTGGTGCGAGGCATTGAGTGCATCCAGCTTCTGCCAGAGATCGATGTTCTTGACGGGCTTGCGGTCGGCGGTCTTCCAGCCACGCGCGCGCCAGCCGTGGATCCATGCCGTGATGCCGTTGCGCACGTATTCGCTGTCGGTGTAGAGATCAACGTGGCAGTGGCGCTTCAAGGCGGACAGACCTTCGATCACTGCCGTGAGTTCCATGCGATTGTTCGTGGTGAGGGCCTCGCCGCCGAACAGCTCGCGCTCGTGCTCGCCTGCCTTCATCCACACGCCCCAGCCTCCCGGGCCCGGGTTGCCCTTGCAGGCGCCGTCGGTATACATCACGACCGGCGTCGGGGCCGCCGTCACGAGAGCTCCGCCTCCGCAGGTTCGGCGCGGGACTCGACATGCAGGGCGGGCTCGCGCTCGCGGTTCACCGCCGCAGCAACGGCCGGGGCCTTGCGATGCTCGCGGCGCAGCAGACCCACCAGCCGCATGCCTCGCACGCGCTTGACGGCCGTGAGCGTGTAGGCGGCGCCGAACACCGGCCACCAGCGATCACCCACCGGGTCCATCCAGGAAAAGCGGTCGAGCCAGCGGTCGGACTGCAGCGGCGGCCGGTAGCCGCCGAAGCGCCCGCCCTCGATCTCGAACCCCAGCAGGCGCAGCCAGTCGCGCAGGCGCCAGTAGCCGATGAACTCGCCGGCTCGCGGCAGGTACAGCGGCGTCGCCCGGCCGAAACCCATGCCGCGCCTTGCATGGCCAGCGCGCTGCCGCAGGCCCCAGAGACTGGCGGGGTTGAACCCGGTGATGACGAGCCGCCCTTCCGGCACCAGCACGCGTTCGACCTCGCGCAGGGTCGTGTGCGGGTCGCGCGCCAACTCCAGCGTATGGGGCAGCACCAGCAGGTCGATGCTCTGGTTCGGGAACGGCAGGGCGTCATACTCGCAGTGAAGGGCCACGGGAATGTCGGGCGCCTGCGTGGTGATCGAGTGGTCGCCGGGCGGCGGCAGGATCATGGCCTCGGGCTCCGACAACGAAGCGTTGGCGACCCAGCGGTGCGGCATGCGGTTGGCTCGCAGGGCTTCCAGTTCAGGCAATCCGAGCTGCAAGGCGTGGAAGCCGAAGGCATCGGTCACCGCATGGTCCAGGCGCTCCTGCTCCCATTGCATCAGGTAACGCCCAGGCGGGCTGTGCAGCCAGGACCCCAACTCTATAATCGAGTCATCACGCGTCGTCATGAATCTGATCGCCCTGCCCGCCTTCTCCGACAACTACATCTGGATGCTGCACGACGACGCGAATGCGGTCGTGGTCGATCCGGGGGACGCGGCGCCAGTGGAAGCTGCCCTCGAGCAGCGCGGCCTTCGTCTGGCCGGGATTCTAGTGACCCACCATCACGCCGACCATGTGGGCGGCGTCGACCGGCTTCGCTCCCGGCTCGACGGTCCCGTCTGGGGTCCGGCCCGCGAGGCGATCCCGGCCCCTTTCGTCGCCCTCCAGGACGGAGCCCTGATCGAGGTGCTGGGCCGGCGCTTTCAGGTCATCGACGTGCCGGGCCACACCGCCGGCCACATCGCCTACTTCGAGCTCGGCGCACCGCGCGCACCCCTGCTGTTCTGCGGAGACACCCTGTTCTCGGCCGGCTGCGGGCGGCTGTTCGAAGGCACGCCTGCGCAGATGGCGGCCTCGCTGGCGCGCCTGACGGCCCTGCCCGGCGACACGCGGGTGTGCTGTACGCACGAGTACACCTTGTCCAACCTGCGATTCGCGCAGGCGGTCGAGCCCGACAACCTGGCCGTGCAAGGGCACACCGCTCGCTGCATGACGATTCGCTCCACCGGCGAACCCACGCTGCCCTCGACCCTGGCTCTCGAACTGGAAATCAACCCGTTCCTGCGCTGCAGCGAGCCGGCCGTGGCTGCGGCGGCGCTGGCCCAGGGCGCCGACAGCACCCAACCGGTGGCCGTGCTGGCAGCCTTGCGCGAATGGAAGAACCGCTTCAGATGAACACACGCCGCTCTTGCTGGTCGACCCTGCTTGCTTTGTCGCTGGCGATGCTGCTGGGCGCCTGCGCCAGTACGCCTGGCCCGCAGGTCGAGCCCCCGCCGCCTGCGGCCGAACCTGCTCCCCTGCCCCCTGCGGTGGTCGAAGCCCCACCCGCACCTTCGGCGCCGCCGGCATCGCCCCTGCCGGACGCGACGCCTGCGTCCGTGGCCGAAGTGGCGCCGGAGCCTTCAACGCCCGCCGTGGTGTACCCGCGCATCAGGCTCGACCCCTTGTCCGACGCGGAGCGTGCCGACCTCTGGCAGCGTGTTCGCGACGGCTACGCGCTGCCGACCTTCGACGGCGAGCTGGTGCGCCGTTGGGAGCAGTGGTACGCCACGCGCCCCGACTACGTGGCGCGCATGACCGAACGCGGTGGCCGCTACCTGTTCCACATCGTCGAGGAGCTCGAACGGCGCCGCATGCCGATGGAGCTGGCGCTGCTGCCCTTCATCGAAAGCGCCTTCAATCCGCAGGCCATGTCGGTGGCTCGTGCCTCCGGGATGTGGCAGTTCATGCCAGGTACAGGCAAGGAATTCGAACTGCGGCAGAACATCTTCCGCGACGACCGGCGCGACGTGCTGGCCTCCACCCGTGCCGCGCTCGACTACCTGCAGAAGCTTCACACGCGTTTCGGTGACTGGCATCTGGCTCTGGCCGCCTACAACTGGGGACAGGGCAACGTGCAGCGGGCCATCACCGCCAATGCGCGTGCCGGACGTCCCACCGGCTATGCCGACCTGCGCATGCCCGACGAAACCCGCAACTACGTGCCCAAGCTGCAGGCCGTGATCAACATCGTGGCTCGTCCCGGCGATTTTGCGCTCACGCTGCCGCCGCTGGAGAACCACCCGTTCTTCATCACGCTGCCCATCGAGTACGACATCGACGTGGCGCTGGTGGCGCGCCTTTCGGGCCTGAGCCTGGAGGAGTTCCAGCAACTCAATCCACAGCTCAACAAGCCCGTCATCCTGGCCGCGGGCACGCCGCAGGTGCTGCTGCCTTACGACAATGCCAACCGCTTCGTGCGCGGCCTGGACACGCACCGGGGGCCCCGTGCGACCTGGACGGCATGGGTCGCGCCGCGAACGCTCAAGCCGGCCGAGGCGGCCAGGATGCTGGGCATGCCGGAAGCCCAGCTCCGCGAGGTCAACCGCATCCCAGAGCGCATGCTGGTCAAGGTGGGCTCGACCCTGCTGGTACCGCGCAGCGGGAATGTCACTGCCAACGTACCGGAGCACGTGGCCGACAACGCGGTGATGGCCTTCGCGCCGGAAGCACGGCCACCGCGGCGCATCAACGTCAAGGTCGGCCGCAAGGGCGAGTCCGTGGCCGCCATCGCTCGCCGCTACCGGGTTTCGGCCGAACAGGTGGCTCAGCTCAACGGCGTCTCGGCAGCAGGCCGCTTCAAGGCTGGACAGGTCGTGCTGCTCGACGTGCCGACGCGCTCGGCAAGCAAGGCCACGGCCCGGCGAGCCTCGGCGCGACCAGCAGCTACACAACGCGCAACAGCCCGGCAGGCGGCACCGCGCGAGGCCAAACGCGTGGCGGGCGCCAGGAAACCGGTGAACAGAAGCGCACCGGTGGCGCGCAAGCCGGCAACACGTTGACGCGCCGTTAGCGCCGCGTCGCGCGCTGCGAGCTCAGGCCGTCTGCCCTTCGCCGACCTGTCGCCGCACCAGGTCCCGCCCACGGTTCATGGCGTACTGCAAGGCTGCATCGGCGGTGGGCCAGCGGTAGCCGCAGGCCAGGCCGTCGTCGCGAAACAGGTCGGGTCGGGTGTCGGCACCCGGCTCGTTGCGGCGCACGACCAGGGCTGCAGTGAACCCGCCCTCGGCCTCGAGTGCGCCCACGTAGATTCGAAAGGATCCGACCGTGGCTTCGGCAAACTGCATGTCGCGCTCCTGGCTGGTAGATGCCGCAACCGGTGTCGCTCGCGGCAGGTCGACATGGTGCAGGCGACCGGCCTGCTGCGCCATCCCTCCGGCGAGGGTGCAGCGCCCGCAAGCCACAGACCGCTGCCTCGGGCGAACCGGGGCGCCACCGCTCAGGCCGACGCCACCCATGCCCGCGCATTGGCGAACATGCGCATCCACGGGCTGCGGTCCTCGGCGGCGCCCGAGGTCCAGCTCATCTGCAGGTTGCGGAAAACCCGCTCGGGGTGAGGCATCAGCGCCGTGATGCGGCCGTCTGCGGTGGTCACCGCAGTGAGGCCCCCGGGGCTGCCGTTGGGGTTGAAGGGGTAGGCCTCGGTCGGCTGGCCGTGGTGGTCGACGAAGCGCATCGCACCGTGCACCCTGGCGGCACTGCCGCGCGTCGAGAAGTCGGCGAAACCTTCCCCGTGCGCAACCGCGATGGGCAGGCGGCTGCCGGCCATGCCGCGAAAGAATACGCTGGGGCTGTCGAGCACCTCCACCAGTGACAAGCGAGCCTCGAACTGTTCGCTGCGGTTGCGCGTGAAGCGCGGCCAGTCGGCCGTGCCGGGCACGATGGCGCTCAGCGCAGCCAGCATCTGGCAGCCGTTGCACACGCCCAGCGCAAGCGTCTCGCGACGCTGGAAAAAGGCTGCAAACTGCTCGGCCAGTGCAGGGTTGAACAGGATGGAGCGCGCCCAGCCTTCGCCTGCCCCCAGCGTGTCGCCGTAGCTGAAGCCGCCACAGGCCACCAGGGCCTGGAAGGGCTGCAGGCGGGCGCGTCCGGCCTGCAGGTCGCTCATGTGCAGGTCGTAGGTCTCGAAACCGGCCTGCGCCATCGCATAGCTCATCTCGACGTGCGAGTTCACGCCCTGCTCGCGCAGGATCGCCACCTTGGGCCGCGCCAGGCCCAGGTAGGGCGCGGCGACGTTGTCGGCGGGGTCGAAGCTCAGTTGGACATGCAGCCCGGGGTCCTCGGGAGCGCCGGCAGCTGCATGCTCGCTGTCGGCGGCCCTTGGGTTGTCGCGCTGGCGCGCGATGCGCCAGCTCACGTCGTCCCAGGCCTGCTGCAACTGCTGCAGCGCTGCGCTGAACTGCAACTTCGCGTCGCGCCAGACCTCGATCACGCCGCGATCGTTGGTCTTGCCGATGAAGTGGGCATGGCGCGACAGGCCGTGCTCGCGCAGGGTGGCAACGACCTCGTTGCGCTGGGCCGTCGGCACCTGCAGCACCACGCCCAGTTCCTCGTTGAACAGCGCACGCAGCGTGGCCTCGTTGCGGCGTTCGCTCACCTGCGTGGCCCAGTTCTTCGAGTCACCGTACTCGGCCCGGCTGTCCTGGATGCCGTCGCCTTCGGTGACCAGGATGTCGACGTTCAGGCTCACGCCCATGTGACCGGCAAAGGCCATCTCGCAGACTGCGGCCCACAGGCCGCCGTCGCTGCGGTCGTGGTAGGCCAACAGGCGCCCTTGAGCGCGCAAGGCGTTGACGGCGGCCACCAGGGACTTGAGCTGCTGCGCATCGTCCAGGTCGGGCAGCCCATCCTTCCGATGACAGCCGAACTGCCCCAGCACCTGGGCCAGCATCGAGCCGCCCATGCGCATCCTGCCCTGTCCGAGGTCGACCAGCACCAGCGTGGTATCACCCGGCCGCAGCTGCGGCGTGAGCGTGCCGCGCACGTCGGCCAGCGTGGCGAAGGCGGTGACGATGAGAGAGACCGGCGCGATGACCTGCCGCGTCCGGCCTTGGTCCTGCCAGCGCGTACGCATCGACAGCGAATCCTTGCCCACCGGCACGCCGACGCCCAGCGCGGGGCACAGCTCCAGGCCCACCGCCTTCACGGTGTCGTACAACGCGGCGTCTTCGCCGGGCTCGCCGCAGGCCGCCATCCAGTTGCAGCTGAGCTTCACGCGGGACAACTCGATCGGCGCGGCCAGCAGGTTGGTGATCGCCTCGCCGACGGCCATGCGGCCCGAAGCCGGTGCGTCCAGCGACGCCAGCGGCGTACGCTCGCCCATGCTCATGGCCTCGCCGCGAAAACCGGCGTAGTCGGCCAGCGTCACGGCGCAGTCGGCCACCGGCACCTGCCAGGGACCGACCATGGGGTCGCGGTGGCTCATGCCGCCCACGGTGCGGTCGCCGATGGTGACAAGGAAGCGCTTGCTGGCCACCGTCGGGTGGCGCAGAACGTCGAAGGCCACCTGGCTCAGCTTCACGCCGGTGAGGTCCAGCGGCGTCTCGGTTCGGGCGACGCGCACCACGTCCCGGTGCGTGCGTGGCGGTTTGCCCAGCAGCACGTCCATCGGCATGTCGATCACGCGCTCGCCGCCGGGGCCGTCTTCCAGCACCAGCTGCGCCTCGTCGCTTGTCACGCCGACAACGGCGAACGGACAGCGTTCGCGCCTGCACATCTGTTCGAACAGCGGCATCAGATCGGGATGCACGGCCAGGACGTAGCGCTCCTGACTCTCGTTGCACCAGATCTCCTTGGGTGCCAGTCCGCTCTCTTCCAGCGGCACTTTGCGCAAGTCGAACGTGGCGCCCTTGCCGGCGCCGTCCACCAGTTCGGGGAAGGCGTTGCTGATGCCGCCGGCACCGACGTCGTGAATGGCCAGCACCGGGTTCAGTTCGCCGAGCGCCCAGCAGTGGTTGATGACCTCCTGGGCGCGGCGCTGGATCTCGGGGTTGCCGCGCTGCACCGAGTCGAAGTCCAGCGCCGCTGCATTGGTTCCGGCGGCCATCGAACTGGCCGCCCCGCCCCCCATGCCGATGCGCATGCCCGGGCCGCCCAGCTGCACGAGCAGCGTGCCCGCGCCGAAGGGCAGCTTGTGCGTCTGCCCGTCGCTGATGGTGCCCAGACCGCCGGCGATCATGATCGGCTTGTGGTAGCCACGACGCACGCCGGCCACCGTCTGCTCGAAGACGCGGAAGTAGCCGCCCAGGTTGGGCCGGCCGAACTCGTTGTTGAAGGCCGCGCCGCCGAGCGGGCCTTCGATCATGATCTGCAGCGCGCTGGCGATGTGCTCCGGCTTGCCGACGCTGTCCCGCTCCCAGGCCTCGTCGGTGCCCGGCAGGTGCAGGTGGCTCACCGAGAAGCCCGTGACGCCGGCCTTCGGTCGCGCGCCGCGGCCGGTGGCGCCTTCGTCGCGGATCTCACCGCCGGCTCCCGTCGCCGCCCCGGGAAAGGGCGAGATGGCCGTCGGATGGTTGTGCGTCTCGACCTTCATCAGCACGTGCGCCGTCTCGGCTCGCGCCGAGTACACCGGTGCGTTGGTGAAACCCTGCGGCAGCCAGCGCTCGACGGGGCCGCCCTCCATCACCGCGGCGTTGTCGCTGTAGGCCACCACGCTGTGCTGCGGGCTGACCTTCTCGGTGTGGCGGATCAGGCCGAACATCGAATGCGGCTGCTTCTGGCCGTCGATGGTGAAGTCGGCATTGAAGATCTTGTGGCGGCAGTGTTCGCTGTTGGCCTGCGCGAACATCATCAGCTCGACATCGCTGGGGTTGCGCCCCAGGCGGCGAAAGGCGTCCACCAGATAGTCGATCTCGTCGCCACTGAGCGCCAGGCCGAAGGCCTGGTCGGCCTCCAGCAGGGCTTGCCGGCCCTGCCCGATGACGTCGACGTGTTCGAGCGGTGGCGCAGGCCGGGCGTCGAAGAGCTGTCTCGCGGCGGCGCGGTCGAAGGCCAGATCCTCGGTCATGCGATCGTGCAGCAGCGGTGCCAGGGCCTGCAGTTCTTCCGTGGCCAGCGGCTTGCCGGCGCCGAACAGGCTGGACTTCACTGCCAGGCGGTACTCGGTGACCCGTTCGATCCGGCGCACTTCGATGCCGCAGTTGTGCGCGATGTCGGTGGCCTTGCTGGCCCAGGGCGAAACCGTGCCCCGCCGCGGCATCACCAGCACCAGCGAACCCGCGCCCTCCGCAGCCTGCGGACCGACATCGAGCAAGGCCTGAAGGCGGTCGCGTGCAGCTGGCGGCAGGCTGGCCTCGCTTGCGGCCCAGTGCACGTGGCGCGCACTGACGCCGGCCAGGCGCGGGCAGACCTGCTGCAGCCTCGACAGCAGGGCTTGCAGGCGGAACTCGGACAGCGCCGCGCCGCCTTCGAAATGAGTCAGGGACAGGGAATGGGGAAGCATGGGGTGCCGTCGGTTGCGGGTGGTGCCCTGGCAAGGAGAGCGGTCGGAGGGCGGCCAGGTCGCAAAGGGGGGCGGGAGCCGGCTGCCCCGGACGCCTTCGCCTCTTCGACTCATTTTATGGGGCCAGTGGGATAATCCGCGGGATGACGATCCCCATCAAGACTGCCAGCGACATTGCCGGCATGCGCCTGGCCGGCCGCCTGGCCTCCGAGGTCCTCGACATGCTGGCGCCCCACGTGCAGCCCGGCGTGACGACCCGGGAGCTCGACCGTCTGGCGCACGAGCACATGGTGAACGTGCAGGGCGGCATACCCGCCACGCTGGGCTACCAACCCCCGGGCTACCCGGCCTACCCGGCGTCGCTGTGCACTTCGCTCAACGACGTGGTCTGCCATGGCGTGCCCGATGACCGCCCCCTGAAGAGCGGCGACGTGCTGAACATCGACGTCACGGTCATCAAGGATGGCTGGCACGGCGACAACAGCCGCATGTACGTGGTGGGCGAAGGCACGATTGCCGCAAGGCGCCTGTGCGCGGTCACCTTCGATGCCATGTGGAAGGGCATCGTCAAGGTCAAGCCCGGCGCACGCCTGGGCGACATCGGACACGCCATCCAGACCTTCGCCGAACACCATGGATTCAGCGTGGTGCGCGAGTTCTGCGGGCACGGCGTGGGCGCGAAGTTCCACGAAGAACCGCAGGTGCTTCACTACGGTCGTCCCGGCACCCTGGAAGAGCTGGTGCCGGGCATGATCTTCACGATCGAACCGATGATCAACGCCGGACGGCGAGACATCAAGGAGGACCGCAAGGCCAATCGCCCCTACGACGGTTGGACCATCGTCACGCGCGACCGCTCCCTGTCGGCCCAGTGGGAGCACACCGTGCTGGTCACGGAGAACGGCTACGAGGTGCTGACCGTGTCGGCCGGCAGCCCGCCGCCGCCTGCCTTCGCTCCCGAAGGCTATGGTGTCGGAGCCTCCTGGGCAGCGCCCGCCAGCGCGGCGGCGATGACGTCCTAGCTCGATGTCCGCCACGATGGACGCGCCGCGCATCACGCCGGCCCGTCTGACCGAACTGCGTACGGCCTTCCGCGAAGGCAAGGCCCGGCGTATCGAGGGCTTTCGCAGTTCGCGCCCGACCAGCGCTTCGGCGGCCCTGCTCATCCGCGGCCTGTCGCGCCACGTCGATGCCACGCTGTGCAGCCTGTGGGAAGCCTCGGGCATGCCGGCTTCGGCGACGCTGGTGGCGGTGGGTGGATACGGCCGCGGCGAGCTGTTTCCGCACTCCGACGTCGATGTGCTGCTGGTCCTTGCCCAAGCGGCCGGCGAAGAGGTGCGCGGCCGGATCGAAGGCTTCATCACCGCATGCTGGGACATCGGCCTGGAGATCGGCAGTTCGGTTCGCACGGTCGACGAGTGCGTCGACGAGGCGCGACGGGACGTCACCGTGCAGACCTCGCTGCTCGAGGCGCGGTTCATCTGCGGCGCCCGGCGCGGCTTCACGCGATTGCACGAGCAGTGCATGGCCGCGCTGGACGCCAAGGCCTTCCTGCGCGCGAAGATGCTCGAGATGCAGCAGCGCCACGTGAAGTACGAAGGCACCCCGTACGCACTGGAACCCAACTGCAAGGAAAGCCCGGGCGGCCTGCGCGACCTGCAGGTGGTGATCTGGGTCGCCCGTGCCGCCGGACTCGGGCGCACCTGGGCGGAACTGGCGACGATGGGTCTCGCAACGCCCTTCGAGGTGAGCCAGCTGCGCAAGCACGAGGGCACGCTGCGGCTGATCCGGTCCCTGCTGCACAGCGTGGCCGGCCGCCGGGAAGACCGCCTGGTGTTCGACCTGCAGACCGCACTGGCCGAGAGCCTGGGCTACAAGGCCACGCAGCACCAGCGCTCGTCCGAAGTGCTGATGCACCGCTTCTACTGGGCAGCCAAGGCGGTCACTCAGCTCAACCAGATCCTGATGATGAACATCGAGGAGCGCGTCAACCACAGCGAGCTGGCACCGATGCGCCCCATCAACGCGCGCTTCTTCGACCGCGCCGGCATGCTGGAGGTGGCGCGGGACGACCTCTACATCGACAACCCGCATGCCATCCTCGAGACCTTCCTGGTCTTCCAGCAGACGCGCGGCCTGAAGGGATTTTCGTCGCGAACCTTGCGCGCGCTCTACAACTCGCGCAACCAGATGGACGCCGCCTTCCGCCGCGACCCCATCAACCGCGAGCTGTTCATGGACATCCTGCGCCAGCCGCACGGCACCACGCACGCTTTCCGGCTGATGAACCAGACTTCGGTGCTGGGCCGCTACCTGTGGGTGTTCCGCCGCATCGTCGGGCGCATGCAGCATGACCTCTTCCATGTCTACACCGTCGACCAGCACATCCTGATGGTGCTGCGCAACGTGCGCCGATTCTTCATCCCGGAGCACGCTCACGAGTACCCGTTCTGCTCGCAGCTCGCGGGCACCTGGGACGCGCCCTGGCTGCTGTATGTCGCCGCCCTCTTCCATGACGTGGCCAAGGGCCGCGGAGGCGACCACTCCGAGCTGGGCGCCATGGAAGCCAGGCGCTTCTGCCGCGACCACGGTCTGACCCGGGACGAATCGCGCCTCGTCGAGTTCCTGGTCAAGGAGCACCTGACCATGAGCCGCATCGCGCAGAAGGAAGATCTCAGCGACGCCGATGTCATCGGCGGCTTCGCCCGCCTGGTCGGCAGCGAACGACGCCTGACAGCGCTGTACCTGCTGACGGTGGCCGACATCCGCGGCACCAGCCCCAAGGTCTGGAATGCCTGGAAGGGCAAGCTGCTGGAAGACCTCTACCGCCTGACACTGCGCGCGCTGGGCGGCGCCAAGCCGAACCTGGACGCCGAGATCGAGTCGCGCAAGCAGGAGGCGCGGCAGAAGCTGGCGTTGCTGTCGGCCCTGCCCGGCACCGAAGAGCCGCTGTGGAAGACCCTGGAGGTGAGCTATTTCGCCCGCCACGACGCCACCGAGATCGCCTGGCACGCGCGTTCCTTGTGGCGCCACATCGAGTCCGAAGGACCCATCGTGGTGGCCCGGCCTTCGTCGGTGGGCGACGGCCTGCAGGTGCTGGTGTACTCGCCCGACCGGCCCGACCTCTTCGCCCGCATCTGCGGCTACTTCGACAGCGCCGGCTTCAGCATCCAGGACGCCAAGATCCACACCACCCGCACCGGTTACGCGCTCGACACCTTCCAGGTGGTGAGCAATTTCGGCGTGGATGCCCCCGGCGGCTACCGTGACCTGATCTCCCTGGTGGAGACACAGGCCGCCATCGCGCTGGCCAGCGACGGCCCCCTGCCCGAGCCCAGCCGCGGCCGCGTTTCGCGCCGCGTGCGCTCGTTCCCGGTCACGCCGCGTGTCTCGCTGGCGCCCGACGAACGAGCACAGAGATGGCTGCTCACCGTGTCCGCCAGCGACCGCTCGGGCCTGCTCTACGCCATCGCACGCGTGATGGCTCGCAACCAGGTCAACCTGCAGCTCGCCAAGATCACCACGCTGGGCGAGCGCGTGGAGGACACTTTCCTGGTCGACGGCCCCGAACTGCAGCGGCCGAAAGCGCAGTTGCGCATCGAGACCGAACTGCTCGACGCCGTGGCACCACCCACCTGAAGCCATGGCACTGCGCCGCATCACCGCCGCCGACGCCATCGCGCGGCTGTCGGAGTTCGATGCCGTGATCGACGCGCGCGCGCCGGGCGAGTTCGCCGAGGACCGCCTGCCGGGCGCCGTCAACTGGCCTTCGCTGAACGACGAAGAGCGCCACCTCGTCGGTACCGAATACAAGCAGGTTTCACCGTTCGAAGCCCGCAAGCGGGGCGCGGTGCTGGTCTCGCGCAACATCGCGCGACACATCGAGGTGCACGCCATGGGGCTGCCGCGCGACTGGAAACCGCTGGTCTACTGCTGGCGCGGCGGTCAACGCTCGGGATCGCTGTCGCTGGTGCTCGACCAGATCGGATTCACGGTGCACGTGCTCGAAGGCGGCTACCGGGAGTTCAGGCGACGTGTCATCGCCGAAACCGAGGATCTGCCGGCCACGCTGCAACTGCGTGTGCTGTGCGGCCGCACCGGCTCGGCAAAGAGCCGGCTGCTGCAGGCGTTGCAAGGCGTCGGCGCCCAGGTGCTCGATCTCGAGGCGCTGGCCAGCCATCGCGGGTCGGTGCTGGGCCCGCTGCCGGGCCAGCCGCAGCCTTCGCAGAAGGCTTTCGAGACGGCGCTCTGGAGCGCGATGCGCGCGTTCGACACCCGACGGCCGGTGTTCGTCGAGGGCGAGAGCCGCACCATCGGCAGGCTGCGCATCCCCGAAAGGCTGCTCGAGCGCATCCGCGCCGCCGATTGCGTGCAGGTGCAGATGCCGATGCCGGCCCGCGTCGCCTTCCTGCTCGAAGACTATGCGCACTTCGTCAGCGACACGCCGGCCTTCTGCGAGAAGCTCGCTGCCTTGCGCGAACTTCGCGGCGCCGCGGTGATCGAGCGCTGGCAGGTCGAGGCGCGTGCCGGCCGCACGGCGGCCGTGGTCGAGGAACTGCTCACGCAGCACTACGACCCGATCTACATGCGTTCGATGGTGCGCAACTTCGTCCACTTCGATCAGGCGTGCCTGCTCGATCTGCCCGACGCGACGCCGGGCACCTTGCGGGCCGCGGCCGAGCAGCTCGCCGCCACCTGACCCGGTACCGAGGCCGGTCTCGGCCGAGATCGAGCCATCGCCTAGGGCATGGCTACCGGGAACTTGCCCAAGATCAAGGCAAGGCGTCGCAGGGCAAGGCATCATCATCTTCGATGCGCACCCAGAAGGCCCTCCAGGAATCCCGCAGCTTCCGCGTCCGCTCCATCCCCTTGCTGCGGCCGCTGGGCTGGCTGGGCCGAGGCTGGGCCGACCTGTTGCGACGTCCCCTGCCCGGTCTGCTGCACGGTCTGGCCGTGTGGGCCGGCGGACTCTTCATCGCCTGGTTCGGACGCGACCAGTTCTGGCTGCTGGCCGGCGCCTTCAGCGGCTTCCTGCTGGTGGCGCCCATCGTCGCCACGGGCCTGTACGCCGTGAGCCGGGCGCTGCACCGCGGTCAGACCGCCTCGCTGGGCACGGCACTGCGCGCCTGGAAGCCCGACGATTCACGGCTCGTTGTCTTCGGCCTGTTGCTTGCCCTGGCCGGCACCGGCTGGGTGCTGACCTCGGCTTCGCTGATCACCAGTTTCGCAGCACAGCCGGTCACCAGGCCCATCGACTTCCTGCGTGTCGTCGTGGTCAACGACAGCTCATGGCTGTTCGAGGCCTGGCTGGCGCTCGGCGCCGTGATGGCCGCACCGGTGTTCGCGTCCAGCGTGGTGGCGCTGCCCATGCTGCTGGACCGCAAGGTCAGCGTGCTGGCCGCCGTCTACACCAGCTGGCGCGTGGTGATGGAACACCCCGGCGCGATGGCCTTGTGGGCCGCACTCATCATGGGCTTGACTCTCGTGGGCATGGTGCCGGGACTTCTGGGTCTGGTGGTCGTCGTGCCCTGGCTGGCCCATGCGAGCTGGCACGCCTATCGCGATCTGGTGGACACCTCCGGCCTGCCCGAGATGCCCTGAGTCCCATGGGCGGCTTCACAGAGGAACAGATCGCGCAGTTCGGGCTGACCTTCGGGGTCAGCGCGTTCATGCTCTACATGGTGTTCATCATCTTCCAGCTCGCGCGCGAATCGAAAGCGGGGCGCTTCGGCACCTTCGTGCTGTTCCTCGCACTGGGATTCGGGCTGCTGGGCTTCGCGGCCAAGGGCGTGGTCAAGTACTTCATCGGGGGCGGGGAGTGAACGGCACGGCGTCCACCGATGACGCGCTGCATCACCGCTGGTACGACGACGTCCAGGCACTGGTGACTGGCACCCTGTTCGTTGCTCTGGGCCTTGTGTTGTTCCGCCACGCCGGCCTGCTGACCGGCGGCACCGCCGGCATCGCCTTCGTGCTGCACTACGCCGCCGGCCTGCCCTTCGGCGCCGCCTTCTTCGCCCTCAACCTGCCGTTCTACTGGCTGGCCTGGCGCCGCATGGGCCGCCGCTTCACCGTCAAGACCTTCGCAGCCGTGGCGCTGCTCTCGGTGCTGACCGAAGTGCTGCCGGGCTGGATCGTGCTGCAGAGCGTCGACGCCTTGTTCGCGGCCGTTGCCGGCGGCCTGCTGCTGGGCGCGGGATTCGTCATCCTGTTCCGTCACCAGGCCAGCCTGGGCGGCCTGAACGTGCTGGTGTTGTGGCTGCAGGAGCGTCGCGGCTGGCGCGCCGGCAAGCTGCAGATGGGCATCGACGCCCTCATCCTGCTGGCCGCTTCGCCCTGGGTCGGGCCTCGGCAGTTGATGCTGTCGGTGCTGGGAGCCGCCGCGTTGAACTTCGCGCTGACGGTGAACCACCGCCCGGGCCGCTACGCGGCGGTGTGAGGCCGTCGCGCGCGGAACCTTGGTCAGGCGAGCAACGCCTTCCGGCGTCGCTCGTCCGGCCTCAGCCCGCTTGCGTGAAATCGCTCGCGGGCCTTCGGCAGGCGAGCAACGCCTTCCGGCGTCGCTCGTCCGGCCTCAGCCCATGTGAAGGCCGCCGTTGCAGGAGAAGTCGGCGCCGGTGGTGAATCCGGAATCGGGGCCCGCCAGCCAAGCCACCACCGAAGCGATTTCGTCGGGCGTGCCCAGGCGCTTGACCGGGATCGTCGCGACGATCTTCTCCAGCACTTCGGGCTTGATGGCGCGGACCATGTCGGTGCCGATGTAGCCCGGGCTGACGGTGTTGACCGTCACGCCCTTGGCCGCCAGTTCCTGCGCCAGGGCCATGGTGAAGCCGTGCATGCCGGCCTTGGCAGCCGAGTAGTTGGTCTGACCGGCCTGGCCCTTCTCGCCGTTCACCGAACTGATCTGGATGATGCGGCCCCAGCCACGCTCGACCATGTCGGGCACGACCTGCTTGGTGACGTTGAACATGCTGTTCAGGTTGGTGTCGATCACCGCATGCCAGTCTTCCGGCGTCATCTTCAGGAACATGCGGTCCTTGGTGATGCCTGCGTTGTTGACCAGGATGTCGATCGGGCCGTGCTCATGCTTGGCCTTGGTGAAGGCCTGCACGGTCGACTCCCAGTCGGCGACATTGCCCACCGAGGCATGGAACGTGAAGCCCAGGGCCTTCTGTTCGTCGATCCACTTCACGTGGTCGCGGCTCGGGCCGCAGCCGGCGATGACCTTGTAGCCGTCCTTGGCCAGGCGCTGGCAGATGCCGGTGCCGATGCCGCCCATGCCACCGGTCACGTAAGCCACTTTCTGTGCCATCTGTCTCTCCTTGGTTGTGTATGAAGTGAAGTCGAAGGTCGATCAGCGCTCGACGGTCAGGGCCACGCCCATGCCGCCGCCGATGCACAGCGAAGCGATGCCCTTCCTGGCATCACGGCGGATCATCTCGTGCAGCAAGGTCACCAGGATCCGGCATCCCGATGCACCGATCGGATGGCCGATGGCGATGGCGCCGCCGTTGACGTTGACCTTGCTGGTGTCCCAGCCCATTTCCTGGTGCACGGCACAGGCCTGTGCGGCGAATGCTTCGTTGATCTCCAGCAGGTCGAGGTCGGCAGGTTTCCAGCCGGCGCGCTCCAGCGCCTTGCGCGCGGCGGGCACCGGGCCCATGCCCATGAGCGCCGGGTCGAGGCCTGCGCTGGCATAGCTGGCGATGCGCGCCAGCGGCGTCAGGCCCAGGGCCTGGGCCTTCTTGGCGGACATCACCACCACGCCTGCAGCACCGTCGTTCAAGCCCGACGCGTTGCCTGCGGTGACACTGCCGGCCTTGTCGAAGGCGGGTCGCAGGCCGGCCAGCGCCTCGGCGCTGGTCTTCTTGTTGATGTACTCGTCGTTGGCGAAGACGATCGGATCGCCCTTCTTCTGCGGCAGCGTGATGGGGACGATCTCATCCTTGAAGCGCCCGGCTTCCTGCGCGGCAGCAGCCTTCTGCTGGCTGGAGAGCGCCAGCGTGTCCTGCGCCTCACGCGTGATGCCGTGCTTCTTGGCCACGTTCTCGGCCGTGATGCCCATGTGGTACTGGTTGTAGACGTCCCACAGGCCGTCGACGATCATCGAGTCGACCATCTTCCAGTCACCCATGCGCTGGCCGTCGCGCGAGTTGTGCAGCACGTGGGGCGAAGCGCTCATGTTCTCCTGGCCGCCGGCGATGACGATCTCGCTGTCACCGTCGCGGATGGCCTGCGCCGCCAGCATCACGGCCTTCAGGCCCGAGCCGCAGACCTTGTTGATGGTCATCGCCGGCACCGCCGTGGGCATGCCCGCCTTGATGACCGACTGGCGTGCGGGGTTCTGCCCCGAACCCGCTTGCAGGACCTGGCCGAGGATGACCTCGCCGATCTGGCCCCCTTCCAGCCGGGCACGCTGCAACAGGGCCTGGATGACGGCGGCACCCAGTTCAGGTGCCGGCGTCTTGGCCAGCGAGCCGCCGAACTTGCCCACGGCGGTGCGGGCGGCTGCGACGATGACGATGTCGGTCATGGATGGGTCTCCTGGAAAGGGTTGGAACGCGGATTCTTCAGGCCTTGGCCTTGACGTAACGGCCAGGTGCCGGCTCGATGGGCTTGAATTGTCGGCTGCCCGGGGACTTGGGCGCCGCGATCATCCTGCCGCCGTGGGGGGCCAGCCACGACGCCCAGTCGGGCCACCAGCTTCCCGGCTTCTCGGTCGCGCCGGCAAACCACTCGTCGGCACTGGCCGGCAGCTTCTCATTGACCCAGTGGCTGCGCTTTCCCTTGGCGGGCGGGTTGATGACGCCGGCGATGTGGCCCGAGGCACCCAGCATGAAGCGCTTCTTGCCCTTCATGACACGGGTTGAGGCATAGGCCGCCTGCCAGGGAACGATGTGGTCTTCGCGGGAACCGTAGATGTACACGGGCGCCTGCACCTTGCCGATGTCGAGCTTCTGGCCGCACACGGTGAGCGCCCCCGGCTCCTTGAGCAGGTTCTCGAGGTAGGTGTGACGCAGGTACCAGCAGTACATGGGGCCGGGCAGGTTGGTGGAGTCGCCGTTCCAGTACAGCAGGTCGAAGGGCGGCGGCGCTTCGCCTTTGAGGTAGTTGCCCACCACGTAGTTCCAGACCAGGTCGTTGGGACGCAGGAAACTGAACGTGGTGGCGAGTTCCTTGCCCTTGAGCAGGCCCGGGCCGCCGGGCGCCTTCTCACCGAGCGTCATCTCGCGCAACTGCACCGACGCTTCGTCGATGAAGATGTCCAGTACACCGGTGCTGGCGAAGTCGAGCAGCGTGGTCAGCAGCGTCAGCGATTCCGCCGGCTGTTCGCCGCGCGCCGCCAGCACGCCCAGCGCCGTGCTGAGGATGGTGCCGCCAACGCAGAAGCCCAGCATGTTGAACGTCTTCTCGCCGCTGATGGCCTGCACGGTCCGGATGGCCTGGATGGCACCCTCTTCGATGTAGTCGTCCCAGGTCTTGGCCTTCAGCGAGTCGTCGGGATTGCGCCAGCTCACGACGAAGGTGCGGTGGCCCTGCTCGACGGTGTAGCGGATGACGGAGTTGTCGGGCTGCAGGTCGAGGATGTAGAACTTGTTGATGCAAGGCGGCACGAAGAGCATCGGCTTCTGGTGCACCTTGGCCGTCAGCGGCTTGTATTCGATGAGCTGGAACAGGTCGTTCTCGAAGACCACCGTGCCCTCGGTGGTGGCCACGTTGCGGCCGACCTCGAAGGCGCTCTCGTCGGTCTGCGAGACATGTCCCTTCTGCAGGTCTTCCCACAGGTGCTTCAGCCCGGCTGCCACGCTCTGGCCCTTGGTTTCCAGCGCCTTCTTCTGCGCTTCGGGGTTGAAGGCCAGGAAGTTGCTGGGCGACGAGGCGTCGATCCACTGCTGCACGGCAAAGCGGATTCGCGCGCGCGTCTTCTCGTCGCCCTGCACCGAGTCGGCCATCTGCATCAGCGTGCGGGCGTTCAGCAGGTACATCTCGGCCGCATAGCCGGCGGCCGGGTTCTCCAGCCACTCGCTGCCGGAGAAGCGGCGGTCGCCGATCTTGTGGTCCGACGCACCCTTGGCAAGACCCTGCAGTGACTGGTTCCAGATGTCGGTGGCAGTCTTCAGGTAGTCGCCCTGCATCTGCATCAGCGACTGCGGCTGCAGGCTCAGCCCGGAGATCGACTTGAAGAAGCCGCCCATGGCCTGCCCGAAGGCCTCGGCCTCGGGCGGCAGACCCGGAAGGACCGGTGCAGAAGGGGGGGCGGAGGTGGGTTTGGTCTTCAAGCGGGTCTCCTGTGCGCGGTGACGGACATCCGTCAGGCTGTCGGGTTCATGTTGTGATCAACGGCACGGTTTTAGGCCAGATCGCTTACCCTGTCATGACGACAATTTTCATTGGGCAAAATTCTAATCCGTATTCCGATATGTATCTCGTCGCGATCGCCTGGATCTACGTGGTGCTGATGATGGCCGTGGCCGAAGCCTTGTCGGCGCAAGGTTCGGTACTCGGTGCTCTCGTGACCTTCACGCTCTACGGTTTGCTCCCCCTGTCCATCGTGCTGTACCTGATGGGCACACCGCAGCGCCGCAGGCGACGTCTGAAGGAGGAGGCCGAGGCCGCAGCGGCGTGGCCAGCCGCTGCTGGAGCAGCGGCTTCAGCGCCGCCAGACGGCAGCGACCATGCGGCCGCAGATGCGGTCTCGCCGGTACGAAAAGAACCTTGATGCGCCGCTCGCGGTGCATGGGGCCTCGCCGCTCAGGCGAGTGATGCCCGCGGCGCGCAGACGGTCGCGCGCCAGGTTGGGCAGATCAGCCAGCCAGCGTGGGTCGCCGTCGGGCCGGGGCCGGGCCACGAATCGGTCGGCGGCATGCCCGTGAGCGGCAAAGGCCTCGACCACATCGAGGCCCACCTCGAAGGCCTCGGCACCGATGCAGGGTCCGAGCCAGGCCAGAACGTCGCCCGGCGCGCAGCCCGTGCCCGTGACCAACGCCTCCACGGTGTTTTCGAGCACCCCGGCGGCGAGCCCGCGCCAGCCGGCGTGGGCCACCGCCACGGCACGACCATCGGTGGTGCTGAATAGCACCGGCAGACAATCCGCGGCCGTGACGGCACAGGCCACGCCGGGTTCGTCGGTCCAGGCGGCATCGGCCACCGGCCTGGGCCGCGAAAGGTCTGCATGCCCGATCTTCACGACCTGGGCGCCATGCTCCAGGTTCATCCAGACGATGGGCGCGCCCAGCGCGTCGACCACCCGGCGGCGGTTCTCGGCCACTGCCTGCGGGTCGTCGCCGACGGCCATGCTGATGTTCAGACTGGCCCAGGCGCCCTGGCTCACGCCACCCTCGCGCGTGCTGACCAGGCCGCTCACGCCGGCAGGCGCAGGCCAGTCGGGCCGCAGCACCGGCAAGGGAACGAGGGCTGCCGACATCAGGCGGCGTCGGGGCAGTTCTCGGGGCGGGTGTTCTCGAAGGCCGGCAGCTTCATGCACGCGTCGAAGACGCGCATCACCTGCGGCACGTGGTCCAGGCGGCAATCGAAACGCCGGGCATTGAAGATCTGGGGCACCAAGGTGCAGTCGGCGAGCGTGGGTGAATCGCCATGGCAATAGGTACCCGGCTGCGCGAGAAGCTGGCGCTCGACCACCTCGAGTCCGGTCTCGACCCAGTGCCGGTACCAGCGGTTCTTGTCGTCTTCGCTGACTTGCAGGGACTTCACCAGATAACGCAACACCCGCAGGTTGTTCAACGGGTGGATTTCGCAGGCGATGTCCATCGCCAGCGCCCGGACGCGTGCCCGCTCGAAGGGGGTGGGCGGCAGCAGCGGCGGCTGCGGATGGGTCTCGTCGAGGTACTCGATGATGGCCAGCGACTGCGTCAGCAGGTGGTCGCCGTCACGCAGCAGCGGCACCAGACGCGAAGCCGAGACCGACGTGTAGGACTCGCCGAGCTGCTCGTTCTGGGCCAGGTGCACCGCCTTGTAGTCGTAGTCCAGGCCCTTCAGGGCCAGGGCGATGCGGACCCGGTAAGAAGCCGAAGAACGAAAGTAGTTGAAGAGCTCCATCGCCCGCCCTTCCCGTTCAGCGCACGGCCACGCGAAGCAGGGGCAAACCGGCCACCGAGCCTTCCATCACGTCACCCCTGACCACGGCAGCCACGCCGGCCGGCGTGCCGCTGAAGATCAGGTCGCCGGGCTTCAGTTCCCAGGCGGCGCTCAGCTGTTCGATGGTCTCGTTGACGCTCCAGATGAGCTCCTTCAGGTCGCCCTTCTGCTTGACGCTGCCGTTGACCGACAACGTGATGGCCCCGGCAAGCAGCTCGCCGGTCTTCGCGTACGGCACGATCGGCCCGATGGGTGCCGACTGGTCGAAGGCCTTGCCGATGCACCAGGGCCGACCCTGCTTCTTCATCTCGCCCTGCAGGTCGCGGCGGGTCATGTCCAGTCCGACGGCGTAGCCCCAGATGTGCCTGGCGGCGTCGGCCGCCTTGATGTTGCGGCCACCGATGCCGATGGCCACCACGAGTTCGATCTCATGGTGCAGGTTGGCCGTCAGCGATGGGTAGTCGATCGCACCCGTCTGGCCGTCGGCCACCGGCACCACGGCGTCGGCCGGCTTCATGAAGAAGAAGGGCGGCTCGCGTCCGGTGAAGCCCATCTCCTGGGCGTGCTCGGCATAGTTGCGGCCCACGCAGTAGATGCGGTGCACGGGAAAGAGGCCGCCACCGGCCACGGGCACGGCGGCCACTTCGGGTGCGGGCAGGACGTAGTTCATCGAGGGTCTCTCCTGGTCGATCCGGCACCGCGCCGGATGGTCTGCGGGCAAGGCGGCGAAGGACGTGGATGTCACGGCCCGGGCCCTGCGGCAAGGCCCCGCGATGATGCCACGCGGGGCACGCCGGCTACACTGAACGCATGTTCGAAGCGCGTCGCATCAAGCACTGCCGGGTCTGCGGCGCCAGCGTCACCTACCGTGTTCCCGCTGACGACAATCGCGATCGGGCCATCTGCAACGAGTGCGGCGAGATCCACTACGAAAACCCCATCAACGTCGTCGGCACGGTGCCGGTGTGGAACGGTCAGGTGCTGCTGTGCCGCCGCAACATCGAGCCGCGCAAGGGCTTCTGGACACTGCCAGCCGGCTTTCTGGAGATGGGCGAGAGCAGCGCAGACGGTGCATTGCGCGAGACCGACGAGGAGGCCGGCGCCCGCATCGAGCTCGAAGGGCTCTTCACGGTGCTGAACGTCGTGCGCGCCGGGCAGATCCACCTCTTCTACCGGGCACGCATGCTCGGCCCCGAACTGAACCCTGGCCCCGAGACCATCGAGGCGCAACTCTTCCACGAGCACGACGTGCCCTGGGACCAGATCGCCTTCCGCACCGTGAAGCACACGCTGGAGCTGTACTTCGCCGACCGTCGGCGCGGCAGCTACGCAGTGCATGCCGGCGACATCGCCTGACGGTGCGACCCGCCCCATGACAAAGGGCCCCGCAGGGCCCTTTGTCGTTCTCGCGGGGGGCTGATCAACGTCGAGCCGGTGGCACGTCGGTGCAGCTGCCGTGCGCCACTTCGGCGGCCATGCCGATGCTCTCGCCCAGCGTCGGGTGCGGGTGGATGGTCTTGCCGATGTCGACCTCGTCGGCACCCATCTCGATGGCCAGCGCGACCTCACCGATCATGTCGCCGGCGTGCGTGCCGACGATGCCGCCTCCCAGGATGCGGTGCCCGCCGTCGGGCCGCGCGTCGAAGAGCAGCTTGGTGAAGCCCTCGTCGCGGCCGTTGGCGATGGCTCGACCCGATGCGGACCACGGGAACAGGCCCTTCTTCACGGCGATGCCCTGGGCCTTGGCTTCGTCCTCGGTCAGCCCCACCCAGGCGACCTCGGGGTCGGTGTAGGCCACGCTGGGGATCACGCGTGCGTCGAAGCGCGCCTTGCCGTCGCCCGAGGCGACCTCGGCCGCCACGTGCGCCTCGTGCACTGCCTTGTGCGCCAGCATCGGCTGGCCGACGATGTCGCCGATGGCGAAGATGTGCGGCACGTTGGTGCGCATCTGCACGTCGACCGGGATGAAGCCGCGGTCTCCGACGATCACGCCGGCCTTGTCGGCACCGATCTTCTTGCCATTGGGCGTGCGGCCCACCGCCTGCAGCACGAGGTCATACACACCTTCGCTCTTCGTGCCGTCCAGGCCTTCGAACATCACGCGGATGCCATCTGCAGTGGCTTCGGCACCCGTGGTCTTGGTCTTCAGCATCAGCTTGTCGAAGCGCTTGGCGTTCATCTTCTGCCACACCTTCACGAGGTCGCGGTCGGCGCCCTGCATCAGGCCGTCCAGCATCTCGACCACGTCCAGGCGCGCTCCGAGGGTGGAATACACCGTCCCCATCTCCAGGCCGATGATGCCGCCGCCGATGACCAGCATGCGCTCGGGCTTCTGCCGAAGCTCCAGCGCACCGGTGGACGTGACCACGCGAGGGTCGTCCTTGGGAAGGAACGGCAGCTTCACGGCTTCGGAGCCGGCGGCGATGATGGCCTGCTTGAAGCGCAGCACCTGCGCCTTGCCATCGGCCATCGCCACGCGCAGGTGGAAGGGGTCCGCGAATTCGCCCTGCCCCTGCAGCACCGTCACCTTGCGCATCTTCGCCATGGCGGCCAGGCCGCCGGTCAGCTTGCCCACCACCTTGTTCTTGTGCGCCAGCAGCTTGCCGAGATCGACCTCGGGCTTCTGGAACGTGACGCCGAGATCGGCGAAGTGCGACACCTCGTCCATCACGGCGGCGACGTGCAGCAGTGCCTTGCTGGGGATGCAGCCGACATTGAGGCAGACCCCACCCAGCGTCGGGTAGCGCTCCACCAGCACCACCTTCATGCCGAGGTCGGCGGCGCGGAAGGCCGCCGAGTAGCCGCCGGGGCCTGCGCCGAGCACGACGAGGTCGCACTCGAGGTCGGCGCCCCCAGCGTGGCTGGCAGCCGTCGGCGCGATGGCCGGTGCGGCGGGCGCAGCCGCGGAGGCCGAAGCCGCGGCATCCGTTGCGGGCGTGCTCGCGGTCGTGGCAGCCGCATCGCCACCGGCTTCCAGCATCAGCAGCAGGGTGCCCTGGTTGACCGTGTCGCCCACCTTGACCTTCACGTCCTTGACGACGCCGGCCGCAGACGACGGGATCTCCATCGACGCCTTGTCGCTCTCGACCGTGACGAGGCTCTGTTCCAGCTTGACGGTGTCGCCGGCCTTGACCAGCACCTCGATCACCGCGACGTCCTTGAAGTCGCCGATGTCCGGCACCTTGATTTCCATGAGAGCCATGTTCAGCCTTTCAGCCTGTGGGAAGTCAGCCGCACCGGGGCGGCCGAGTTGGTATCGAATTCGCAGCCGGCCAGCACACCGGCTTCGGCGATCTCGCGAGAAGACCTGGCGCGGTCGTAGACCGCATGCATCGCACCCAGCGCGAAGCGCCGCCCGGAGCCGATGGCCCAGAAGCGGTCGAACTCGAAGACCTCGCGGTAGGACTCGATGCCGAAGATGCCCCAGCGGTTGGCGATGAGCAGCGAGAACTGGCTGCTCTCGTAGGGGTCTGAGTCGCCTTCCTTGCTGTTCATGTAGAACTGCTCCTTCAGCTTCGGGTGAAGCTGGCGGAAGGTCTCGAACAGGGCGTCGCGGCTGTACAGCTGCAGCTCCGCAGGCGTCAACTGGCCCAGCGCCTGGCGCAGCACGGGGATGTGCGCCGTCGAGCCGACCGCGCCGAAGGTCGAGCCACCCACTTCGAACATCTTCGCATTGGCCTCGTAGCCGTGCGGCAGCCGCATCTCGCCGAAGGTGACCAGCGAGTCGGAAGCAATGGCCACGGTGCCGCCCTTGCGGGCCACCACCACGGTACTCACGCGGTGGCCTCGTCCGCCACGACCGGCCGCGCCCTCACAACAACACGCGGCGGAAGTCGCCCAGGATCTGCCCCAGATAGGCATTGAAGCGCGCAGCCGCGGCTCCGTCGATGACCCGGTGGTCCCAGCTCAGGCTCAGCGGCAGCATCAGGCGCGGCTGGAAGGCCTTGCCGTCCCACACCGGTTCGGTGTTGCTGCGGCACACACCCAGGATCGCGACCTCGGGCGCGTTGATGATGGGCGTGAAGTAGCGCCCGCCGATGCCGCCCAGCGAACTGATGCTGAAGCAGCCGCCGGTCATGTCGGCCGGACCCAGCTTGCCGTCGCGCGCCTTCTTGGCCAGGTCGCTCATTTCCTGGCTGATCTGGAAGATGCCCTTCTTGTCGGCGTCCTTGATCACCGGGACCACCAGACCGTTGGGCGTGTCGGCAGCGAAGCCGATGTGGAAGTAGTTCTTCAGCACGATCTGCTCGCCGTCCAGGCTGGCATTGAACTCGGGGAACTTCTTCAGCGCGGCGACCGTTGCCTTGATCAGGAAGGCCAGCATCGTCACCTTTACGCCCGACTTCTCGTTCTCCCTGTTCAGCTGCACGCGGAAGGCTTCGAGATCGGTGATGTCGGCGTCGTCGTGGTTCGTGACGTGCGGGATCACCACCCAGTTGCGGTGCAGGTTGGCACCGCTGATCTTCCTGATGCGGCTGAGGTCCTTGCGCTCGATGGGTCCGAACTTCGCGAAGTCGACCTGCGGCCAGGGCAGCAGGCCGGGCATGGACCCGCCGGAGGCGGCAGCAGCCGGCGCCTTGGCCTTCTGCGCCGCCGTCTGCGTGGCACCCGCCATCACGCCCTTCACGAAGCCCTGCAGGTCTTCCTGCGTGATGCGGCCCTTGGGGCCGTTGCCCTTGATCTCTGCCAGTGGCACGCCCAGCTCGCGCGCCATGCGACGGATCGAGGGCGACGCATGCGGCAGGCCGGCGGTCGGCGCAGTGGGCTCGTGGGCCGGCACGGCGGCAGAGGGCGCAGCCGCCGGAACCGCCGCCGGTGCCGCAGCGGGCGCTGCCGCTGGCGCAGGCACCGCAGCCTCGGGCGCCGCCGCAGCGACACCCGTGGCCTGCAGGCTGACGATGGCCGTGCCCTTCCTGACCTTGTCACCCAGGTTCACCTGCACCGACTTCACGATGCCAGCGTGCGACGACGGGATTTCCATCGACGCCTTGTCCGACTCGACGGTGATCAGGCTCTGCTCGACCTTCACCGCATCGCCGGGCTTGACGAACACCTCGATGACCGAGACCTCGTCGAAGTCACCGATGTCGGGCACCAGGACCTCAACGAGGCCGCCGCCAGCCGGCGCAGGTGCCGCAGAGGCAGATGCAGATGCAGGCGCGGACGGCACCGGTGCCGCAGCAGGTGCGGCTGCTGCCACTGGCGCAGCGGCGGCTGCCTCGGCCGACTCGAGCACCAGCACCAGCGTGCCTTCGGCCACCTTGTCGCCGAGCTTGACCTTCAGCTCCTTGACCACGCCCGCGGCCGACGACGGGATTTCCATCGACGCCTTGTCCGACTCGACGGTCAGCAGCGACTGGTCGATGACCAGCAGCTCGATGACTTCCACTTCCTTGAAGTCACCGATGTCCGGGACCTTGACTTCCACCAACGCCATGTTGTTTGTCTCCGAAGCTGCCGCTCAAGCGAACAGCGGGTTGATCTTCTTCGTGTCGATGCCGTACTTCGCGATGGCCTCGGCCACCTTCGCGGCAGGCAGCGTGCCCTCGTCGGCCAGCGCCTTCAGCGCCGCCACCACGATGTAGTGGCGGTTGACCTCGAAATGCTCGCGCAGCTTGCTGCGGAAGTCGCTGCGGCCGAAGCCGTCGGTGCCCAGCACCCTGTAGGCCCGGCCCTTGGGAATGAAGGCGCGGATCTGGTCGGCGTAGTTCTTCATGTAGTCGGTGGACGCCACGACGGGCCCGGCGTAGGGGCCGAGCTGCTGCGCCACGTAAGGCACGCGAGCCGGGTCGGTGGGGTGCAGCATGTTCCAGCGCTCGCAATCCTGGCCGTCGCGCGCCAGCTCGTTGAAGCTCGGGCAGCTCCACACGTTGGCCGCCACACCCCATTCGGCCTCCAGCAGCTTGCGGGCTTCCTGGCTCTCGCGCAGGATGGTGCCGCTGCCCAGCAGGTTGACGCGCGGCGTCCGCTTGGCACCTTCCTCCAGCAGGTACATGCCCTTGATGATCTGCTCTTCGGTGCCGGGCTTGAGGCCCGGCATGGGGTAGTTCTCGTTGAGCAGGGTGATGTAGTAGTACACGTTGTCCTGCTTCTCGACCATGCGCTTCAGGCCATGGTGCAGGATCACGCCCACCTCGTGAGCGAAGCTCGGGTCGTAGCTGATGCAGTTGGGGATGGTGCCGGCCAGGATGTGGCTGTGGCCGTCCTCGTGCTGGAGTCCTTCGCCGTTGAGCGTGGTGCGCCCGGAAGTGCCGCCCAGCAGGAAGCCGCGCGCCTGCATGTCGCCTGCCGCCCAGGCCATGTCGCCGATGCGCTGGAAGCCGAACATCGAGTAGTACACGTAGAACGGCACCATGATGCGGTTGTTCGTGGAATACGACGTCGCCGCGGCGATCCAGCTGCCCATGCCGCCGGCCTCGTTGATGCCTTCCTGGAGGATCTGGCCGGCCTTGTCCTCGCGGTAGTACATGACCTGGTCCTTGTCGACCGGCGTGTACTTCTGCCCTTCGGGGTTGTAGATGCCGATCTGGCGGAAGAGCCCTTCCATGCCGAAGGTGCGTGCCTCGTCGACGAGGATGGGCACGACGCGCGGGCCCAGGGCCTGGTCGCGCAGCAACTGGGTCAGGAAGCGCACGTAGGCCTGCGTGGTGCTGATCTCGCGGCCCGGGGCGGTCGGTTCCAGCACGGCCTTGAAGGTTTCCAGCGACGGCACCGTGAAGTGTTCGTCGGCCTTGGGGCGACGCTGCGGCAGGTAGCCGCCCAGGGCGGCACGGCGCTCGTGCAGGTACTTCATCTCCGGCGTGTCGTCGGCCGGCTTGTAGAAGGGGATCTTCTCGAGCTCGCTGTCGGGAATGGGGATGTTGAAGCGGTCGCGGAAGAATCGGATGTCCTCGTCGGACAGCTTCTTGGCCTGGTGCGCCGTGTTCTTGCCCTCGCCGGCACTGCCCATGCCCCAGCCCTTGACCGTCTTCACCAGCAGCACCGTCGGCTGGCCCTTGTGGCTGTTGGCGGCGTGGAAGGCTGCATGCACCTTCTGGGCATCGTGGCCGCCGCGGCGCAGGTTCCAGATCTCCTTGTCGCTCATCTTGGCCACCATCTCCAGCGTGCGCGGGTCGCGGCCGAAGAAGTTCTTGCGCACGAAGGCACCGTCGTTGGCCTTGAAGGCCTGGTAGTCGCCGTCCAGCGTGTCCATCATGATCTTGCGCAGGGCGCCATCCTTGTCGCGCGCCAGCAGGCCGTCCCACTCCTTGCCCCAGATCAGCTTGATGACGTTCCAGCCGGCACCGCGGAACTCGCCCTCCAGCTCCTGGATGATCTTTCCGTTGCCGCGCACCGGTCCGTCCAGGCGCTGCAGGTTGCAGTTGACGACGAACACGAGGTTGTCGAGCTTCTCGCGAGCGGCCAGGCCGATGGCACCCAGGCTCTCGGGTTCGTCCATCTCGCCATCACCGCAGAACACCCAGACCTTGCGCTTGCTGGTATCGGCGATGCCGCGCGCGTGCAGGTATTTCAGGAAACGCGCCTGATAGATCGCCATCAAGGGCCCCAGGCCCATCGACACCGTGGGGAACTGCCAGAACTCGGGCATCAGCTTGGGATGCGGGTAGCTGGACAGGCCGCGGCCGTCGCCTTCCTGGCGGAAGTTCAGCAACTGTTCTTCGGTCAGGCGGCCTTCCAGGAAGGCACGGGCATAGATGCCCGGTGCACTGTGGCCCTGGATGTACAACAGGTCGCCGCCGTGGTCCGGCGTGTCCGCATGCCAGAAGTGGTTGAAGCCGGTGGCGAACATGTGGGCCAGCGACGCGAACGAACTGATGTGGCCACCCAGATCGCCACCGTCGGCCGGGTGCAGGCGGTTGGCCTTGACGACCATGGCCATCGCGTTCCAGCGCATGTAGGCGCGCAGGCGGCCTTCGAGTTCCAGGTTGCCGGGGCTGTGTTCCTCGTTCTCGGGTTCGATGGTGTTGAGGTAAGCGGTGGTGGCCGAGAACGGCATGTCGATGCCGTTCTGGCGCGCTTCCTCGATGAGGTGATCCAGCAGGTAGTGGGCCCGCGCGGGACCCTCCTGGGCGATCACGGCCTGCAGCGATTCGATCCACTCTCGCGTCTCCTGCGCGTCGGCGTCGTTGGCGGCGGCGCCGCTGGGGAACTCCGGCAGTGCGGACATGGGCTTGTCTCCTGATGTCTTGGGTTGAAGCGGGTTCGAGCGTGAGTGTGACACAAGTCCATGTCTTTTCAAATAGTGCGCTTACGTTTCACATTATGAATTCCATTGCAATCTGAGGCTGCACCACCCTGAGCGCCGCCCCCGGATAATCGTTCCCTCATGAGCCCTGTGCGCCCGATGCTGCCTCCCTCCGCCGCGCCGTTGCCGAACGCCCGGCGCTTGTTCGGCATCTGGTGGCGCCGCCAATCCCCCGCCCGGCAGGACCGCTTCGCGACGCTGGCGCCCCTGTTCTCGGTGTTGCTGTTCCTGGCAGCCATCATTTCGGCCTTCTGGTACTTGCGCAACGAGGAATTCGAGCGCGAGACGGAATCGGTCAAGCGTGATACGGAGATCACGCAGCAGCAGATCGGGCTGCGACTGCTGGAGAACCAGGAAGCCTCGATCCGCCTGGCGCGTGAACTGATCGCCCGAGACCCCAATCGGGCGGACTTCACCACGCTGGCCGCCACCTTCGGCCGGGAAAGGCCCGAGATCACCCAGGTCAGCTGGATCAATCTGCGCAAGTCGGCCAGGACGGAACAGGTCACCTCGTGGACCTACTCCGAGACCGACGCGACCGCCAACCTGCCGCAGGCCAGGCGCGAGCCCCCGACGGCCTCGGACCTGGCGTTCCGCGCCGCCCGCGAGAACAAGGCCCCTGTCTACTCGCGCGCCTTCAAGGACGTCTACGGGCTGCCTGTGTTCCAGATGCACGTACCGCTGCTGGAGCGCAATGGGTTCATCGGCGCGCTGATCGTCGAGTATTCGGTCGACGCACTGGTCCGCTTCTACGTGCCCACCGACGTTTCGCGGCGCCACATGGTCGCCGTCGTCGATGCCCAGGGGCAGGTGCTGTCGAGCACCGTCACCACCACACCCGGCCCCGAAACCCGCCGGGCGCCCATCGTCAGCGAATCGCCGCTCACGCCGGCGCTCAACGGCCTGACGCTTCGCGCGCAGGGCTATCGCACGTCGATCGGTCTGATCAGCAACACGCTGTTCTGGATGGTGGTGGCTCTGTCGGTGCTGACCGTCTGGATGCTGCTGGGCACGCTGCGCCACGTGCGCCGACGGGCCCAGATCCAGGCCGCACTGGTGCAGGAAACCAACTTTCGTCGGGCGATGGAGAACTCCATGCCCACCGGCATGCGCGCCATGGACCTGGAAGGCCGCATGACCTACGTGAACGCCGCCTTCTGTCAGATGACGGGCTTCAACGACACCGAACTCGTCGGCCGCCTGCCGCCGTTCCCCTATTGGCCCGGCGACCGCATCGAAGAGAACTCACGCCTGCTGCAGCAGGAACTGCTGGGACGCAGCCCCTCGGGCGGCATCGAGGTCAAGGTCATGCGCAAGGACGGCTCGGTGTTCGATGCACGCATGTACGTGTCGCCGCTGATCGACCCCAAAGGTCAGCAGACCGGCTGGATGACCAGTATGACCAACATCACCGAGGCCAAGCGCATCCGCGACCAGCTCTCGGCATCGCACGAGCGCTTCACCACCGTGCTCGAAGGCCTGGAAGCCGCCGTGTCGGTGCTGTCGGTGCACCAGGGCGAACTGCTGTTCGCCAACCGCTCCTACCGCTTGTGGTTCGGCGGCGACGCGCGCGGGCACAGCCAGCTGGCCGAAGGAGCGCTGCCGGGCCAGTTCGTGCCGGAAGATGCCGACGAGGAAGTCGACAACCTCTCGGGGCTGCCGACGCAGGAACTCACCGAAGGGGGCACCAGCCCGCGCGAGGTGTTCGTCGATTCCCTGCAGAAGTGGTTCGATGTGCGCGCGCGCTACCTGCAGTGGACCGACGGCCGGCTGGCGCAGATGATCATCGCCACCGACATCACGGCCCGGCTGCGCGCCGAGGAACAGGCCGCGGCGCAGGCCGAGAAGGCGCAGGTCACGGCACGACTGGTGACCATGGGCGAGATGGCGTCTTCGGTGGCGCACGAGCTGAACCAGCCGCTGACGGCCATCACCAACTACTGCAACGGCATGGTCTCGCGGGTGAAGGCCGCGACCATCGAGCAGGACGACCTCGTGGCGGCGTTGCAGAAGACGGCGCGCCAGGCGGAGCGGGCCGGGCAGATCATCCACCGCATCCGCAACTTCGTGAAGCGCAGCGAGCCGCAGCGCCAGCCGGCACAGGCCCGCCAGATCGTCGAGGACGCCGTGGAACTGGCAGGCATCGAACTGCGCCGCCGCAATGTCGCCATCCACACCTACGTCGCACAGCGGCTGCCGACGCTGATGGTCGATCCCATCCTCATCGAACAGGTGGTGCTCAACCTGCTGAAGAACGCCGCAGAAGCGATCGACAACGCTCAGCTTCCGGCCGCGCGTCGCCATATCGAGCTTCGCGTGGTGCCGCGCCATACGCCGGAGGAAGGCGGCGTCATCGAGTTCAGCGTCACCGACATGGGGCCGGGCCTGAAGGAGGAGGTCATCGCTCGCCTCTATGAGGCCTTCTTCTCGACCAAGGTCGAAGGCCTGGGCATCGGCCTCAGCCTGTGCCGGTCCATCGTCGAGTCGCATCGGGGCCGGATGAGGGGACAGAACATCTACAATGGCGCCTCCGTCGTCGGATGCCGGTTCTCGTTCACACTGCCGGTCGACTCGTCCGTCAAGGGCGACCCGCCAGCGTCACCGGCCGATGCCGTTCCCGAAGTCCCACCGCACCCCACCGTCACCTCCTCATGAGTCTGATTCCCAAGAAGGGCACGGTCTATGTCGTCGATGACGATGAAGCCGTCCGTGATTCGCTCCAGTGGCTGCTCGAAGGCAAGGACTACCGGGTCAAGTGCTTCGACTCCGCCGAGTCGTTCCTGTCACGCTTCGACCCGCGGGAGGTGGCCTGCCTGATTGCCGACATCCGCATGGACGGGATGAGCGGCCTCGAACTTCAGGACCGGCTGCTCGAACGCCGCAGCCCGCTGCCGGTGGTCTTCATCACCGGTCATGGCGACGTGCCGATGGCCGTCACGACGATGAAGAAGGGCGCGATGGACTTCATCGAGAAGCCCTTCAAGGAAGAAGAGCTGCTGGGCCTGGTCGAGCGCATGCTCGAACAGGCGCGCGCCGCCTTCAGCCAGCACCAGGAACAGGCCAGCCGCGATGCCCTGCTGTCGCGCCTGACCACGCGGGAGGCGCAGGTGCTCGAACGCATCGTCGCCGGTCGCCTGAACAAGCAGATCGCGGACGATCTGGGCATCAGCATCAAGACGGTCGAGGCGCACCGCGCCAACATCATGGAGAAGCTCAACGCCAACACGGTGGCCGACCTTCTGAAGATCGCGCTGGGAGCGCAGAGCAAGGCCTGACGGCCTGGACAGTTGCCAAGGCCGCTGCGAAGCGGCCTTCGTCTATTGGGGAGGCCCATGACGGCCAAGATCATCGATGGCACTGCCCTGTCGAGGCAGATCAGAAGCACGGTCGCACAGCGCGCGCAGCGCCTGGCCGACAAGGGGCGACGCCCCGGCCTGGCCGTGGTGCTGGTGGGCGACGACCCGGCCAGCGCCGTGTACGTGCGCAACAAGGTGAAGGCCTGTGAGGAGCACGGGCTGCACTCGGTGCTGGAGCGCTACGCTGCCGACCTGCCCGAAGCGGCACTGCTCGAGCGCATCGCCGCGTTGAACGCGGACCCGGCGATCCATGGCATCCTGGTGCAGATGCCGCTGCCGCGGCACATCGACTCGCAGAAGGTCATCGCGGCCATCCACACCAGCAAGGACGTCGACGGCTACTCGGTGCTGTCCGCCGGGGAGCTGCTGGCGGGCCTGCCCGGTCTGCGCCCTTGCACACCCTTCGGCTGCATGAAGCTGATCGAGAGCACCGGCGAGGCGATCCGAGGCAAGCATGCCGTGGTCATCGGCCGCAGCAACACCGTCGGCAAGCCCATGGCGCTGATGCTGCTGCAGTCCCATGCCACCGTCACGGTGTGCCACAGCGCGACGCCCGATCTCGGCCTGCACACCCGCATGGCAGACATCCTGGTGGCGGCCGCCGGGCGACGCAACACGGTGACGGCCGACATGGTCAAGCCGGGCGCCATCGTCATCGACGTCGGCATCAACCGCGACGAGGCCGGCAAGCTCTGCGGCGACGTCGACTTCGAAGCCGTGCGTGAGGTCGCAGGCTGGATCAGCCCCGTACCCGGCGGGGTTGGCCCCATGACCATCACCATGCTGCTCGTGAACACGCTGGACGCCGCCGAGTCCATCATTCCAGGAACCACCGCATGAGCGACAACCCGCTGCTCGACCCGGGCGCCCTTCCCGCGTTCTCCGACGTGCGGCCGGAGCACGTCAGTCCGGCCATCGAATCTCTGCTGGCCGATGCCGATGCGGCGCTCGAGCGGGCCGTGACCGACGTCGTTCCCGCTGACTACGCCGCGCTGTCCACGGCGCTGGACGTGCCGGTGGAGCGCCTGCGTCGCGCCTGGTCGGTGGTCAACCACCTGCAGAGCGTGGCCGACACACCGCCGCTGCGCGCTGCCTACGCCGAGAACCTGCCGCGCGTCACCGACTTCATGACTCGCCTGGGGGCCGACGACAGGCTCTATGCCAAGTACAAGGCCGTGGCGCAAGGCCCCGGTGTGGCGTCGCTGTCGACGGACAGGCGGCAGGCGCTGGCGCATGCGCTGCGCGACTTCGTGCTGGGTGGTGCCGAACTGCAGGGGGCGGCGCGCGAACGTTTTGCCTGGATCCAGGAGCGCTGTGCCGAGCTCTCGCAGAAGTTCGGCGAACATGTGCTCGATGCCACCGACGGCTACGCCCTGTACGTCGAAGAAGCCGAACTGCGCGGCGTACCGCCCGACGTGGTCCAGGCCGCACGCGACCGAGCAGCCGCGGAAGGGCGCGCTGGATGCAAGCTGACCCTGCACGACCCCTGCTTCAGGCCCGTGCTTCAGTATGCCGATGACCGCGCACTGCGCGAACGCCTGTACGCGGCTCACGCCCGCCGCGCCAGCGAGTTCGGTCTGCCCGAGCTCGACAACACGCCCTTGATGCGTGAACTGGTGGCCCTGCGCCAGGAAGAAGCGGCCTTGCTGGGACATTCCAGCTACGCCCATTTGTCGCTGGTGCCCAAGATGGCGAAGGACCCCGAGCAGGTGCTGGGCTTCGTGCGCGATCTGGCCCGCCGTGCAAGACCGTTCGCCGAACGCGATCTGGCCGATCTGAAGGCCTTTGCCGCCCGTGAACTGGGCCTGAACGAACTGCAGGCCTGGGATCGCCCCTACGCCAGCGAAAAGCTCATGCAGTCGCGTTACGCCTTCAGCAGCAGCGAGGTCAAGCAGTACTTCACCGAGCCGCGGGTCCTGGAGGGCTTGTTCCGCCTGATCGAGACGCTGTTCGACGTGGCCATCCGGCCCGACCAGGCACCGACCTGGCACGACGACGTTCGCTTCTTCCGTGTCGAGCGCGCCGGGCAGCCGGTGGGGGCCTTCTACCTCGACCTGCACGCACGGCTGGGCAAGCATGCCGGCGCCTGGATGGACGACGCGCAATCGCGCTGGCTGCGTCCGGACACCCGGCAGCTGCAGCTGCCGATGGCGCACCTGGTCTGCAACTTCGCCCCGCCGGTGGGCGACCGCCCCGCCCTGCTGACCCACGACGACGTGATCACCTTGTTCCACGAGTTCGGTCACGGGCTGCACCATATGCTGACGCAGGTCGATGAAGCCGCGGTGGCAGGCATCGCCGGGGTCGAATGGGACGCAGCCGAATTGCCCAGCCAGTTCATGGAGAACTTCTGCTGGGAGTGGGACGTCGTCAGGCGCTTGACGGCCCACGTCGACACCGGCGAAGCGCTGCCGCGCGAGTTGTTCGATCGCATGACCGCGGCGCGCAACTTCCAGAGCGGCCTGCAGATGCTTCGCCACTGCGAGTTCGCGTTGTTCGACATGCGGCTGCACGTGGAGCCCGGCGCCGGCGCCGACATCGCCGCCCTGGCCGATGCCGTGCGCCGCGAAGTGTCCATCGTGCAGATGCCGCCCTTCCTGCGCTATCCGAACTCGTTCTCGCACATCTTCGACGGCGGCTATGCGGCGGGGTACTACGGCTACGCCTGGGCCGAGGTGCTGTCGGCCGACGCCTATTCGGCCTTCGAGGAAGCCGGCGTGTTCGATCCCGCCACCGGCCGCCGCTATAGGGAAAGCATCCTGGAGACCGGGGGCAGCCGCACGGCGATGGAGAACTTCGTGGCCTTCCGCGGGCGTGAACCACGACTCGACGCCCTGCTGCGGCACCAAGGCATGTCTTGAGCGATGCCCCAAGCTGGGCTAGATTCGGGCATCGCCAGCCGGCGCCTGAACGCCCTGCCATGAAACAGATGCGCCCTACCCGCCTGCTCTGTCCGGCCCTGCTGCTGCTGGCCGCCCTGGCGTCGATGCCCGCCCTGGGGCAGTACAAGGTGACCGCCCCCGACGGCAGCGTGACCTACACCGACCGCCCTTCCGTGCCGCCCACCCACAAGGTGCAACCCCTGGGCCGCGGCGGAACCCTCGTGCCGGAGGCCAGCAATCCTGCGCTGCCACCCGAGCTGCGAAGCGCGGTCTCGCGCTTTCCGGTCACGATCTACACCGCGCGCGACTGCCCGCCCTGCGACAGCGGCCGCCTGCTGCTGTCGCAGCGTGGCGTGCCCTACACCGAGCGCCTGGTGATCACGGAAGAAGACGTTCTGGCTCTGGAAAGGGCGGTCGGCTGGCGCACCGTGCCGACCATGGTGATCGGTTCGCAGACACTGCGCGGACTGGCCGCCGACGAGTGGTCGAGCTACATCGACCTGGCCGGGTACCCGAAGGAATCCAGATTGCCGCGCGGCTGGCAGCAGGCCGCCGCGACGCCCCTGACCACGCCGCCGGCCAACCCGGTGCCCACGCCAACGCAGCCGGCGGCCACGGCCGATCCCTTCGCGCAGCCGCGAGCGCCGGGGTCGATCAGGTTCTGACCGGGCTCATCCGCGCCGCCACCCAAGAGCCGGCGCCTACGGCTCCTCCGACCATCCAGAAAAGCAGCGAAGCGCCGATCAGCGATCCCGCCAGGCCGAAGATCAGCGGCATCAGCGTGCTGCTGGCATTGATGGCCATGGAGCGGAAGGCCAGCGCCTCGCCGTGACGGTTGTCCGGCGTCAGATGATGCAGCGTGGACATGATCATCGGCTGCACCGACCCCAGCGTCAGCCCCAGCAGCACGGCACACAGGGCCAGCAGCCAGGGGGCGGTGGCCAGCGGGTACATCGCGAACACGAGCCCGGTACCCAGCATCGCGCCGCGCACGACGCGGACTTCGTCGAGCCGGTGAGCGATCAGCGGAATGAACAGCCGCACGACGGTGACGGACAGGGTGAAGGTGCCGAGGATCAACCCGATGGTGGTGGCGCTGTAGCCGCGTTCGTGGCCCAGGATGGGCACCGCAAAGCTGTGCACGTCCCAGCACATCGACAACAGCCAGTTGACGATCAGCAGGCGCTTCATGCCCGGCACCTCGAGCAGGTCCCAGGCGGTGCGCCCCGCCACGACGGGGCGTGGCGCAGGCGGCGGCGCCTGCGGCACGAAACGCGCCGACCAGATCGTCGCCAGCGGCAGCAGCAACAGGGCAGCGAAGGCGACGTCGAAGCCGGCGGCATCGATCAGAAAGCCCGCCATCACCGGACCGACCACGTTGGCGAAGGAAGGGGCCACGCCCAGCCAGCTGAAGATGCGCATGCGCTCGGTGTTGTCGCGTGCGGTGAGGCCGGCCGTGCGCTGGATCGTCAGCATGCCCAGGTTGGCGCCGCTGCCGGTCAGCGTGGCAGCGGCGCACAGCAGGGCAAACTGTTGCCAGCCACCCACGAAGGTCGCCCCCACCGCCAGCATCATGCCCAGGGCCGTGACCACCGCGGCCAGGCGCACCGGCTTGTGGTAGCCCAGCCGATCGGCCAGGCGCCCCGAGTACAGGGCCAGCAGCACCGGTGCAGCAGCGTAGAGTGCCAGCAGCACTCCGACCGACCACGCGCTGTAGCCTTCTCGCAGCGCCAGCAGCGGCGATGCCATGCGCAGGCCGGCCATGGCCGAATGCAGACCGAGCTGGCCGACGATGAGCGCGGTCAGCACCCGGCCCAGCGGGGGTGGAGGCGGCATCGGAAGACCAGCCTGCGGCGTGTCAGTCGACAGGGTCGCTCTCCTCGCTGGCCAGACCAGGCAGCAGCCGAGCAGCACGCGACTCGGGCAGGGCCTCGACCGACTTCAGCCGTCGCGTCATGACGTGGGTTCGTGTCTGCGCCTGATCGATGGTGTTCGTGGCCTCCTCGAGCTTCTTGCGCGTCCTGGCCAGCACCTCGCCGAACTTGCCGAACTCGGTCTTCACCGCACCCAGCACTTCCCACACTTCGGCCGATCGCTTCTCCAGCGCCAGTGTGCGAAAACCCATCTGCAGGCTGGTCAGCGTGGCCAGCAACGTGGTGGGGCCGGCCAGCATCACCTTGTGCTCGCGCTGCAGGGTCTCCAGCAGGCCGGGTCGCCTCAGCGCTTCTGCATACAGGCCCTCGGTGGGCACGAAGAGGATGGCGAAATCGGTGGTATGCGGCGGCGCGATGTATTTCTCGCGGATGGCCCGTGCCTCCAGGCGCAGCCGCGCTTCCATGGCCTTGGCCGCCGTCTCCATGCCGGGCGCGTCGGCACGCTCGTGCGCGTCGAGCAGGCGTTCGTAGTCCTCGCGCGGGAACTTGGCGTCGATGGGCAGCCAAAGCGGCAGGCCATCATCGCGCTGGCCGGGCAGGCGCACGGCGAACTCTACGCGCTCCGTGCTGCCGGGCACGGTGGCCACGTTGGTGGCGTACTGCTCGGGCGTGAACACCTGCTCGAGCAGGCCGGCGAGCTGCACCTCGCCGAAGATGCCGCGGGTCTTCACGTTGCTCAGCACCCGGTTCAGCGAGCCGACGTCGCGCGCCAGCACCTGCATCTCTCCCAGGCCCTTGTGAACCTGGTCCAAGCGCTCGGCCACCTGTCGGAAGCTCTCGCCCAGGCGCAGCTCCAGCGTGGCGTGCAGCTTCTCGTCGACCGTGGCGCGCATCTGCTCGAGCTTCTTCTCGTTGCCCTCCTGCAGCGCTGCCAGCCGCGCCTCGACGGCCTGGCGCACTTCGGCCAGACGCTGGTCGTTGCCGGCGGACAGCGCGCGCAGCTGCTCGGCGATGCCTTCGCCGAAATGCCGCAGTGCCAGGTCCTGAGCCTCGCGTGAAGCCTGCGACTGCGCCGCCGCTGCCTGCGTGGCCTGGGCCAGGGCCCCGCTCAGCATCTGCTGCGTGGCGGACAGCTGACCACGGAAGGAGTCGATCTGCTCGTTCTGCGTGCGCGCGACATCACCGCTCTGCGTCAGCAGCATCTGCTGGAAGGTGGCGAGATCGCCACGCGCGGCCTGCGCCTGCCGACCCAACTCGTCACGCAGTTCGCGTCCGAGACGATCGACGTGCGGGGCGGCGGTGTCGGCCGACCGGCGCAGCGCCAGCCACAAAAGCAACAGCAGATTCAGCGCGAGCAGCGAGAGAGAAGTCCACCCAAACCATTCCGGCATGACAGGATTGTGTCAGCCCGGGCCCCCCGAAGCGGCGCGCACCTGAGGATTGATGGGTGTCGGCGGCGTTCCGCCGTTCAGGGCGGCGATGAGATTGTCGGCCGCCAGGTCGGCCATTCTGCGGCGCGTGGCCACCGTGGCGCTGGCGATGTGCGGCGTGAGCACCACGTTGGGCACTTCGAGCAAGCCCGGGTGCACGGCCGGTTCACCCTCGAACACGTCCAGGCCCGCCGCGGCGATACGGCGCTCTCGCAATGCGACGGCCAGCGCGGCGTCGTCGACGATGCCACCGCGGGCGACGTTGGTCAGCGTCGCGGTCGGCTTCATCAGGGCCAGTTCCGCCGCCCCGATGGCATGGTGGCTCTGCGGCGAGTACGGCAGCACCAGAACGAGATGGTCGGCCTCGCGCAGCAGCGTGGCCTTGTCGACGTAGCGGGCTGCGAGAGGCTGCTCCTGCTCGGCGGTGAGCCGGCTGCGGTTGTGATAGATCACCTTCATGCCGAAGCCCAGTGCCCCGCGCCGCGCGATGGCCTGCCCGATGCGGCCCATGCCCAGGATGCCCAGCGTGGCGCCGTGCACGTCGCTGCCGGTGAACATGTCGTAGGCCCAGCGGGTCCACTCGCCGCGGCGCAGATAGTGTTCGCTTTCGGCCATCCGCCGCGCCGTGGCCATCATCAGCGCGAACCCGAAGTCGGCCGTGGTTTCCGTGAGCACGTCGGGCGTGTTGGTCGCCAGCACGCCCCGCGCCGTGCAGGCCGCGATGTCGAAATTGTTGTATCCCACCGCCATGTTGGCCACCACCTTCAGTTGCGGACAGGCGGCCAGCACTTCGTCGTCGATGCGCTCGCTGCCGGTGGTGAAGGCGCCCTGCTTGCCGGCCAGCCGGGCCATCAGTTCGGACTTGGTGAAGATCGTGTCCGATGGGTTGTCGTCGACTTCGAAGTGCTCGCGCAGGCGCTGCACCACCTCGGGGAAGACCGCTCGGGCCACGAGGACGCTGGGACGGGTCATGTAAGGCAACTCGTTGCGAAGGAGCGCGTAGGCTACCGCAAGCGACGGCGCGCGCGCCCTTCGTCGTGGTGCGCGCGGACGGCAGGCGGCATCGGACGGCAGACCGCCCGCGCACGAAAAAAATGCCTCCCGCCATCAAGGCGGGAGGCACAACTCCTGTCCGCGACCCATCACCCCGCGGTGCTGTGGCGTCGAGCGGACTTTGACCTTACCTGCGGCAGAGCCGCCGGACAACCGGGGGGAAGCCGCTAGGAACTTTTCGCTCAGGATTGTGTCGATGGCGCGGCTTCGACGAAGCGCGCGAAGCCCGACACCGGCTCCCGCTCCGTCACCAGGGTGTTTTCGACGGCCGTGGCGTCGGCTTCGCCCAGCGACATGCCGCACACCACCATCTGGCTCTCCGGCAGGCTCAGATGCTCTGCGATCAGGCGATGGAACGGCGTGAAGGCGGCCTGCGGGCAGGTGTCCAGACCGCGAGCCCGGGCCGCCACCATCACGTTCTGCAGGAACATGCCGTAGTCGAGCCAGCTGCCTTGCCGCAACACGCGGTCGATGGTGAAGATCAGTCCCACCGGGGCGTCGAAGAAGGCGTAGTTGCGCGCATGCTGCTCGTGCATGCGCTGCTTGTCGGTCTTGCCGATGCCCAGCAGCGAGTACAGGTCCCAGCCCACCTTGCGCCGTCGGTCGATGTAGGGCGAATGCCACTGGTCCGGGTAGTAGGCGTACTCCTCGGTGTGGCTGGCGCGCTGGACCGGGTCGTCGAAGGCGGCGCGGATCCTGCGGGACAGCGACTGCAGCGCGTCTCCGGTCAGCACCGTCACCTTCCAGGGCTGCGTGTTGGTGCCCGAAGGGGCGCGCGCCGCCACGGTCAGGATGGCCTCTATGGTGTCGCGCGGCACCGGCGTCGACCTGAAGGCGCGGATGGAGCGCCGCGACGTGATGGCGGCGTCGACAGCAGCCGTGGTCTCGGGGGTGATCTTGTCGGTCATGGCGGATTCATCAGGGGTTTCAGTGCTGCCGACAGGGCCGGCGGCAGCTTGGCGGGGCGCCGCGTCTGGCGGTCGACGTAGACATGGACAAAGTGGCCGGCGGCCGCCGTGAGCGGCTCGCCGGCAGCGAACAGCCCGACCTCGTAACGCACGCTCGATCCGCCGATACGTGCCACACGCAGTCCGGCGTCGACCGCCTGCGGGAAGGCCAGCGGCGCGAAGTAGTTGCACTGCGTCTCGACCACCAGGCCGATGACCTCGCCTCGCTCGATGTCGAGCGCGCCGGCCTCGATGAGGTAGCGGTTCACCGCCGTGTCGAAGAAGCTGTAGTAAACGACGTTGTTGACATGCCCGTAGGCATCGTTGTCCATCCAGCGCGTGCCGATGGCGCTGAAGTGGGCATAGTGCCGGCGATCTCGGGGCTGCGGACGGACGGTGGTCATCGTGGCTGGAGGGGATCAGGCCGGCGATTGTTCCACCTCTGCACGCCGCGGCCAGCGCTGCCAGGCCGAAAAGGCTTCGGCCAGCGTCGCGCGATGCACCGCCACCGTGGTCGCCAGTTCCCTGCCGTAGCCGCCGGCCATCGACAAGGCCACGGGAATGCCGCGCGCGCGCAGCGTCGTCAGCACACGCCTGTCACGCTCCAGCAGGCCGGCGCTGCTGAGCTTGAGCCGGCCAAGCCGGTCGCCCTCGTGCGGATCCGCACCTGCCAGATAGAAGGCCAGGCCCGGTGGATGGGCCGCCTGCAGCGACCAGGCGCGTTCCAGCGCCTCGTCCAGGGCCAGCAGGTAGGGCACGTCGGTGCAACCGTCGGGCAGGTCGACGTCGATGTCGCTGGCCTCCTTGCGGAAGGGAAAGTTCCTGGCGCCATGCAGCGACAAGGTGAAGACGGTCGGGTCTTCGCTGAAGATCGACGCCGTCCCGTTGCCTTGATGCACGTCCAGGTCGATGACGAAGACGCGCAGTCCGCGCCGGTCGACGCGATGCATCTCCGCCTGCATCAGCCGCGCTGCCACGGCCACGTCGTTGAAGACACAGTAGCCCGAGCCCTTGTGAGCGTAGGCATGGTGGGTGCCGCCGGCCAGGTTGGCTGCCACGCCCTCACCGCCGAACAGCGCCGTGCGCGCTGCCGCCACGGTCGCGCCCACCGAGCGCCGAGCGCGTTCGACCATGCGCTCCGACCAAGGGAAGCCGATCTCGCGCTGCTGCGCCGCCGATGTCGTGCCTTCTGCCACTGCGGTGATCCAGGACGGATCGTGCGCCAGGGCCAGCTCGCCGTCGCTGGCAGGTGGCGCTTCGGTGACACGCAGCCCGGGCAAGGTGGCCTCTGCTGCCTCGCGCAGCAGCCGGTACTTGGTCATCGGGAAGCTGTGGCCGGCCGGCAGCGGCAGCACGAAGTGATCGGAATGGAAAGCACGCACCGATCGATTCTAGAAAGAGCACCCTACTTTGCTGCATCGCAACAAAAAACGCTTGCAATGGGCCGGGGGAACCCTATACTTCAGTTCATGTTGCAGCGCAGCAAAGAAGTTGGGCAAGCAACGCCGGGTTCCTTACCGTCAACCACCTACGGAGATTTCACATGAGCTTCACCCCCGAACAACTCGTTGCCGCCCACAAGTCCAACGTCGAGACCCTCTTCGGTCTGACCCAGAAGGCCTTCGAAGGCATGGAAAAGCTGGTCGAGCTGAACATGCAGGTCGCCAGGACCTCGCTGAACGAGATGGCCGAGACCACCGTGGCCGCCCTGTCCGTCAAGGACGCGCAGGAACTCGTGTCCCTGCAGGCCAGCCTGCTGCAGCCGACCGCCGAGAAGGCCGCCGCCTACAGCCGTCACGTGTATGACATCGTCGCCGGCACCGGTGCCGAAGTCACCAAGGCCACCGAAGCGCAGATGGCCGACAGCCAGAAGAAGGTGCTGGCCCTGGTCGACAACGCGGTCAAGAACGCCCCCGCCGGCACCGAGAACGCCGTGGCGCTGGTCAAGTCGGCCATCACCGCCGCCAACAACGCCTACGAAAGCGCGCACAAGGCCGCCAAGCAGGCCGCCGAAGTTGCCGAAGCCAACTTCCAGGCCGTGACCACGACGGCCGTGAAGGCCACGCAATCGGCCGCCAAGGGCAAGCGCGCTGCCTGAAGTCGGTTCTCGACGCCGGCCCGGGCGCGATCCGGCCGACGCCGACTGAACTTTCGGGAGGCCCGCCTGTCTGACCAGGGCCCTGGCGTCTTCGTCAGGGCCTCTCTGGACGGAAGGTAGTCTCCTCGGTACCTGGCGACATCAGCGTTGCAGGTACCTTTGGGCCCGGTGGCAACACCGGGCTCTTTGTTTTTGGGCGTCGGACCGGCCGGCGGCCCGTCCCTGGGCCCACCAGCGGCGGGTCCCGGGGCCTATTTCGTCAGCGTCGCAATGCGCGCCTGCAGCGCGGGCAACAAGCGCAGTGCTGCTTCCCGCCCAGCCAGGATGACCTGGCGGCGGACCGTGAAGTCGGTGCCCCCCAGGCCCGCCAGGAGCGGCCGCACCACCACGTCGGCGTCCAGCAGTTCGAACTGGTTGATGCTGCGGCCCATGATGGCGAAGGTCTGCAGCAACATCTTCATGGCGTCGCTGGTCGGGTTGCCGTCGGGCGCTGCAGAGATGTCGACCGCAATCACGAGTTCGGCCCCCATCTGGCGCGCAAAGCGCACCGGCACGGGAGACACCAGGCCGCCATCGACATACTCCCGCGCACCGATGCGCACCGGCTGGAACACCGCAGGCACGGCGCTCGATGCCCGCACCGCGGTGCCCGTGTCACCGCGCTGGAAGAGGATCGGCGCGCCCGTGTCGAGGTCGGTCGCCACGATGCCCAGTGGCCGCGGCAGCTGCTCGATGCTGCGGCCGCCGGTGTGCTCGCGAACGTAGCGTGCCAGCGCTTCGCCTCGGATCAGGCCGCGTCCGGGGAAAGACCAGTCGGTGAGGGCCGATTCGTCCATCGTCAGCGCCAGGGCCCCGAGTTCGGTGCCGTTGCGGCCAGCGGCCCACAGGGCCGCCACGAGACTGCCGGCCGACGTGCCGGCCACGAGATCGACGCGGATGCCGTGCTCTTCCAGCACCTGGATGACCCCGATGTGGGCGAACCCACGCGCAGCACCGCCGCCCAGGGCCATGCCGATGCGCGGGGGCCTGGGCGGTGGTCTGGGCAACGGCGGTGGATCCGGCGGAGCCGTCGGCGGCAGCAGGGGCGGCTTCGCAGGAGGGGCTGTCTGACAGCCTGCCAGGGCCAGCAACAGGCTTCCCGCGGCGCCGAGCAGGTGGCGACGTTGCATGAAGACATTCTAGGAATTCGCCAGGCGCCTGGCTCTTAATTCCATAACGGAATAAGCAATCCACAGAAATGTAGTTCTCAAGCATATGAGGACTCCCTAGAGTCCGGCTTCCGCCGAAGTCTGGGGGCGGCTGGCATGCCGGCCGTCGACCCGATCTCCGCATCTCACCCGCCAGGACGCCCTCCAGAAGCATGTACCGCTACACCGACTTCGACCGCCGCTTCGTGCACCAGCGCGCTGCGCAGTTCCGTGACCAGCTGCAGCGCCACCTGGCGGGCCAGTTGCCCGACGAAGACTTCCGCCCGCTTCGTCTGCAGAACGGCTGGTACGTGCAGCGGCATGCGCCCATGCTGCGCGTGGCCGTCCCCTATGGAGAACTGCATGCGCGCCAGCTGCGCGCGCTGGCGCGCATCGCCCGCGAGCACGACCACATCGATGTCGGCCTGCCCACCGAGCGCGGCGGCTTCGGCCACTTCACGACACGGCAGAACCTGCAGTTCAACTGGATCCCCCTGGCCGAAGCGGCCGACGTGATGGACATCCTGGCCGATGTCGACATGCACGGCATACAGACCAGCGGCAACTGCATCCGCAACATCACCACCGACGCCCTGGCCGGCATCGCGCCCGACGAGGTCGTCGACCCCCGCCCCTACTGCGAGATCCTGCGCCAGTGGAGCACGCTGCACCCGGAGTTCGCCTTCCTGCCGCGCAAGTTCAAGATCGCCGTCAGCGGCGCGCTGGAAGACCGTGCCGCCATCGCCTGGCACGACATCGGCTTGCAGCTGCGCAGGAACGCCCTGGGCGAGGTGGGTTTCCGCGTGCTCGTGGGCGGCGGCATGGGGCGCACGCCGGTGATTGCCACCCCCATCAACGACTTCGTGCCCTGGCAGCAGATCCTCGTTTTCATCGAGGCCGTCGTACGCGTCTACAACCTCTACGGCCGCCGCGACAACCTGTACAAGGCGCGCATCAAGATCCTGGTCAAGGCCGAAGGGCGCAGGTTCGTCGACCAGGTCAACGCGGAGTTCCTGGCACTGCTGGCCGACGACACGCTGGGCGGTGCACACCTCATTCCGCAGGCCGAGCTCGATCGCGTGGCTGCCAGCTTCGTCCAACCCGTGACCGCCACACGAGAACTCGGCCACCCAGGCGAGGCCGATGCACCACCGGCCTACACCCGCTGGCTCGACCGCAACGTGCATGCCCACAAGCTGCCTGGTTACCGCGCCGTGACGCTGTCGCTCAAGCGCGCCGGCCTGCCGCCCGGCGACGTCACGGCCGACCAGATGGAGAGGTCCGCCGCGCTGGCCGAGCAGTTCAGCCAGAGCGAGCTGCGGGTCACGCACGACCAGAACCTGCTGCTGCCCTGGGTGGCCGAAGGCGACCTGCGCGCGTTGTGGCAAGCCGCCCGCGCGGCCGGCCTGGCCACCCCCAACGTCGGCCTGCTGACCGACATGATCGCCTGCCCCGGCGGGGACCTCTGCGCTCTGGCCAATGCACGTTCGATCCCCATCGCCGCGGCACTCACCGAGCGTTTCGAGGACCTGGACGAGCTGCACGACATCGGCGACATCGACCTACAGCTGCGGCCACCACCACAGCGGCCACATCGGCATCCTGGGCGTCGACAAGGACGGCAGCGAGTGGTACCAGGTGACGCTGGGCGGCTCCGACGGCTCCACGCTCAGCGGCGCCGCCGTGCCGGGCAAGGTCATCGGCCCCTCCTTCGCGGCCGACGAGGTGCCCGACGTGATCGAGGCCCTGATCGACGTGTACCGCAAAGAGCGTCGGGCCGACGAGCGCTTCATCGACACCGTGCAGCGCATTGGCACCCAGCCCTTCCGCGTCGAAGCCGACGCCATGCGCCGCAGCACGGCAGCCGTCAACACGCGACCGGCCCAAGAGGAGCCCGCATGAACTTCTTCGATACCGACGCTTCCCTGCCCGACGCGACGCTGCGGCTGGACAACACGGTCAACGTGCAGTCGCTGGCCGGGGACTTGCAGGCCGCCGGTGCCGTGGCGCTGCACTTCCCCAAGTGGACCGATGGCCGCGCCTACTCGCAGGCGCGGCTGCTTCGCAGCCGGCTTCGCTACAACGGTCCCTTGATCGCCACCGGCGAGGTGCTGGTCGACATGCTGCCGCTGCTGCAGCGCAGCGGATTCGATGCCGTGCAGCTGCGCGCCGGCCAGGACCGCGCCGCCGCAGAACGTGCATTGAACTTCTTCCCCGGCCACTACCAGGCCGACCTCGTCAGCAAGCTGCCGCTGTACCAGCGCGCGGCGGGCTGAGCGCGGAAGCTCGCTGCCGGCATGACCGCCAAGGTGATCTTCATCGGCGCCGGGCCGGGCTCGGCCGACCTCATCACACTGAGGGGCGCGCAACGCCTGGCGCTGGCCGACGTGGTGTTGTTCGACGCGCTCACCGACCCCGCGCTGCGGGCTTTCGCACCCCAGGCCCGCTGGATCGATGTGGGCAAGCGGGGCTTCTGCGACTCCGCCGGACAGGCCACCATCGACGCCTTGCTGGTGCGCCATGCACGCGAAGGCAGTGTGGTGGTGCGCCTGAAGGGCGGCGACCCCAGTGTCTTCGGCCGCCTGGAAGAAGAACTGGAAGCGCTTGGCCGCCACGGCATCGCCTGCGAGGTGGTGCCCGGGGTGACTGCCGCCGCTGCCGCCGCTGCAGACACCCAGCGGCCGCTGACCCGTCGCGGCAGCGGTCGCAGCGTGGCGCTGAGCACGGCCATGACTCGCGAAGGCGACCTCGTGGCGGGGCAGCGTGCCGACACCGAGGTGTTCTACATGGCGGGCAAACAGCTGGCGAAGCTGGCCCGTCGACTTCAGGACGCCGGCTGGCCGGCGGACACGCCCGTGTCGGTGGTGTCGCGTGCTGGCTGGCCCGACCGCATGAGCAGCGAGCACCGCCTGGCCGATCTGCCCTGCGCCGCCGTTCTGCATGCCGGTCGCCCGACGGTCGTGACGGTCGGCATGGGCGCGATGCCTGTGGCGCATGCGCCGCAGTCGGCTTCGCTTGATCACCATCAAGCCTTGGTGCAAACCCGCGCATCGTAAAATCGCTGCTCGAACAAGGTCGATCCTGGCTGCTGCGCGCTCGTCGCCGGCTCTCGGTGCTGCGGCCGGTTCGTGCCGCCTTCCCACACCCGAGCTCTCACATGACCCACGTCGTTCTCGAATCGTGCATCCGCTGCAAGTACACGGATTGCGTCGATGTCTGTCCCGTCGACTGCTTTCGCGAAGGCCCCAACTTCCTGACCATCGACCCCGACGAGTGCATCGACTGTGCGGTGTGCATCCCCGAATGCCCGGTGAACGCGATCCTGCCCGAGGAAGACGTGCCCACGCATCAGTTGCACTTCATCAAGCTCAACGCCGAGCTGGCCCGGAAGTGGCCGAGCATCACCAAGCGCAAGACGCCGCTGCCCGATGCCGACGAGTGGAAAGACCGCACCGAAAAGCTCAACGAACTGATCCGTTGATTCCCTCATGGAACCGAAACTGAACCCCGAAGTGGTCGACACCGCACGCTCCCACGACGGCCCCATCGAAACGGACGCCGTCATCGTCGGCGCCGGTCCCGTGGGCTTGTTTCAGGTGTTCGAACTGGGTCTGCTCGAGATCAAGGCGCACATCATCGACTCGCTGGCCTACCCCGGCGGCCAGTGCATCGAGCTCTACCCCGACAAGCCCATCTACGACATTCCCGCCGTGCCCGTGTGCACCGGCAAGGAACTCACCGACAGCCTGCTCAAGCAGATCGAGCCCTTCGGCGCAAGCTTCCACTTCGGCCAGGAAGTCAGCGTGGTGCAGAAGCAGGACGACGGCCGCTTCTACGTCGAGACGTCCAAGGGCACGCGCTTCCTGACCAAG
>LNFM01002264.1_pt1 | contig 60562 bp, 45 predicted proteins | sample 596031 | NCBI WGS metagenome assembly LNFM01 (sample SAMN04254537, study PRJNA301005) | activated carbon metagenome | isolation source: dual media filters at the Ann Arbor, Michigan drinking water treatment plant | place: USA: Ann Arbor | reverse complement strand
GCTCTGCATCACCAGGTCGGCGCTGAAGCCCAGGCAGGCCAGGTCCTTCAGTTCGTCGCGCGTCATCGGGCCGGTGGTGTCCTGGCTGCCGACGGTGGTCATGCGCGGCTCGCAGTAGGTGCCCGGGCGCACGCCCTGGCCCTCGGGCAGGCCGACGGCGCGGCCCACCATCTTCTGCGCCAGCGTGAAGCCGGCCTTGGTGGCGGCGGGCGGGGTCGGCAGGCGGAAGGCCGTGCTGGCCGGCAGGCCCAGGTATTCACGCGCCTTGGCGGTGAGGCTGCGGCCGATGATCAGGTTGATGCGGCCGCCCGCGCGCACCTCGTCGAACAGCACGTCGCTGCGCAGCTGGAACTCGGTCAGCAGCGTGCCGTTCTTCAGGATCTTGCCGTCGTAGGGCTGGATGTCGAGCACGTCGCCCATCTCCATCTTCGTCACGTCCACCTCGATCGGCAGCGCGCCCGAGTCTTCCTGCGTGTTGAAGAAGATCGGTGCGATCTTGCCGCCCAGCGTGACGCCGCCGAAGCGCTTGTTGGGCACGAACGGGATGTCCTGGCCGGTGGCCCAGATCACGCTGTTGGTCGCACTCTTGCGGCTGGAGCCGGTGCCGACCACGTCGCCCACGTAGGCCACCAGGTGGCCCTTGCTCTTGAGCTCGTCGATGAAGGCCATGGGGCCGCGCTTGCCGTCTTCCTCGGGCTTGAAGGCCGCGCCGGCGCGGGTGTTCTTCAGCATCGCCAGGTAGTGCAGCGGGATGTCGGGGCGGCTCCAGGCGTCGGGCGCGGGGCTCAGGTCGTCGGTGTTGGTCTCGCCCGGCACCTTGAAGACGGTGACGGTGATGGTCCTGGGCACCTCGGGGCGGCTGGTGAACCACTCGGCGGCGGCCCAGCTCTGCATCACCTCCTTGGCCTTGGCGTTGCCGGCGGTGGCCTTGGCGGCCACGTCGTTGAAGAAGTCGAACATCAGCAGCGTCTTCTTCAGCGCCTCGGCCGCGACGGCGGCCACGTCGGTGTCGTCGAGCAGCTCGATCAGCGGGTGCACGTTGTAGCCGCCCACCATGGTGCCCAGCAGCTCGGTGGCCTTGGCCTTGGAGACCAGACCCACCGTCAGTTCACCGTGCGCCACGGCCGCCATGAAGCTGGCCTTGACCTTGGCGGCGTCGTCCACGCCCGGGGGCACGCGGTGCGTCAGCAGGTCCATCAGGAACGCGTCTTCGCCGGCCGGCGGGCTCTTGATCAGCTCGATCAGCGCGGCCACCTGCTTGGCATCCAGCGGCAGCGGCGGGATGCCGAGGGCGGCGCGTTCGGCGACGTGTTGACGATAGGCTTGCAGCATGGGGGCTCCCTGGGGATGAACAACAGAAGGATGGGCCGTCAGCCTTGCGGCACGATGACTTTGAGGCCCTTGAAATAGTCGCGGTAGAAGCCCGCGTCTCGGGTGATGAGGGCGTCGCACTGCATCATGGCGTGCGCGCCGATCAGGAAGTCGGCCACCGTGCGGCTGCGGTTGCCACCGCGCTGGCGGTAGCGGCGCTGCATCTCGCCGGCACGCAACGCGGCCTTGGGCTCCATCGCGCTGTAGGCGATGCCCACGTCTTCCAGGTGCTGCAGCACCTCGGAGCCGCCCTTCAGCGACGTGCACAGCTCGGCCAGCGCCACCTCGCACAGCACCACGGGGCCGGCGTGCAGGGCCTGGCGCACGGCTTCGGCGGCCGTCATCGACTCGGCGCCGGCGCCGCCGATGAGGTCGATCAATACCGAGGAGTCGGTCGCGATCACGGGCTTGCTCAGTCTTCCGGCGGCAGGTAGGGGTCGCCGGGTGCATGGCCCCGGATCGCGCGCATGGCCTCGTCGGTGCTGGCAAAACCGTCGAGCTTGAAGCGGCCGCGCAGGCGCGACAGCGCGTCGTCCACGTCCTTGCGAAGCACGATGCGGCCGTCGATCAGTTCGACCTTCAGCTTGGTGCCCTTGGTGAGGCCCAGGGCATCGCGCACGGCCTTGGGCAAGGTGATCTGCCCGCGTTCTGCAACAGTGGCTTCCATGGCAACCTCTGCATGAAATGGTATGTACGAATCATACATACTCGAGCCTGCAGAGGCAATGGCACAGGCGCCGTCGGGGCAGCGCGCGGCGCCGCGGATGTGCTGGAAATCTCAGCTGGCCTTGGCCAGCGGCAGGTTCAGCAGCAGGTTCTGCGGCTTCAGGCGCAGCAGCCCGTCGGGGCGGGCCATCAGCCCCAGGTAGACCGGGGCGCCGGCGATGTCGGCGCGCATCTCGGCCGCATCGGCGAACTGCAGCCTGAAGAGGCTGATCAGGCGCCCCTGGCGGGCCTCGTCCACCGCCGCGCCGGCGTACAGGTCGTTCAGCAGCGCGGTGGACTCCACGTCCAGGCCCACGTGCCAGCGCCAGCGTGTGTCGTCGATGCGGTGCACCGGCTCGATCTGCACCTGCACGCCCAGCAGCTGCCGCACCCAGCGCTCCAGCAGCGCGGCCAGCGGCTTCAGGCCGCTGCGTGCGTTGGCCAGCTTGAACTGCAGGCCGTGGCCCACGTCCTGCGTCAGCTGGTGCGTCAGGTCCAGCAGCAGGCTGCTGCGAAAGGGCGTGCGCAGCGCGTCGGCCTCGTAGCGGGCGGCGTGCTCCGGGCCCAGCACCGGCAGCTGCAGCGGCGTGGCCTGCACCTTCGCCTGCGCCATCAGGCGGCCCAGTTCGCCCAGGCCCTGGGTCTGCGCCTGCTCCTGCACGGTCTCGCTGTCGGCGGCGAGCACGCGGCCCTGCTCGAAGCTGATGCGCTGCGGGCGGAAGAAAAGCTCGGCCGCGCGCCAGGCCAGCGTGTCGGCCGGGTCGGTCAGCCGGTCCAGCAGCTGCTGCACGATGGCCTGCGTGACGAGGTCCAGGAAGAGCGGCGGCACCGCCACCGGGCCGGCGTTGAACTGCCGGCGGTACCAGCCCTCCAGCGAGCCGGCGGCCACCACGCCGTCGCGCAGCGCCAGGAAGTGGCCGTAGTTCTGGCGCGCGTCGTCGTCGGCCAGCGCGGCCAGCTCGGCGGGCTTCACGGTGCGCAGCGGGTCGGCTTGCAGCGCGCGGTGCAGCGCGGTCTCGGCGCGGCAGGACTCGTCCACCAGCGCGAGCTCGGGCCGCTGCAGCCAGTGCAACCACCAGGTCGGCGTGGCCTGCAGCCAGCCCTGCGCGTTGAGGACCAGGTGCGACAGGCCGCTGCCGGGCCAGCGTGGAGGGAGGGTGCTTGACGCAGGATGGGTCGACATGCGCGGCATTGTGCCGGCCGGCTCTCAGGCCCCGGGCTGCACCGCCGACGGCCAGAGAGACCGCATCGCCTGATCGAAGGCGCCCGCGGCTGCCGGCTGCGGCGGGGCGATCCAGCGGCCAGCCACCATCACGCGGGCGAAGGGCTGGGCCGAGGCCGCAAACACGGCGCCGTCCAGCGCGTGCCGCGCCGGCAAGCCGCGCAGCGCGGCGTCGTCGGTGTCCAGCACCAGCAGATCGGCCCGCGCACCGGGCTGCAGTCCCCAGCCCGCCTGGCCGGCGGCGGCGCCGCCACCGGCGCGCACGCGCTCGAACAGCCGCGCCGCAGTGGACGGCTGCACGCCGGGTGCGGCGGCCACGTTGCGCTGGCGCAGCAGCAGGCGTTGGCCGTATTCCAGCCAGCGCAGCTCTTCGGGCCAGCGGCGGATGACGTGGCTGTCGCTGCCCACGGCCAGCGGCGTGCCGCTGGCCAGCCAGCGCGGCAGGTCGCACAGGCCGTCGCCCAGGTTGGCCTCGGTGCCGGGGCAGATCACGACGCCGGCACCGCTGGCTGCCACGGCGTCGATCTCGGCCGGGGTGGCGTGCGTGGCGTGCACCAGCTGCCAGCGGGCGTCCAGCGGCAGCGTGCGCGCCAGCCACTCGATCGGGCGCGCACCGGTGGCGGCCAGGCAGTCGTCGACTTCGCCGGTCTGCTCGGCGATGTGGAGGTGGACGGGCCCGGCGTCGCCTTCGAGCCGGCGCGCCAGCATGTGCAGCGAATCGGGTGCCACCGCGCGCAGCGAGTGGATGGCGACACCGGCGTCCACGCCGGCCAAGCCCCAGGCGCGGATGCCGTCGCGCAGGCGCAGCACGCTGTCGACCGTGGTGGCGAAGCGGCGCTGGTCGGGCCGCAGCGCGGGTTGCGTGAAGCCGGCACGTTCGTACAGCACCGGCAGCAGCGTGAGGCCGATGCCGGTGGCCTGCGCGGCCTGTGCGAGCGCGTGACTCATCGCCAGTGCGTCGGGGTAGGGCCTGCCGTCGGGCTGGTGGTGCAGGTAGTGGAATTCGCAGACCTGCGTGTAGCCGCCCTGCAGTAGCTCGGCGTACAGGTGCGTGGCCACGGCCTGCAGCTGATCGGGCGTGATGCGCAGCGCCACGCGGTACATGCGGTCGCGCCAGCTCCAGAAGTCGTCGGCCGCGCTGTCGCGGCTTTCGCTCATGCCCACGAAGGCGCGCTGGAAGGCGTGGCTGTGGGCGTTGACCAGCCCCGGCAGCACCGGCCCGGCCAGCACCTGCGCCTGCGGCGGCAGCGCATGCCGTGGCGTGCCGGGCGTGATGGCGGCCCAGCGGCCCTGCGCATCGGTCTGCAGCAGCACCTCGTCGGCCCAGGCGCCCTGCACCCAGGCCTGCGGCGCCCAGAGCCAGGTGGCCGGCGTCGTCATGCAGGCTGCCACTGCAGCAGTGTCTGCACCAACTGCCGCAGCAGCGGCGTGACCGCGGCTGCACGGGCCTCGTGCCAGCGGTACGGCGGGTCTTCTTCCATGTAGGCGCGCCAGCACATCTCGAGCTGCACCGCGTGCACGTCGTGTTTCGGGTTGCCGAAGTGGCGCGTGATGTGGCCGCCCTTGAAGCGGCCGTTGACGACGTGGCTGTAGTCCTGTTGCGCGGCGAACACCGCCGCCACGGCTGCGCCGAGCGATGGTGCGCAGCTGCTGCCGCCCGCGGTGCCGATGTTCATGTGCGGCAGCGTGCCCTCGAAGAGCCAGGGCAGCTCGCTCCGGATGCTGTGTGCGTCGAACAGCACCGCGTGCCCGTGCACCGCGCGCCGCTGCGCCACCGCGTCGCGCAGTGCGTCGTGGTAGGGCTGCCAGTAGGTGGCGACGCGGCGCTGGATCTCGGCCTCGTCGGGGGCCTGGCCGTCCAGGTAGAGCGGCTCGCCGGTGAAGTGGCGCGTGGGGCAGAGCTCGGTGTTGTTCCGGCCCGGGTACATCGGCGCGTTGCTGCTGTCGCGGTTCAGGTCCACCAGGTAGCGGCTGTGGCGCGGCACGATCAGCGTCGCGCCCAGCTCGCCGGCAAAGGCATACAGGCGGTCGAGGAACCAGTCGGTGTCTTCCACCTGCAGCGCGCGCGGCGTGTAGCGGACCTGCTGGTCGGCCGGGATCAGCGTGCCGACGTGCGGGAAGCTGATGACCAGCGGCGTGTTGCCGCGGTGCAGCGTGTAGACCTCGGCCAGGGCGGCGGCGGTGTCGGGTGTCATGCGGTGCACCTTTCCACGCCGCCGAAGACGACGCGCTGGCAGGGGTTGTGACCGAAGCGGTAGGCCAGCTCGCGCGGGTGCTCTGCTTGCCAGACTGCCAGGTCGGCGCGCAGCCCGGGCACCAGCAGGCCGCGGTCGTGCAGGCCGAGTGCGCGCGCGGCGTGCACCGTGATGCCGCGCCAGGCTTCTTCGGGTGTCAGGCGGAACAGCGTGCAGGCCATGTTCAGCATCAGCAGCAGGCTCAAGGTGGGCGACGAGCCGGGGTTGTGGTCGGTGGCGATGGCGATCGGCACGCCCGCGTCGCGCAGCGCCTGCACCGGCGGCAGCGTGGTGTCGCGCAGGAAGTAATACGCACCGGGCAGCAGCACGGCCACCGTGCCGGCCTGCGCCATGGCGGCAACGCCGTCGGCCGACAGGTGCTCGAGGTGGTCGCAGCTGAGTGCGCGGTGGCGCGCGGCCAGCGCGGCGCCGTGCTGGTTGCTCAGTTGTTCGGCGTGCAACTTCACGGGCAGGCCCAGGCGCCTGGCAGCCTGGAAGACACGTTCGGTCTGCGCTGGCGTGAAACCGATGGTGTCGCAGAAGGCGTCCACCGCGTCCACCAGGCCGGCGGCCTGCTGGCCGGCGAGCCAGCTGCAGGCCTCGTCGATGTAGGCGTCGGCGCGGCCGGTGTACTCGGGCGGCAGCGCGTGCGCGGCCAGCGAGGTGGTGCGCACGGTCAGCGGCAGCGTGGCGCCCAGCTGGCGTGCGACGGCCAGGCAGCGGGCTTCGTGGAACTGGCTCAGGCCGTAGCCGGACTTGATCTCGACCGTGGTCAGGCCCTCGGCCATCAGCACCTGGGCGCGGGCCGCGGCGCTGGCATAGAGCGCGTCATCGCTGGCCGCGCGCGTGGCGGCCACGGTGGACCGGATGCCGCCGCCGGCGCGGGCGATGTCCTCGTAGCTGGCGCCCTGCAGGCGCTGCTCGAATTCGGCCGCGCGGTCGCCGCCGTAGACCAGGTGCGTGTGCGGGTCGATCAGGCCGGGTGTCAGCAGTGCGCCTTGCAGGTCGTGCTCGTGCTCGGCCTGCGTACCGGTGGGCAGGTCGGCGTCGGTGCCCACCCAGCGGATCGTGTCGCCTTCGCTCAGCAGCGCGCCGTCGGCGATCCAGCCCCAGGGCGTGCCGGGCGCGAAGCTGGCGATGCGCGCATGGCGCCAGAGCGTGCGGGTGGGTGTCATGTCTTGAAGGGCTTGAACTGCAGCCACCAGGCGGCGGCCTGCGCATCATCGGCCTGAAGTCGCCAGGTCTGGTGGGCGGCGTCGGCCGACCAGGCCAGCGTGTCGGCCGGCAGCTCGGCGACGGGCGCGCCGTCGATGTGCAGCGTGGCCGGCGTGAGCGTGAACACCGCTCGCCACACCGCGTTGCCGACCCAGGCTTCGCCGGGCCTGGCGCGTTGCATCGCGCCCTTGCCGGCGTCGTGCCGCACCATCAGGTTGAGGTCTTGCGTGGCGCCGTCGAGCAGCTCGCAGCCGGGTGCGGCGGCGCCTTCGAAGCGCAGCGGCTCGCTGCCCGGTGTCAGCATCGTGCGGCGGCTGGCAAAGCGCAGCGTGACACCTTCGCCGCGCAGCACGGCAAACCAGCGTTCGATGCCGGGGAAGGCGCTGAAGGGCCCGGCCTGGTCGATCTGGGCCACGCTGATGCGCAGCTGCCACGCATCGGCCGCCGCACCGGCGGGCCAGGCGAGCAGCTCGCGGGTGCTGCCGCCGCCGTTGCGCCAGGGCTGCGGCGGCATGGCGGCCAGGCTGACGAGCTCGATCATTCGGCGCCTTCCACGATCAGCGGGAACAACGCGTGGTCCATCGGCACGCCCGCGGGCAGTTCGTCGGCCAAGCCCGGGAAGGGCGGCGATGTGGTCCAGGCCCGCGGCGCGTGGCGCATGTCGTCGCCCAGAAAGCGCAGCGAAAACACACGCCGCCGCCGGTCGCCGTCGACACCGGCCGACGCGTGCAGCGCCAGCATGTGGAAGCAGACCACGTCGCCCGGCTCCAGCGCCCAGCCGATGATAGGTTGTTGCTCGCGTGTGGATTCGATGTCGGGCAGGTCGGCCAGGCTGCCCTCGGGGAACCACTTCGCCTGGTGGTCCATGAAGGTGCGCGGCATCAGCCACGGGCCCTTGTGCGAGCCGACCACGAACTCCAGCGTGGAGCGGCGGCGCACGGGGTCCACCGGGATCCAGAAGCTCGCGCTCTGGGAACCTTCGACGTTGTAGTAGGGCTGGTCCTGGTGCCAGGGCGTGGGCGCGCGGGTGCCGGGCTCCTTGGTCAGCATGTGGTCGTGGTACAGCCGCGCGGTGCTGCTGCGCATCAGGCGCGCCGCGGTGTCGGCCAGCGGGGAGTCGAAGATGACGGCGCGGTAGTCGGCGTTGTGCTGCCAGTTGCAGAAGTCCTCGACGAAGCGGCCGGGGTCGTCGGGCCGGCTGGCGACGATCGCGCGCGGGCTGGGCTGCGCCAGGTTGGCGTCGATGCCGCGTGCCAGCTGCGCCACTTCGTCGGCATTCAGCAGCTGGCGCAGGCACACCGCGCCGTCGCGCTGGAACGCGGCCACGATGTCGGGGGTGGCGGCAGCGCGGGCGCGTTCGGCCAGTGAGGGCGGGCGGTTCAAGGTTGAAACTCTCCGTGCAGGGCGTAGCGCAGGCCGGGGTGCACCAGCCGCGCGATCGTGATCGGCGCCGCGCGCGAGAAGGTGCGCCGCACGACGATGAGGCAGGGCATGTCGGCCGCCACGCCCAGCAGTCGAGCCTCTTGCGCGGTGGCGCGCGCGGCCTCGATGCTGTACTGCGCGCGCCACAGCGCCGTGGTCTCGAAGAGCACGTGCGTGGGCGTGGTGCGCGTGAAGTCGTGGCCCAGGTAGCCGGGCGCTTCGGCCGGGTTGACGTAGCGATCTTCGCACTGCAGCGGCACGCCGTTTTCCAGGTGCACGATCAGCGTGTGGAACACCGCGCCGCCAGTGGCCACGCCCAGCTGCGCGGCCAGCGCGGTCGGGGCGGGCTCCTGCCGCTGCACGTGCACCACCGCCTGGTGCACGTGGCCACGGGCCACGATCTCGTCGTGCAGGTCGTGGATGGTCAGCGTGCTGCTGACCTTGTGCAACGGCGCCGCGAAGGTGCCCACGCCCTGCGTGCGCTGCACCAGCCCTTCGGCCTGCAGCTCGCGCAGCGCGCGGTTGACGGTCATGCGGCTGACGCCGAACTCGGCCACCAGCGCGGCTTCCGACGGCATCAGCGCGCCCGGCGGCCAGCGGCCGGAGGCCAGGCCGGCCAGCAGGTGCTGCTTGATGCGGGAGTAGGGCGCTGCAGCAGCCGAGACGGCAGCCGGCGGGTTGGGGGAAACCATGGGTCAAATCGTACTTGCACGGGGTTGTCTAGACAAGTAGAGTCGCCGCTGGAAAACCCGGAGTGCATGCGATGACCGACCTCTCTGCCATCCAGAAGACCGCCCAGCCCCGCCCGGTGCGTGCGCCGCGCGGCAGCCAGATCAGCTGCGCCAACTGGCTGATCGAAGCCGCCTACCGCATGCTGCAGAACAACCTCGACCCCGAGGTGGCCGAGAACCCCGACGCGCTGGTGGTCTACGGCGGCATCGGCAAGGCCGCCCGCAACTGGGACTGCTTCGAGGCGCTGCTGAAGAGCCTGCGCGAGTTGAAGCCCGACGAGACGCTCCTGGTGCAGAGCGGCAAGCCGGTGGGCGTGTTCCGCACGCACGCCGACGCGCCGCGTGTGCTCATCGCCAACAGCAACCTGGTGCCCAAGTGGGCCACCTGGGAGCACTTCGACGAGCTCGACCGCAAGGGTCTGATGATGTACGGCCAGATGACCGCCGGCAGCTGGATCTACATCGGCAGCCAGGGCATCGTGCAGGGCACCTACGAAACCTTCGTGGAAGCCGGTCGCCAGCACTTCGGCGGTGATCTGTCGGGGCGCTGGATCCTGACCTCGGGCCTGGGCGGCATGGGTGGCGCCCAGCCGCTGGCGGCCACGTTCGCGGGGGCCTGCAGCCTGACCATCGAGTGCCAGCAGAGCCGCATCGATTTCCGCCTGCGCAGCCGCTACGTGGACGAGCAGGCCGCCGACCTGGACGACGCGCTCGTGCGCCTGGCCCGCTACACCGCCGAGAAGAAGGCCGTCAGCATCGCGCTGCTGGGCAACGCGGCCGAGCTGCTGCCGCTGATGGTGAAACGCGGCATCCGGCCCGACCTGGTCACCGACCAGACCAGCGCGCACGACCTCGTCAACGGCTACCTGCCGCCCGGCTGGAGCGTGGCGCGCTGGCGCTCCGCGCAGGCCGACCCCGCCCAGCACGCGGCGCTGCGCGTGGCCGCGGCGCAGGGCTGTGCGGCGCACGTGCAGGCCATGCTCGACTTCCAGGCCATGGGCATCCCCACGGTCGACTACGGCAACAACATCCGCCAGGTGGCGCTAGATGCCGGCGTGAAGAACGCGTTCGACTTCCCCGGCTTCGTGCCCGCCTACGTGCGGCCGTTGTTCTGCCGCGGCAAGGGGCCTTTCCGCTGGGTGGCGCTGAGCGGCGACCCGGAGGACATCCGCAAGACCGACGCGAAGATGAAGGAGCTGTTCCCCGAGGATGCGCACCTGCACCGCTGGCTGGACATGGCCGGCGAGCGCATCGCCTTCCAGGGCCTGCCGGCGCGCATCTGCTGGATCGGCCTGGGCGACCGCCACCGCGCGGGGCTGGCCTTCAATGAGATGGTCCGGTCGGGCGAGTTGAAGGCGCCGATCGTGATCGGGCGCGATCACCTCGACAGCGGCAGCGTCGCGTCGCCCAACCGCGAGACCGAATCCATGAAGGACGGCAGCGACGCCGTGAGCGACTGGCCGCTGCTCAATGCCCTGCTGAACACCGCCGGGGGCGCCACCTGGGTCAGCCTGCACCACGGCGGCGGTGTCGGCATGGGCTACAGCCAGCACAGCGGCGTGGTGATCGTGTGCGATGGCACCGACGAAGCCGCAAAGCGCATCGAGCGGGTGCTGTGGAACGACCCCGCCACCGGCGTGATGCGCCACGCCGACGCCGGCTACGAAGACGCCGTGGCCTGCGCCCGCGAGCAGCGCCTGAACCTGCCGATGCTGACTTCGGCGGGTGGCGCCTGATGCTGCTGCGCCCCGGACAACTGACGCTCGACGAACTGCAGGCCATCCACGCAGGCGGCCAGCCGCTGGTGATGGACCCGCAGGCGCTACCCGCCATCCAGGCCAGCGCCGCGGTGGTGCGCCGCGCGGCGGAGGGCAGCGAGCCGGTCTACGGCGTCAACACCGGCTTCGGCAAGCTGGCCAGCACGCGCATCAGCGAGGCCGACCTGGCCACGCTGCAGCTCAACCTGATCCGCAGCCACAGCGTGGGCGTGGGCGAGCCGCTGGCGCCGGCGGTGGTGCGGCTGATGCTGGCGATCAAGGCAGCCAGCCTGGCGCGCGGGCACAGCGGGGTGCGGCCGGTGGTGATCGACACGCTGCTGGCGGTGCACAACGCGGGGCTCGTGCCCTATGTGCCGTCGCAAGGTTCGGTGGGTGCGAGTGGCGACCTGGCGCCGCTGTCGCACATGACGCTGGCGCTGATGGGCGAGGGCGACTTTCTGGTGGACGGCCAGCGCCAGCCCGCCGCCGCGGTGCTGCAGGCGCGCCGGATCCAGCCGCTGGTGCTGCAGGCCAAGGAAGGCCTGGCGCTGATCAACGGCACGCAGACCAGCACCGCGCTGGCGCTGCACGCGCTGTTTGCCTTCGAGCCGGTGCTGGAAAGTGCGCTCGTGATCGGCGCGTTGACGGTCGACGCCGCACGCGGGTCGGACGGCCCCTTCGACCCGCGCATCCACGCGCTGCGCGGCCAGCCCGGGCAGATCGACGTGGCGCAGTACTACCGCGCGCTGCTGCAGGGCAGCGCCATCCGCGCATCGCACGCCGAAGGCGACGACCGCGTGCAGGACCCGTATTGCCTGCGCTGCCAGCCGCAGGTGGTGGGCGCCTGCCTGGACCAACTGCGCCATGCGGCCAAGGTGCTGCTGATCGAGGCCAATGCGGTCACCGACAACCCGCTGGTCTTTGCCGAGGATGGGGCGATGATCTCCGGCGGCAACTTTCACGCCGAGCCGGTGGCACTGGCCGCCGACGCGATGGCCTGCGCCATCGCCGAAGTGGGCGCCATCGCCGAGCGCCGCATCGCGATGCTGATCGACAGCGGCGTGTCGCGCCTGCCGCCGTTCCTCACGCCCAACGCGGGCCTGAACAGCGGCTTCATGATCGCGCACGTCACGGCGGCGTCCCTGGCCAGCGAGAACAAGTCGCTCGCCCACCCGGCCAGCGTCGACAGCCTGCCCACCAGCGCGAATCAGGAGGACCACGTCAGCATGGCCACCTTCGCGGCGCGCCGGCTGCAGCCGATGATCGCCAACGTGGCGCACATCCTGGGCATCGAGCTGCTGGCCTCGGCGCAGGGCATCGAGTTCCTGCGCCCGCTGCAAAGTTCGCCGCCGCTGGAGCAGGTGCACACGCTGCTGCGCACACAATGCCCCGCGATGATGCAGGACCGCTACCTGGCGCCCGATATCGAGGCGGCCAGTGCGCTGGTGCGCAGCGGTGGCCTGGCGCGCATCTTGCGCACGCTGCCGGACCTGCCTACGCTGTGGATACCCGTGTGAAGAACCCCAACCGAAGAGGAGCCCTCATGAAGAAGTCGTCGATCGCCCTGGCCGCTGCCGTGCTGACCCTGGCCGCGCCATTCACTGCCCAAGCCCAGGACACCAAGGTGGCGGTCGGCATGAGCGGCTGGACCGGCTTTGCGCCGCTGACGCTGGCCAAGGAGGCGGGCCTCTTCAAGAAACACGGCCTGGACGTGAGCATCAAGAAGATCCCGCAGAAGGACCGCCACCTGGCGATTGCCAGCGGCGACATCCAGTGCGCCGCCACCACGGTGGAGACCTGGATTGCGACGCAGATCTTCCAGCTCGACAAGAGCTTCGGCGCCGACGGCATGGTGGTCAAGCCCGGCATCAACAGCATCAAGGACCTGAAGGGCAAGACGGTCGCGGCCAGCGCGCCCGGCACCGCGCCCTACTTCACGCTGGCCTGGTTCCTGAACAAGAACGGCATGACGCTGAAGGACGTGAACATCGTCAACCTCGAGCCGCAGGCCGCCGCCAACGCGATGATCGCCGGCACCGCCAACCTGGATGCGGCCATGACCTACGAGCCCTTCCTGAGCGCGGTGCGCGCCAAGCCCGAGGCCGGCAAGATCATCGCCACCACGCTCGACTACCCGATGGTGATGGACACCTTCGGCTGCACGCCCAAGTTCCTGGCCGAGAACCCCAAGGCCGCGCAGGGCCTGGCCAATGCCTACTTCGATGCGCTGGAGATGATCAAGGCCGATCCGAAGAAGAGCTTCGAGATCATGGGTGCCGACGTCAAGCAGACGGCCGAGGCCTTCGAGGCCAGCCAGAAGTTCCTGCGCTGGCAGGACAAGGCCGCCAACCAGAAGTTCTTCGCCGGCGAGCACGCGCAGTTCAGCAAGGAGGCGGCGGACCTGCTGCTGTCGGCCGGGATCATCCGGTCCATGCCCGACCTGACCAAGCTCGCCGACACGCGCTTCATCAAGTGAACGTGAGCCCCCAAGCTCGCTCTCGCTCGCTACCCCCCGAGGGGGCCGTCCGCCAGCGGCCCGGCAGAGCCGGTTCCGCGGCGGGAAGCTTGATCCGCAAGGCCACGCGCCCATGAGGCCACTGACTCCGGTGGCGCCGGGCACCCGCGTGGTGCTCGGCGTGTCCTTCTTCGTCGTCTTCGTCGCGGTCTGGGCGGCGGTGACCTTTGGCGGGCTCGTGCCCAAGATCTTCCTGGCCGACCCGCTGCAGATGCTGCGCTCGGGCTGGGTGCTGCTGACGCAGATGGACTTTGCGCACGACATCGGCATGACGATGTGGCGTGTGGTGGGCGGCTTCGTGCTGGCTGCGGCGCTGGCGCTGCCGCTGGGCGTGTTGATGGGCGCCTACAAGCCGATCGAGGCCTTCTTCGAGCCCTTCGTCAGCTTTGCGCGCTACCTGCCGGCCAGCGCCTTCATTCCGTTGTTGATCCTGTGGGCCGGCATCGGCGAGGCGCAGAAGCTCGCGGTCATCTTCATTGGCAGCTTCTTCCAGCTGGTGCTGATGATCGCGGTGACGGTGGGCAACACGCGGCGCGATCTGGTGGAAGCCGCCTACACGCTGGGCAGCAGCGACCGAAGCCTGGTGCTGCGCGTGCTGATCCCCGGTGCCGCGCCCGAGATCGCCGAGACGCTGCGCATGGTGCTGGGCTGGGCCTGGACCTACGTGATCGTGGCCGAGCTCATCGGCGCCAGCAGCGGCATCGGCCACATGATCACCGACAGCCAGGCGCTGCTGGCCACCGACCAGATCATCTTCGGCATCATCGTCATCGGCCTCATCGGGCTGGCCAGCGATATGTTGTTCAAGCTCGCGAACCGCCGCCTGTTCCCGTGGGCGCAACTGGGGCGATGATGGGCGAGCCGATCCTTCAGGTGCGCGGCGTCGAGCGGCGCTTCGACACCACCCTGGCGCTGCAGGCCACCACGCTCGACGTGGCCGAGAACGACTTCGTCACCATCCTCGGCCCCAGCGGCTGTGGCAAGAGCACGCTGCTGCGCATCGTGGCCGGCCTGGACCGCCAGACCGCCGGCGAGGTGCTGCTGGACGGACAGCGCATCGAGGGCCCGGGCGCCGACCGCGGCATGGTGTTCCAGAGCTACACGCTGTTCCCCTGGCTCAGCGTGCTGGACAACGTGTGCTTCGGCCTGCGCGAACGCGGCCTGCCGCGTGCGCAGCAGCTGGACATCGCCCACGGCTTCCTGGCCAAGGTGGGGCTGAAAGGTTTTGCCAACCACTACCCCAAGCAGCTCAGCGGCGGCATGCAGCAGCGCACCGCGCTGGCCCGCGCGCTGGCCAACAACCCGCGCATGCTGCTGATGGACGAGCCCTTCGGCGCGCTGGACCATCAAACGCGCGAGCTGATGCAGGAGCTGCTGCAAGGCATCTGGGAAGCCGAACAGAAGACGGTGCTCTTCGTCACGCACGACATCGACGAGGCCGTGTTCATGGGCTCGCGCGTGATGGTGATGAGCGCGCGGCCCGGCCGCATCAAGCTCGACCGCACGGTGCCGCTGGCGCACCCGCGGCACTACTCGGTCAAGACCGCGCCGGCGTTCACCGAACTGAAGGCCGAGCTGACCGAGGCCGTGCGCGTGGAAGTGCTGGCCGCGCAGGCGGCCGCGGCCGAGACCGTCAGCCCGCGCTGAGCGGGGTGGCCTCGGTCGGGGCTGCGAGCACCCAGGGCCTGGGTGTCTGCCGCGACCAGCGCTGCAGGAAAGCCTGCACCTGGTCGGCGGGCATCGGCCGGGCCACCAGGTAGCCCTGCAGCACCTGGCAACCCAGCTCGGCCAGCAGCACGGCCTGCGCCGGCTCCTCGACACCTTCGGCCACCGTCTGCAGCTGCAGCGTGCGGCTCAGGCCGACGATCATCTTGACGATGGCGTGTGCGTCGCCGCGCGTCAGCACGTCGCGCACGAAACTGCGGTCGATCTTCAGCACATGGAACGGATAACGGCGCAGGTAGGCCAGCGCCGAATAGCCGGTGCCGAAGTCGTCCAGCGCCAGCCGGAAGCCGGCGCGCTGCAGCGCATGGATCGCGTCGGTGGTGCCGCCGCCCTCCTGCAGGAAGGCCGACTCGGTGATCTCGATCTCCACGCGCGACGGCGCCAGCCCGGCGGCCTGCGCCGCGGCCAGCGCGTGCGCCGCCACGTCGCCGGCCATCACCTGCACCGGCGAGACGTTGATCGACACCGCCAGCGCATCGGGCCAGGTGGCGGCGTCGCGGCAGGCCTGCTCCAGCACCCACTGGCCGACCTGCGGCATCAGCCCGCTGGCCTCGGCCACCGGCACAAACTCCGAAGGCGTGACGTCGCCCAGCGTGGCGTGGCGCCAGCGCAGCAGCGCCTCGAAACCGATGACACGCCCGTCGTCGGCCGCCACCTGCGGCTGGTAGTGCAGGCTCAGCCCGCCGAGCTGCAGCGCCTGGTGCAGCGCCTGCTCGATCTGCAGGCGGCGCCGCGTGCTGGCGGCCATCTCGGGCGCGAAGACACGCACCGCGCCGCGCCCGGCATCCTTGGCGGCGTACAGCGCCTGGTCGGCCTGGTTCAGCACCAGGTCGACCGCGCTGCCGTCGCGCGGCACCATCGTGACGCCGACGCTGCAGCCCACGCTGAACTGCGCGCCGGCCACGCGGTAGGGCGCGCTGAGCGAGTCGACCAGCCGGGCCGCGAACTGCTCGACCTCGGCCACACCGGCCACGCCGCGCTGCAGGATCGCAAACTCGTCGCCGCCCATGCGCGCCACCGTGTCGCTGCGCCGCACCTGGGCCAGCATGCGGCGGCTGACTTCCTTCAGCAGCAGATCGCCGGTGGCATGGCCCAGCGTGTCGTTGACGTTCTTGAAGTGGTCCAGGTCCACGCACAGCAGCGCCGCGGCCGGCGCCGCGGGGCTGGCGTCGGCCACCAGCTGCTGCAGTTCGCTGCGGAACTGGTGCCGGTTGCGCAGCCCCGTGAGCGTGTCGTTGTGCGCCAGCCAGCGCAGCTGCCGGTGCGCCTGGTGCGCTTCGGTGATGTCGGCCAGCACACCGCGCCAGCCCACCGGTTGGCCGCGTTCGTCGAGCAGCGGCTTGGCGCTGATCGACCAGCAGCGGCTGTGGCCGTCCACCTCCACCGGCAGGGCGTGATCGCGAAACGGCTGCCCGCCGTCCAGCAGCCGGCGCCAGCCCGCCAGCGCGCGCACGGCGTCGTCGCCGCTGCCCGCCAGCCCGGCCAGCAGCGTGGTGAAGGGCAGCGCCTGCACCTGCCATGCCGGTTGCTGCAGCAGCTGCAGCAGGCGGTCGGAGGTGCCGCGCAGCCTGCCGTCGGGGCCGGTCTCCCACAACACGTCGGAGGTGTTTTCCTCGAAGTCGCGCAGCAGCAGCCCCACGACCTCGTTCTGGCGCTCGGCCTCGGCCTCGGCCACCAGGCGCGCGCCGAACAGGCGCGCGGTGGACCACACCGAGGCCATCACGATGGCGGCGTAGATCGACAGCAGCATGGTGATGGCCGGCGCCAGCGCCAGCCCTGACAAGGCCAGTGCCAGCACCGCGGCGGCGCCCAGCAGCGCGGTGTAGACCAGGCCCGCCAGCGGCACGGTGGCCAGGGCAAAGGCCCCGGCGCACATCATGCCGGTGGTGATGGTGGCCACCAGGATCTGCTCGTCGGGCGCGGCGCCCGGAAACAGCAGCACCGGTATCGGCGCCCAGAGCGCGGCCAGCAGCGCCGAGTGCACCGTCAGCCGCGCCAGCGCGCGCGGCGTGGCGCTGCTGCGCACCGCGCGGCGCTGCACGCGCCACCAACCCCAGACGCCACGCAGCGCCACCACCGTCACCAGCAAGGCCCAGGCGGCGATCCAGAGCGCGCGTGGGTGGTCGCGGAAGGCCGCCGCGACGATGCCGACGTTGAGCACGTTGGCCGCCATCGCCAGCGGGGTGAGCCGCTGCACGGCCTGCAACTGCCGTTGCCGGAACCGACCCGCCAGCGGTTCATCGGCGGCGTACGGCGCGAGGCCGTTGCGAAGCCGTTGGGTCCAGGGGGCGGGCGATGTCATGCAGGCATTTTTTTATGGTTTCTGCGGCGGCGTGGCCGCCAGGGCGGTTCGTGCTGCCAGGGCTCGCCGGCTGGGCCGCCGCCGGGCCCCTGGCGGGACCACACCTTGTGGGGTTGTCGGCCGTGCGCCGCCAGAGTTGAGCATCCGGCGGGCGGGGGCGAGGATCGGCGTGGGGTATGGGGCTCCAGCGCCGCTCGGTCTTCGGTGGCGCCTTCGGCGGCCTGTCGGCCGGCCTGACGCCGGCGTGCCGGCCTCTTCGCAGGCCCTGCACCACAATGCCGGGATGAAGACCGTCCTGCTGCTGGTGTGCGCGCTGTCGCTGCTGATCGCCCTGCCGGCCCGCGCCGCAGAGCCGGTGCAGGTGGGCTCCAAGCGCTTCACCGAAAGCTACATCCTCGGCGAGATCGTGCGCCAGACGCTGCAGCAGGCTGGCGTGGCGGCCACGCACCAGCAGGGGCTGGGCAACACCGGCATCCTGGAGCAGGCGCTCAGCAGCGGCGCGGTGCAGGTGTACCCCGAGTACACCGGCACCATCGTGCGCGAGATCCTCAAGCGCGACGGCAACCCGTCGCTGGAGACGCTGAACGAGTGGCTGGCCCCGCGTGGCCTGAAGGCCGCGGTGCCGCTGGGCTTCAACAACACCTACGCGCTGGCGCTGCGCGAGAGCGTGGCCGAGCGGCTGGGGCTGAAGACCATCTCCGACCTGGCCAAGGTGCCCGCCGGTGCGCTGAAGCTCGGCCTGTCGCACGAGTTCCAGGTGCGCGCTGACGGCTGGCCCGCGCTGCAGAAGGCCTACGGCCTGGCGCTGAGCCCCGGCGCCGCGCTCGACCACGGCCTGGCCTACGAGGCCGTGAAGGCGGGGCAGGTGGACCTGATCGACATCTACTCCACCGACGCCAAGGTCGGCCGCTACGCGCTGCGCGTGCTGGTGGACGACCGCCAGTTCTTCCCGCGCTACGACGCGGTGCTGCTGATGCGCAGCACGCTCGACGCCACGCCGCTGCAGCCGCTGGCCGGCCGCATCGACGAGAAGACGATGATCGCGCTGAACGCGCAGGTCGAGCTGGATGGCGCCACCTTTGCGCAGGTGGCGCAGCGCTTCCTGGCGGGCGCGGGTGCCAGTGCTGGTGCTGCATCCGCGTCTGCGTCTGCTTCCGCCTCCATGCCCCCGCCCGCCGCGCCGCGCGACGGCCTGCTCGCGCGTGTCTTCGCCCCCGACCTGGGCCGGCTGATGGCGCAGCACCTGGGCCTGGTCTTCGGCTCGCTGGCGCTGGCGGTGCTGGTGGGCGTACCGATCGGCATCTGGGCCTGGGCGCAGCCGCGCTGGGCGGCCTGGCTGCTGGGTGCCGTGGGCGTGGTGCAGACGGTGCCGTCGCTGGCGCTGCTGGCCTTCCTGATCGCCATCCTCGGCAGCATCGGCTTCTGGCCGGCGCTGCTGGCGCTGTTCGTCTATGCGCTGCTGCCCATCGTGCGCAACACGCACGCGGGGCTGGCCGGTGTGCCGCAGGGCCTGACGATGGCCGGCCGCGCGCTCGGCCTGAGCGCGCGCCAGACGCTGTGGTCGGTGCAGCTGCCGCTGGCGCGGCCGGTGCTGCTGGCCGGGGCCAAGACGGCGGCGGTCATCAACGTGGGCACGGCCACCGTGGCTGCCTTCATCGGCGCCGGCGGCCTGGGCGAGCGCATCGTGGCCGGCCTGGCGGTCAGCGACACCACGCTGATGCTGGCCGGCGCGCTGCCCGCGGCGGCGCTGGCGCTGGCGGTGCAATGGGTTTTCGATGCGCTGGAGCGACTCTGGGCGCCGGCCGTGCCGGCGTAGCGCCGCAACCTTGCGACAATCACGGGCTCAGGAGAACCCCGCACCGTGACCCACATCCTTCAGAACCTGCCCGCCGGCCAGCGCGTCGGCATCGCCTTCTCGGGCGGCCTGGACACCAGCGCCGCCGTGCACTGGATGCGCGCCAAGGGCGCCATCCCCTGCGCCTACACAGCCAACCTGGGCCAGCCCGACGAGAGCGACTACGACGAGATCCCGCGCAAGGCCCTGGCCTACGGCGCCGACATCGCCCGCCTGGTCGATTGCCGCGCGCAACTGGTGGCCGAAGGCATCGCCGCGATCCAGTGCCACGCCTTCCACATCGTCACCGGCGGCGCCACCTACTTCAACACCACGCCGCTGGGCCGTGCCGTCACCGGCACCGCGCTGGTGGTGGCCATGCGCGACGACGGCGTCAACATCTGGGGCGACGGCAGCACCTACAAGGGCAACGACATCGAGCGCTTCTACCGCTACGGCCTGCTCGCCAACCCGGCGCTGAAGATCTACAAGCCCTGGCTCGACCAGACCTTCATCGACGAGCTCGGCGGCCGCAAGGAGATGAGCGAATACCTCATCGCCGCGGGCTTCGACTACAAGATGAGCGTCGAGAAGGCCTACAGCACCGACAGCAACATGCTCGGCGCCACGCACGAGGCCAAGGACCTGGAGTACCTGAACTCCGGCATGCACATCGTCAAGCCGATCATGGGCGTGGCCTTCTGGCGCGAGGACGTGGCGGTGAAGGCCGAGACCGTGAGCGTGCGCTTCGAGGAAGGCCTGCCGGTGGCGCTGAACGGCATCACCTTCGCCGACAGCGTGGCGCTGTTCGAGGAGGCCAACCGCGCATGTGCGACCAGATCGAGAACCGCATCATCGAAGCCAAGAGCCGCGGCATCTACGAGGCCCCGGGCATGGCGCTGCTGCACATCGCCTACGAGCGGCTGGTGACGGGCATCCACAACGAAGACACCATCGAGCAGTTCCGCATGAACGGCCGCAAGCTCGGCCGCTACCTGTACCAGGGCCGCTGGTTCGACCCGCAGTGCATGATGCTGCGCGAAACGGCCCAGCGCTGGGTGGCGCGCGCCATCACCGGCACCGTGACGCTGGAGCTGCGCCGCGGCAACGACTACAGCATCCTCGACACCGAGAGCCCCAACCTCACCTACGCGCCCGAGCGGCTGAGCATGGAAAAGGTGGAAGGCGCCTTCACGCCGGCCGACCGCATCGGCCAGCTGACGATGCGCAACCTCGACATCCAGGACACGCGCGCCAAGCTGGGCATCTACAGCGCGGTGGGGCTGCTGGGCGGCAGCGACGGCGCGATGCCGCTGCTGTCGCCGCCGGTGGCCAAGAACTGATCCGGGCGCGCCGGCCCGCGCTGCGTCAGGCGCTGACGCAGTTGCGCCCGCCGCGCTTGGCGGCGTAGAGCATCGCGTCTGCCGCGCCCAGCAGCTCGCGCGCGGTCTGCATCGGCGGCAGGAACTGGGCCACGCCGAACGAGGCCGTCTGGCGGTGCAGCACCGGCTGCGGCGAGCCCGACATCGGCATCTCGAAGGCCAGCGCCGCCACCGCCAGGCGCATGCGTTCGGCCACCTCGATGGCGGCGCGCAGGTCGGTGTCGGGCAGCACCACGGCAAACTCCTCGCCGCCGGTGCGGCCCAGGATGTCGCTGCCGCGCACCGCGGCCTGCGCGGCGGCCGCGGCGCCGCGCAGCACCACGTCGCCGGCGTTGTGGCCGTAGCGGTCGTTGACGGTCTTGAAGTGGTCCAGGTCCATGCACAGCGCGCTCAGCGGGCGGCCGCTGTGGCGGGCCACCTTGACCTCGCGCTCCATGGCCTCCAGCAGGTACTTCTTGGTGTAGACCTCGGTGTCGCTGTCGACGGTGGCCAGGCGGTAGATGCGGTCGTGCAGCAGCGAGTCGACGCTGTGGCGCTCGTAGAACTTCAGCACCATGTTGCCCACGCGCACCAGGTCGCCGTCCTTCAGCACCGCGGGCGCTTCCAGGCGCCGGTCGTTGACGTAGGTGCCGTTGCTGGAGCCCAGGTCGTGCAGCACGGCCTGTTCGCCGTCGGCATGCACCTCGGCACGCAGCTCGGCGTGGCGGCGGCTGATGCCCAGGCTCTCCAGGCAGATGTCGCAATCGGGTGCCCGGCCCAGCTGCAGCACCGGGCCGGTCATCGGGTAGCGCGCGCCGCTGTGCTCGCCGCTGTAGAGCACCAGGCTGGGCTTGCGCTGGGCCATGTCGCCCAGGGCCTGGAACAGCGACACGTCGGCCTTGTTCAGGCGCAGCGTGGAGTGGTCCCAGTCGGACGCGGGGGCCGGCCGGGCGCGGCTGCCGGCAGGGAACAGGTCGGTGGCACGGTGCGTCACGGCAGCGAGGGGCTTCGGGTCGTTGTCGGTTGGGCTGGGCGACGGCAGGACGGCCGTGCGCTCTCTGGATATCGGCGCCCCGCGCCCTGGCTTGACCCCCCTGGCCCGGGCATTTTGTCGGCCGCTGCCGCCAGCCGCCGCCCCGCGGTGGCGGTCAGGCCCCGCGCAGCACCGGCGCGGCGCGCAACTGGCCCACGGTGAGGCCGTTCCAGTTGCTCTGCGTGAGGTCGCTGAAGCCGCGCAGGAAGGTCGCGTCGGCGTCGTCCAGCGGCAGCAGGCGTTCCAGCACCGCGGCCATCACCACCTCGCAGGCGCGCGCGTTGTTGCCGTCGTCCATCTTGATCGCCACGCCCAGGCCCAGCTCGGGCAGCGCGGCGCAGTACACCCCCTCGGCGCCCACCTTGCAGAAGACCCGTTCGCGCAGGCGCGCCATCACGCGGCTGTCGAAGCGGCCGGTGCCGGCCACCATCTGCGGCGCGGCGGCCACCGCGGCGCGCAGGCGGGCGGCGGCACGCGCATGGCCGGGGCTCAGGCCCACGCCGGTGGCCACGCGGGCGAAGGCGTGCGCCAGGTGGCGCAGTGGCACGGCGTAGGTGGGGATGCTGCAGCCGTCGGTGCCCACCGGGGCGGTGGCCAGGTCGTAGCCGGTGCTGGCCTGCAGCGCGGCCGTGACCTCGCGCATCACCGGGTGTTCGGGCCGGATGTAGCCCTGCAGGAAAGCGCGGCGGTCGCCGCCTTCGGCCATCAGGCAGCCCAGGCACACGAAGCCCGCGTGTTTGCCCGAGCAGTTGTTGTGCAGCGCGCTGGGCTGCTGCCCGGCGGCCGCCAGCGCCTTGATGCTGCCGTCGTGGTACGGCCAGTGCGCGCCGCATTCGAGCGCGGCCACGTCCACGCCGGCCTTGGCCAGCATGGCGGCGGCGGTCGACGCGTGCTGCGGCTCGCCGCCGTGGCTGGCGCAGGCCAGCGCCAGTTCCTCGTCGCTCAGCTGCCAGCGCTCGGCCGCGCCGCTGGCCACCAGCGGCAGCGCCTGCAGCACCTTGACGGCGCTGCGCGGGAAGATCGGGCGTTCGATGTCGCCGTGCTGGGTGTGCACGGCGCCGTCGGCGTCGACGACGGCCAGGGCGCCGCGGTGGCTGGATTCGACGATGCCGCCGCGGAAGGCGTTCACGAGGGTGGGGTTGGCGCTCATCCGTGCGACTGTAGCGGCCCGGGACAATGCGCCGCAGCGCGCCCGCCGTGGGCCCGCCGGAGACCGCATGGACCCCACCGAACTGCCGGCGCACCAGCTGGCTGCCGTGCTGCGCCAGGGCACGCTGTCGTGCCGCGAGCTGATGCTGGCCACGCTGGCGCGCATCGGACGCCTGAACCCGCTGCACAACGCCATCGTGTCGCTGCGCGACGGCGACGTGCTGCTGCAGGAAGCCGACACCCACGACCGCGCGCTGCGCGCCGGCGGCCCCATCGGCGCGCTGCACGGCCTGCCGCAGGCCATCAAGGACCTGGCGCAGACGGCCGGCCTTCGCAGCACGATGGGCTCGCCGCTGCTGCGTGACGCGGTGCCGGTGGAGGACGGCCTGATGGTGCAGCGCATGAAGGCCGCCGGCTGCATCGTGATCGGCAAGACCAACACGCCCGAGTTCGGCCTGGGCTCGCACACCTTCAACGAGGTGTACGGCCTCACGCGCAACGCCTATGACCCCACGCGCTCGGCCGGCGGCAGCAGCGGCGGCGCCGCGGTGGCGCTGGCCACGCGCATGCTCAGCGTGGCCGACGGCAGCGACTTCATGGGCAGCCTGCGCAACCCCGCGGCCTGGAACAACGTCTTCGGCCTGCGGCCCAGTGCAGGCCGCGTGCCGGCCTGGCCCGTCAACGACGTGTGGGTCACGCAGCTGGGCACCGAAGGCCCGATGGGCCGCACCGTGCGCGACGTGGCGCTGCTGCTGGACGTGCAGGCCGGGCCCGATGCGCGCCAGCCGCTGTCGCTGCCGCAGACCGAGTCCTTCACGGCGGCGCTGGACGGCGCGGCGCCCGCCGGCGTGCGCGTGGCCTGGCTGGCCGACCTGGGCGGCCACCTGGCGCTGGAGCCGGGCATCGTGGACGTGTGCGAGGCGGCGCTGCGTCGGCTGCAGGGCATCGGCTGCTTCGTCGAGCCGACCCGCGCCGGCTTCGACCCGGCCGAGGTCTGGCTCGCGTGGCTGACGTGGCGGCGCTGGCTGTTGGCCGCCCGCATCGCGCCCTTCCTGACCGCCAACCCGGCGCACCGCGCGCAGATCAAGCCCGAGGCGCTGTGGGAGCACGACCAGGCGCAGGGCCTCAGCGGCGCGCAGGTGCTGCAGGCCAGCGCCGTGCGCAGCCGCTTCCTGCACCAGGTGCTGGCGCTGTTCGAACACGCCGACGTGCTGGCGCTGCCGTGCACGCAGGTCTGGCCCTTCGAGGCGGACCTGCGCTGGCCCACGCACATCGCGGGTCGTCAGATGCACACCTATCACCGCTGGATGGAGTCGACGATCTACGCCACCTTCGCCGGTCTGCCGGCGATCAGCGTGCCGGCCGGCTTCGGCCACACCGGCGCGGCCCGGGGGCTGCCGATGGGCCTGCAGCTGATCGGCCGCCCGCAGGGCGAGCACGCGCTGCTGCAGCTGGCGCAGGCCTATGAGCAGGTGGCGCAGGACGTGCTGACGGTGCGGCCGCCGGGGCTGGCGGGCTGATCGGCCGGCCCCGGCGCGCCGCCGGCACGCGCAGGGCAGAATCGACCGATGCCCCTGTCCGCCCTGGCCCTCGTGCTGCTGGCCGCCCTGCTGCACGCGAGCTGGAACATCGCTGCGAAGCGCGCCGGCGGTGACCACCGTTTCACCCTCATCACCAGCCTGCTGACCAGCGTGCTGTGGCTGCCCGCGGGGCTGTGGTTCGGCTGGCACGAGGTGCCGCGCTGGGGCTGGACCGAATGGGGCGTGGTGGCCTTGAGCGCAGTGGTCCACCTGCTCTACTTCAACGCGCTGCTCACCGGCTACCGCAAGGCCGACCTCACCGTGGTCTACCCGCTGGCGCGTGGCAGCGCGCCGCTGCTGACGGCCGCCGCCGCGGTGCTGCTGCTGGGTGAAAGCCTGCAGCTGCTGGGCGTGCTGGGTGCGCTGGCGGTGTGCGGCGGCGTGTTCCTGATCGCCGGCGGGCCGGCGCTGTGGCGCGCCACGCACGACCCGGCGCGCCGTGCGCGCACGCAGGCCGGCGTGCGCTGGGGGCTGATCACCGGCGCCACCATCGCGGCCTATTCGGTGATCGACGGCTACGCGATCAAGGTGCTGGCCATCGGCCCGGTGATCTTCGACTACGCCTGCAACGTGCTGCGCGTGCCGCTGCAGCTGCCCACGCTGCTGCGCAACCGGCCGGGGCTCGTGCAGGCCTGGCGCACGCAGTGGAAGCATGCGCTGGTGGTGGCCACGCTGGGGCCGCTGGCCTACATCCTGGTGTTGTACGCGCTGACGCTGGCGCCGCTGTCACACGTGGCGCCGGCGCGCGAGGTGAGCATGCTGGTGGCGGCGCTGCTGGGCGGCCGGCTGCTGGGTGAAGACGACCGCGGCCTGCGCCTGCTGGGCGCCGGCTGCATTGCCGGCGGCGTGATGGCACTGGCCTGGGGATGAGCGGCATGCAGTTGTGGGGTGTGGACTTCAGCAGCGCGCCGAGCGCGCGCAAGCCCATCGTGGTGGCGCAGGGCGTGCGGGCCGGCGCGGTGCTGCGGTTGCAGGCGCTGCGGCGGCTGCCGCGCATGGCCGAGTTCGAGGTGCTGCTGCAGACGCCGGGGCCCTGGGTCGGCGGCTTCGACCTGCCGTTCGGGCTGCCACGTGCCTTCGTGCAGGCGCAGGGGCTGGGCGACACGGCCGAAGCGGTCATCGTGGAGTTGCAGCGCCGCTGCCCCACGCGCATGGACTTCCGCGCGCTGGTGGACGGCTGGGGCAACACACAGCCCGCCGGCCGCCGGCTGCTCCACCGCGCCACCGACGGCGCGATGCCCGGCGTCACCAGCACCAGCCCGCTGCAGACACGCTACGTGCCGGTGGGCTTCATGTACTACGAGGGCTTCTCGCGCCTGGTGAAGGCCGGCGTGCACACACCGCTGCACAGCGCCGAGCCCGCCACGCCACCTGAAGCGCCCCGCGTCGCGCTGGAGGCCTACCCCGGCCTGCTGGCGCACGAGCTGATCGGCCGCCGCTCGTACAAGAACGACGACTCCACCGAGCGCCTGCTGGCGCGCAAGGACATCCTGGAGGCGCTGGAGCAGGGCCGCACGCGCCTGGGCCTGCGCCTGAAGCTCACGCCCGGCCAGGCCGGCGAGGTGGTGGCCGACGCCAGCGGCGACCTGCTCGACGCCGTGCTGTGCCTGGCGCAGGCGGCCTGGGCGCACACGCAGCCGCACTGGGGCCGGCCCGAGGGCGTGGATGCGATCGAGGGCTGGATCACCAGCGCCGGGGCGCCGCCGGTGTCCTGAGCTGCGCCCTGTGGCACCCTGGCCCGCGATGGACACCCCGGCACACCCCGCCCAGCGCTGGTTCGACCAGCGCGGCTGGCAGCCCTTCGATTTCCAGCGCGAGGTCTGGGCCGCCATGGTGGCCGGCCGCAGCGGCCTGCTGCACGCCACCACCGGCAGCGGCAAGACGCTCGCGGTGTGGCTGGGCGCGGTGCAGCGCGCGCAGGCCGTGGCGGGGTTGCAGGTGCTGTGGCTGACGCCGATGCGCGCACTGGCCGCCGACACCACCAAGGCGCTGCAGGAGCCGCTGCCTGCGCTGCAGCCCGGCTGGGCCGTGGGCCAGCGCACCGGCGACACGCCCAGCGCGGAGCGCGCACGCCAGGACCGGCGCCTGCCCGCGGCGCTGGTGACCACGCCCGAGTCGCTGACGCTGATGCTGACGCGGGAACACGCGGCCACCGAGCTGGCGGGTGTGCACACCGTGATCGTCGACGAGTGGCACGAGCTCATCGGCAGCAAGCGCGGCGTGCAGGTGCAGCTGGCGCTGGCGCGGCTGAAGCGCTGGAACCCGGGCCTGGTGGTGTGGGCGCTGAGTGCCACGCTCGGCAACCTGCCCGAGGCCATGGCCACGCTGCTGGGCCATGGCGACGGCACGCTGGTGCAGGGCAAGCGCGACAAGCGGCTGCAGATCGACACGCTGCTGCCCGCCGACCCCGGCCGTTTCTCCTGGGGCGGTCACCTGGGCGCGCAGATGCTGCAGCCGGTGGTGGACGAGATCGAGCGCAGCGGCACCACGCTGGTCTTCACCAACACGCGCAGCCAGGCCGAGATCTGGTATCAGCTGCTGCTGCAGGCGCGGCCCGACTGGGCGGGCCTGATCGCGCTGCACCACGGCTCGCTGGAGCGTGGCGTGCGCGAGTGGGTCGAGACCGGGCTCAAGCAGGGCACGCTGAAGGCCGTGGTGGCGACTTCCAGCCTGGACCTGGGCGTCGACTTCCTGCCGGTGGAACGCGTGTTGCAGATCGGCAGCGCCAAGGGCGTGGCGCGGCTGCTGCAGCGCGCCGGCCGCAGCGGGCACGCACCGGGCCGCACGAGCCGCGTGACGCTGGTGCCGACGAACACGCTGGAACTCGTGGAAGCCGCCGCCGCGCGCCGCGCCGCGCTGGCCGGGCGCGTGGAGTCGCGGGTGTCGCCCGACAAGCCGCTCGACGTGCTGGTGCAGCACCTGGTGACAGTGGCACTCGGCGGCGGCTTCGCCGCCGATCCAAAGCCCGGCGGTGGCTTCACGGCCGACGCGCTGTTCGACGAGGTGCGCAGCTGCCACGCCTACCGCGGCCTCACCCGCGACGAGTTCGACTGGGCGCTGGCCTTCGTCGAGCGCGGCGGCGACAGCCTCACCGCCTACCCCGAATACCACCGCGTGCAGCGCATCGACGGCCTCTGGCGCGTGCCCGACCGCGGCATCGCCAGGCGTCACCGGCTGCAGGTGGGCACCATCGTCAGCGACGCCTCGGTGGCCGTGAAGTGGGTCAGCGGCGGCACGCTGGGCCACATCGAGGAAGGCTTCATCGCGCGGCTGGCCCAGGGTGACTGCTTCGTCTTCGCCGGCCGTGTGCTGGAGTTCGTGCGCGTGCACGAGATGGCCGCGCAGGTGCGGCTGGCGCGCAAGCCCAAGGGCGTGGTGCCCAGCTGGGCCGGCAGCAAGATGCCGCTGTCCAGCGAGCTGGCCGAAGCGGTGCAGAGCCTGATCGACGAGGTGGCGCAGGCCAGCGCCGACGCGCCCGCGGCCGAGCCCGAGCTGCAGGCCGCCGCGCCGATGCTGCAGGCCCAGCGCCGCCTGTCGCACCTGCCGCGCCGCGGCTCGCTGCTGGTGGAGACGCTGCACACCCGCGAAGGCCAGCACCACTTCATCTATCCCTTTGCCGGCCGGCAGGTGCACATCGGCCTGGCGCAGCTGCTGGCCTGGCGGCTGGCGCAGGCGCAGCCCAACACCTTCTCGCTCAGCGTCAACGACTACGGCCTGGAGATCCTGGCCGCCACAAAGCTGCCGGCCGATGCGCTGCAGCAGCCGGGGCTGCTGGACAGCGCAAACCTGATGCACGACGTGGTCGCCAGCCTGAATGCCGGGCAGCTGGCGCAGCGCCGCTTTCGCGAGATCGCGCGTGTGGCCGGGCTGGTGTTCGGCGGCTACCCCGGCGCGCCGAAGAGCCTGCGCCAGCTGCAGGCCTCCAGCGGCCTGTTCTTCGAGGTCTTCCGCCAGTACGACGCCGGCAACCGGCTGCTCGGCCAGGCCGAGGCCGAGGTGCTGTCGCAGGAGCTCGACCTGCAGCGCCTGGCCCGCACGCTGCAGGCCCTGCAGGCGCTGCCGCAGGTGGCGGTGGCGCTGGCCGCGCCGAGCCCCCTGGCGCTGCCGCTGATGGTGGAGCGGCTGCGCGAGCAGCTCAGCACCGAAAAGCTGAAGGACCGGCTGGCGCGGCTGCTGGCGCAATCCGAGGCGGCACTGGAGCAGAGCCCGCCGAAGCTGCCACCGAACGCACACTCCGGGCCCGATCGGCCGCGCCGGCCGCCGCGGGCGCCACGGCGTCAGGCAACATCGCCGGAGTGAACCGACCCCCACTCGACCCATGACGCACACCCACCGTCTTCAAGCCCTTCCTGCGTGGCTGGCCGCCGCCGTGCTGGCCACTGCGGCCACCGCCTCGCACGCCAAGCCCGAGCCGCGCGTGGTGCAGGGCACCGTGACCCACGTCAGCGACGGTGACAGCCTGTGGGTCACGCCGCCCGGCGCCAAGCCGATCGAGGTGCGCCTGCGCGACGTCGACGCGCCCGAGTCCTGCCAGCCCTATGGCGCCGAGGCCCGCGCCGCGCTGGCCGAGCTGGCGCTGAACAAGGCCGTCACGCTGCAGATCAGCGCGCGCGACAGCTACGGCCGAAGCATCGCCGCGGTGATGATCGAAGAAGTCAACGTGAGCCGCTACCTGGTGGAGAACGGCCATGCCTGGAGCACACGCTCACGCTGGGACCAGGGCCCGCTGGTCAAGCAGGAGAAGGTGGCGCGTGCGCTGGCGCGCGGGCTGCACGCGGCGCCGGGTGCGCTGCAGCCCAAGGACTTTCGCCTCCGCCATGGGCGCTGCGAGGTGCCGGCGGCCGACACCGCCCGGCGCTAGCCCGGCTCATTTCACCCGCACCCAGCGCAGCTCCAGCGTGTCGTTGGGCCACTGCACCACCGACACCTTCTTGGCCATCGCCCAGCTCAGCGTGCGGCGGTACAGCGGCACGTAGGGCAGCTCTTCGCCCACCAGGCGCAGCACGGTGCTGACCATGGCGCGGCGGCGCGTCGCGTCGGGCTCGGTGCGGATGGCGTCGATCAGCGAGTCGAGCTTCGGGTTGCCGTAGCGGCCGGCGTTGAAGGTGCCCAGGCCGTTCTTGTCGAAGCTGCGGAACAGCGCGTTGAGCGAGTTCCACGCGTCGGGGCTCGCGGTCCAGCCGTATTCGATGAAGCTGGCCGTGCCCTGGCTGAGCTTGGGGAAGAACTGGTTGCTGGGGCTCGAGCGCAGCGTGGTGCGCACGCCCACCTGCGTGAGCATGGCGGCCACGGCCTGGCAGACGTTTTCGCGCCAGGCCACGTTGACGCAGTCGAGCGTGACGCTGAAGCCGTTGGGGTAGCCCGCCTCGCCCAGCAGCAGCCGCGCGCGCGCCGGGTCGTAGGGCAGACGCTGGTCCAGGTCGGGCGGCGAGCCGTCGACCAGCGGGCTCAGGAAGGCACCGGTGGCCACGGCCTGGCCGCGCAGCACCTTGTCGATGATCAGCGGCACGTTGATGGCGTGGTAGACCGCCTTCCTCACGCGGATGTCCTTGAAGGGGTTGCGGCCCTTCACGTCGCTGTCCTGCAGCTCGTCGCGCGCCTGGTCGAAGGTGAGGTACTGCTGGCCGATGTCGGCCGTCTGCTGCAGCGCCACGCGCGGGTCGGTCTTCAGCCGCGCGATGTCCTGGTAGGGCGGGTCCAGCACCAAGTCGACCTCGCCGCTGGACAGCGCGGCCAGCCGCGTGGCGTCGGAGCGGATGGTGATGAAGTTCACCTGCTCCAGGTTGCCGCTGCGCTTGTCGGCCCAGCCCCACCAGCCGGGGTGGCGCCTGAGCACGGTGCGCACGTCGGGCTCGTAGCGCTCCAGGCGCATCGGGCCGGTGCCGTTGGCGTGGCGCACGGCGTGGGTTTCCTGCTTGCCGTTGAAGTCCTGCGCGCGGGTGACGCCGTGTTTTTCGCTCCAGGCCCTGTTCATCATCGCGATGTACTGCAGCTTCTCGGGCAGCACGGCGTCGGGTGCCTCGAGCTGGATCTCGAGGGTCAGCGCGTCGAGCTTGCGCACCGCGCCCACGCCCTTGAGCTGGAAGGCGCGCTGTGAGGGTGCGGCCATCGCTCGCTCGATCGAAAACACCGCGTCGTCGGCGGTGAAGGGCGCGCCGTCGTGGAAGGTGACGCCCGGACGCAGCCGGAAGCGCCACACGGTGGGCGTGATCATCTGCCACGACAGCGCCAGCGCCGGCTCGAGCCGGAAGCGCTCGTCGCGGCCCACCAGCGAGTCGTAGAGCTGGAAGGCGATGCGCGAGTGGTACAGCAGCGCCACCGCGTGCGGGTCCATGGTCTGCGGGTCGAAGGCCGAGGCCACGCGCAGCGGCGGGCGGCTGTCGCCGGCCTGGGCGTGGGCGGCCGGCAGCGGCGCCAGCAGCGCCAGCAGCGCAACCACCCCCGCCAGCCGCGCCGCCCACCGGCCCCGGCCCGGGGCGCGGGCCCGCTCAGACACGGACGAAAAGCGTTGGGGCGGCGACGGAGGCAGGAGGCGCAGGGTCATGGGATGCGATGTCAGGCGGCCCGGACATTGTCATCAACCAGCCCGGCTCCCGGCTGACGCCGGGGCCCCGACAAACCATTACGCGGAACTACGCAGCCGGGCCTGGTGGGCCGCTTGCAGAAAGTCGCGCAGGATCGGTGTGTCGTCCAGCGTCTCGGGGTCGCCCGGGCGGTGGAACTCGGGGTGCCACTGCACGCCGGCCACGAAGCCGGGGCCGCTGCGGCGGATGGCCTCGACCATGCCGTCCTCGGGGCAGCGCGCCTCGACCACGAAGCCCGCGGCCAGGTCCTTGATGCCCTGGTGGTGGATGCTGTTGGTGGTGGCGCGCTGCAGCCCCGGGAAGAGCGACGCCAGGTGCGTGCCTGGCACGAACTCCACCGCGTGGAAGTGCTGTTCGTAGCGGCCGGGCTGGTGGTGTTGCAGCGCGTCGGGCCGCTGCGTGGCGATGTCCTGCAGCAGCGTGCCGCCGTAGGTCACGTTCAGCAGCTGCAGGCCGCGGCAGATGCCGAACACCGGCTTGCCGGCGGCCACGAACGCCCGGATCAGCTCCATCTCGTACAGGTCGCGCACGCGGTCGCCGTGCCAGTCGGCGTGCAGCGGGTCCTCGCCGTAGTGCTGCGGCGCCACGTCGTTGCCGCCCTGCAGCACCAGGCCGTCGAGCGCGCGGGCGTAGTGGTGCAGGTCGATGTCGCTGCGCTTGACCAGGCTGTCGGCGGTGACGGCCGGCACCATCACCGCGATGGCCCCGCCCGACAGCACCCAGTGCGCAGCCGACTGTTCCAGGTAGTGCAGCGTCTTGGTCCAGACGCCGGGCAGCTCGACACCGGCTGAACCGGGCGAATAGATGCGGGCCGACAGGCCGATCAGCAAAGGGGCTTCCATGGGGCCGGGATGATGCGCCCTGGCCGCCCCGGCGCCGTGCCGCCGTGGCGCGGGCCGCACGGGCTTCCGTGACAGCCTGCCGCCCCGTGGCCCCGAGTGGCCTTACGGTCGTGCGGTGCCGCGGCGGCGTGCCGTCGCACCGGCAGCGCCCAGCGCCAGCAGCACCAGCGCCAGCGAGGCCGGCTCCGGCACGGCCATCGGCGCGGCCTGGAGCGAGATCTGGTCGAGCGAGCCGCCGTAGCTGTCGGACGTGCCCGCGGCCGCAAAGCGCACGGTGTCCAGGCCCGTGCCCTTGACGGCGTAGCTGAACAGGCTCCACTGGTGCGTGGTGACGTTGACGCCCGAGCCACCGAGCGTGCCCAGCAGCGCGTCGTTCCAGAACACGCGGATCGGGTTCGAGTCGGCCACCACGCCGGGGCGGGGCGAGTAGTAGCCGGTCAGCGTGTAGTCCAGCCCCACCTCGGTCTGCACCTGCTGCCACATGGCGCTGTTGGCGGTGGTGTCGAGTTCGACGAAGGTGTTGCCGGCGAAGGCCTGGCCGTCCAGGTTGCGGCGCAGCTCGATGCCGAGCGTGCCGGTCTGCCAGCCGTCGGGCGACATCGTGATCACGAAGGTCTTGTTGGCCACCGGGTCCGTCTCGAAGTTGCCGTTGACGATGTCGGCCTGGGCCGCCAGCGGGGCGGTCAGCAGGGCCAGGGCGGAAGCGATGAAACGGATCGAGGGCATGGGGAACGGCACTTTCCAGAACGTAACTTGAAGAGGTTTGCTGTAACAAACCGTGTGCAAGCAGTGTCGTTTCTAGGGGGGTCCCCGTGTCCCCCCGGTCTGGAGGGTTGGTGCCAAAGTGCCGTGACCGAATGCCTCTTTCAGCGCCTGGGCCGTATGCGGTAGATCGCGTTGTTGCCGTCGGCGCTGAAGTAGATCGTGCCGTCGGCGGCCACGTCCACGCCGGTGGGCACGTAGGGCGGGGGCAGGCCCGGGCCGGCGCTCAGGCCGATCGGCAGCTGATCGGCCACCGTGCGGCGCAGGCCGGTCCTGGGGTCGATCTCGGTCAGCTGCCCGGCGGCGGTCTCGGCCACGATGAAGGTGCCCCACGGGGTTTCGGCCAGGCCCTCGGGCAGCGCCAGCGTGTCGGCCACCACGGTCTTGCTGCCATCGGCCAGGTCGATGCGCAGCAGGTTGCCGGCGGCTTCGGTCACGTACAGCTTGCCGTCGCGGCCCAGCAGCATCTGCACCGGGCCGTGGATGCCGCTGGCCACCACCTGGCGCGTGGCGAAGGCCGGCCCGCTGGCGCGCGTGATGCTGCCGGTGGCGATCTCGGCCACCAGCAGGCTGCCGTCGGGCATCGGCACGGTGTCGTACGGGGCCTTCCAGCCGTGCAGCATGTGCAGCGTCTTCAGCGTGCTGCGGTCGAGCACCTGCACGCTGCCGGTGAACCACGAGGTGAGCGTGACGAGCTTCTCGCTCAGGCCCACGGCAAACGGGTACGCCATGTCGCTGGCCTGCATGCGCTTCAGGTCGGTGACCGCGCCACTGCGCACATCCACCTGCCGGAAGGCGAACACGTCGGCCACCCACAGCGTGCTGCCGGCCAGCTTGATGCCCGCCGGCACCGCCAGCTGGCCGCTGGTCAGCGTGCGCAGCGCGCCGGTGGCGGGGTTGTAGGCCTGCACCGCGTTGTCGGCCATGTTGGCGATGTAGACCGTGCCGTCGGGCGCGATGGCCAGGTTGTCGATGCTCGGCTTGAGCTGCTGCACCACGGTCTTCACGCCGGTGGCCAGCGCCACGCGGCTCAGTTCGCCGGTGGCGGTGTCCACGACCCAGAGGTTGCCCTTGCCGTCGAGGTTGGCGGCGGCCGGCGTCTTGAACTGGTCGTTGATGACGGTGATGGCGCCGTGGGCGGGGTCGACCTTGACCACGCTGTGCCTGAACCACAGCGGGCCGTAGATGAAGCCGTCGGGCCCGACCTCGAAGCCGTTCAGGCCGCCCAGGTCCTTGGCGATCAGCCGCGGCGGCTTCACGCCGGCCACGTCCAGCTCCCACAGCGCATCGCCCAGGAACACCTGCGTGGCGTAGAGCTTGCCGTTCCTGCGGTCGAAATCCAGCGAGTTCAGGCCCGGCAGTCCCTGCGCCAGCACGCGCATCGGCGCGGCGTCGTTCTCGCGGTAGCGCACCATGCCCATCAGGTAGTTGGTCCAGGCCATCTCGCCCTGGGGGCCGATGGCGATGTCGTCGGCCTGGCCCTCGGGGCCCTTGATCAGCACCTGGGCGGCGCCGGTGCTGCGGTCGACCTGCCAGATGGCGTTGCCCACCACGCTGCCGGCCAGCAGGCGGCCCTGGGTGTCCACCGCCAGCCCGTGCACGCCGGTGAAGCTGGACGGCGCCACCACCACCTCGGGCTGGCCCCAGGCGGCGGGCGGGGTGGCGGGTGCGGTGGGTGCCGTGGGTGCCGGTGGCGCGGTGGTGCAGGCCGCCAGCAGCCAGGCGGCCAGGGGCCACAGCAGGGTCGGTATCGGGCGCATGGGAGTCTCCGGCCTTCGTTGGGGGGCACCCACTCTATGCCGCGCATCCGCGCTGTCCAGCCCTGGCCTGCGCCGGGGTCGGGCAGTGGCGGCCCGTCACTGGCTGTCCGTCACTCGATGTCCGTCACTCGCCGCCCGCCATTCGACGCCCGTCATTCGCTGCTGCCGTCGCCTTCGGCCGGTTCGTCGACCTGCGCCTTCTTCACGCGTGTCGCCAGCCGCTGCGCCAGCGGCGTCAGGTCCTGCACCAGCGCGCGTGAGCTGACGGACGGCGCCAGATCCAGCGCCGGCAGCGGCAGTGTGCTCATGTAGGGCGGGCGGCTGAAGCGGTCGGTGGCACGCTGTGTCAGCGTCAGCGAGAGCACCGTGCCGGTGATACCGGCCACGGCCAGCACCGCGGTCACGGTGCGCACCGACAGCGGCAGCACGTGCGCCAGGTGCGCGCGCAGCATCAGCAGGCCCAGCAGCACCTGCAGCGGCGCCACCAGCCGCCACAGCACCGGCCAGCCCAGGCCGGCGGCCAGCGGCGTGAGCACGGCGTCCAGCCCCTCGATGGCCAGCAGCCACGGCAGCACGATGCGCAGATGGCCGCCGAAATCGAAGCGGTGCTGAAACAGCTTGGAGACCAGCGCCCACAGGCCGCACCAGCCCGCCAGCGCCAGCGGCAGCCCCACGGCCACCGGCAGCCAGGCCGGCAGATCGGCGCCGGGGTCGAGCGCGAGCCAGTGGCTGGCCGCCGCCAGCGCCATCAACAGCCCGCCGGCGGCCAGCGGCACGGCCCAGGGCCTGCGGCCTGCGGCCGGCAGCAGCCGCTCGGGTGCCAGCGTCTCGGCCGGCAGGCGCAGGCGCAGCTTCACGCCGCCCAGCTGCAGCCACGCGCCGGCTGCGGGCAGGGCCACCTGCTGGCCGGCGGTGTGGCGGCTGGTGCCCACGATCACGCCGTTGCGCGTGTCGCCCACGGTCAGCGTGACGGCGCCGTGTTCGTCGGCCTGCAGCTGCGCGTGGTGGGCTGCGACGTGGGGCTCGTCCAGCACCACGTCGTTGCCCAGCGCGCGGCCCAGCGTCACGGGCCAGTGGTTCACGTCCACGGTGCGGCCGACGCGGCCGTCGCGCTCGATGATCTCGAGCAGCGCCTTCATGGCACGGCCTTGCGGCTGGAGGCCGCGGGGTCGGGGGACGCGGGGACTGCAACCGGGGCGGGCGATGCAGACGCCGCAGCCCAGCCGAAGCCGTCCAGGTAGTGCTGCGCCAGGCGCTGCGCGCTGGCCAGGCTCACGCCCTGGGCGTCCAGCCGGCCCTGCACGCCGCGCGTGCTGCCGTCCAGCGTGGCCACCAGCACCATCAGGTCGTGCAGGCCCTCGAGCTTCTTGTAGGCACGCAGGCAGACCACCGCGCGCAGCGGCAGCGCCGGGCCGCTGCTGCCGGCGGCCTGGCCCGCCGCCACGCGCCGCTCGATGCACTGGCCGGCGGTGCGCAGGCGGTCGTCGCCGCCCACGGCTTCGTTGGCGAAGCTGGCCGAGTAGCGCTGAGCAAAGCGCAGCGCGCCGAGCCGGCTGCCGTCGTAGGCCTCGTGGCGCACGGTGATGAAGCCGGTGAGCAGCGGGCCGCTGACGAAGATGCGGCTGTCCATCTCGCAGTCGGAGCGCTCGAACTGCAGCCCGCGTGTGGCCTGCGGCGAGCCGCGGCCCCAGCAGCGCATCCACGTCTCCTGCGGCACCGGGATCGTGTAGACCGGGTGGCCCGCGCTGCGCCAGGGCTGGGCGATGAAGCGCCGGGCCAGCTCGGCCTCGTGCTGCAGCAGCTGGCGCGTCACTTCGCTCCAGGCCGGCGCGGTGATCGGGGCCGCGCCCACGCCGCGGCGGATCAGCGCGCGCACCGGCTCGGCCGGCACCAGGAAGCTGACCTGCTCGCCGTCGCGCCGCGCCGCCACGTTGACGCCGATCAGGCGGCCCTGCTCGTCGAGCGCCGGCCCGCCGCTCATGCCGGCGCTGAGCGAGCCGCCGAAGAACAGCGTGGCCAGGTAGCTGCGTTCCACCGTGCCGTTGTAGCTGCCCTCGGCCACCGCAAAGCCCACGTCCAGCGGGTTGCCGAGCGAAAAGATGCGCGCGCCGCGCGGCAGCGGCTCGGCCGCCGGCCGCAGCGCCACCGCGCCGCGGCCGGCCAGCGCGGCCGGGTCCACGGGCCGCAGCAGCGCCAGGTCGTGCACCACGTCGAAGGCCAGCAGCTGCAGCGCGCCCTGCTTGCCGTCGGGCGTGGCGTAGACCAGCCGGTGGCGACCGGGCTGCAGCGCGTACTGGCTGACGACGTGGTAGTTGGTGACGAGGTGCGCGCCGTCGTCGATCAGGAAACCCGAGCCCACGGACGACTGGCTGTCCTGCGTCTTCAGCAGCGTGCGCACCTGCAGCAGCTGCGGGCGCGTGCGTTCGTAGATGCGCTGGCCGGCGCCGGTGACGGGGGCTTCGGCCGCAGCAGGAGCGACAGCAGACGGCGCCGCGGCGGGTGGCCTGGGTGCGACCGGCGCCGTGGCCGGGCGGGGCGCCGACGCCGGTGTCATGGCCTGCGGCGATGCAGCCTGGCCTGTGGCGGTCAGCAGGCCCGCGACGGCAACGGCCCCGGCCTGGACACCCATTCGCAGGACACGAAGAACAACAGCGTTCACAGGCATCGGGGCATCTTAGACCAGGGGGGTGCTAACCTCGTGGCCATGTCTTCCGTGTCCCCGGCTTCGGGCCTGATTCGCCGCCTGGGCCCGTGGGTGAAGGAGGTCGACGCGGCCTCGCTGCGGTCCGACGCCATCGCCGCGCTGCTGGTGGCGGTGCTGGTGCTGCCGCAGGCCATCGCCTTTGCCGCGCTGGCCGGCCTGCCGCCCGCCTGGGGCCTGTACGGCGCGGTGGTGCCGGCGGCCATTGCCGCGCTGGCGGGCTCCAGCCGCCACGTCATCACCGGCCCCACCAACGCGCTGGCGCTGGCACTGGCCGCGTCGCTGGCGCCGCTGGCGGTGGCCGGCAGTGCCGAGTACCTGCGGCTGGCGCTGGTGGTGACGCTGATGGTGGGCCTGATCCAGGTTTTTGTGGCGGTGCTGCGGCTGGGCGCGCTGACCCATTTCATCGCACCGTCGGTGCTGCTGGGCTTCACCAGCGGCGCGGCGCTGCTGATCGTCTGGTATGCGCTGGTCGACCTGGGCGCGCGGCCGCGGCCGGACGGGCCCGCGCTCATCGTTGGCGGTGTCACGCTGGCGGTGGCCCTGGCGCTGCGCTGGCGCTGGCCGCGCGGCCCGTACTACCTGGTGGCGCTGGTGGTGGGCACGCTGACCGGCGTGGCGCTCACGCAGGGTGCGGGCGCGAGCCTGCGACTCGTGGGTGCGCTGCCGCAGGCCTGGCCCGACTTCGTGCTGCCGCCGCTGCAGTGGGCCGACCTGCCGCGCCTGGCCACCATCGCGCTGGCGCTGACGATCGTGGCGCTGGGGCAGTCGATCGCCATCGCCAAGGCGCTGGCGCAGCGCAGCGGGCAGCTGCTCGACGTCAACCGCGAGTGCCTCGGCCAGGGCCTGGCCAACACCGCGGGTGCGCTCTTCTCGTGTTTCGTCAGCGCCGGTTCGCTCAACCGCTCGGTGCCCAACCTGCAGGCCGGCGCGCGCACGCCGCTAGCCGGCGTGATGGCGGCCGCGTTCACGCTGCTGCTGGTGGCGCTGGCCGCGCCCTGGCTGGCCTGGGTGCCGATGGCGGCCATCGGCGGCCTGCTGCTGCTGGTGGCCTGGGGGCTGATCGACCGCGCCGGCTGGCGCGAGCTGCTGCAGATCGACCGCCGCGAGGCCGCGGTGGCCGGCGCCACGCTGGCCGCCACACTGCTGCTGCCGCTGCAGGTGGCGGTGCTGGCCGGCGTGGCCGCGTCGCTGGTGGTCTACCTCTACCGCACCGCGCACCCGGCGCTGCGCACGATGGGCTTCGACGCACCGCCGCAACCCGGCGTGCACCGCCCCTTCGTCGTGCTGGAGCCCGGCGCGCCTGGCGCCGAGTGCCCGCAGCTGAAGATGCTGCGCATGGAAGGCTCGGTGTGGTTCGGCGCCGAGGCCCACGTCGCCGATGCGCTGCAGGCGCTACGCGACGCGCCCCGGCCCGCGCAGCAGCTGCTGGTGATGGGCAAGAGCATGAACTTCATCGACGCCGCCGGCGCCATGCTCTGGGAGCGCGAGCGCGTGCGCCGGCTGGCGAAGGGCGGCGACCTGTACTTCCACCGCCCGCGCCCGCCGGTGGTGGCGCTGTGGCGGCAGAGCGGCTTCATCGACAGGCTGGGCGCCGACCACTTCTTCGCCGACAAGCGCAGCGCCATCGCGGCCATCGTGCCGCGGCTGGACGGCGAGGTCTGTGCCGGCTGCCAGGTGCGCTGCTTCGAAGAGTGCGCGCGGCAGCCCGGCGCCGCGACCCAGCTTCCCCCCATGGAACCGGCTCCGCCGGGCCATCGGGGGACGGCCCCCTCGGGGGGTAGCGAGCGCTAGCGAGCTTGGGGGCTCAAGTTCTCATCAGCGTGCTCTTGCCGAACAGGCTCTCGATCAGATCCACCGCCAGCTCCGCCGTGGTGTTGCGGATGTCCAGCGCCGGGTTGAGTTCCATCACGTCCAGGCTGGCCAGGCGGCCGCTGTCGGCGATCATCTCCATGCACAGCTGCGCCTCGCGGTAGGTGGGGCCGCCGGGCACGGTGGTGCCGACGCCGGGCGCAATGGCGGGGTCGAGGAAGTCGACGTCGAAGCTGACGTGCAGGTGGGTGTTGGCGTCCAGCGTGGCCAGTGCCAGCTCCATCGTGTGGCGCATGCCCATCTCGTCGATGTAGCGCATGTCGAAGACCTCCAGGCCCATCTCGTGCACGAAGCGCTTCTCGCCGGGGTCGACGCTGCGGATGCCGATCTGGCGCACGGCCTTCGCTTGAATGGCCGGCACGTGGCCGCCGATCTCGATCAGCTCCTTCGGCCCGTGCCCGCACAGGCAGGCCACCGGCATGCCGTGCACGTTGCCGCTGGGCGTCAGCACGCTGGTGTTGAAGTCGGCGTGCGCGTCCAGCCACAGCACGCGCAGCTTCTTGCCGGTCTCGCGGCAGTGGCGCGCCACGGCGCTGATGCTGCCGATGCCCAGGCAGTGGTCGCCGCCCAGCAGGATCGGCAGCCGGCCCTGCTGCAGTTCGGCGTGCACGGCTTCGTGCACGGCCTCGTTCCAGGCCACCACCTCGTGCAGGTGGCGGTAGCCGTCGAGTGGCGGCAACCAGGGGTTGGCCGGGCCGATGAGGTTGCCGCGGTCCTGCACTTCCAGGCCGTGGCCCTCGAGCGTGGCGCGGATGCCGGCCACGCGCAGGGCTTCGGGCCCCATGCTGGCGCCGCGCGCGCCGGCGCCGATGTCGGTGGGCGCGCCGATGAGGGTGACTTGTCGGTTCATCATGGGGCGGATTGTGGCGGCCGTGCGGCGGACAGTTGTTCGGTTCCGGGACCGGTCGGCCGCAGAAAGCTGCGTACAGTGTGGCGCTGCTGCAAGAGTTCTTGCGCCGGAGTCGTCACCATGTCCCTGCCACCGTCACCGACCGTGCCCGTCGCCGCCGCACCGCACTGGCAGGACTGCATCGCCCACGCGCAGGCCCACGAGACCCCGTGGCCGCGCGACCCCGCCGCCGACCCCGCGCGCTGGGGCGTGCACCACGACGACCCGCCGCCCTACAACCGCCTGCGCGGCCCGGTGCATGCCCGCGGCGGTGTCAGCGGCGTGGTGTGGCAGCACGGCCGCGAGGTCGCGGCCTGGGGCGAGCCCGAGCGCGCCGACCTGACCTTCAGCGTCGCCAAGACCTGCCTCGCGCTGCTGGCCGGCGTGGCGAACGGCCAGGGCCTGCTGCCCGACGTGGACGAGCCGGTGGTGGCGCGTGTGCCCGGCATCGGCTTCGACGATGGCCACAACCGCCAGATCACCTGGCGCCACCTGTTGGAGCAGACCAGCGAATGGGAAGGCAGCTGCTTCGGCCTGCCCGACACCGTGGACCGCTGGCGCGTGGTGGCGCACGACCCGCGCCCCGCGGGCGGGCCGAAGGGCGGCGCCCGGCCGCTGCAGGCGCCGGGCAGCTACTGGGAATACAACGACGTGCGCATCAACCGGCTGGCACTGGCGTTGCTGCACCTGTTCGGCCGGCCGCTGCCGGAGGTGATGGCGGACGCGCTGATGCAGCCGCTGGGCGCCAGTGACGGCTGGGCCTGGCGGGGCTACGACGACGCCTGGCTGGAATTGAACGGCCGCCGCGTGCAGTCGGTGCCCGGCGGCACGCACTGGGGCGGCGGTGTCTCGATCGGCGCGCGCGACCAGGCGCGCCTGGGGCAACTGGTGCTGAACGACGGGCAGCACGGCGGCAGGTCACTGATCCCGTCGACGTGGGTGCGCCAGATGCGCCAGCCGGGCACGATGGCGCCGTTCTACGGCTGGCTGATGTGGCTCAACGCCGAGGGGCGCGCCTTCCCCGGCGCGTCGGCCGGCAGCAGCTTCATGGTGGGCGCCGGCGGCCACTACGTCTGGATCGAGCCGGAACACGACGCGGTGGTGGTGGTGCGCTGGCTCGACGGTGCCGGGGTCGAAGGTTTCATGCGGCGTGCCAGCGCGGCGCTGGCTGCGGCTCACGCGTGAGCTGAAGTGCAGCCGGGCGGTCCCGCCCGGCGCTCGTCAACCGCCGACGTTGCCCGAGTCGGCCACCGGCAGATCGAAGCCGTAGTGCGCCGACAGGTGCTGCCAGGCCTCTTCGGCAGTCTCCACGTAGTGGAAGAGCTTCAGGTCCGCGGCGCTGATCATGCCGGTCTCGACGAGGTAGTCGAAGTCGATCAGCCGCTCCCAGAAGGCTCGGCCGAAGAGCAGGATCGGGCGCTGGCGGCTCTTGCCGTTCTGCACCAGCGTCATCGTCTCGAACAATTCATCGAGCGTGCCGAAGCCGCCCGGAAAACACACCAGCGCGATGCTGCGCATCACGAAGTGCATCTTGCGCAGTGCGAAGTAGTGGAACTGGAAACACAGCTCCGGCGTGATGTACGGGTTGGGCGCCTGCTCGTGCGGCAGCACGATGTTCAGGCCGATGCTCTTGCCGCCCACCTCGAAGGCGCCGCGGTTGCCGGCCTCCATGATGCCGGGGCCGCCGCCGGTCACCACGTACAGCTTTGTGGCGTGGTCGCGCGAGCCCTCGGTGGCCATCGCGGCGAAGCGGCGGGCCTCGTCGTAGTAGCGGCTCATGGCCACGCCGTTCTGCGCGCGCTTGATGAGTGCGTCGTCGGCGCCGGACTGTGCCGCCAGCAGCGCGGCCTGTGCGTCCTCGGGCGACTTGATGCGCGCGCTGCCGAAGATCACGATCGTCGACTCGATGCCCTGCTCGCGTTGCACCAGCTCGGGCTTGAGCAGCTCCAGCTGCATGCGCACCGGGCGCAGTTCCTCGCGCAGCAGGAACTGGGTGTCGGTGAAGGCCAGTCGGTAGGCGCTTTCCGGGCCGGCATAGAGCGCCGGCTCGGGCGCGATCGCCGCCTCTTCTTCGGCGGTGGGAAAGTTGCGGGCGGTCAGTTTGGATTGTTTGGCTTTGTCCATGGTGTCGAGCTTAATCCCGGCGTGCAGTCCCGCCCGGCGCGGCGCCGCCGCACACCGTGCACTGCGGCTGGCGCTGCAGCGTGATGTGGTCCCAGGTCATGTGGCGCGCGTCCAGCATCAGCAGGCGCCCGGCCAGCGGCTGGCCGGCGCCGGTGAGCAGCTTCAGCGCCTCGGCCGCCTGCAGGCTGCCGATGATGCCCACCAGCGGCGCCAGCACGCCCATCGTCGAGCAGGCCACGTCCTCGTGCGCCGCCTCGGGCGGGAACAGGCAGGCGTAGCAGGGCGCCTGCTTCTCGCGGCTGTCGTAGACCGAGACCTGGCCGTCCCAGCCGATCGCCGCACCGCTCACCAGCGGCTTGCGGTGCGCCACGCAGGCCGCGTTGATGGCGTGCCGCGTGCGGAAGTTGTCGGTGCAGTCCAGCACCACGTCGGCCTGCGGCACCCACTCGTCCAGCAGTGCGGCATCGGCATGCTGCACGTGGGTGTGCACCTGCACGTCGGGGTTGATCGCCGCCACCGTGCAACGCGCCGATTCGGCCTTGGGCAGGCCCAGGCGCGACTGGTTGTGCACGATCTGCCGCTGCAGGTTGGTGAGGTCCACCACGTCGGGGTCGACCACCGTGATGCGGCCCACGCCGGCCGTGGCCAGGTACAGCACCACCGGCGAGCCCAGGCCGCCGGCGCCGATGACCAGCGCGTGCGCGGCCAGCAGGCGCTGCTGGCCCTCGATGCCGATGTCGTCGAGCATCAGGTGGCGGGCGTAGCGCAGCAGTTGCTGGTCGTTCATGGCGGGCGGCAGGGCAGGGGGCGGCTTTGCAAATGCGAAGCCCGCCAGGCGGCGGGCTTCGACGGGGCCAGGGACCGTGGTGCGGGCTTGGCGTGCAGGCTTATTTGGCCGGCGTGGCCGCGGCCTCGGCGCGCTGCTCGGCGGCCGTCTTGCTGGCCACCACCGGCAGGCCGCGCAACTGGTTCAGCGCCTGCTGCAGCGGGAAGTCTTCCGCGGTGCCGAATTCCGGCAGCGGCTTGACCGGCTCCTTGGTTTTGGCGATCTGCTCCTCGAGCTTCTTGCGTGCTTCTTCGCGGGCCTTCTCGCGCGCGGCGTCCTTCTTCTCGTCGGCGCCGGTGAGGTGCTTGTCCAGGTCGGCCTCGCGCATGCGCAGCGCCGCGAAGACGTTGCCCTCGGCGGTTTCATCCAGGAAGACGTCGGGCACGATGCCCTTGGCCTGGATGCTGCGGCCGGCGGGCGTGTAGTAGCGCGCGGTGGTGATCTTCAGCGCGGTGTCGCCCGGCAGCGGCCGGATCGTCTGCACCGAGCCCTTGCCGAAGGTCTGCGCGCCCATGATGACGGCGCGCTTGTGGTCCTGCAGCGCGCCGGCGACGATCTCGCTGGCCGAGGCCGAACCTTCGTTGACCAGCACCACCAGCGGCACGTTCTTCAGCGCCGCGGGCAGGCGTTTCAGCGGGTCGGCGCCGCCGCGGCGGGCGTAGTCGGACGGCGTGGCCTTGAAGGTCTGGCGAGACTCGGCCATCTGGCCGTTGGTGCTGACCACCACCACGTCGGCCGGCAGGAAGGCCGCGCTCAGCGCCACCGACGCATCGAGCAGGCCGCCCGGGTCGTTGCGCAGGTCGAGCACCAGGCCCTTCAGGTTGGGGTCCTGCTTGTAGAGGTCTTCGACCTTGCGCACGAAGTCTTCGACCGTGCGGTCCTGGAACTGGCTGACGCGGATCCAGCCGTAGCCCGGCTCCACCATGCGCGAGCGCACGCTCTGCATGCGGATCTCTTCGCGCACGATGTTCACCGGGAAGCTGCGGTTCTCGAGCTTGCGGAAGACCGTCAGCGTGACCTTGGTATTGGGCTCGCCGCGCATGCGCTTGACGGCCTGGTCGACGGTCATGCCCTTGACGGGGGTGTCGTCGATGCGCGTGATCAGGTCACCGGGCTTCATGCCGGCGCGGAACGCGGGCGAGCCTTCGATCGGCGAGACCACCTTCACGAGGCCGTCTTCCATGCCCATCTCGATGCCGATGCCGACGAAGCGGCCACCGGTGTTCTCGCGGAATTCCTTGAAGGTCTTCTTGTCGAAGTACTGCGAATGCGGATCGAGGCCGGCCACCATGCCGGCAATGGCGTCGGAGATCAGCTTCTTCTCGTCGACCGGCTCCACGTATTCGGCCTTCACGCGGTCGAACACGGCGGCCAGCTGCTGCACTTCTTCCAGGGGCAGCGGGTTCATCGCGTTGCGGGCCACGGCCTGCAACTGCATGGTGGTCAGCGCGCCGGCCACCACGCCCACGGCGAGGATGCCTGCAAACTTCAGTTTGGAACCCATGTGTGACGCGCCTTTCCAGCAAGTACCCACCTACGTCCAGTATAGGACTGGGGCTCGGATTGGAGAGCGCAGCGGCTGGAAAGTTGCACGCGTCACAAGGGCTGGAGCGTGTCCGATGGCCGCTCCGGCGGCCGGCCGTGCGGCAACGCTCAGGCCGGGGCCGGCTGGACCAGCCGCGGAAAGGTCACCACGTGGTCGACCTGCGCCCGGATGCCGATCCATTCGCCCACCTCGTGGTCGTGGTGCGAGGGCACGTGCGCCATCACGCGCTCGCCGGTGTCCAGGCGCAGCGTGAGCAGGAACTCCGAGCCGCGGAAGGCCTTGCGCTCGATCAGCGCGCGCACGGGCGAAGCGTCGTCGTGCACGATGTCGTCGGCACGCAGCAGCACGTCGCACTCGCCGTTCGGAAAGCTGTCGGGCAGCGGGCAGCCGGCCACGTCGTCCAGTTCGCCCACCGGCGTGTGCACGCAGGGCCCGTGGGCGCAGGCCACGATCTGCGCCGGCGCGAACACGCCGTGGCCGATGAACTGCGCCACGAAGCGGCTGGCCGGCCGGTGGTAGAGCGTGTAGGCGTCGTCCCACTGCTCGAGCCGGCCCTTGTTCATGACGCCGATGACGTCGCCCACGGCAAAGGCTTCCAGCTGGTCGTGCGTGACCAGCAGCGCCGTGGTGCCGCTGTCCTTCAGGATCACGCGCACCTCTTGCGCCAGGCGCTCGCGCAGGTCGACGTCGAGGCTGGAGAACGGCTCGTCCAGCAGCAGCAGGCGCGGCCCCGGGGCCAGCGCGCGGGCCAGCGCCACGCGCTGCTGCTGACCGCCCGACAGCTGGTGCGGCGCGCGCTTGGCGGCGTGGCCCAGGCCCACCAGGTCCAGCATCTGCTGCACCCGCTTGGCACGTGCGCCGCGCTCCAGCCCGGCTACGCCGAAGGCCACGTTCTCGGCCACGCTGAGGTGAGGGAACAGCGCGTAGTCCTGGAACACCATGCCGATCTGGCGCTGCTCGGGCGCCAGATGCACGCCGGTGGCGGCATCGGACAGCGTCTGGCCGGCGATGCCGATGCTGCCGGCCGCGCAGCGCTCCAGGCCGGCCACGGCGCGCAGCAGCGAGGTCTTGCCGCAGCCCGACGGGCCGATCAGCACGCCGATCTGCCCGGGCGTGAGGCCCAGCGACACCCCTTCCACCGCCGCGCGCGCCGCGCTGGCGCGGGCGTAGCGCACGGCCACCGAATGAAGGCTCAGAAACATGCAGACATCATAATGGGCGGGCCGGAATGAGGATTGTTCGCATTCAATGCGCCGGGACATCCCGGTCCCCGTCCCGGCACTTCCACACCCTTGTTGGGGCGCCTTGCGACCCCTGCAGCCCGCCGCCACCGGCGGGTTGACGACCCTGCAACGCCCTGAACGACCGATGCGCCCGCTGCTGACCCTGTTGTGCCTGCTGCTGGCGCTGCCCGTGCTGGGCGTGCTGGGTGCCTGGCTGTCGCTCGATGCCGCCGCCCTGGCGGTGCTGCGGCATCAGTGGTCGACCGTGCTGCCCGGCTATGTCGTGCAGTCGGCCTTGCTGGCGTTGGGCGTGGGCCTGGGCGTGATGGCGCTGGGCGCGGCCACGGCGGCGGCGGTGACGCTGTTCGAGTTTCCGGGCCGGCGCTTCTTCGAATGGGCGCTGCTGCTGCCGCTGGCGATGCCGGCCTACGTGCTGGCCTACGCCTGGACCGACGCGCTGCAGTTCAGCGGCCCCATCCAGAGCGGCCTGCGCGAGGCACTGGGTCTGCGCGGCGCACTGTGGCCCGACGTGCGCAGCCTGCCGATGGCGGTGCTGTTGTTCGTGCTGTGCCTGTACCCCTATGTCTACCTGCTGACCCGCGCCGCGCTGGGCGAGCGGGCCGTGCGCATGATGGAAGCGGCGCGGCTGCTGGGGGCGCCGATGCGCCGCCGCGTGCTGGAGGTGGCGCTGCCGATGGCCCGCCCGGCCATCGCCGCGGGCACCGCACTGGCGCTGATGGAGACCCTGGCCGACTACGGCGTGGGCGCGTACTTCGGCCTCACCACCTTCAGCACCGGCATCTACAAGGCCTGGCTGGTGATGAACGACCGCATCGCCGCGGCGCAGCTGGCAGCCATGCTGCTGGTGGTGGTGGCGGCGGTGCTGATGGCCGAGCGCGCCGCGCAGCGCCGCCTGCGCTTTGCCAGCAGCCGCGGTGCCGGCGCGTCGGCCGATGCACGGCCGCTGGTGCTGCGCGGCGCCGCCGCGGTGGCGATGGTGCTGTTCTGCGGCCTGCCGGTGCTGCTGGGCTTTCTGCTGCCGGTGGCCTGGCTCGCGCGCATGTTGTGGCAAGAGGCCCAGGGCTCCGAGTTCGGCCTGCCGCTGGCGCGCTTTGCGCAGTGGGCGCTGGCCAGCTTCCAGCTGGCGGCGGGCGCGGCGCTGGCCGCCACGGCGCTGGCGCTGGCGCTGGCCTTCGTGCTGCGCCAGCGCAAGGGCTGGCTGCTGCCACCGGCGGCGCGCGTGCTGTCGCTGGGCTACGCGGTGCCGGGTGCGGTGATCGCCGTCGGCATCCTGCTGCCTGTGGGCTGGGTGCAGGACCGCTGGCCCGAGGCCGGCGCCGCCGCGCTCGTCACCGGCACGGTGTTCGGCCTGCTGTATGCGTATCTGGTGCGCTTCTCTGCGGTGGCGCTGCAGTCGGTGGAGGCGGGCTACGCGCGGGTGCCGGTGTCCATCGACGAAACCGCCCGCATGCTGGGCAGCGGCCCCGGGCGTGTGTTCACCGAGCTGCACCTGCCGTTGCTGAAGCGCTCGGCCTGGGCGGCGGCGCTGCTGGTGTTCGTCGACGTGATGAAGGAGCTGCCGGCGACGCTGGTCCTGCGCCCCTTCGGCAGCGACACGCTGGCGGTGGTGGCCTACAACCTGGCGCGCGACGAGCGGCTGGCCGAGGCCGCGCTGCCGTCGCTGGCGATCGTGGCGGTGGGCTTGATTCCGGTGGTGATGTTGAGCCGCGCGCTGCGGGCGCCGCCCGGGTGAGTGCGGTCGGACACTGACTTCTCACCGTTCGCCGCAGGCCGGATCGGCCGGTTGGGCTTGCGTCCCTTCAGTGCCACTGGCCGCGGCCGACATCCAGAAGGCGGCCTGAGCCGCGCGACTCTCCGGGGACCCGCTGCCATGTTCGACCTGATCCGACAGTTTTTGGCCGACGCCGAAGACGACCCCGTCCAGCGCCGGTGGGAGCGGCTGCGCCGCCTGCCGCGGGGCAGCGATCAGGCGCTCACCGGCACCACCCGCCGCTGGCTCCGGCAGCTGCCGGCGGGCCGCCGCCCGCTGCGCCTGTGCGAGCTGTACCCGCGCGTGGCCAACCGCATCGCCTGGTGCTGGAGCGACGTGGCGCTGAGCGAATCGATGCTGGAAGACCTGCTCGTCGACCGCCGCGGTGGCCGCCAGGGCTTTGCGGCGCCGATCGTGCGCGAACTGCAGCGGCTGCAGGACTTCAACACCCAGCAGCGCGTGGAGCCGCGTGCCCAGCCGATGTGGCGCGCCGTCGTGCGCTCGGTCGGGCCGGGCTGAGGCCGGCGCCTAGCGCGTCAGTTCGCGCAGCGCCTTCTGGGCTTCGGCCTGCTCCGGGAACTTCAAGCCCGCGTCGGCCAGCCGCTGCAGCTCGTCGCGCGCCTGCTCGGGCTTGTCGGCCTGGCGGTAGATCTGCGCCAGGCGGAAGCGGTAGCTGCCGTCCTGTGGCAGCAGTTCGACCGCCCGGGTCTGCGCCGCGATGGCCTTGTCCCATTGCCTGGCCTTGCCGAGTGCCGAGGCCAGGGTGTCCAGCACCTCGGGCGCCTGCGGCGCCAGCTTGAAGGCTTCGGTGGCCACGCCCAGGGCCGCCGGGTCGTTGTTCAGCACGAGCACATGGGCGAGGTTGTTCATCACCGGGGCGTTGCCGGGCTGGATCTCCAGCGCCTGGCGGTAGTGGCCGATGGCGGCCGGCAGCCGGCCTGCCGCTGCGGCGGTCTGGGCCTGGTGCAGCACGAAGCCCAGATCACGCGGATGGCGTGTCGTCCACTCGCGCTCCAGCCGGCCGGCCGCGGCTTCGTCGCCCTGGCGCAGCAGCAGGTCGTGCAGCTGGATCGCCTGCGCCGTGGACGCCTCGCGCTCGTAGGCCTTGCGCGCGGCGGCCGCCGCGGCCGGCCAGCGCCGCAGCAGGGTCTCGGCCTCCGCCTCGAGCTGCCAGCCCAGCGCCTGCTGCGGAAGCCGCTTCTGCACCTCGCGCGCCAGTGCCAGGGCCTGCTGCGGCTGTTGGTCCTGCACGGCCAGGCCGATGGCGGCACGCAGCGCGGGCACCGAGCTGCCGTCCAGTGTCAGCGCCTTCGTCACCAGGCTGCGTGCGCGCTGGGTGTCGCCGGCGGCCAGGTGGGCCTCGGCCATCAGCAGCGCCACCTCGGCCGAGGTGGGCCGCCTGGCCTGCAGGCGGGCCAGGCTGGCCTGGGCCTGCTGCATCTCGCCGGCCGCCAGCTGCGCCCGGGCCAGATCGGCCAGCAGTTCGGCGTCGTCGGGCAGGGCGGCCGTGGCGCTGCGGGCCCGGGACAGTGCCGCCGCGGTGTCGCGGTCCTGCCGGTGATAGGCCACGGCGGCGCGCCAGGCCGCGGCGTCCAGCGGGTTGACCTTGACGGCCTGGTCGACCAGGGCTGCGGCCTTGTCCCTGGAGCCGCCCTCGCGCCGCGTGATCACGGCCAGCGCCATCCAGGCGGGCGCCGCCCGGGGGTCGAGCTTGACCAGCGCCTCGTAGCGCTTGCGCGCCGCCTCGAGCTGGTTGTCGGCCAGATCCAGCTGCGCCAGGCTCGAGACCGCAGGCAGGAACCGGGGGTCCTTGGCGACGGCCTTTTCGTAAGCGGCGCGGGCGCCCGGCAGATCGGCCGCCGCCTGCAGGATGCGGCCGCGCACGTGGTCGGGCAGGGCCTGCTGCGGCTGCTTGGCCGCCATCGCGTCTGTCGCCTTCAGCGCCGCCGCGGTGTCGTTCTTCAGCATGTGCACGGACACCAGCTGCAGGTCGGCCGCCAGGCCGGTGCGATCGCTCGTGGCGGCCAGCTGCAGCTCGCGCAGGCCCGGATCGAGCTGCCCGCGGAACACCAGCGAGCGGCCGCGTTCGGTGCGGATGCGCGGGTCGTCCGGTTTCAGCTGGCTGGCACGGCCGAAGGCCGCGTCGGCGGCGGCGAAGTCGCCTTCCAGTGCATGGGCCTGGGCGGCCAGCAGCCAGGCATCGGCGCTGGCGGTGTTGGCCTGCAGCAGGGGTGCGAGCAGCGCCCGGGCCTTGTCGCTGCGACCGGCCTGCACATGCAGCCGGGCCAGTTCCACCCGGGGCTCCGGCGCGTCGGGCCGCGCCTGGTGGGCCCGGCCGAGCGCCAGTTCGGCCTGCTCCAGGCCGCCCAGTCGCAGCTCGGTGACACCGGCCAGGAAGAGCAGCTGCGGGTCGCTGGCGCCGCCCCGCAACAGCGGCTGCAGAAGCTCGCGCGCTCGAGCGAAGTCGCCGCGCAGATGGGCCATCAGCGACTCGTAGTAGCGGCCCGTGGGGTCGCTGGGCACGGCCTTGCGCATGGCCAGCACCTGCGTGTTGGCACCGGCCACATCGCCTTCGCGAAGCAGCAGCGTGATGAGGCCGGAATGCGCATCGACCTGCCGGGGCTGCAGCTCCAGCGCCTTGCGGTAGGCCGTGATCGCAGCCTGGGTGTCGGCGCTGCCGGGCTGCGACAGCAGGTCGGCCTTCAGCGTCCAGGCGCCGCCCCGATCGGGCCGATCGCGGATCAGGTCGTCGGCCACTTGAAGGGCCGCCTTGAAGTCGCCCCGGGCCGCCAGCAGTCGACCCTGCAGCAAGCGCGCTGGTTCGTGGGTGGGCACCAACTTCAGCGCTTCCGCCACGGCGGCCTCGGCCTCGGCCGGGCGTGCCAGATCACGTTGCGCCCGGGCGACCAGGGTCAGGATGTCGGCGCGAGTCGCGGCATCGGCGACGTTCAGGGTGGCGAACTGCTCCACCAGCGCGGCTGAACGGCCTTGCGCGAGCAGGAGTTCGGCGCGCGCGGTGGCGGTCGACTCCGGGCTGGCGCCGAACTCGTCGGCCCGGCGCAGTTCGGTCTCGGCCGCGGGTAGGTTGCCGGCGGCCATCAGCGTGCGCGCCAGCACCAGGCGTGCAGCCGCCAGCTCGGGCTGGTTCTTCAGCACGTTGCGGACCTCGATCTCCGCCCCGGTGGCGTCGCCCTCGTTCAGTCTCTGCTGGGCCTTGGCGAGCTGCGAACCGGTGTCGGCGCCGCCGCAGCCGGACAGTGCTGCGCCGAAGACGATGGCCATGCCGAGCAGGCGCCTGAGCCCGGCAGCTCGCATTGCGGTTGTTTCGGCGTGGCGGAACGGCGTCATGGCTGGAGGTGCTGGCGACAGGAGGACGGCGACCGATTACACCGCAAGCCGCTCCGTGAGACGGTCGACGCCGTCGGCATGCATGCCCGAGCGGACCGGAAACGACAAAGCCCGCAACGCGGGCTTTGCTGAGGAACGGAACGCCAGCGTCACCGCTGGCGCGAAGCCGTTCAGGCCTTGCGGCGACGTGCAGCGGCCAGACCCAGCAGGGCCAGGCCGGCCAGGGCCAGCGAACCCGGCTCCGGCACGCCCTGCGGCGGCGTGCCGCAGTTGGTGGTGCAGACGACGGTGCCGTTGATGCCGGCGGACCCGGCGTCGTTGGTGCCGACCGACTGGAAGCGCACGCGGAAGGGCTCGTCGAAGGTCACGCCCGTGCTTGCGAGGTTCAGTCCCGAGCCGAAAGTCCAGGTGCTGAGAAAGGTGATCGAGTCACCCTCGGCCACGGATCCCGCCGGATTACCACCATTGCAACCGGTAGCCGAGTAGCCACAGAAAGCCAGATCCTTGACGTTCGTGATCTGCCCACTCGTCAGCTCGGTGTCCCATGCAGCGTTGTTCAGGGTCACGGACGACAGCGTCGGGTTGATCACGCCGATACCGAAGGCGCTGATGCGGTTGGTGCCCACCGAGTTGGTGGTGTTGGAAACCGTGATCTTGAAGGACGCGACGTTGCCGGTGAAGTTGGTCAGCTCATAGCTGATGAGCGCCGTCAGGTTGGCGTTGTTGACCGTGTCGGCATAGCTCGTCGTGATCGACTGGCCAGCGGTGGTGAACGTGAACGGCGCGGCAGCGGCCTGGCCCATCAGGCCGGCAAAGCCCAGGGCGATCAGCGACAGTTTGAATTTGTTCATGGGGTGACTTGGTGGAGTGGTGTTCGGGGAAGCCGGTTCTCGTCTGACGCGGAACCTGGCGTTACATCCTGAATCAGCACGATGCATGCCAAATTGAAGAAGTACCCGTCTGGCAAGGGTTTGCAACTTCTTGGCTGTCGGTGCTGCAGGCGAGTGTCAAGATTTTCGACATCCGGTTCGCCGCCGACGAATGCCCCCGCCGATGGGACCGGGTGCACCGAGGCCTGCCGGACGAAAGAAGAAGGGCTGGCCCGCATCGCGGGCCAGCCCTTTCTGGTCGACGGTCTGCCGTCGGCCGCGGTTCAGCGACTGACCACGATGCTCTGGGTGCCGGTGTTGCCGGCCGCGTCGGTGGCCACCGCCTGCAGCGTGTAGCTGCCGCGGCTGATCTTGCGCGTGTTCCAGCTGTAGCTGAGCACACCGCCGGTGCCGCGTGCGACCACCTTGCCGTTGATCTGCAGGGTCTGGCTGATGCCGGCGCTGCCCGCGTTGTCGGACGCCGCCAGGCGCACCTGCACCGTGCCCGTCATCACCTCGCCCGCCCGTGGGTTGGAGATGCTGACGACCGGCGGGGTCGCGTCCTGCACCACGCTGTTGGCCACGCTGACCGTGACCGTGGCCGACGGGCTGGCATTGCCGGCCGCGTCGTAGGCCGTGGCCACCACGCTGAGGGGGCCGTTGGCAAAGCGCGTCGTGTCGATGCTGAAGGCGTACGGCGAGGCCGTGTCGGTGGCCACCAGCGTGTTGTTGGCGCGCAGTTCGACCCGCGTCACGGCGACGTTGTCGCTGGCGCGCACGTCCACCGGCACCAGGCCGGCCACGGTGCTGCTGCCCAGCGGCGCGACGATGGACGCGCTGGGCGCGGTGCGGTCGGCCGTCAGCGTCGTCGCGGCCATGGCAGTGCGCATGGCGGCGGCGGCGTCGATGCGGCCGTGGCCGTAGTAGACGTCGCGCCCGGCCGCGCCCAGGTCGACCGCCGTGCTGTACAGGATCGACTCGATCGTGGTGTTGGGCAGGTCCGGCCGCGCGGCCATCAGCAGCGCGATCGTGCCGGCGGTGACGGGGCTCGAGAACGATGTGCCCGAGACCGCGCCGTAAGCGTTGCCGAGCGCCGTCGTGTAGATGCCCTCGCCCGGCGCCGCCAGGGCCACGTAGGCGCCGAAGCTGGACCAGCTGGTGCGCGTGTCGCTGCTGTTGGTGGCCGACACCGGGATCAGCGACGTCGTGGCCGCGATGCCGGCGTCGGTGCCGTAGTTGCCCGCGGACACGGTGACCAGGCCGCCGCGGCTCTTCATGTAGGCGCCCGCGCTCTGCACGGCCGCGCTGCCGGCACCCATGTAGCTGACGTTGGCCACCTTCGCGCCGTTGTCGGCGGCATAGACGATGGCATCGGCCATGGCGCTGTAGGTGGCCCAGCCGGCGGCGTCGCTGATGCGCAGCGGCATCACGCGCGAGCGGCCGGCCACGCCCGCCACGCCGGTAGCGTTGTTGGCGATGGCCGCGGCGCTGCCGGCCACGCTGGTGCCGTGCCCATGGACATCGGCGGTGTTGTTGTTGCCGTCGTAGAAGTTCCAGCCGGGCACCATCACGGCGGCCAGGTCCGGGTGGCTGGCATCGACGCCGGTGTCGAGGACGGCAATCGTGACACCCGCGCCCAACGAGGCATCCCAGGCCGCCGGGGCACCGATGTGCGGCAGATGCCAGGCGCTGCCCAGGTAGGGATCGTTGGTCGTCATGCCGGGCCGCACGCGCCGGTCGAGTTCGGCGAACTTGACGTGCGGGTGCCGCGCCAGGCGGGCCACCATGGCTTCTTCGGCGCCGGCCGGCAGGCTGACGACACGCAGCCCGGTCTGGCCCACCCGGCGGCCCTTGGTGGCGCCCTGCGAGCGCACGATGCGGTCGAACTGTTCGTCGCTGACCCCGGCGCGGGCCATCACCAGGATGCGGCCCTGGACGACGGTGCTGCCGGGCGGCGGGCCGGCTTCCTGCGCCAGCGCTGCACCGTGGGTGGCCATCAGGGCGGCCAGCAGGGTGGTGGTGAGGAGGAAAGTCTGGGCGCGGGTCCGAGGGGCCTGGTGCATGTTGTTGTTGCTGTCGTTGCCGTCTGGCGTGGGGTGGAGCGAGGACTCCGGTCGCCGGTCTTCAGAAAAAAACGTTCAGGGGCCGGTGGCGCGGGGCTTGAGATTCATCTCGGCCTCGGGGCGCTCGACTTGAGTCGGATGCTAGGCGTCCTTGTGAGCAGGCTTGTGGGCGCTCACAAGCGGTCACCACTCTCACAAGTGCAGGGGGCAGGGCCGCTCCCGCGTTTGCGGGGGGGGTGCAGCGCCTAGCGTGGCGGCGGTGCAACAGCGGGGCCGGCCATCGGGTGGCGCCCCCGGCAGGAATCGAACCTGCATCTGAGACTTAGGAGGTCCCCGTTCTATCCATTGAACTACGGCGGCAGCACCGTGGATTTTCGCATGGCCGCGTCGGCCGGCGTCTCCTGCAGGCGCCAGCTCCAGATCACGTCGAGTGAATTTTCCAGCCCGCTCTGCGCGCGCAGCGTGAAGCGCTGGGCGATGCGGTAGATCAGCTGCCAGGTGCCGGCGGTGGCGTTGACGCCGCGCTCGTAGCCCACGTACCAGCGGCGGCTGAGCTGCTTGCCGAGCGTGATGACAGTCTCGCGAACGTCGCCTTCGCCCTGCTTCAGGCTCAGTTCGTCGATGCCCAGGTTCCTCATCAATGCGTCGGTGGGCGCCTCGCCCTCGCCCGACAGCAGCGCCACCGCGGCGCGCTGCAGCAGCGCGGTGTCGTTGCGGCCCAGGCCGTCGGGGGCGCGGCCCAGCACCAGCCAGGACAGCTTGTCGGTGTCGCTCATCTCGGGCTCCGACACCAGCCGGATGCGCGGCGTCAGCAGCGTGCCGGTGATGCCCACCCCGACACGCAGGTCGAGATTGGGCCGCAGCGCCAGGATGTCCAGGCGCGGGTTGTCGGGCGCGCCGCCGAAGGCCAGCATGCCGCGCTCCAGCGTGAGTTTCTGGCCGTAGGCGGCGTAGGTGCCGTCGCGGGTGTTGATGGTGCCGCGCACGTCGAGCCGGCCGCCCGGCGTGGCCAGGCGCACGCTGCCGGTGAGCGCGGTGTCCAGGCCGCGGCCGCGCACGCGCAGGTTGTCGCCCAGGTCGAGATCGAGCGCCAGCGCGACGTTGCGGCGCGGGGCGGTGGGGCGCTGGTCGTCGGCGGTCCGCGGCGCGTCGCCGGCGCGGCGCACGCTGACGTCTTCGTCGAGCGAGGGCGCGTCGCCCCGGCTGGCGTCGAACAGGCCTTCGTCGATGGTGAAGCGGCCGTCCAGCCGCGCCTGTTCACCGCCCAGCGCCAGATCGGCGCGGCCGCTGGCAATGGCCATGCGGTCGACGCGGCCGAGCACGCGGAACTTGTCGGCCTTGAACTGCAGCCGGGCCTGCGGCGCAGCGCCCAGGGTGGCGGTGCCGGTGACGTCGAGGCTGCCGTCGCCGCCCTTCAGCGTGAAGCGCTCGATGGTGGCGGTGTCGCCGTCCAGCCGCACCAGGACGCGCCCGTCGCTGACGTTCACGCCCTGCAGCAGGTTGCGCACCGCGAGGCCGCTGCCGGTGACTTCACCGGTGTAGCGCGGCTCGCCGAAGCGGCCGCCGAGCGTGGCCGTGGTGCGCAGCTCGCCGCCCAGGCGCCAGCCGGGCGGGATCCACGCGCCCCAGATGCCCAGGTCGGCCACCCGCGCCTGCACGTTGCCCTGCAGCGGCGCGTCGGGCGGCGGCCAGCGCGCTTCGGGCGTGGTCTGCACGCGCGCGCTGCCGGTGATCTCGCCCAGGCTGCGCCCCTTGAAGACCGGCGTGAAGGTCCAGGTGCCCTGGTGCGCCGAGAGCGCCAGCCGCAGGTCGGTCAGGCCCAGCAGCTGCGTGCCCTCGCCGCTGGCGATGTGCAGGTCGCCGTCGGCGCGTTCGAACACCAGGTCGGCTTCGAAGCGTTCCGCGGCGCGGATGTCGACCTTGGCCGCCAGCCGGATGTCGCCTGCCCAGCCGATCGCGGGCTGCAGCCGCGCCAGCAGCGGCGCCAGCCGGAAGGGCTCGATGTCGGCGCGCAGGTCGATCAGCGGCTGCGGGCCGCGCAGGTCGATCTTGACCGCGTCCCAGCGCAGCGCCATGTCGTCGGCCAGTGCCACGCGGCCCGGGTCGGCCTGCAGCTGCAGCAGACGGCCGGTGGCGTCGAACTGCAGCTCGGTGCGCAGGTCGCGCGCCTGGGCCCACAGCGAGGCGGGTGCGTCGTCGCCCGCGCTGCCGTCCCACGAGCCCACCGTCAGGCGCTCGACCCGCGCGCGCCAGCGGCCACCGCCGGCGCTGGCGTCGGGCAGCCAGGCGCCCTGCGCCAGCAGCTGCCCGCGCGTGCCCGATTGCGCCTGCACGCCCAGCAGCCGCACCGCCGCTGCGGGCGGCAGCACGGGCAGTGCGCCGCTGATGTCGATGCGGTGCTCGGCCAGCGTGCCGTTGATGTCGGCGCGCAGGTGATCGGCCTTCTGCGTGCCCCATTGCAGACCGGCCAGGTTCAGCTTGAGGGCCAGCGTGCGGTCGCCGCCGGTGTCCAGGCGCCATTGCGCCTGACCCTGCGCCAGTCCGCCGGCGCCCACCAGCAGTTGCGACACGCGGGCCGTGCCGTCGGTGCGCAGCGCGGGCCAGCGGCCGTCGGCCGCCAGTGTCGCGTTCAGGCTGCCCTGGCGCGGCACCCAGTCGGCCAGCGCCGGGTGCAGGCGGGCCAGCGGGGCCAGCGTGTTCAGCAGCGGGGCCGAGAGCGCCAGGCGCCAGCGGTCGGCCTGGCCGTTGCCGAGCGGCTCGCCGCGGCCTTCCAGCGTGAGCTGGTTGCCGCCGAGCAGCAGCTCCGCGCGCACCAGCACGGCCGCAGGGGCTGCAGCCTGCTCGTAGCCCAGCTTCAGGTCGGCCGACAGCGGCACCCCGGCCAGCACCGAGTCGTGCACACGCAGCGTGCCGCTGCCGGCCAGGCGCTGCGCGAGCTCGACCACCGGCAGCGCGCCGGCCTGGCCGGGCAGCCGCAGGTTGAGGCCCCAGCCGGCGGACAGGCGGTGCGGGCCCTGGCGCCACGCCGAAGCGGCGTCGCCCGGCCACCAGGGCAGGGGATCGAAGTCGACCAGGCTGCCGGCGGTCTCGAGCTGCCAGTCGCCGCGGGCGCCGCGCTGGAGCAGCGCGCGCATGTCGGCGGTGGCGCGGCCGGCGCTGGCCTGCAGCTGCGAGATCTGCAACTGCTGCTCGTTGGCGTTGCCTTCCATCGCCAGGCGCACGGGCTGCGGCGCACCGTCGAACACGCCCTCGAGATCGATCTTCCAGCGCGCCGACGGCTGCGCCGGCGCTGCGGGCCTGGCACCGTCGGGCGACGGCAGCCCCTGCACGACCAGCGAGGCCGGGCCCGACAGCTGCATCGCCGCGGCGCGGCCGTCCAGCCGCTGCGGCACCAGCCCGGCCAGCCGGGCGTCCAGCGTCAGCTGCGGCCCCTCCCACACCGCGCTGCCGCCCAGCGTGCCGGCCGGGCGCGTGGCATCGGCCAGCGTGAGCTCGAACTGGCGCACCACCAGGCGGTCGGGGCGGGCCAGCTCGCCGCGCAGCTCGGCGCTCAGGCGCTTCAGCGGCAGGCGGCCTTCGTTCCAGCGGCCGGGCAGGGTGTTGTCCAGCTGCAGCGTGGCGGTGACCGGCTCGTCCCGGGCGCGGGCCGCCAGCAGGGCCGTGCCGGCCAGGCGGGTCTGTGGTGCACGCGCCGACAGCGCGGACAGGTCCAGCTCGCGCGTCTGCAGGTTCAGCGTGGACAGCGGCCAGGCCTGCAACGGGCGCAAGCCGGCCTGCAGGTCGATGGCCGGCGGCTCGCGCCCGGCGCGCGGCACGCCGCGCAGCGTGCCGCCGAGCTGCATCTCGGCCAGCGTGCCGCCGGCCTGCAGCACCGCGGCCCAGCGCGGCGTTTCGCCGTCCGGCGCGGGCCGCAGCGTGGCCTGCACCGCCAGCGGCAGCGGCGCCAGGTTGCCGATGCGGCCACTGGCGTCCACCTGCACGCCCTGCCATTCGGCCTGCAGGCCGTCGATGCGGTGCTCGGCGCCCGGGCGCGCGTGCAGCAGCAGGCCCTGCAGCGCCAGCCGCAGCACCGGCTGCAGCGCGTTGACCTGCAGTTCATCGAGCCGGCCGCGGTCCACCGCCAGGTGCAGCGGCACGCGGATGCCCGCCGGCAACGGCGTGGGCTGCGGCCCGGGCGGGCCGGTCTGCACGGTGACCTTGCGCAGCTGCAGATCGCCGACGGCCAGGCCGACGTAGGCAAACTCGTCGGGCCGCCAGGTCCAGCGCAGCCCGCTGGCCGACAGACCCTCGAGCGTGATCGACTGCTGCCCCTGCGACCAGCTGAACTCGATGCGCTCGGCCTGCCAGCGCTCACCCAGCAGCGCGCCCTTGAAGCCCTGCACCTTGACCAGCGGCAGCCTTTCCACGAGCCACTGCGAGCCGCTTTCGTTGAACAGCCACCAGCGCGTCAGCGCGGTGAACGTGCCGCCGGTGAAGAGCAGCAAGGCCAGCACCACCGCCAGCGGCAGCAGCAGCGACAGGCCGGTGGCCAGCGGCGCCGGGGCGGCCGCCGCCGGTGCGGCGGGTGGCGGAGCAGGGGACAAGCGGTCGTCCATTGGCGTCAGAAGGCGATGCCGACGCTGAAGTGCAGCCGGCCCTTGCGCGTTTCGCTGCCGTAGGCCCAGTCCACGCGCAGGGGGCCGATGGGGCTGCGCCAGCGCACGCCGAAGCCGGCGCCGTACACCGGCTTCAGCGCGCTGAAGCGGTCTGCAGCGCTGCCAGCGTCCACGAACACCGCGCCCCACAGCGAGGGCATGCTGTCGATGAAGGGCCGCGCCACCTCGGCGCTGGCGGTGAAGAGCGCGATGCCGCTGCCCACCACGCCGTCGACCAGCGGCCCCAGGCTGCGGAAGCTGTAGCCGCGCACCGATTCATCGCCGCCGGCGCGCCACTTCAAGGACTCGGGCACGACCATGCCGCTGCCCAGGAAGACGTGGCCGAGTTCGAGCCGCGCCTGGCCGTACCAGGTGCGGCCCAGCGGCCGGTAGACCGTGAGGCGGCCGTAGGTGCGCGCAAAGAGGCCGCTGTCGGCGTCGGTGCCGTTGGACTGGCCCACGCCGACCTGGATGGCCAGCGTTTCGCCGTCGGTGGGCAGCACGATGCTGTCCAGGTCGCGCCAGCCGCCGTGGAAGTTGAGCGACACCGCCAGCGCGTCGCGGCGGCCGCCCGCATTGGTGCGCCGCGAGGAGCGTTCGGCCTCGGTGAAGAAGAGCCGCTCCAGCCGCTGCGTGTCCTGCGCGCGGCCCAGGCGCAGCCGCTGCGACAGCACCACGTCGTCGTCGGACACCAGCCGCTCCACCGCGCCGCCCAGCAGGTTGCGGTAGAGCTTTTCGTTGGGCCGGCCGCTGATCTCGGCGTCCCAGGCCTGGCGCTTCTCGCCGACCTCGATCTTCAGCCGCGACGACGCCGGCAGCCCGAACACGCGGCGGTAGACATGTTCCACCGACGCCCGCGGCCCGGTGTTGGCGCTGATGCCGACGCCGAAGGTGTACAGCTGCAGCGGCGCCTCGCGCAGGCGCACCAGCACCGCCGCTTCGGCGGCGTGGGCCGGGTCGGGGTCGAGCGTGACGCTGACGGTCTCGAACAGGCCGGCCTTCTGCAGCCGCTCCTGAAAGTCGAGCAGCAGCGCTTCACTGACCGGCGTGCCGCGCTTCGTGAACGCCAGGTTGCGCACGGTCTCGGCGTCCTGCGCCACCAGGCCTTCGATGTCGATCCGGCCCACCCTGAACAGCGGGCCGCTGTCCATCACCAGGAAGAGGCGGACCTCGTTGCGCTCGACGTCGACGTCGGCGCCGGTACCGCTCCAGGTGGCCAGCGCGTAGCCGGCGGCGCGCAGGCGGCCCACGGCTGCAGCCTTGGCCGAGTTCCAGTCGGCATTGCGGAAGTCGCTGGCCGCAGGCAGCTCCCAGGCCTGCCGCAGCTGCGCCAGCGCCTGCACCGCGTAGCGGTCGCCGGCCGTGGCGGCCCGTTCGAGATCGCCTTCGGCCTCGATCGTGACGCGCGACACCCGGGCGCGCACGCCCGGCTCCACGGTCAGCGTCACCAGGTCGGGCTGGTAGGTGGCGCGGCCCGGCGTGCGGCTGATGCTGACCTTCGGCGCAAAGTAGCCCTCGGTCTGCAGCAGGTCGCGCACCTGCGTGGGCGAGGCATCGATCAGGCGCGCCCATTCGGTGTCGTCCACGTCGTCGCGGGCGATGCGGCCCAGGCGCACCAGGTCCAGGTGCCGTTCGAGCAGCGCCTTCAGGGCACCCGGGGCTTCGATCTCGATGCGCACGCCGAGCGTCGGCGACTGTTGCTCGAACTCCTGCGGCGTGACCAGCGCAAAACTGTCTGCGGCAGTCGGCGCGGCGGCCGTGGGCGCCTGCTGCAGGCCCGCACAGCCGGCCAACGCGAGCGCCAGGACGCCGGCCAGCACCCGGGTCGCGGCGGCGCGCGGCCAGCCGCGCAGCGCAGCGCCGGGCGCTGCCTGCTCCCGCTTCACCCTCATTTGCCGAGCATTCGCATGGCGCCTTCCAGTCCTGAGAGGGAGAGCGGGAACATGCGCTGGTTCATCAGCTGCTGCACGATGGAAATGCTCTGCCGGTACTGCCACACGCCCTGCGGCTCGGGGTTGATCCAGGCAAATTTCGGGAACGCATTCGTGAGGCGCTGCAGCCATTCGGCGCCCGCCTCTTCATTGTTGTATTCGACGCTGCCGCCGGGCTGCAGGATCTCGTACGGGCTCATCGTGGCGTCGCCCACGAAGATCAGCTTGTAGTCCTTGTTGTACTTGCGGATCACGTCCCAGGTGGCGTGCTTCTCGCTGAAGCGGCGCTTGTTGTTCTTCCACATGAAGTCGTAGACGCAGTTGTGGAAGTAATAGAACTCCAGGTGCTTGAACTCGGTCTTGGTGGCGCTGAAGAGTTCTTCCACGCGGTGGATGTGCTCGTCCATCGTGCCGCCCACGTCCATCAGCAGCAGCACCTTCACCTTGTTGTGACGCTCGGGCACCATCTTGATGTCCAGCATGCCGGCGTTGGCCGCGGTGCAGTGGATGGTGTCGTCCAGGTCCAGCTCGTCGGCCGAGCCCTCGCGCGCAAACTTGCGCAGGCGACGCAGCGCCACCTTGATGTTGCGCGTGCCCAGTTCCTTGGTGTCGTCGTAGTCCTTGTAGGCGCGCTGGTCCCACACCTTCACGGCGCTCTTGT
>LNFM01002792.1_pt1 | contig 60585 bp, 73 predicted proteins | sample 596031 | NCBI WGS metagenome assembly LNFM01 (sample SAMN04254537, study PRJNA301005) | activated carbon metagenome | isolation source: dual media filters at the Ann Arbor, Michigan drinking water treatment plant | place: USA: Ann Arbor | reverse complement strand
CATGCCGAGCATCTTCGGAATGCTGTCCGGGCTGTTCCCGAACTTCCGCCCCAACTACGCGCCCAACACCCCGACCCGCGAGGAGTCGGCCGCGGCGCTCATCAAGCGCGAGCGCGAGCGGCTCGACCAGTACCGGGCCCTGCCCGCCCCGTCCACCGACGAGCGCATCGCCCGCTCCATGTCCGTGATCGGCGGCGGCACCGCCGGCCGCGTGTGGTACCTGCCCTATCTCGACAGCACGACCGCCGACACCCCCGAGGTGCGCGCGGCCATGCGGCTGATGCGCACCGACCCGTACGTGAAGAGCGGGTGGGAGCCGCAGGTGCTCACGGTCGAGTCCGAGGACTGGCAGATTCAGCCGTCCGAGGCCGGCAACCCCGACGCCGAGGAGCAGGCCGATTTCGTGAAGCGGATGCTTGAGGACTACACGCAGGGCGGGATGTCCGCGTGCGTGCGCGCCATCTGCGCGCCGCTGGGCAGCGACGGCCACTCGGTCGCCGAGAAGGTGTGGGCGGTCGCGCGGCACGGCGCGCTCCGCGGGCACATCGTGCTCGCCAAGCTCCCGGCCCGCGACACCGACCCGTACAGCGGCGAGGTCCGGCTCGAAGGCGACCGGTACGGCAACGTCACCCACGTGGTCCCGCTGCGCACCTACGGGTCCGACGACGGGACGCCCGAGGCGTACTCGATCAACGACTTCGTGTACTCGAAGTATCTCGGCGTGTTCAGCGAGCCGCTCGGCGAGGCCGCGTACCGGCCGGTGTACGGCGCGTACTGGATGCGCGACACGGTCCGCAAACTGCGCGTGATCCACTGCGAAAAGAAAATGGCCGGGATGCTCCTCGGCACCTACGCCGACGTGGCCCACAAGCCGGCGCTCGACAGCGCGCTGTCCCGGGCCCGCACCGCGACGTGGATGTCCATTCCCGAGGGGCGATCAACCTCTCGACCGCGTCCGAGCCCGACTACAAATCGTTCGACGAGTCGCTGCGGGAGGAAATCGTGCAGGGGCTCGCGTTCGCGACCCTGCAAACCTTGCAGGGCACCGTGACCGACGCCCGCGGGAGCTCGGCGCAGCAGAAGGCCATGAGCGACCTCGGGCCGTGGTTGCTCATGAAGATCGTCACCGAGGCGTTCAACAAGCAGGTGATCCCGTACGCCATCGACTACAACTTTGCGTACCCGGCGGCCGGCGGGTACCCCAAGCTCACGTTCGGGGCCGTCAGCAACCCCGAGCTGATGGAGCTCGCGCAGCTCGTGAAGATGGGTATGGACATCGGGCTCAAGCCGTCGCGGAAGTACTACGCCGGCGCGCTGTCGATTCAGGAGGCCGACCCCAACGACCCGGACGACCAGTTGCAGCAGCCCGGCATGGGCAGCGGGCTCGGCGGCCCGCCCCAACCGCCCGCGCCCCCGGCGCTGCCGCCCGGCGGTGCGGCCGGGCTCCCTTTTGACGACGCCGGGCTCGCGCCCGAGCAGCCGCAGTTCGAGACGTTCGGTGAGGGCGGCGACGCGGGCCGGCTCCCGGTCATCCCCGCGTGGGACACCGCCGCGTTCTTTTCGGAGCGGTCCCCGGTCCACTTCTTCGCGTGGGTGCAGGCGAAGAGCCGCGGGAAGTCCGGCGTGAAGGCCGTGTGGCAGGGCGACGGCACGAAGCGGCCGCTGTACGGCGAGCGCGCGCGCCGGGCGCTCGCGCGGGCGGCGAAGGCCGACACCACGCCCGAGCTGCGCCTGCCGAAGCCCCCGAAGCCCCCGAAGCCGCCCGCGGCCGACACGACCCCCGAGCTCGACCTGCCGCCCGAACCGGCCCCGGCCCCGACGCCGGCGAAGGGCCCGACCGCCGCGCGCGTCGCCGCCGGGGCGAAGGCCGGCGTGAAGCGGACCGCGACCGCCGCGAAGAAGGTGGTCGCGGGCACGATCGGGCTCACGAGCCGGCTGTCGATGGGCATTGCCGAGGCCGTGCGGCGCATCGGGATGGGCTTGCAGAAGTGGCAGTTTCTCGAACGCAAGACGGGTCTCGGCTCGATGCTCGCCACCGCGGGCCGCCGCAAGCTGGACCAAGCGCGCGAGAACTTGGAGCTGGTGCAAGAGGGCCGCGTCCGCAGCGCGCTGAAGCGCTCGGTGGCCGGGGCCGCAAAGAACTTCCTCGCGATCCAGTGGGCCCCGAACCGCCGCAAGTACGGCGTGATCGGCGCGACCGTGCTCGAAGCCGCGTTCCTCGCGCTCAAGTTCGGGCCCGTGTCCGGCCTCGTGGGCGCGGCCGGCGCGGCCCTCGGCGGGGCCGGGGCGGGCATCGCCGCGGCGGCCGCGGCCGCGTACGCGACGGAAAAGGTGCTCGGGTTCGTGGTCGGTCCGCTGTCCCGCGCGGCCGCCGGCTTCCTGATCGAGAAGCCGTTCCTGCGCCGCGGCCGCGGGAAGAAGGGGCTGAACCGGCCGGACCGCCGGGCCGACTACATCGAGCGCCGCCGCCGGGGCGTGAAGGAGCGCCGCGAGTACGCGCCGGTGTTCCGCCAGTGGAAGCGCGCGGCCAAGCAGGCCCGCCGCGCCGGCCGCCCGGTGCCCGCCCGCCCGCTCGCGCCGTGGGAGCAGCGCGAGCTCGACGTCGCGATCCAGAACAACTACCCGCTGCCGGTGTTCCCGGTGTTCCCCGAGCGCACGTCCACCGTGTCGCCGTTCGCCGAGCCCGCGCCCGCCGGCGACGTGGTGCAGGCGGCGCGCGAGCTGGTCGAAGGCGCGTTCGCCGCGGAGGGGGAGGCGGCCCCGGACCTGAGCGACGAGTGGTACGCCGAGTACGTCGCCGAGGCGCTCGACATGGCCGGCCGGGCCCTGACCGACCGGGCCGAGGCGTTCCGCGAAGTGCTCCGCGACCGGGTCCACAAGTTCGGGTGGACCGCGGGCCGCACCCGCGTCCGCACCGTAAAGGCCGTCGGCACCGGCCCCGACGCGGGCAAGACGCTGTACGGCAAGGCCGCGCAGAACGCGCTCGCCAAGCAGGCCGGCGTGGGGCCGCGCAAGCGGGCCGACCAGATCGTCGAGTACGAGGCCGGGAACCAGCCCCCGTACAACGGCGAGCCCGGGCCGCCCCAGCGCACCCGCGTCCGGCTCACCGCCGCGACCGCGCGCGAGCTGGCCGTGCAGTCCGCGCTCGCGGACGCCGACGGCGACCCCACCGCCCCGCGGGCGTTCAAGGCCCTGCGGTCGGTGAAGGGCACCGGGGCCCGCGCGGCCCGCAAGGGCGTGGAGGCCGCGCTCGCGGGCGACGAGAAGGCGCTCGTGCAGCAGGGCCGCGACGCGCTCGACGCGCTCGCGGGCGGCCTGCCCGCGCCGCCCCCGCCGGCGACCCCGGCCGAGCGCGGCCGCATCCGCGGGATGCTCGAATCGGCCGCCGCCGGCATGAGCCGCGGCGAGAAGAAGGAGCTGTACGGCGCGCTCGACAAGGCCATCGGCGCGGCGTCGATCCTGACCGCCGGCGACGCGGTGGCCGACGGCCTGACCCGCGGCGCGAGCGGGTTCGCGAACTGGCTCAAGGGCAAGCCCGCCGGGTTCGTCGGCCGGGCCGTCGGCGCGCTGGCCCGGCTGTCGGTCGCGGCCCTGCGCACGCTCGGGCCGGCGACCGGCCGCGCTCTGCGGTCGGTGCTCGGCGGCACGGTCGCGCTGGGCCGGGCCGCGGGCCGGCTGGCCCTCGGGGCCGCGGGCCGCGTCGCCGGCGAAATCGCCGAGTCGGCCGGCGAGCTGCTGTCGTTCGTCGGCCGCCCGCTGGGCCGCGCGCTGGGGTTCGCGGGCCGCGTGCTCGGCGGGGCCGCGATCACCGGCCTCGGCGTCGCGCTGACCGGCGCGCTGTGGGCCGCGCCGGCGCTGGCGGCGCGGTTCGGCCTGATCGCCCTGACCTCGCCGGTCATGTGGGCCACGCTCGGGCTCGGGCTGGCGACGGTCCCGCTGGCGGTGTGGGGCGTGCGCAAGTCGAAACAGTTGGGCAAGGACTTCATCATGCGCCGCGGCGCGTTCGGCCCGCCCGAGCAGCCGCAGCCCCCGATGCAACTGTTCGCCGACGGCGGCCTGTCGCTGCGGTTCGGCCCGCCGGTGTCGGGCTCGTGGTACACGTTCGCGTGGGCCGACTGGCAGCCGACCAACGGCGGCAAGTCGATGAAGTCGCCGGGCGGCCGCGTGCTGTCGCGGGCCAAGTTCGACCAGTTGAGCAAGGGCGCGGTGCCGAAGGCCGAACTGCCGGCCGACCCGGTCGCGGCGCGCGTCGCCGACCCGAAGGCCGCGGTCGCCCCGGCGGTTCCGTCGCCCGCGCCCGAGCCGGGCCGGGTGTACGCGGTCAAGCCCGACGACATCCGCGTGGACCCCGAGCGGTTCCAGTTCAAGCTGAACACGAACAAGAGCACCGGCGTCGGGAAGGAGCTCGACGAGGTCGCGCTGTACGACCCGGAGCTCGCCGGCGTGCTGGCCGTGTGGCGCGACCCGGCCGACGGCGGCACCTACGTCGTGAACGGGCACCACCGGCTCGACCTCGCCAAGCGGGCCGGGGCCCCCGTCGTGGACGTGCGGTACCTGAGCGCCAAGACCGCCGAGGAGGCCCGCGCGAAGGGCGCGCTCATTAACATCGCGGAGGGCCGCGGCACCGCGATCGACGCGGCCAAGTTCCTGCGCGACACGGGCCGCTCGGCCGAGGACCTCGCCGCCGTCGGCGTGTCCCTCAAGGGCGCGGTCGCGCGCGACGCGGTGCCCCTGTCGAAGCTGTCCCCGACGCTGTTCCGCAAGGTCACGTTCGGCGCGCTCGACCCGGCCCGCGCGATCGCGGTCGCGAGCCACCTGCCGAACGGCCGCGATCAGGAGCAGCTCCTCGACGCGATCGAGAAGCGCGAGAAGTCCAGCGGCCGCAGCGTGGCGAACGGCGTGGTGGAGATGATGGCGAAGGAGTTCCGCGATTCGCCCCGCAAGGGCGGCACGACCGAGACCCTGTTCGGCGCGCTCGAAGACGACGACTCGACCTACTTCGCGCGGGCCGAGTTGAAGAACTACATTCGCAACGAGCTGGCGAAGGAAGCCAAAGACTTCAAACTCGGCTCGTCGCAGCGCCGGGCCGACGTGCTGGGCACGCTCGGCAACAAGCTGGACACCGCCGCGAACGCCACCGCCGCCGACAAGGCCGAACTGGCGCTCGCCACGTTCGACGGCCGGGCCACGCTCAAGGGCGACCTGTCCGACCTGCTCAACACCCTCGCAGTGGAGTACTCCGGTGCCAACCCCGCGACGCGCTCGAAACTCCGCGGTGCCGCGCTCAAGCGCGTGCGGGCGCTGCTATCCGGCGGTCAGCTCGAACCAGTTGAGCGAGTGGGCGGCGGAGGTCCGGGCCTTTTCTGAGCCGGCCCCGCGGGCGACGGCGTTCGCGGAAGCCCCGGACCTCGCGGCCGCCCGCTGGCACCCGGCCGGCCCCGACGGGAAGCGCGCGTTCGAGCTGCTGGCCGAGGCGCGGAGCCAAGTGGCCGGCACGTTCGTCGGCCTCACCGAGCGGGCCGTCGGCCGGCTGCTGGGCTCGGGCAAGCCGCTCACCGCGCAGGAGCTGTACAGCGACGAGGAGCTGGGCGAGCTGCAGGAGGCGCTCGCGCGGCTGATCGCGCTGGGCGACCTGATGGGCCGGGCCCGCGTGCGGCTGATGGCCGACCGCCTCGACCGCACCGCCCCGCGGCCCCTGACGCGTTTCGCCGAGTGGGCCGGGCCGTTCGACGGCGAGCGCGGCGGCAAGTACTGGCTCCCGCGGGGCGCGCCGGACCGGCCCGAGAACCGGCGGTACGACGCGCCCGAGGCCGGGACGCCGCCCGAGGGCGTGAACGAGCCCGAGGGCCCGAAGGAGCGCGCCGGCATCGCCGAGGGCCGCCGGGCCGCGCTCGAAGAGCTGGCGGCAAAAATCCCCGTGACCCGCACCCTCATCAGCGAGTACGACGAGGACGAGCCGCCCTACGGCATCTGGGGCCAAGACGACAACACGTTCCCGGTGCTGTGGTTCAAGACCTCGACCGGGAGCAAGTACAAGATCGAAGTGGTGCCGACCGACGAGCCGCTCAAGAGCGCGGAGCTGATCTTCTCGGACGAGAAAAACAAAATCGGCGTGACCGGGGCCGGGGCCGCGCACGAAGTGTTCACGAACGTCCTCGCCGCGTCGGTCGCGCTGCTGCGCGCCAAGAAGCCCCGCGTCGTGTCGTTCTCGGCCGCCGGCGAAGGGGCCGCCGGCGACGCCCGCGCCACCGGCCGGCAGCGCCTGTACGAGCGCCTCGCCCGGGGCATCGCGGCGATGAACGGCGAGTACGTGGCCGTGTCGTTCCCCGGCGCGGACCCGAGCGAGCCGACCGTGTACGTGGTGGCGCAGCGCGACCGGCTGCAGTCCGTTCTCGACACCGTGCGCAGGCAGACCGGGCAGCAGGGCAAGGTGCTGGTGTTCGCCGACGCGCCGCCCGAGCTGTGGGCCGCGGGCGCGGATTGGGGCGCGCGCTGGGTGGCGTTCGCGGACGCCGACGGCGACGGCATCGACGACCTGTTCTCGCCGCTCACGCAGGCGCGCATTCAGCCGCTCCCGCCCCGGGCCGCCGTCGATTACTTCCGCGGGCTCGTGCCGTCGCTCGGCGCGTCCCCGGTGCGGTACGGGCCGCGCCTCGACCGGTACGCGTTCACCCTCGCGGCCGCGGCCGACCAGACCGTGCTGCAGCGGGTGCAGACCGCGATCCTGAACGCGCTGCAGCAGGGCGGCGACGCGGGCGCGAGCGCGGTGCCCGACGTGCAGGCGATCCTCGACGCCGCCGGCGTGTCGGGCCGCAACCCGCAGTACGCCGAAATGGTGGTGCGGACCAACCTGAACGACGCTTACAATCAAGGGGCCGAGGCCGAGCTGGGCGAAGGGGACATGCGCGAGCGGTTCCCGGTCTGGCAGTACCTCGGGATTCTGGACGACCGCACGGGCGACGACCACCGGCCCAAGATCGGCCGGTACTACCCCAGCACGGCGACGTTCCAAGAGGTGCGCGGCAACCGCGTGTACAACTGCCGCTGCTCGTTCGCCCCCGTGAGCCGGTTCCTCGCCGACAACCTGACCGTCGAAACGGAGTGGTGAGATGCTCGACCACCTGATCCAGCGCCTGCACACGTTCGCGTGGAAGGCCGCCCCGACCCGCGGCGGCGGCACGAAGGCCGTGTGGACCGGGCAGGGGCAGCGCCGACCGCTGTACGGGAAGCGCGCGCAGGCGGCGCTGGCCGGCAAGGGTGCCAAGCCCGACGAGCCCAAGCCGCCCGCGGCCGGGTCCGGCGACCTGCAAACGCAGGTGGAGGGGGCGCTCGGCGACCTCGGCTACCGGGTGCCGACCAAGCCCGGCCCCGGCGACGCGGGCAAGCCCGTGTGGCAGAAGAAGGGCGGGAAGGGCCCGCTGGCCGCCGGCGACCTGAACGCGCTGGGCAAGGGCGGGACCGGCCCGGCGAGCGCCGTCGCCGCGGCCCCGGTCGCGCCCCCGCCGCCGCCCGTCACGCCGCCCGACAATCTGCCGAAGGGCACGCCGCCCCCGCCCCCGGCCCCGCCGGCGCAGATGGCGCAGATCGAAAAGTACGCGCGGAACGACGCGAGCCGGTTCGGCGCGAAGGCGGCCGAGTTCCTGCGCGGCGCGGCGGCCTACGCGCTGGGGATGCTGACCGCGGCCAACGGCGCGGCGTGGGGCGCGGTCGCTGGGCTGGCGCTCGCCGGGCCGCTGGGCCTCGGGCTCGGCACCGCGCTCGGCGGCGGGCTCGGCGCGCGGCTCGGCGGCACCGTGGCGCGGAAGGGCTACGCGGTGCTGGGCGGCGCGAACCGCGCCCGGGCCGAGCTGCGCAAGCTGGGCCGGGCGGCCGGGCCGGTCGCGGCCGGCGCGCTCGTGGGCGGGCCGCTCGCGGCCGCCGGCACGCTCACCACCGGTGCGGCGCTCGGGTCCGCGGCCGCGTCCGGCGTGATCGCCGCCGACGCCGTCGCCGGGTTCCCGGTTACGAACGCCGCCCTCGAAGTCGGGCAAGCGGCCGTGGAGTCGCCCGTCACGATCGCGCGCGCCACCCGCCGCGCGATGGCGACCTCGAAGGTGTCGGAGCGCAAGGCCGCCCGCCGGTTCGCTGAGCAGCCGGCCAACTCGAGCGCGCCGGCGAACCTCGACCCGGTGAAACTGCTGACGATGCGCGTGAAGGCCGTCACCGGCAAGACGCCCGACCAGAAGCTCATCATGGCCGCGCTGGCGATGGCCGCGCTGAAGGCCGGCGCGCAACTGTCCCCCGCCGAGGCCGGCGCGCAACCCGCGTCCGGGTTCGCCGAACTGGCCCGCACCCTCGGGAGCCGCCCGTGCTGCTGTTCTTCGCCGACCGCGTGAAGTGGAACAAGGAGGGCGACCTGTGGGTGTCGTCCGGCGGCCGGCGGCTGTCGGAGGAAGCCTACCAGCGCCACGTCGCCCGGCTCGCCGGCGCGGCCCCGACGGGCGCGAAGCCCGCCCGCGCCACGGCCGCGGCCCCCGGCGACTACGGCGAGAAGCTGCCCGGGGCGCGCAAGGACGCCGCCGTGCCGACCGGCCCGCGGCCGAAGAAGCCGGCCGAGCCCGGGGCCGCGAAGCCCGAACCGCGGCCCCCGTGGGCCGTGCCCTACGGCGTGCGCGAGGACGCGCGCAACGGGAAGTTCTTCGTCACCCGCGGCCGGCAGATCGTGTACGGGTCGGGCGGCCGCCGCGAGTTCGCCACGCGGAAGGAGGCCGAAGACGCGATCCCGCTGATCGTCGCCAGCGCCACGCACGGCGTCAGCAACCGCGCGCGGGCCGGCGAACCGCCCGAGTACGTCATCTACCGCAAGGTGTCGGACCGCAAGTTGCCGACCGTGAAGGGCGGGTTCAAGAGCTACGAGGAGGCGCAGAAGTACCTCGCGGCCAACCCGCGGGAGGTACTCGACTTCAAGTTCCCGAGCTGGCAGACGTACAGCTATCTCGAAAAGGTCGAGCGCACCGGCCCGACCGAGCGGACCGGGAACGTCGGCGCGAAGGAGTTCGCCGACCGGTTCAAGTTCCGGGGCGTGCAGTTCGGCAACTGGCAGGCCAACCGCGACGGGCAGACGTCGCTGAACTACGCGTACGACGCGCTCAACGACCTGTCGGAGCTGACCGGCCTCGCCCCGGCCGACGTGTCCCTCGGCGGCAAGCTGGGCCTCGCGTTCGGCGCGCAGGGCAAGGGCGGCAAGGGCGCGGGCTCGGCGCACTATTCGACCGCGTACTCGCTCATCAACCTGACCAAGATGAAGGGCGCGGGCAACCTCGGCCACGAGTGGCTCCACGCGCTCGACCACTACGTCGCGAAGCTCGAATTCGGGGAGACCACGAACAAGCTGCTCAGCGAGGGGCGGCCGTGGAACAAGAAGAACCCCGAGCTCGTGGACGCGTGGAACGACCTCGTGAAGACCCTCACGACCAAGACGGTCACGACGCCCAAAGACGTGACGGCCGAGCAGAAGCGGGTGGACCGGGACAAGGCCGCGTTCGACGCGCTGGCGTCCGGGTTCGACAAGATCAAGGAGATTTACAAGAAGAACAGCCGGTGGAAGGAGCTCTCCCCCGAGGACGAAACCGCCTTCGCCGCGCAGCTCGCGGCCCTCGAGCGCGGCGACTGGACGGACAACGTGCAGGTCGCCGGTCGCGGCTGGGAGGTACCGAAGCCGGTCGCGGAGCTGTCGGCGATTTGGAAGCGCGCCACCGGCCGCGCGCTCGTCACGGCCGAGCCCCGGTCCAGTGGCCGCCAGCTCGCGGCCGCGGCGGTGCGGCTCCGCTCGACCCGGGCTCAGCTCGAAGCGGCCCGGAAGGGGGCGAGTGACACCGTTTCGGTGCGCACGCAGTACCTCGCCGACGCCCGCGACATCGACCAGCTCCGGGCGTCCGATTACTGGTCCACGACCGAGGAGCTGGCGGCCCGCGCGTTCGCCGCGTACCTCGAAGACAAGGCCGCGGAGCGGGGCCGCAAGACGCAGTACCTCACCGCGAAGGCCCGCAACTCGCACTACGCGTTCCTCGACCAGCGCCCGTACCCCGACGGGGAGGAGCGGGTCGCGATCAACGCGGCGTTCGACCGGCTGCTCGGCACCGTGAAAAAGCACTTTGAGGGCACGCGCGTGAACCCCGCACCCGCCACGTTCGCCGAGCGCGTCAAGTTCGAGCGGCAGGCCGACGGGAGCTGGCTGTCGGCCGGCGGCCGGCGGCTCTCCGACGCGGCCTACCTGCGGCACGTCGCGCGGCTGCAGCGCCGCGACCCGCGGGCCGCGGGACCGGCCGCGCCCGCCCCGGGGTCGCCCCCGCCCGCCGCGGGACCGGTCGCGCCCGCGGCCAATCGCGCGCGGACCCCGAAGCCCGGGTTCCTGCGGCGACTCGCCTTCGAAGTGCTGCCGAAAATCCAGTCGATCCCCGCGATGCTGCCGGGGCTCGCCGCGACCGCCGGGCTCGGCGTGCTGGGCGCGCTGGGCGGCACGCCCGCGAACATCATGCTCGGCTCGATCGGGGCCGGCGCGCTGCTCAACAAGGCGATGGACCGCGGCTCGAAGGTGGCGAAACAGAAGCGGCTGGCGATGGCCCGCACCGCGGCCGAGCGGCGGCTCGCGGAGCGGCGGAACAAGCAGGTGTACTTCGCCGAGCTGGTCGCGCGGCTGCGGCGCGTGTACACGTTCGCGTGGAAGGAGGGGCCGCGGTCCCGGTACTGGCTGCCCGACGGCAAGGAGGACGTGCCCGCGAACCGGCTGTACGGCGCGCGGGCCCAAGCCGCGGCCCAAGCGGCGCAGACCGACGCGAAGGGCGGGAAACGGGTCGGCCGGCTGACCGCGGCCGGCAAAGAGGCGCGCGACGCCGCCCGGAAGAAAAGGGCCGAGCGCGTGTTCGTGCCGTCGCGGGCCGCGGAGCTGACGGGCGGCGACCCGAAGGCCGTGAAGGCCGACCCCGGCGCGCAGGTGCCCGCGGGCCTCGCCGGCGGAACCACCCGCCCCCGCGCCGCGGCCGCCGCGAAGGGCCCGCTGCCGAAGGCCCCGCCGCCGGTGAAGGCCGGCGCGGCGGCCCCGGGCGGCCGGCTCACCCCCGAGCGGCTCGGCGCGCTCAAGGGGCGCGTCGAGAAGGGCGTCGTGACCTCGCGCGCGCTGGGCTGGGGCTACGACTTCTCGAAGGCCCGGGCCGCGCTCGCGCAGGCGTCCCGGCGCGTGGACGCGTACGCCGCGAAGAACCCGACGGCCGCCGTCGAGCTGGCCCGCAAGGTCACGGGCAGCGACCCCAAAGACGCCGCGGCCGCCACGCGCGCGATCAAGGAGTGGCTCGGCGAAACGCTCGCGCTGCTCGGCGGCGAGCCCGCCCCGCCGGTGCAGAAGCCCGGCGCGAAAACCATGTCCGACGCCGACGCCTATCGGCTCGACCGCCGGCTGTCGTGGCTGTCCGCGGTGAGCGGGCGGCTCGATTCGATTCGGGCGGTCGCGGCCGCGCTCGCGGCTTAGTCCGCGCGGGGCGGTTCGGACGGTTCGGGCGGGCGGGGCGAAAATTCGTCCCGCCCGCCCGTTTCGCGTAGCAGCCGGGCAAATCCCCGCGTGATAGTAGCCGTATGAGCGCTCCGCGCCACACGCGCCGCAAACCGGGCCCGCCGCCCAAGCTGTACCAGATGCGGGGCGTGCGGCTGTTCGCGTCCGGCAGTTACCGGGGCGAGGACTGGCCGCCGCACGTGATCGACGAGCTGGCCGCCAACGCCCGCCAGCTCGGGCCGAGCGGGCTGGGGATGCTGGTGCCCCCGTCGGTGCTGGGCCACGAAGAGGACCAGACCAAGCTCGGCGAGTTCCTCGAACGCACCGACCACCCGGCCGCCGGCTGGGTCGATCCGGCGACGGTGCGCAGCGTGCCCGACCCGAAGTTCGCGGGGCACAAGATTCTGGTCGGGAACGTGGTCAACATCCCCGAGCCGATCAAAGAGCAGCTCGAGCGCGGCGCGTACAAGTTCGGCTCGGCCGAAATCTACGACAACTTCCGCGACGACTTCGGCAACGAACACGGGCACGTGCTGCGGCGGTTCGCGCTGCTGGGCGGCGAAGTGCCGCAGGTGAAGCGCCTCGGCTCGCTCCCGCCCGTGGAGCCGATGGCCGCCCCGCTGGCCTTTTCCGAGGGCCGCGCGATCCGGGTCCGCCGCGTCACCACCGCCGACGGCCGCACACACCTTTTCGCGGAGACAGTTTCTATGGACCGCAACGCGATGATCGCGGCGATTACCGCGGCGATGCCCGGGCTGGCCCAGACCACCCTCGACGCGATGAGCGACGAGGCGCTGGCGGACCTGATGAAGAACCTGCCGACCGGGGCCGCGACCGCCGACGCGGGGGCCGCGGGGCCGGCGGCCCCGGCCATGCAGCCGGGCGCGATGTTCGCGGAGGGCGACGAGGAAGACGAGCCCGCCGAGCCGAGCGAGACCGAGGGCGAGACCGAGGGCGAGCCGTCGGAAGAGGAGATGCGCGAGGCGCTCATCGACATGGGCCAAGACCCGGCCGAAGTCGAAGCGATGGACCCCGAGGAAGTGGCCGCGCTCTACGACGAGCTGATGGCCGCCCAGCAGACCGACCAGCCCGCGGCCGCGATGGCCGCGGGCGACCCTACCACCCAAACCCCGGCCGCACCGATGAACCGTGAGCAGATGATCGCCGAACTGGTGGCGGCGGGCCAAGACCCCGCCGCACTGGAGTCCATGACCGACGAGCAGCTCATGCAGATGCTCGCGCAACTGCAGGGCGGCGGCGCGGCGGCCCCGGCGGCCGGCGCGCCCGCGCAGCCGATGGCCGCGATGAGCGACCGCGGCCGCCGGCGGTGCGGCCCGCAGCGCCCGGCCGCGACGTTCGGCGACCGCGACGCGGCCGCGCTGGCGCGCGAGGCGGAAACGCTCCGCGGGCTCATCACCAGCGAAACCGCCCGCCTGCAGCGCCAGCGGCACGCGGCGAAGCGCGAAGACGCGACCCGCTTCTGCGAGCAGCTCGTCGCCGACGGCAAGTTCACGAAGGCGCAGGCCGACACCGTCGTGCTGCCGCTGCTCTTGGGCCTCGACGAGACCAACCGGATTCACCGGCACAACGACGGCGGCGGGACTAAGAGCGTGAGCGCCTACGAGCTGAAAAAGGCCCAGCTCGCGCGCATCCCGGCGGCCCTCAAGTTCGGCGAGCGGGTCGGGGCCGGCCGCCCGGCGACGACCAAGAGCGTCGAAGTGAACAAGGTGCGCCGCTTCTCGGAAACGGTCCCCGACAGCGCGCTCCGCGCCGCCGGCAAGACCCGCGAGCAGATGGTGAAGGACTTCGAAGAGATGCTCGCCAAGAAGCCCGACCTGCGGGCCGAGGACTATCTCGGCGTCACCAGCGTGTAACCACCCGGGCCGCGGGGCGATTACGAGCGCCCCGCGGCCGCGCCGGCCCCCACCCACACCCCGCTTTGAGGTTCAGCTCCAATGGCTAACGCGACCGACATCGTGAAGCGCGGGACCGTCCGGCGCACCGACGAGTTCATCGAGCGCGGCGTCGAAACGCTCGCGGCCGAAACGCGCTTCTACCCGAACGCGATGGTCGGCGTGGACACCACCGGCTACTTCGCCAAGTTCGACGACGCCCAAGCGATGTGGTTCGCGGGCGTCGTGTCGAACGATCAGGGCGCGCCGCTGCTGCCCGCCTCGACCGCCGGCGACGGCACGGCCAAGCTGCGCCTGCAGCAGCCGCTCCGCTTCATCACCGCCGTGTCCGGCGTGGCCGTCACCGACATCGGCAAGAAGGTCTACGCCAGCGACGACCAGACGTGCGTGCTGGACGCCAGCACCCGCACGTTCGCGAACTTCGTCGGCGTGATCGTGGACCTCGCCTACAACAACGACGGCGTGGTGAGCGGCTACTGTCTGGTCGAGCCGTCCTACGCCTTCAACGGGTCGAACCAGAAGTTCAACGTGGCGAAGTTCCTCGCCGCGACCGGGGCGCAGAGCCTCAACAAGACTGACCTCAACAAGACCATTTTCCTGCCGAACACCGCGGCCTACACGGTCACGCTGCCGGCCGTCGCGGACTGCCAAGCGGGCGACCGCCTGACGTTCGTGAAGACCACGGCCGACGCCGCCGCCGTCACCCTCGACGGCAACGCCTCGGAAACCATCGACGGCGCGACCACCCTCGCCACGATCGACGCACAATTCGACTGCGCTACGCTCGTCTGCACGGGCTCCGCGTGGGTCGTGCTGAACCGCGACATCGCGTAACGACGACCCCGGCCCGGGGCGACTGCGAACGCCCCGGGCCGCCCGCCCGCTCACGACCTTTACGACCAAACCGGGAGCCCTTCAATGGCGATCGACGTGACCACGTTCTCGGCGCTGTGCCGGCAAGAGTTCATGCGCGGGAAAATGGCCGCCGACGAGCGGCCCTACCCGAGCGAGTACGCGGCGTTCACGACCACCCTGCCCAGCACGGCGAAGGTCGAAACGCACACGTACATGAGCAACCTGCCGCGGCTCAAGCCGTTCAAGCAGTACAGCCCGGCCGTGCGCCTGTTCGACAAGACCTACACGGTCGAGAACAAGGAGTACCGCATCGGGCCGGTACAGGTGCGCAAGACCGACCTCGACGACGACCAGATCGGCGGCTACCTGCAGAGCGTCAAGGCGCTCCCGAGCCGCGCGCAGAAGGACGTCGGGCACATCGTCCTCGACCACCTCGCGGCCGGGCGCACCAACACGTGCTTCGACGGCACCGCGCTGTTCGCCAACAGCCACACGTGCGGGAGCGGCGACAACCTGCTCACTTACAACCCGGCCTCGAACGACGGCGTCACGCACCGCATCGTCGCGCTCATCACCGAGAACCCGGCGGTGAAGCCGATCATGTTTCAGGACCGCGAGAAGCTGTCCCAACTGATGACCGACGCCGAGACCCCGCAGGCGGCGCTGCTGAAAGAGTACCAGTACTGGGCCGACACCCGGTTCGGCCTCGGCTACGGGTACTGGTGGGACACGATCGACATGGCGATTTCGGACACGCCGACCGTGGCCGAGATGTACGACATCATCGAGACCATCATCAACACCTTCCGCACGTTCACGCTGCCGAAGGGCGACGACCTCGACGACACGCTGTACGTCCACGAGCAGTGGCGGCCGGTGATGAGCAACTTCTACCTGTGCTGCAACCTGCAGCTCGCGCAAATCCTCCAGCGCGCGCTGCAGATCAGCCAGTACATCGTTTCGACCGGTAACGTCGATAACGTGTACAAAGACGTGGCGACGGTCGTGCCGACCAGCGCGCTGAACGCCTAACCCCGAGCGCCGCCCGCGGCGCGCGTGTGTGGCCCGCGGGCGAGGGCGACCTCGCCCGCGGGCTTGTTCTTTTTGGGGGCCGCCGTGCCGTACACGACCGACACCGACATCCGCGACAGCGTGGCCGGGGCGCTGGGGCTGGGCACCGGGTCGAGCCTGCCGACCCACTGGACCGCGCGCCTCATCACCACGGCGAACAACCGCGGCTACTACGCGCTCCGGTCGGTGATGCTCGGCCGCGGGTACTCCGCGGCCCAACTCGACGCGTGGGAGCGGGCCGAGGACTGGAACGACCGGCTGGGCGTGCTGTACGCGTTCCTCGAAGCGCGGAAGTCCGGCGCGCAGATCGGGGGCAACCTCGACCAAGAGCTGAAGGACGCGCTCGCCGAGCTGAAGGGTGACGCCGTGGTAATCGCCGGCGAAGTGGTCGCCCCGGCCGGCGTCGCCCCGGGCGTGATCGGGTTCGGCGACGACGCCACCGCGGAAGACCGCTTCATCCTCGGGACCGCCGACGGCGAGGGCACGTTCCAACTGCCCGACGGCTCGACCCGGCTGTAAGGTGCGCGTAAGGTGCGCGTAAGGTGCGCGATGCCCAGCGTGGTGATGAGCATTAACGAGCTGCGGAAGGCGCTGGCGGCCAAAACGGGCCCGCTCGCGCCGGTGCCCGCCGACTTCCGCATCGGCCCGGCGCTCGGGCGCGAACTGGTGCAGATCGTCGTCTCCGACGTGAAGAGCCGCTTCCTGACCTCGAGCGCGCCCGACGGCCGGCAGTGGAAGCCGCTCAAGTACGCGCGCCCGCGGGGCCCGGGCCGCCCGCTGCTCGACACCGGGCTGCTCATGGCGTCGATCACCGGCACGCACACCGATACCAGCGTGACCGTCGGCACCAACCGGCCCGGGGCCGCGCTGCACCAGTTCGGCGGCACGGTGACGCCGAAGCGGGGCAAGTACCTCACGATCCCGCTGACGCCGATGGCGGCGGCCGCGCGCTCGCCGCGCATGCTGGTCGGGACGAAGGCCCTGCCCGTGTTCGCGCGCATGGTCGGCGGCCGCTGGGTCGGGCACTTCCTGTGCGTCAAGAAGGTCGAAGTGCCCGCGCGCCCGTTCCTCGGACTGTCGCGGCGCGGGACCGAGGCCGTGGTCGCGGCCGTTCAAGACGAGTTGGCCCGCCGCTGGGAGAAGACCTGATGGCCCGCGCCGACTACCACAAGCGGATTCGGGGGGCGATCGCCACCGACCTCGCCGCCGTGTACACGAGCCCGTTCGCCGTGTACGAGCTGGAAGACCCGGAAACGGACCTGCCGAAAGTGGCGAACTTCCCCGCCGTGGTGGTGGCGTGCGTCGGCCCCGAGCAGGAGCGCCCCGAGTTCAACACGAACCGCCGCGACGGCGTCGGGTTCCCGATTCTCGTGGCGCTCTTGGGTACGGGCGTGACGGGCGTAACGGCCAGCAGTTCGGGCTTGGGCGATTTGACCGCCTTTCGCTCGGCGGTGTTCGGCCGGTACAATCAGCAGCGGGTGCCGACGGTGAGCGAAGTCGGGTACTGTGTCGTGAGCGACTCGGGCCCCCTGTACGACAAAGACAGTCCGATGTTTCAGAAGCTCGCCACCGCCGTGGTCGTGCTGGCGTGCGGGCGGTTCCCCCGGGTCTAGGCCGCGCGCGGCCGCAGTTGAGGGCGCACAATGGCGGAACAAGTCGGCACGTTCGACCGCATCTGGCTGTCCGCGGACGACGCCACCTACGTGGCCCTCGAAGTGCTGGAAGGCAGCACGCTCGGGGCGCAGGAGACCTTCACGAACACGAAGGGCATCCGCGGCACGCGCCAAGCGGCGGCGGCCCGCACCCGGCGCACCCGGCGCATGACGCAGGGGACGCTGCAGACCTCGCCGACCGCGCTCGAGCTGGACGCCCTCCTGCCGTGGATTCTCGGCACGAACGAGGCGGCCAACCTGTTCGCGCTCGCGGAAACGGTGCCGGCCCGGTACGCGAAGGTGTACCGCGACGGCACCAAGCACCTGTACGACGGGCTCAAGGTGAACCGCGCGACGTTCTCGTGCGCGGAAAATCAGCCGCTATCGCTGGCGATCGAAGTCATGGGCGTGGACGAGGTGGCGGACGGCGACGCCACCGAGACCGCGGACTTCCAAGACGGCTCGGGCCCGTTCGTGATGAGCGACTGTGTGCTGTCGGTCGGCGGCACCGGGTACCAGTTCCGGCAGATTTCGGTGGACGTGAACAACGCCCTCGAAATGAAGTTCAACAACTCCGTGACCCCGACCTCGATCCGCTCGACCGACCTGATGGTCAACGTGCAGCTCGGCCTGCCGTACGGCGACGCCAGCGCGCTGTACGGGTCGGCGGTCGGCGGCGTCACGGTCGTAGCGACCTTCACCAACGGGGCCACGTCGATCGCGCTCACGTGCGCCGGCGTGGCGGCCCCGAAGAACCCGCTGCCGTTCGCCATGCGGCGGCACCGCGACCTGAGTTGGGGCGGCGAGGCCCGGCGCACGAGCGCCCCGCTGCCGCCCATTTCGATCACGAACGTGTCGAGCTGACGCCCGGCCCGTTCGCCGTTCGCCCGCAGTCCCACACACGCGCAGGAGCCGCACCGTGCAAGAGAGTCTGTTCATCGAAGACGGGTACACCGCCCAAAAGACCATCCCCGCCATTCCGGGCCTGCTGCCGGAAGTCGTCGTGCGGTACCGGCCGGCGCTCGCGCCCGAGCGGTACCGGCACCGCGCGGTCCTGAACGGCGGCGACGCGGACGCGATCGTGAAGAGCGAGAACGCGCTCTTCACGAAGTACGTCGAGACCGTCAACGGCGCGACCGTGAGCGCGGCGAAGCTGGGCCAGCTCAAGCCGTTCCTGCGCAACGCGCTGGTCGAGCTGATCCTCGGCTACGCCGCGGCCGACGAGGCGGCCGATCTAAAAAACTCGTAATCGGGCTGCGCGCGCTGCTCTTGCACCCCAAGATCGCGGCGCGGCCCTGTTCGAGCTGCCGGCAGTACCTGTACCGCGACGGCGGCAACGGCACGTGGGGCGAGCTGGTCACGATCCGCCCCTCGGGCCGCCCGGCCCCGCGGCCGAAGGGCACCCGGCCGCCGTGCGACGTGTGCCCGAAGATCGCCCCGGGCGACGAGCCGCGGCCCGAGAACGGCCACGACCTGAGCGACAAGAACCTGCAGGCGTACCTGTTCCACATGGAGTGCCGGGCCGTCGGGCAGTGGCCCAACGACCCGATCGTGCGGCGCAACGCCGCCCTGATCGAAGCGGCGCTCAAGGTCGCCGACGCGGTGCGGGCGCAGTCGGGAATGCAGTTGGCCCTCGCGCCGCTCGCGGCGCTCATGGAGTGACCCGTGGCGAACGAGAAGCGCGTCGATCTGGTGCTGAACGTGTCGGCCAACGCGGGCGGCGCGGCCGGCGGGCTCGGCCAGCTCGACGCGCGGCTCGCGGGCCTGCAGGCCACCGTGGACAAGCTCGCGGGGGCCGTGACCGGCGCGGGCAAGGCGGCCGACGACGCCGCCAAGACCGCCAAGCAGAGCGCGTCCGCCTTCGACAAGTGGGCCGGGGCCGCCGGCGCGGTCGGCGGGTACGCCGCGAACACCGGCAAAAACGCGCTCGGGGCGGCCGCCGGCGCGGTCGGCGCGCTCACCGCGGCGGTGCGGTTCGAAGACGCCCTGCAGCGCGTGAACTACGAGTTCCTGACCGGCCGGGAGAAGCTGCTCGGGTTCGCCGAGGCGATTCCGCTGGTCGGCTCCGCGATCAAGAACGTAATCTCGTCCACCCTCGACGCCGCCGACCGCCTGAGCGCGCAGGGCTCGGCCAAGCAGCTCGCGCGCGACGAGCTGACCCTCGGGCCCGACACCGCCCGCTCGCAGACCCGCGCCGCCTTCGACCGCCAGCGGTACAGCATCGCGCAGGCGGGGCTGATGGCCGGCTACGGGGCCGAGGCGCTCGGGGCCCTGCCCTCGCTCGCCAGCGAGCGCGCGCGCGACGTGCTGCAGCCGGCCCGGGGCCGGGTCGCGCGCGGGGCCGACGGCCTGCCGGTGCCGCTGTTCGGCGGGTCCGGGCTCGCCGCCACGACCGGCGCGGCCCTGCTGGGCGGCGCGGTCGGCCCCGAGGACGAGCGCCTCACGGCCGCCAACGAAGCGCTGCGCACCGCCCAGCGGGGCGAAATGGCCGCGCGCCTCGCCGCCGACGCCAGCGCCGGCGCAGTGACCCGCTCGCGCGGCACCCGCGACACGGCGATGGGCGAACTGCGGCTCGCGCAAACGCTGGCCGACGAGCAGCGGAACGGGCTCCTGCGGCCCGGGGCCGGGGCCGTCGGCCGCAACGACTACTCGCGGCTGCGGAGCGAGGGGAACAGCGTCGTCGCGTCCGCGTTCGGGTTCGGGGTCGGGGTGCTGAACGACCTCGGCCACGGCATCTTCGGGTCCGGCGAAAACCCGCTCGATCAGGCCCGCCGCACCAAAGACGCCGCGAGCCGCGGGGGCGGCACCGGCAACAGGATCGACGCGCTCGCGGCCATGAACAACGAGGTGCGCGCGCTCACCATCGCTCAGAACGCGCTGGCGGACCTCGAACAGAAGGTCACGACCAACAAGGAGCGCCAGCTCGACCTGTTGAAGAAACAGCACGACGTGGCGAAGGCGCAAACCGACGTGATGCGCGCCCAGCTCTCGATCCTGAGCGACGAGCTGGCGAAGACGAAGACGGGGGCGCGCCAGTTCGGGGCGATGGACGACTTCAACAAGGAGGGCATCACCGCCGCGTACCAGCGGTTCAAAGAGGGCGGCCGGCAGGCCGTGTCCGCGGGCGAGCTGGCGCTGCTGCAGGGCAACGCGCTCACCGCCGACGAGGTGAACAAGAAGCTCGAAAAGGACACCGCGAACGACCCGAAGTTCAAGGAGTTCCTCAAGCAAGTGGGCGGCCGAGACATCGAAACCATCGAAGCCGAGCGCAAGAAGCTCAAGGCCGAAATCGACCTCAAGGTGCAGCTCGACGAGGAGAAGTTCGCCAAGCTGATGGAGGCGAAGCTGAAAGAGCTGAACCTGAAAGACATCCTCGGCGACATCATCAAGGCGCAGTTCGAGCTGAAAATGCGGGAGATTTCGACCGGGGCCGACCGCGGCCGCATCGAGCGCTCGTAAGGGGGCTGCACATGGGTTGCGTGCTGCGGTACGGCGCGTACACGCACGACGAGAACGAGGCCACCGTCTCGATCCAGCGCAGCGCGCAGGAGTCGGGCGGGGGCCGGTACATTTCCGTGCGGCACGACTGGACCATCACCGGCCAGCTCCAAGCCGACACGCAGGCCGAGCTGCGCACGAAGGTCGCCCGGCTCGAAGCCGCGTACGCCGTCTGGAACCGCGACCTGATCCTCACCGGCGACAACAATCTGGTCCTGCACGCGCTGTACAACGCGGGCTCGACCACCGGCGTGCGCGTCCTGCAGCCGCCGTCGTACCCGATCGGCGAGGGCGCGCAGTACAGCACGTTCCGCGACTACACGATCGGGGTGTCGGCCGAGTACCCGGTCGGCTCGGGGTTCGTGCTGCGCGACTTTCAGGAGTCGATCCGCCGCTCGGGCGGGCACCGCCGCATCGTCGCGCTCGAGTGCGCGATCGGCCCGCCCGACATTCAGGAAGTGTGCCAGATCACCGCGTACCGCGTCGTGCAGAGCGGGTCCGCGACGGCGTTCCGCGGCAAGCCGAACCCGCAGCCGCCGTACTGGCCGCAGTGGCTCGAAAGCGCCGACGTCGCCGAAATCGCCCCGCAGTTCGCCAACGGCGAGCTGACCGGCGCGGGCGTGAGCTGGACGTACACCTTTGTCTCGAACGTGCCGCTGCTCGGAGCGCCGGCCACGTTCCCGGGCTAATCGAGGGGGCCGCCGTGGCAGACCGCAACTGGATCGGGGCCGCGCCGCGGGTCGCGCAGGTGCGCGGCTTCGTGTTCGCGGGCACGTGGGAGGCGACGGACCTGATCCGCGCCACGTTCCCCAACGGCAAGAGGCGCGACTTCACCGCCGGCTCGACCGTCACGGCGACCGTCGCCGCGAATCTGGCGACCGATTGGGCCGCGCTGGCGTCGGCCGACTTCCCCGAGTTCGCCGAGTTGACGCCCAGCTCGAACGGCACGACCTTCACGCTGACCGCGGCGACCGCGGGCAAACCGTTCAGCGTGACCCTCACGCCGCTGGAAACGGGCGGCGGCGCGGCCGACGCGCAGACGATCGACGGCGGCACGACCGCCAGCTCGGGCGCCGACTCGACCGCGAACAGCTCCCCCGAACAGTGGGACATCGCCGCGAACTGGCGCGAGGGCGCGGTGCCCGTCACCGGCGACGACGCGACGATCGCCGGCGGCCCGTCGATCCGCTACGGCCTCGACCAGTCGGCCGTCACGCTGGCGAGCCTCACGATCACGCGGGAGTGGCAGGCCAGCAACGAAATCGGGCTGCCCGAGAACACGAACCTCACCACGCCGGCGAGCGGCTACCCCGAGTACCGGTCGCGCCGCTTGGCGATCGGGGCGACCGTCGTGGACGTGGAGACCGGGTCCGGCCGGGTGCGCCTCGACCTCACCGCGGCCTCGACCACCGTAACCGTGCGCGACACCGGCCGCCCGGCCGACGGCGAGCTGGTCGCGGTGGACCTGAAACTCGCGGCCACCGCGAACGTCTCGGTCCTCAAGGGCGACGTGGGGTGCAACCTGCACGCGGGCGACTCGGGCACGCTCGCGGACCTGAACGTCGCGTACGTGGACAACGTGGACGGCGACGCGCGGGTGTACCTCGGCCCGGACGCGGTCCTCACCAACCTCGACCAGACCGGCGGGTACGTGCGGCTGCTCAACGGCGTCACGACCGTGTCGAAGGCCGGCGGCACGCTCGACCACCGGGGCGCGACCACCACGCTGCGCAACCGGGGCGGCCGGCTCAACCTGAACGGCACGGGCACCATCACCCTGCTCGAAACCGGCGGCCCGACGTACCGCCGCGGGCTCGCGGCCATGACCGTGACCACGCTGCGCCTGTTCTCGGGCGCGCAGGGCGGGTTCGGCGAGGCCCCGGTGACAATCGCGAACCCGATGGAGCTGTACGAGTGCCGGTTCGCCGAGGGGCCGGACGACCGCGGCGACGATGTGGTATACTGGAACTCCGGGTTCCACAAGAAGTACACGGTCGCGGCGATCTGAGCCGCTCGGAGCGGGGGCACCCATGCGCAGGCCGGTCATGCAGTGGCCCGGGGTCGTGCAGCCGATCGGCTGCACGTACACGCTCGGGCACGGCGTGAGCCCCGGCGTCGCGGCGCTCACGATCGCCCCCCAAGACGTGCGCCGCGTGCGCCCGCTCGGCAACCTGTCGATCGGCGACGGCGTCAACAAGCCCCTCATTCTGCGCAACGCCCGCGTCGTAGACGTCCAGTACAGCAGCTCCGCGAGCGGGCCCCGTACCGTCACGCTGCACATCGCCGACCGGCGGTGGATGTGGGCCTTCGGCGGCGCGACCGGGCAGTACAACGTCGTGGACCGCAACACCGACCTCTCGACCGTCGCGCCCGGCGAGTACAGCGTCGCCGGCGGCCCGTTCGCGCCGGGCACCTACCGCCCGCTGGCGAACCTGATGGCCGACCTGCTCGCGGCCATGAACGAGCGGGGCGGCACCGTAATCGGCGCGCCGCTCGCGGCCCCGCCGGTCAATTGGGAGTTTTCCAACCCCGCGTCCGAGCTGGACGCGCTCGCCAACCAGTTCGGGATGCGCGTGTGCTACTCGCCCCCGACCGACACGGTCGCGGTCGTGCCGCTGGGCACCGGCGGGAAAGTTCCGAACCTGCCCGGCCCCGCCTCCAGCGCGTCGTTCGACGTGCCCGGCCGCCCCTCGGGGATCGTGGTGTACTGCGGCCCCACGCTCTTCAACGACGTCCTGATGCTCGAACCGGTCGGGCTCGAACCCGACGGCGAAATCCGGCCGATCGACCGGCTCAGCTACAAGCCGGCGAACGGCTGGGAGCGGGACAACCCCCACTTTTTCGCGCAGGCCCGGGCGACGGCCAAGCTCACGAAGGCCGAGGCGATCGCGCTGGCGCTGCGCCACGTGTGGCGCACGTTCCGCGTGAAGATGGTGGACGCGGAAACGGGCAAAGCGCCCGGGCCCACGGTGCCGGGGTACGGGCTCGTGCGGCAGCGCGAGCAGATCGTGCTGATGCCGGTGCAGTATCAGGACGTGAGCCTCAGAGGCGACCGGTACACGCTGCCCCCGGACGTGTTCGGCTCGGTCAACGTGTCCGGGTCGCCCGAGCTGCTCGACAAGAACGTGGAGCTGGTGAACGGCAACACGACGCCCGACCAGAAGCTCCCGGCCACGCCCTCGATCGACGGCGAGCGGGGCTTGGTGACGTTCGACCGCATCATGGCGCAGGTGATCGACGGGCGCACGGCCGCGCCCGTGCTGCGGCTCCGCACGAGCTTCTCGATCCGCGCCGTCGTGGGCCGCACGTACGAGCGGCTGTCGGCCGGCGACACGCTGAGCGGGATCGGCACCGCCGCCGGGTGCCCGCCCGAAGTCATTTACCGGCCCGAGCTGGTGTACATGGTCGAAACCGGCCGCCGGCCGTCGAACTGGTCCATCCGCCAAGTCACGAACAACCGGGCCGACGTGGAGTCGGCGCTGCGGTACTACCTCGCGGCCGCCGCGGCGAAGTACGTCGCGAAGGGCCGCCTCGACCGCACGTACGCCGGGATCGTGCCGTTCGGCGTGGACGGGCTCGTGCATCAGGTGACGTGGACCCTCGGGGGCGGCGCGCCTGCCACCACGCAGGTGAGCGTGAACGGCGAACACTCGACGTGGGTGCCGAGCTACCCGGAGAAGCGCCGGCTGCGGTCGATGGAGAAGGCCGCCGCGCTCGCCGACGTGAAGAAGGCCGAGGACAACAACAAGCAGGCCCGCCCCGGGCATCAGGGGCCGGTGCCGAACTTCGAATTCAACTAGGGGGCCGCGTGCCGCCGCTGAGCGCCCCGGCCCGCGCCGGGTACACCACCGACCTGTCTTGGCGGCCCGCCGTCGCCGCCGGCGACGAAGTGCCCGCGTTCGCGCTCGTGCGCGTCACCGGCCGGGACGCGGCCGGCGTGTACACCGTCGCCCAGCCCGACACCGCCGGCGGCCCCGTGTGGGTGAATTCGCCCGTGCTGATCGAAGCCGCGGCCGAGGGCGGCGGCGGGGCGGTCACGCCGACCGGCCCGGTGGACGCGCTCTACGAGTCGGCCGACGGCACGCCGGCCGTCGGCGAAACGTGGGGCGCGGGGGCCGGGAGCTGGAAACTGCGCAAGAACAAAAGCGGGTTCGTGGTCGTGTCCGCGGGGCACGTGCGCGGTCCTGCCGCGCGCCTCGGCGTCCGGGTCGGGCGTGACCGGCAGCGGCACGGACAACCGCGTGGTGCGCTGGGACGGCACGAGCGCGATTCAGGGCAGTACCGCGGTGCTGAACGACTCGGGCGCGCTGCTGCTCTCGGACATCAGCGGGCCGAGTTCGACGCAGCGCGAGATGACGGTGCGCACCTACGCGTCGGGCGGCAGCCAATTCGCGGCGCTGGAAGGGCGCGTGTCCGGTTCGGGCGGCACGTACCAAGACTACCGACTCGGTTTCACCGCCAATTCGACCGGGAACATCAGCACGATGTTCTTGGGCTTCGGCGACGCGACCTTTGGGTACAACGACGGCCTGACGTACACCAGCCCGACCAACAGCGGCGACGGCGAGCTGTTCGTCGGGTCCGACGGCGCGGGGGCGGTGTACGCCACGGCCGTGAAGCTCGGCGGCTCGGTGGCCGCGGCGGTCCAAATCGGCAACCGCAACGTGAGCGGCTCGATTCAGAACCTTCTGGTGAGCTTCGGCGCGGGCACGGCCGGGTACAGCGCCACCCTCTCTGGCGTGGCGTACGACGGGTACACCGGCACTCCGGGGCCGGGCTTTACCACCGTCGGCGGCCTTGTTGTCAGCGGCGGGTCCGGTTCGTTCGTGTCCACGAGCGCCGCGAACACGTTCACCAATTCGCAGACCTTTCAGCCGGCGAGTTCGGCCGGCGTGCCCGTGACCGTTCAGGGCGCGGCGAGCCAGAGCGCGAACCTGCAAGAGTGGAAGAACAGCGGCGGCACGGCGCTCGCCAGCGTGAGCGCCGCGGGCGCGATCACCGGCGCGGCACTCAACGGACCTTACGACGCGGGGGCGTGGTGACATGAACGAGCAACTGAAGTTAATCGCGGAACTGCTCACGAAGCTCTCGGCCAAAGACGCCGCGGCCGTCGTGACCGGTGCGGCCCACGCGCTCGACGTGGCCCAACAGCGGCTCGCGGCGGCGGTGCAGCGCGAGCAGAAGCTGAAAGCGGACCTCGCCGCGGCCGAGGCCCGCGCGACCGCCGCGGAGCAAGGCGCCGCGCGGGAGCGCGCCGAGTGCGAGCGCCTGCACGCGCACCCGGAGGTGCGCGCTAAGAAGGCCGAGGCGCTCCGTCTGGAAGCGATCCGGCTGGCGAAGCAAGCCGACGAGCTCGACCCGCAACCCACCGCCGAGTAACCGCCCGTGGCGAACACGATCCAGTTCAAACGCGGCGCGCTGTCCGGCCTGCCCTCGCTCTCGGCCGGGGAACCCGGCTTCACGACCGACCAGTTCCGGTTGTACGTCGGTTCCGCCGGCGGCAACCGGCTCGTCGGGTTGTTGTGCAACAACACGGCCACGGCCGCGCCCACCGTCAACGACGACGCCGGCGACGGCTATTCGGTCGGCTCGCGCTGGATCGACACGACGAACGACAAGACGTACGTGCTGGTCGATTCGACCGTGGGCGCGGCCGTGTGGCAGCAGGCGGCCGTGCTGGCCGACGATCTCGCGGCGCTGGAAGCGCTGTCGGGCACGAACACGATCTACTACCGCTCCGGGGCGAACACGTGGACCGCGGTAACGATCGGCGCGGGCCTGTCGTTCACCGACGGCACCCTCGACACCGTGCCGTCGATGGGCGGCGGCGTCTCGGACGGCGACAAGGGCGACATCACCGTCAGCGGCTCGGGTACGGTGTGGACGATTGACAACGACGCCGTTACCTACGCCAAGCTACAGAACGTCTCCGCGACGCAGCGGTTACTAGGCCGCAACACCGCGGGCGCGGGCGACGCGGAAGAAGTCACACTGTCGCAAGCGCTCGATTGGGCGAACGGCACCGCGGCCGACGGGAACATCCTCACGCGGTCGGGCGGCGCGTGGGTGCAGCAACCGGGCGGCGCGTACTCGGTGCTCAAGGACGTGGACGCTTGGAACGAGCGGTGGTTCGCCAACACCAACGCCAGCGGTTCCGACCCGTTCATTGGCGCGGCCATCAGCAGCGGCACCAACACGACCGCGCCGAGCGGTACGGCACTCGACGGCACGCGCTACGGCGGCGTGCTGCTGCGCCAGTCCGCCACCGGCAACAGCGGCTACCTCTACCGAACCGTCGCAACGGCGGTTCGGTTCGGCACGGAAAACCGCCTGTTTCGCGCGCACATCTTCCACGCGACCTCGCTCGCGAACCGCACCATCCGCGTCGGGTTCCACGACAGCACGACGAGCGCGGACGCGGTAGACGGCGTGTATTTCGAGATCGTGGCCGGCGTCGCCACGGGCAAGACATCGGCCAACAGCGTGCGCAGCACTACCGGGACCACGCACACGGCCACGGTGAACGTGTGGTACGTCTACGAAATCGAAGTGAACGCCGCGGGTACGCTGGCGACGTTCCGCGTGCTCGACACGAACGAGAGCCAACTTTTCTCGGCGACGCTCACAACCAACATCCCGACCGCGAGCGGGCGCGAATCCGCCGCGGGCGTCGTCGCGACCGCGAACACCGGTGCGGCGGCGGACATCTGCGTCTTGGGGTACATGGCGTTCGGCACGCGCGCCGGGTACAACCGGATGCGCACCGCCTACGCCGCGCCCGCGTCCGGCACGGTGATGCGCGGCCACATCGACGGCCTGACGCTCAGCTACAACAGCGCGAGCGTGGTCAGCTTCGCGGCCGGGCAATGCACCGACGACACCGGTACGTTCGCGCTCACGCTCGCGGCGTTCACGAAGACGCTCCAATCGTCCGGCTCGTGGACCGCGGGCACGGCCAACAACGGCCTCGACACGGGGGCGATCGCCAACTCGACGTGGTATCACGTCTTCGTGATTGCGAAGGCCGACGGCACTTCGCCCGACATCCTGTTCAGCACGAGCGCCACCAGCCCGACGATGCCTTCGACCTACACGTTGAAGCGCCGAATCGGGGCGTTCAAGACGGGCGTATCGGGCATCGCGAACAACTGGATTCAGCGCGGCGACGTGTTCCTTTGGAACTCGCCGCAAGACGACGTGTCCGCGCTCAACCCCGGCACGAGCGCCGTTTCGCGCACGCTCTCGACGCCGCCGGGCGTCCGCACGCGCGCGCTGCTGTCGGTCGGGTTCGACGCGAGCGCGACCGGCGACAACCCGGCCGCGATCTACCTCTCCGATCTGAGCCAAGCGGACGACACGCCGAGTGTCACCATGAACACGTACGTCAACTACTCGACGTCGGCGCACATCGCGAACACGTTGGGGCGGGCCGAGATTTGGACCAACACGTCCGCGCAGATTCGCTCGCGCATTCAGGCGAGCGCGGCCAACACGCGGCTGCGGATTCAAACGCACGGGTGGATCGACCCGCGCGGAAGGGACGGGCTGTGATGTATTTCGTCGAACGGCGCGCCGGCGCAATCGTCGGCGCGTACCGCGTACCGCAGCCGGGCACCGCGGAAGAGCCGCTCCCCGAAGACGACGCGGAACTGGTCGCGTTCCTGCGGCCGACCGAGACGAACGAACAGCGCGTCCAGCGCCTCGCGTCTGCCGCGGTCATGGACACGCTCGCGCGGGCCGCAACCGACCCGTTCGCCGCGGCCGTGGTCGCGCTGTTCGATGTGACCTTCACGCTGATTAACGACGAGCGGGAGTTGCGCGGCGCGGCGCGCCTGACGCCCGCGGAGATATTCCCGCTGGCGATTCAGGCGCTGATCGCGCGGCAGACGGAGCCGCCGCCGCCCGCGCCGCTCGCGCCGCTCGCGCCCGGCGGCGGGTAGACGCCCGGCTAGGCCACCTGCCCGTCGAGCTGGGCCAGTTTCATGTCCAGCTCGCCCCCGCTGATCACGCCGGTGCGGTAGTTCTTCACCAGCTTCGCGCGGTCGCCGCCGCCCCGCACGAGCGCGTCGAGCCGGGCCTCGCTCAGCTCGCTCTCGGCGTGGCCCCAGCCGGCTTCCGCGAGCGCCGCCTCGTACCGGGCCCGTGCCTCGTCGTGGCTCTCGGTCGGCCCCAGCGGGGCCAGCTCGACCGCGACCGCGCGGTACGCCCGCTTCCCGCCGCGGCCCAGCGCCCCGGCTTCCGCGTCGCGCCCGTACTCGGCCCCGACGCCGCTCAGCCGCGGCCGCACGCGCGCGCCGAGGCGGTCGTACACGTCCGCGACCAGCACGCCGTTCTGCGGGCAGAAGCTCTCGAAGTAGTCGAGCGTGTGGTTCGCGCGGGCGACCTCGCCGCGCACGCTCTCCCACGTCTCCCACTCGTACCGGCCCTCGCCGCCCCACTTGTCGTCGGCCGCGCGGGCCCGCACGAGCGCCGCGGCCGCCTCGCTCAGCCGCCCGAGCGCCGCCCGCACCGTGCCGGTGACGTTCGGCCCCATCCGCTCGGCGCTGTCGTCGATCCGCACCCGCGCGGTCGCCCCCGCGAGCGCCAGCGCCGCGAGCTGCGCGGCCGCCGGCCCCTCGCGCTCGAACACCGCCAGCCGCGCCCACTCGGTACACCCGGCCGGCACCGTCTCCACCACGAACCGTTTCATGCGATCGCCCCGTGAGTCCCCCGAACCGGCCCGGGCGCACCGCGGGCCCGGGCGCACCGCGCGCCCGGGCCCCGCCCCGACCCCGTCACACGTCCGAGCCCTGCAGCGTCATCAGACACGCGAACGCCGCCCGGAACGGCTCTTGCATCCGGCCGTAGCAGCACCCGGTGAACCAGTACAGCAGCACTTCGTTCGGCAGCGCTTGGAACCGCGCCTTGAACCGCTCCTGCACCTTGCCCAGCGAGTACCCGAACGTCTGCCAGTGCTGCCGCGCCACGAGCAGCGCGAGCGTCAGTCGCATCGCCGTGTCGCTCGGCACTTCGCGGGTGCGCCAGTTGGTCGCCCCGCACGCCGCGAGGGCCGCGGCCACGGCCGGCCGGGTCAAGTCGTCCTCGGAAATCCCGACCAGCTCGACGGCCTCGGCGTGCCCGGTCGGCGTCGCCGGGTACATCTGCACGAACACGCTGCCGCGCTTGCGCACGAAGTAGAACTTCTCCATCGTCGTCAGCTCCGTTTCAGTGGGTACGTTTCCAGTTGCACCGCGCGCCCTTCGCGCAGAAGGGACGCGCAGAAGTCGCCGAACGCCACCGCGCACGCCCCGCCGCGCAGCGCCCGCAGGTACGGGACCATCCGCGGGAGCGCCTCGGCCCCCGCGTCCTGCAGCGCGTCGGCCAGAATCGCCGGCTGCGCGGCGCTCGGGCACGCCGCGCCGAGGCTCAATACCGTGTCGGTCAGCAGTGCGGCCCGCTCGGCCGGCGTCGTGCTGCGCTCGAACACCGTGCCGCCCGCCCCGCCGAGCGCGCCGCCGAGGGTCGCGGCGAGGAACTCGGCGCTCTCCCGGGCGCTCGCGCCGTCGCCCGGGCGAACGGGCGGCAGCATCAGCTCCGCGAGCGGCCGCTCGGCCAGCGCGTGCGCGAGCCACTGCCACGCCAGCGCCGATCCGAACCCGAGCCCCCGGAAGTCCGGGGCCACGAGCAGCCAGCGCGCTTCGGCCGCGTTCGCCCGGAGCCGCCAGTACTTCCAGCCGAGCATGGCGACCACGCCGCCCGCGCCGTCGGTGAGGCCCGACACGTGCAGCGGCTCGTTCTCGGGCCGGTCGCCGGGCCGGTCGCCGAGCCACTCGCGGGCCAGCGCGCCCGCGGGTCGCGCCGAGCTGTCGGGCCACGCGGGCCACGCGACGCGGTCCAAGTCGCCCGTCCCCATGTTCGCCCAGAACTTCGGCGCGCCGAGCGGCCGGTTCCGGCGGCTCAGCCGCGCGCAGTCGCGCAGGGCGCGGGCCGCCCGCTCGCGGCGCTCGTCCAGAGAGTCGCTCACTCCCCCACCCCCGTTTCGGTCGGGTGCGCGACGATGTCGCCGTCGTAGAAGTACACCGCCCGGCCCCGCAGGCGCAGTTGCGGCACAATCGTGGTGCCGTGAGCCCGCCGGAACGAGTACCGCACCGTCTCGACCAGCGGACTCAGCGGCAGCCGGGTCGGCAGGCGCTCCTCGCCGCTCGGGGCCGTCAGCAGTTGCGTCAGCGACACCGAAAGCCGCGTGACCTTCACCACCCGGTAGAACCGCGCGCCGTAGGGCGCGTGGTCCGTCGCCACGTCGCCGACCTTGAACGGGTTGCGGAACGCGGCCCGCGCCACCGCCCGCGCGTCGGCCACGGCCTTCGCCCGGGTCGCCGCGGCCGCCGCCCGCGCGACCAACTGCGCCACGTGCGCGAACATCTTGCCGAACTCGTCGAACGGCACGTCGCGGTGCCGGCTCGGCCGCGCGGCGTGCCGGGCCGCAACCCGCACGCCGACGTACAGCCGCGACTGGCTCGGCGCGCCGAACGTGCGCCCGAGGTACGTCTCGCGGCCGATCTTGACCGCGAACCCGGCGGCCAGCGCGAACGCCGCCCGCACGGCCGGGTCCGCGGCCAGCTCGGCGTCGGCGTCGCCGATCATGTCGAGCGCCACCGCGAACCGGTCCCGGGCGTGCGAGGCCGGCTCGTCCGGGTTCCCGGCGATCACGCGCCGCAGGTCGGGCCGCTCGCGCAGGAGTGCGTCCAGCCCGGCGTGCCCGGTCTCCGCGAACAGGAACAGCCACAGCGCCCCGCTCTCGTGCCGGTATCCAGTGCCCATCATGTTTGAGCCCCCGTCGGTTCCCGGGGCCGCCCCGTGCGGCCCCCTACTACTTATACGCGGTATACCGCGTGCATTTGCCGAACGCAAGCCGGAAACGAAAGCGGCCGGACCCGAAGGCCCGGCCGCCGCGCGGTCGCCCGCTGTTACGACTCAGTCCAGCTCGCGCGCGGCCGGGCCGAACCGCTCGCGCGGCCGGGCCCCGCGGCGCTGGAGCGCCGCGCTCGGGCTCGTGACGCGCCGGCGGTCGCGCCGGTCCTGCCGGCGGGCCTCGCGCACCCGCTCGGCGCGCTCGTCGCCGCCGAAGGCCGCGTAGACCGCGCCCGCCGCGAACATCACGCCGGTCGCCGCCACGAGGTACATCGCGGCCGAGGCCAACACGTACTGCGCGCCGTTGGCGAGCTGCACGGCCCCGTACGACGCCCCCGCCAGCATCCCGGCCAGCGCGAGCATCAACACCTTACTCCCCATCGTCCCAACTCCGTTCTCGCCGCACGTACTCGGGAGCGCGGGCCGCGACGAAGGCCCACGCGAGACAGACGACCCACGCCACGGCCGTTACGCCGAGGAACAGGTTTATGATGAACAGCGGCACGAGCTGCCGGTGGTTGCGGAGTGCCGCTACCAGCGTCGGGATCAGGTACAGCCCGAACGCCAGCAGCGCGACCCCGAGGCCGGCGAGAACGGGTTCGTGCGCCGCCGGCGGCGCGACTTGCGCGAACATGAGGCACTCGCTTTCCGGGCCGTCAGGCCCACTTCACGGACGACACGCGCCAATTGTACTTGCCGCACCGGCCCGCCGTCGCGCCGGCGCAAACCGCTCGCGCGATGTCGCAGGCGTCCAGATCGGGCAGGTAGGAGTACGCACTGGCGAACCACAACTTCTTGTCGGGCGCGGCGACCAGTTCCGCAGGGAACTCGACGCCGGGCCGCAGCTCTACGGCGATCACAAGCGACGCGATGCTCTTCACGTTTACCTCGGCGGTGCGGTGTCGGGTTCGTGCGAGAAGCCGGTCAGGCGGCGCGCGCAATCGGCACGCAGCCGATCCGCTCGGCGACCCAGTAGACGCACTGGTCGCGCTGTTCGCGGCGCATTGCCAGCCGCACGCGGTACCGCTTGCCGTCGCAGGTCCGCACTTCGTAATCCGTGTGGCCGGCGAAGGTCGGGGTGCCGAGCGCCTTCACGCGCTCGGCGCTCTCCGCGTCCAATTTCGCGTCCGGGGTCAGCGACTCCGACCACGCGAAATTCGCGCTCACGTCCGCGCCCGCGTCCATCAGCGCCCCCTTGATCCCGGCCCACGCGCGGCGCTGGTAATCCTCGGTGTCGCGGGCTTCGGCGAGCGCGGCGCGGGCCTCGCGCACGGCCGCGCCCACGTCCTTCGGCCCGACCCACCGCATGTAGCCCGGCGTCGAGACGCCCATCGGGCTCTCGCGGACGCCGCCGCTGCCGATGGACGCGCCCGCGTGGTAGCGGACGGCGTACATGCCGCCGGCGAGCGACTGGTACACCCGCACCGTGTCCGGCCCGCCGTGCGTCCCCTCATCCGTAGCCAGCAGAATGTCGCTCACCGTAGCCCCCTCGTGTGTGAAAAACGCGCTTGAGTCACTATACGCGGTATACCGCTCAACAATCGGCGAAATCCGCCGCCGCTCAGGCGCTCCCGATCCACTCCTCGACGGCGCGCTCGAAGCTGTACGCGTCCGCTTCGGCGAACGGCCGACCGTGAGCGGCCTCGAAGTCCTTCTCGAAAAGCGCCAGCTCCCGCGCCCCGTCGAACGTGTTGAACCCGGTCATGCCCGGCGCGGTCGAGCTGGCGTACACCCCGGCCGCGGCGCGGTTGGCCCGCCAGTACGGGATCGCCGCACCGAGGAACCGCTTGCCCGTCTCGGCTTTCCGCCAGTCGGGCAGCCCGTCCGACAGCGGGCTCTCGGCCGCGTCGAGTCCTTTGGCGATTTGCGCGGCGAACCCCAGCCGCTCGGCCGGCGTCATCGCGGCCAGAACCGCGCGCAGCACGCCGCGCGCGAGCGCTTCCGACGGCCGCCAGAACCCGCCGTCGTCCGTCCGCGCGAGGTGCGCCGGGCCGTGCGCCGGGACGGTGCCCGTCAGCAGCACGCCCCACACCCAAGACACTTCGCCCGCGTCCGTGAGCGCGCGCTCGGCGTTGTAAGCGAGGCGGGGCCGCCAGCGGCCCGTTACGACGGTGCCGCCGACCGTGGCGACGACGATCCGGTTCTCGTCCGTCGAGAGCCGCTCGCACTCGGCCTTGTACCACTCCCCCGCGTCGGCCGGCGCGATCGCGACGCGCTCCGCCTCGCACACCCCGTCGGCCTCCCCGAGCACCCGGTAGAAAACCGGGAGCTCGTGGAACGTGTAGTGCAGACCTCGCGGGCCGCGCTTCAGATAGGTAGCCAAGACGCTTTCGGTCTTCATGATTTTCCTCGTTGTTGAGTTACCGCTTTCGCAACCGGTCGAGAATCTCGGGCGTCACTTGGTCTTCGCTCACCGACAGCACCAGCACGCGCAGCCGCTCGATCGCCGCGCGGACGGTCGGCGCGACGATGGCCGTCGCGCCGCGGCCGTCGCACTCGGCCCACAGGAACCACTCGGTCTTGCGGGGCGGCGTCTTCGCGTCCCGCTGGCGGTCCGGGTACCGGCCGTTCCGCACCACCCGGCCGGCCCGCGCGGCTTTCAGCCGGCGGTTCACGGTGCCCACGTGGTCGGTGTCCTTGCCGACGCCCAGCGCCGCCGCGGCCGCCCGGTACGCCCGCAGCGAGTGCCGCGCGTACTCCACGTCGCGGGCCCGGGCCGCGGCCGCGAGCTCGGCGTCGCGGGCCCACGCCTCGGCCACCGTCTTGCGGCCCGTGGCGATTTCGTGCCACGTCACGCGGTCGCGGTTGTGGTAGCTGCACTCGAACCGGCACCGGTGCAGGCTCTCGATCACGTGCCGCACGAACTCCTCGGCCCCCGCGGCCCGCGCCGCGTCCACGAGCTCCTGCGGGTCGCGGTCGCGCCGCCACGTGTTCGGGTCGCGCGCGAAGGCCAGCAGTGCGCGGGCCTTCGCCAGCGCCGGCACCATCCGCTCGGCCCACGCGGCCGCGATCAGGTCCGGGTGCCACCGCTTGCGGTCGGTCGCCGGGCGGTCGTCGCCGTTCCACCGCGCCGCCGGCGCGAGGTCGTCGCGCAGGCAGTTCTTCGCGTGCCCGAGGCCGCCGTCGGCCAGCCACTCGCGGGACCAGTAGCCGAGGCCCGCGGGCGGGTGAGCGGCCAGTTCCTCGCTCAACTTCCGCAGCTCGCTCTCGGCCGCCCGGAACTCGGGCGCGTCGAGTGCCGCCCACACGGCCCGCCGCCAGTCGAGCTCCGAGCGGTACCGCTTCCACCCCGCCGGGAACGGCGGGAGCTCCGCGCCGCCGACCCGCGCGGGCGGCGCGGGTTCGGCTTTACGCTTCGCCATCGGCCCCGCCCTTCCCGGCCGGCTTGCGGCCGAACCGCGCGCGCTCGAGCAGCGCGCTGGCCCCGAACGCGAACCCCGCGGCCCCGACCAGCCCGGCCAACAGTGCCGCGACTTGGCGGCCGGTCTCGGTGCCGAGCGCCTCGTACGCGCCGGCCGCGCACAGCAGCATGGCGAACGTGACGCCGTAGCTGAACGCCGCGATCGCCAGCACCGTGCCGAAGAGCGGTAGCGCGATTTCCTTCACGAACCCGAGAAAGTCCTTCACGGTTCACCGTTGGTTGAGGTTGAAACGCGGGGCGCGCGGCACGGGGCCGCGCGCCGTCAGTCCATCCCGCAGTACCCGCGCAGGTCGAGCCCCGCGGCCTCGAACAGCGCCACCACTTCCGCGAACGTCTTCGCGGCCTTCACCTTGTCCCACACCTTCGCGGCCTTGTCGTAGGCCGCCCCGCTCTTCCCGCGGCTCGCCTGCGTCCAGTTGTTCGTGTCGTCGAGCCGCTCGACCCACGTGCCGTGCTCGTCGCTCCGCGCCGCCCACACGCCGGACACGCCGGCGGTCAGCTTCGGCCGCGGCGCGTCCACGCCCTTCACGGTCAGCCACTCGAACTTGACCTCGAACCGCCCGCCCGTCTCGGAGCGGAACAGATCGACGTGCGCGCGGAGCTCGCTCACCACGTCCGCGTAGGGCCGGGTCGCGTTCAGCCCGCGGGCCCAGCGGACCATCGCCCGCGTCCAGCCGCCCGCGTCCGACTTCGCCGCCGCGTCGAACTCCAAGTCGGTCCCGTACACCCGCACGCGCTCGCACGTCTTGCCGCGCTTGCCGGCGTTGGTCAGGTCGGTAATCTCGATCACGCCCGTGTTCCACGCCTTCACCGCGACCCGCTCGACCTGCGCGACCCCGCCGGCCCGGCGCAGCAGCAGCGCGGCCAGCCCGCGGCACGTGGCGTCGATGTGCCCGGCCGGGAACTGGACCTCGTCGAGCGCGTCGGCCAGCAGTTCCGGCGGGCAGCGGTCGGCCACTACTTCCGCCGCCAGATTCACCAGATCGGGGAACTCCGCGATCGTGAACTGCGCCGGCGGCGACCAGTTGCCGACAACGGACACTTCCGCGCTCATCAGCTTCACGGGCAGTTTGCCGATGTCTTTGATCGCCTTCACGTACACCATCTCCGCGCCTTTGCCGAAGGTCGCGGCCGCCTCGACCCGCACGACGGCCGACTTGTCCACTTCCGCGATCATGGCCCCGCCTCCCGTTGGTTGGTTGTTGAAACGGCCCGGGCGGGCCGGTGCGGTTTGGACCCGCGAACCGACCCGCCCGGACCCGAGCTCAGCGGCGGCCCGTCACGAGGCGCGTCCAGCCCAGCGACAGAGCGCCGAAGGCCCCGGCGGTGAACGTCACCGCCGCGAACCCGAGCGCCCCGACCGCCGCCACCACGCCCATCTGCCGGCCCGCCGCGAGCGCCCCGAACGTCTCGGGACTGAACGCGAACAGCAGGCCGAGCAGCCCGCACAGGCACGCCGCCGCCAGACACACGTTAGCCGCGAACACCTTCACCAGCCGTTCGGACCGATACATGCTCTCGCCCCCGTGTGAGTCGCGGGGCCGCGAACTGCGGCCCCGCACCACTTATACGCGGTATACCGCGACCCATTTACCGAACCGCGGCGGCCGGCACCGGCCCGACCGCGGCCCGCAGGCTCGCCCGCGCCTCGTCGGCCGTGCGGCCCTCGAGCGCGAGCACCGCACCGACCAGCAACTCGATCAGCTTCGCCCGGTCTTCGAGCCGGCTCGGCCCGGTCTTCTCCATCCCGAGCACCGGGCAGAAGTACTCGAACAGCGCCCACTCGGCCTTCGTGCGCTCGTGTTGCGCCACGAGCGCCGGGCAGTACTCGTCGCCCATGTCGTCGGGCTTGAGCCCCGCGGCCCGCGTGCGCAGGTCGCACAAGTTGCAGTAGGCCAGCATCGGCCCGTTCGCCGCGAGGTAGGTCAACTTCGGGTCGAGAATCCGCTCGTCGGGCTTCCCGCCCTCGCCCGAGCGGAACTGCCCGTAGTCGGTGTACAGCGGGTAGTCGGCCAAAATCTGCCGCTCCACGTCCGTCACCAGTTCCGTCACGAAGTCGGCCAGCACCGTCTTCGCGAGCAGGTCGCCGACCAGTCGGCTCGCCCGCTCGCCCTTGCACGCGCGGTTCAGCGCGCGCCGCAGGTCGCGTTCACTCAGCATCGCCCGTCCCCCGTTGAGTCCCCGAACCGGCCGGCGGCCCCGTGCCGCCGGCCCCGCCCGAATCAGTTGCGGCCGCGCTCGGCCAGACACTCCTCGGCCAGCGCGTCGGCGCGGTCGGTCGCGTCGGCCCGCTCGACCGCGGCCCGCACCACGCCGTCGATCGCGCGGCCCACGTTGGGCACCGCGAGCGCCGGCGTCGCGCCGTCCTTGCGCCGGAACAGTTCGACCGGCACCACCGGCAGATCGTGGTGCGCGTACACCGCGCCGGCCGCGCCGAACGGCTCGGCCGCGAGCACCAGCGCGGTCGGCCGGTCGGCCGTCAGGTCCGCGCGGCGCACCACCACGCCGATCACTTCGTCGCGCTCCGAGCCGCCGACGATCAGCCCGATCAGGTCGAGCCCCGTGTGCTCGTAGTCGAACGTCCGGTCGAACGCCCCCTGCACCCCGCGGAGCGCCGTCCGGCCCGGCGCGACCGCCTCGCCGGCGTAGTGCCGGAACTCCGCGGTGCCCGCTTCGACCAGCCGCTTGCCGCCGTCCTGCCCCCACAGCGTGAAGCGGTGGATCAGGTAGAACCCGGCCGCCGCCGCCCGGGTCGCCGCGGCGCGCTCGGCCGCGACCCCCTTCGCCTTGAGCGCGGCCAACTTCTTGAGCGCGCCGGCCTTCGTGCCCGCCACCACCGACCCGTACCCGTTGCTCACCGTGAACATCGCGTCGCCCCCGTTCGCCGTGAATGGAAGCCGCGGGGCCCGTTCCCCGCGACCGGTCAGCGCGCCCGCTCGACCGCCAGCGCGGCCATTTCCTTGTCGAGCCGCTCGACCTCGCCCCGCAGCGCGGCGGCGAGGTTGTACGGCGCGAGCTGCACCTTCCGCTCGCCGCGGAAGTGGAAGTGCGCCACGAGCGGCACTTCGACCCGGACGCACTCGAAAAACCCGTCGGCGGTCTCGTAGGCCGCCACCGCGAGCACCGCCTCCGCGCCGAACGCGTCTTCGAGCTCGACGCCCCGCACCGTGCCGCCGCCGTCCACGATCAGCCCGGTCAGCTTCTCGCCGCGGTGCGACAGCTTCGCCCGCCCGACCCGCCCGATCGCGTCCACGTCCCGCACCATGTGCAGGTTGATCGTGTACCCGTTCGGACTGGTACAAAACTCGTCGGGCGCGTCCGTCACTTCGGCGAGGTACTTCCCGGCGTCCGTGTCCGGGTCGATGAACACGAACGGGCTGGACCCGCGCGTGAGCACCCGCTCCATCATCAGGTAGGCCGTGTGCGTGGCCCGCGCCCGCGCCGCCTCGTACCGCTCGTTCGCCTTCTTCACGGCCCGCGCGCGGGCCGCCTTCAACTTGCGCGCCTCGGCCAGCGTGTCGGCCGTGTACGTGCCGTTGCAGTCTTCGATCGTCACCATCGCGACCCCCGTTCGTTTGTGAAGCCCGTGAACCCGGCCGGGCGCACCGCGCGCCCGGCCCCGCCGCCTCAGCGGCGCTCCCACTCGCGGTAGCCGTCGGGCCCGCCGCTCACCTGCGCCCGGACCCGCACCGCATCGACCATGTCGAGCGGCCACTCGTAGTAGCCGCTCTCGCCCCACAGCCGCACCCCCACGTACCCGTCGAGGGTCACGTAGAGCACCGTCCCCGGGGCCAGTTGGCCCCGCACGCTCACCGTGTCGCCCGGCAGGAACACGGCCGCTTCGAGCGCCCGCCCCGCCGGCCCGACCGCTTCGCTCGTCATGGTCCCGACCCCCGTTTGCCCAGCGGAACACCGCGCCCCGCTCTACTACTTATACGCGGTATACCGCTCGCATTTACCGACTCGGGCCGCGGTCGGAGTTGACCGGCCGCGGTTCGGCGCGTACAGTGTGGGCACGGGGCGGGAGCCAAACGTGCCAACCAGAGCAAAGAAGAAGGTCGCGCGCAAGCCGGCCCGCGCGGCGCACCGCTCGGGCCCGCACAAGGTCGCGCGCAAGCCGGTGATGTTCCCCGCGCCGTGGGACGCCGTGTGCGCGCGGCTCGCCGCGCGGGCCGACCGCCCCAAACTGCACTTCCTGCTCGGGCTGGTCGCCGCCGAGGCCGACCGGCAGCAGCTCCCCCACCCCGACCTGCCGGCGGCCCGGGTGCGCCCGTGAGGCCCGACGGCCCCCTCTTTACCGCCGTCGTCGTGCTCGCCGGCGCGCTGGGCGCGCTGCCCGCACTCGTCGCGCTGTACCCGGCCGAGTCCGCGGTCCGGTTGTTCGGCGGGGCGCTCGCGCTTTCTGTGGTCGCGCAGGCGGTGCGCGCTTGCATCGCCCTTTGTCGCCCCGAAAACTAGGGGCATGGGGCCACGCATCGGGCAGCCGCGGTACGTGCGACGGGTCGCCGGCGACCGCTGGCAGGCCCGCCCGTACGACGCCGCGACCGGCACCCGCCACAACCTCGGCACCTTCCCGACCCGCTCGGAAGCCTGCCGCGCCGTCGCCCTGTGGGCCGCGGGCGCGCTGGCCCCGCTCCCGCGGTTCGTGCGCCGCGTGCGCACTCGCAAGGGCGAGCGGTACTACGGGCTGGTGCCCGCGCCCGCCCGCGCCCGGGCCCGGGGCCGCGAGCGCGTCCCCGGCCTGTACGAAACGGCCCCCGCGGCGGCGGCCGCCGTCGCGGGCTACTTGACCGCGCGCGACGGCCCGGCCGCCGCCGCGCGCCTGCTCGAGCGCCCCGACGAGTCCGGCCGAACCCCCACCGGAACACCCCATGCGCACCGCGACGGTCCTGCTGCTCGCCCTGTTCGTCCCGCCGGCCGCCGCGCCGCTTAGCGCCCGCGCCGACGACCCCGCGCGCCCGAGCGCCGACGCGCTCGCGGCCCGGCTCGCCGAACTGCGGTCCAAACGGGCCGCGCTGGAGAAGGAGGAGGCGGCCCTGATCGCGGAGCTGCGGGCCGAGTTGAAGCGGCTCGCGGACCTCGCGGACAAGCTCGGGCTGAACGGCCCGACGCCGCCCAAGCCGGTCGATCCGCCGGTGGTGCCGCCCAAGCCGGTCGATCCGCTGCGGGCGGCGCTGCGCGCGGCCTACGACGCGGACCCGGCCCCCGCGAAGCGCGACGCCGCGGTCCTGCTGGCCGCCCTCTACAAAGAAGTCGCCGCGCTCGCCGTGAAGAAGGCCGACGGCCGGTACGAAGTCGCCACCGGCGGCGAGCTGCGCCGCCGGATGCGCGAGGCGGGCGAGGCCCTCGTCGGCGTGTCCGCACTGACCGACGCCCGCAAGCTGGTCGCGGCCGAAGTGGGGAAGCTGCTCCCGACCGACATGCCGCTCGCCGAGTCCGACCGGGCCGACGTGGCCCGCCTGTTCGTTGCTCTTTCCGCCACCTTTGAGGAGTTCGCCAAATGAACGACGACGCCGCCGCGCCGCCCGCGCCACCGGCCCCCGAGGGCCGGTCGCTCCGCGGCTTTTGGGCCGCGCACCGCGCGAAGCTGTGGCCGCTGGTGATCGCGCTGCTCGGCACGCTCGTCGGCAGCATCGGCACGTACTTCGCGCTGCCGCCGAAGGCGGTCGATGTGCTGGTCGATCTGGTCGATTCGTTCCAAGCGCCCGCCGGCTGGCACAACGACCCCGAGGAAGTCGAGCGCGTCGCGCGGGGGATGCCGACCCAGCAGTTCGCGCAGACGCCCGCCGGCCGGGCCGCCGACGGAACGCTGCCGAAGAGCGTGTACCTGTGGAAGCTCGAAGAGAAGCTGACCGGCAGCCCGACGCCGCTCTTCGACCAGAACCCGACGGGCTCGTGCGTCGCGCACGGGACCAACCGCGCGATCGAGCGCACGCTCGCCGCGGAGATCGCCGCCCGCAACGGCGGCCGCGAAGAGTTCACGCACTTCGCCGAGGAAGTCACCTACGCCGGCTCGCGCGTGGAAATGAACGGCGGGCGGGTGCCGTTCCGCGGCGACGGCTCGCTCAACGCGTGGGCGTCGAAGTTCGTCACCGACCCGCGGTACGGGATGGTCCCGAAGGCGGTCCACGGGCGCTACGACCTGCGCGAGTACGACCCGGCCCGGTGCCGCGCGTGGGGCGCGACCGGCGTGCCCGACGACCTCGAACCGGTCGCGCGCAAGTTCCCGGTGCGCGACGCGGCGCGCATCCGCTCGTGGGCCGAGGGCAAGCGCGCGCTCGCCAACGGCAACAGCATCGCCGTCGCGTCCGGGCAGGGCTTCACGGCCAAGCGCGACGCGCGCGGCGTGTGCGAGCCGCGCGGGAGCTGGCAGCACTCGATGTGCGTGGACGGGTACCACGTGGACGACGACGGCCGAGAGTACGGCCACGTCGAAAACTCGTGGTCGAACCTGCCCGACCGGTCCGGCCGCCGCACCGGCACCCCGTACCACTCCGGGCCGACCGGCTGGGGGAACCCCACCACCGCCGGGTTCTGGGCGCGGGCCGAAGTGCTGGACCGGATGTTCCGCGAGGGCGACACGTGGGCCTTTTCGGGCACCGTCGGGTTCCCCGCCAAAAAGCTCGACTGGTTCGTGCGCGCGGTGCCCGACGCGCACGCGGCCCCGCGCGCCGGGGCCCGCTTCGCCCGCGGCGAGCTGTTCGCGCTCGCGTGGTAACTGTCCCCGAACCGGAGGCCGCCGTGCCACCCCTGCCGCCGCTGCTGACACTGACCGAGGCCCAGTGCCGCGCGCCGGTGAAGCGCGGCAACGCGCTCACCGAGCGCGGCCTGTTCGACCAGCAAGAATGGTTGTTCGGGTTGTTCGCCCGGCTCGCGGTGTACGGCGCGCTGTTTGCGCTGGTGTACGCCGCGGCCGCGGGCCGATGAGCGATCCGTTAAGAGTCGCCCGACACGAGGTTTACCCATGCTTCCGATCCGACTGATTCGCGCCTGTCTGCCGGTCTTGGCACTGTTCTGTCTGGCCGCCGGCGCGCTCGGCGACGACCGCGAGCTGGCCGCGGCCCGGGCGAAGGCCGCCCTCGCGCTCAGCGGCACGAAGGCGGACCCCGTACTCGCCCCGGCCCCGCGCGCCGTGCAGACCCTCGGCTACGCCGAGGCGTTCGCGCTGGCCCTCGAAAAGAACGCGCCGCTGACGGTGTACGTGGGCTGCGACGGCAAGCACCCGGTCGCGCCGGCCGGCGGGGCGGTCGTGGCCCGCACCGCCAAACTGCCCGGCGTCCCGGCCGGCACCGTGCTGATCGCGGTCCCGGTCGAAGGGGAGCTGCTCGAAGTGAAGCGGCTCCCGTGCGCCGACCACGACGGCGTGCCCGCGGCCGTGGCCGGGGCGAAGGCCAAAAAGGCCGCGGGCGCCGCGCCGAAGGGCGGGGCGCTGCCGCGGCCGCTCGACTGGGACGTGTCCGTCCCGGCCTACCTGCCCGACGCGCTGCCGGTCGCCGCGGGCCGCACCCAGCTCGACGTGCTGCGGGATTCGCTCGTGACGGTGCGCGCCGCCGACGGCCGCGGCGGTTCGGGCGTGGTGGCGTACAGCGAGCCGGGCCGGTCGCTCGTGCTGACCTGCTGGCACTGCGTCGAAACGGGCGGCGCGCTGACGGTGCGCGGCGGGGGCCACGTTCTCGCCGCCACGCTGATCGACGCCGACCGCACCGCCGACGTGGCGCTGCTCGAAGTGGCCCGCGAGCTGCCGGCGGTCCCGGCCGTGCGGGTCGAGCGGCCGCGCACGGGCGAGCCGCTGCTGATGATCGGGGCGGCGAGCCTGTGGTCGCGCGGGGCCGTGACCGTCGCGGACGACGCCCGGCGGTTCCCCAGCTTCTCGGGCGACTTCGCCGGCACCGAGGGCGATTCCGGCGGCGGCGTGTTCGTGGACGGCGAGCTGGTCGGCGTCGTGCGCGGCCGCGACGCGGACGGGCCGAAGGTGAGCTGCGGCATCGCCCCGCTGCTGGCCGCCGGCATTCGGCGCGAGCGGCGGGCCCAGCCGGCGGCCGCGGCACCGGCGGCCCCCGCGGCGGCGTGCGCCGACGGCACGTGTCCGCTGGCGGGCGGGGCGAGCGGGGCGGGCTGTGCGAACGGGGCGTGCGCGCCGGCCCCGGCCGGGCGCGGCTTCTTCCGCCGCCGCTAAAGCCGCACGCCGCGGTATACCGATGAGCGGTCGGGCGCTTGCCCGACCGTTTTTCGTTTGGAGGGAACCGTGGAAGACAATTTCGATGCTTTGCTGGCGACCGCGCGGACCGAGGCTCAGGCCCGGCTGACCGACGCCGAGCCGCTCGAGCGCCACCTGCTGAACGACCTGCGCCGGACGTGCGTGCAGCTCGCGGCGGCCCGGGCGACGCCCCGCACGTGCGGCGCGCGGCCCGAGCCGGAATTCGACCCGAACGCCCCGATCCCGTTCGCGCTGAACCGCGCCGTCGGCGCGGGCCGGACGGCGGGCGGCGAGCTGGCGGGCAACCCGGCCGCCGAAAAGATGGAAGAGCGGCACCCGGTGAGCGACGAACACGAGTCCCGGCTCGTGGACGCCGTCGCGCGGCGCATCGCTCGGCGCACCGGCCGGACCGCGGCCGCGGCTAAGGCGGCGCTGGCCGAGGCGCTGCCCGCCGGCACGTCGATCCTCGACCTGCTCCCCGCGCAGCTCGCGGCGATCGTCCGGTTCGTGATCCAGCTCCTCACCGCCGACTTCGGCAAGTAAAACGAAGCGGCCCCGGTGCAGTTTCCCGCCCCGGGGCCGCTCGCTCTCTCCCTGTCGCCGCTCCCATCTTATCACACTCAGTCGTCGGCGTCCCGCTCCTTGTCGTAGGAAAACACCGTCGCGTCGCGCTGCAGCTCGAGCGCCTCGGTCTGCAGCCGGGCGAGCAGCACCAGCACGCGCTGCGCGGCGCGCCCCCCGTCCTGATCGGCCTGCACGGCCAGCAGGTACGCCCGCGCCAGCGCCAAGAGCGGCGCGAGGCACTGGTAGCCGTACGGGGGCAGCGCGGAGCCGGCCGGCAGGGTCTCGGCGAGCAGCGCGAAGAACTTGGCGACCTGCTCGGGCGACGGGTCCGAGTAGTGCCCCTCGAACGGCACCCGGCGGCGGCGCAGGTTCACCGCGGCGCGCACCGCTTCGCCCCAGCTCTCGTACGTGCTGACGCGGTGGCACTCCTGATGCGGCGTGCCGGCCTCTTCGTAGCACACCAGATCGTACACGGTGCGCGGCGGCTCGTCGTTGGTGCGGGCCGACACCACGGAGTACGTCGTGCCGTACGGTACGAACTGGGGCGCGGAATCACTCGTCGTCTTCACAGCGGACCTCGCTTTCGGTTTCGGCGGGGGCACCGGCCGGGCGCACGGTCACGAGGGCGCGGGCCGGGTCGCCCCCTCGCGCGCGGACGATCGCCGCGGCCTCTTCGACTTCGGCGCGGAACGGCTCCGTCAGCCGGACGCCCGGGGGCAGGGGCTGGCCGCGCAGCACGCGCGCGGCGGCCCGGCCGGCTCGGGCCGCGGAAAGGGCGTCGTAGTACACGCCGACGGCCTCGCCGTCGAGTACGACGGACACGGCCGCGTCGATGGCGTGAACGATCACATCGAATTCAAGTCCCGGCAGGTCTTCGTCCGATACTGGCACTGTCACAGCTCCTAGCAGGGTTTGGGACGCGCGGCCCGGGGTTCGTTGGACCCCGGGCCGCTTTCGGTTGCAACACTTCGTCCGGTCACTTCGTCGGCAACTCTTGCTTCGGAATTAGCGCGTCGGCCGGCAGGTCGGTCGGCGGCTCGCCCCCGGCCAACTGGCGGCGCAGGGCGTCGATTTCGACGCGCTGCCGCAGAACCTCGGCCCGCAGCGCGTGCGGGGCGTCCGGGCACCCGCTCGCCGGTGCGAGCAGGGCCATGAGCAGGAACCCGCCCGCCACGCCCGCCGCGAGGCCGGCGATCAGGCACCCGTAGTCGCCGGCCCATTCGATCCACCACTGGCGCTTCGTCACGGTTTCACCCCACCTGTGAAAGTGTGAAAGGGCGGTATCCTACGGTCGAGCGGTATACCGCGTCAACCGGAAACCGCCGGTTCGTCGTCGAACAGTCCGGGCGTCGCCGGCCGCACGGCCCGAACCCGCTTCGGCCGGGGCGGCTTCGCGCCCGGTTCGGGCGGCGGGCCGGCGTCGAAGAGCGCCGGGGCGGGCGGGGCCGCGGCCGGCAGGTCGAGCCACACCTTCCCCTTGACCCAGCGCCAGAAGTCGCCGAGCTCGACGGCCGGCCCGAACGCCATGCGGAGCGCGTCCCGGGCCCCGGCGAACTTCATCGGGTCGGCGCTCCCGGCCCCGATCCGCTTCAAGAACTCGCCCTTCGTCATGCCCATCGCCACCCGCACCAGCCGCCGCCACCCGGTCGGTTCTAGCTTCGTCTTCAAGTAACGCCGCTGCTCCACGCGCCGGTTGTACGGCGACGAGCTCTTGTAGCGGAACATGACGTTCAGCTCGCCCACCGGGTCCTCGGGCTCGACCGGGAACACGCCGACGAACTGGCCGAACGTGCTCTTGCCGCGGGCCGCGGCGAGCGCCTCGCCGACGCCCCCGAACACGTCGCAGTACTCGAACTCGACCCGCACCGGCGGGTTCGCCTTGACCTTCTCGACGGTCCACAGCCCGTACGCGCCGTGCCACGGGTTCAGGTCGCGCACGTGCTCTTGCACCCACAGGTTCGCGAGCGCGCCGTCCACGAGCGCGCGGGCGATCCGCGCGGCTCGCGCGGCCCCCTCGGGCGTCAGCGGCTCGCGCGCGTTCGGTTCGGCCATCGCCGGCTCCGGTTAGAGGTCCGGGTCGCGCAGGTCGCCCCACGCCTCCCCGCAGTTCGCACAACACCAGTCGAGGCTCGACAGCGGCGGCACCACGTCGCCGCTCTCGCAGAACGGGCACACCGCGAGCTGCGGCTCGGCCTTGATGCCGCCCCGCACCTGCACCCGGTCCATCCACTCGAGCGCGACCGCCGGCGAGTTCTGCGGCGACTTCGCCGGCGGCGCGCACCCGAACAGGCTCGGCGTCTTCTTGCCCCGGCCGGCCCGGGCCGCCCGCCGCGCGCCGTCGGACCACGCGAGCGAATCCGCCGAGGCCAGCGCGTCGGCGCACCGTTCGAGGCCCGACAGCTTGAACCCGAACCCGTGCAGCCGCAGCCCGGTCGCCGCCAGCTCGCGGATGATCGCTTCCGCCTCGCCCGTGTGCTCGCGGCGGCACACGCTGCCGATCCCCACGAGCCCGAGCTCCCGCAGTTCGACGCCGGCCGCGGCGTACAGCTCGGCGCACCGGTGGTACTCGTCGCGCGCGAACCCTTGCAGCACGGGCACCCACGGAATCTCGGGGGCCAGCGCGCGCAGGTCGAGGTAGCTCTGCACCGTGAGCTCTTGGTGCTCGCGCACGCTCTTCCCGGTGAGGGCCAGCTTCACCGGCTCGCACATCCAGTCTTGGACCGCGGCCCAATCCATCAGGCCGATCCCCTCGGCCCAGCGGCGCACTTCGGCCGCGTACTCCGGGGCCTTTTGCGCGTACCCGTCGGGGCCCTGAATGCAGGAGAACCCGCCCGAGTCGAGCGCCCACGGCACGCGGGCCGTCGGCAGTTTCCGCACGCACCGCGCCCGCAGCCGCACGGCCGACACGAACAGCGGCCGGTGCGAGCGGTTGAGCCACGTCGGCTCGTGCGTCCCGAGGTAGAACTTCACCCGCCACCCCCTTCGTAGCCGAGTTTCTGCTTGCGGTACACGAACTCCACGCCCGCCTTCACCGTCGCCGCGAGCTCGCGCAGCCGCGCGCTCAGTTCCCGAATGACGTACCCACTCGTGTGCGTCGGGCCGCCCCAATTCGCACTTCGCGCGAACAACTCGATCCCGTCGTAGTCGCCGGTGGCGACGAAGCCCGCGACCGCGTGGACCGTGAGCGCGTACGGGCTGTTGAAGTAGTCGGTGGCCGACTCGATCAGCTCGGTGCGGAGCCAGTAGGCCGCGGACCGCAGGAGCACCCCGAGCGCTTCGACCTCGCCGAAATCGGGCTGGCCGGCGGCGACCGCGAGCTCGCGCACGTGGTCGATCGCGACCGCGAACGGCATCTCGCCCTTGGCGACCATTCGGCCGGTGAACAGCGCGGCCCGCATCACGTCGCGGTGCCGCAGCCGGTCGCACCCGTAGAAACTGATGTCCCGAAACGACCCGGTCGGTTCCGTGTACCCGTCCATCGTCTCCCCCGTAACGCCCGCGGCGTTTCAAAATGACTGACGTTGACACCGCGCGGTGCCGACAGTAAACATACGCGGTATACCGCACCACTTTGCCGAAAGCGAACAGAAAATGACCGCAGGCCAACCCGGCGACAAGCCGCCCCGCAAGAACCCGCCCGAGATTCGGGCCAGCGCGCAGCTCACCTACGAGGCCGAGGAGGAGCGGACCCGCGCGGCCGCGATCCTCGACTGCGTCGTGGACGAGGCCCTCGCGACGCGCCCCGAGAGCCCCGAGGCCCGGAAGCTGGTGCGGCGCATGGTCGAGGCGCTCAAGGCGGTGCGCGGCGGGGTGTCGGCCGAAGTGTTCGTTCTCCAACAGGAGCAGTGATGCCGAAGACCAAACCCGCCGAGGACCGCATCGAGTCGGTCGAGCGCGCGTGGGCCGCGCTCTTGCGCCGCCCGAAGCTGTGGCGGTACCTGTGGGCCTTCGAGGCCGCGAAGGCCACGCTCGAAGAGTGCTGCGCCGGCGCGGGCCTGACCGCCGACGAGTTCAACTACGTGCGCGCGGCCGCGTACCGCTTCGAGCGGTTCGGCTAGTCCCGACCCACTGCCCCGGCGCGGCACCGCTCGCCACCCCGTCGAGCGGAGGGCCGCCCTGTCTCACTCCGAGCGCGGTTCGAGCCCGCACCGGCGGCACTGCCCGTTCCCCGCACCCCAGAGGTCCCCGTGTACCCGAAACCCGCCCCGCCCCCGATTTCGGCCACCGATGCCGCCGATCGCGCCGAGGCCGTGGCCCTCACCGTCCGGCACCTGCTCGCCCGCTGGCCGGTCAACAGCACCGCTTATTACGAGGGACGCGCCTACGACGTCGTCGGCGTGAGCGGGTCGTTCTGCGTCGGCGTCGCCGGCAACGAGGTGCGCGCGTTCCTGCACCTGCGGTCGGCCGAGCACCCGGCGCTCGTGTTCGCGATCCCGCCCGAGGCGTGTTCGACGCACCCGCCCGCCGCCGGGTACGGGCCCGCGCCGGTCGCGGGCCTGTACCACCTGTGGGCCTTTGCGGTCGGGCCGCTGGGCCGCGCGCGCGGGCCCGGCGGCCAGCAGGGCGGCACCGCCGCGACCGACCCGAACCAAAAGCGCGAGTGATCGGCGAAAGCCGCCCCCGCGCCCGCGTCTTCACTGTAGCCCGGCCGATGTGGTCGGGCTTTTTCACACCCGCTCCGACCCGAGGGAACCCGTGACCGACACCGAACTGCGCGCCGCCCTTTGCGAACCGTTTCCGGCCGAGGCGATCGGCTGGAAGGCGCAGAGCGTCAAGAACGGCCGCGCGCTGGCCGTGGCCTATATCGACGCGCGCGACGTGATGCGCCGCCTCGACGACGTGCTCGGCCCGCTGAACTGGACCGACGACTACACCGCGCTCGCCGACGGCTCGATCATGTGCCGGCTGTCGGTGCGCCTGCCCGGCGGCGACTGGGTGACGAAGTGCGACGTGGGCGGCGCGTCGGACCAGCCCGACGCCGGCGACCGCCTCAAGGCCGCGTTCTCCGACGCGCTCAAGCGCGCCGCCGTGAAGCTCGGCGTCGGGCGCTACATCTACGAGATGCCCCACTCGTGGGTCGATTACGACCCGGTGAAAAAGCAGATCGTGAACCCGCCCGCGATCCCGGCGAAGTTCCTGCCGCGCTCCAAGAAACCGGCGACCGCGGCCCCGGCCCCGGCCCCGGTCGCGCCGCCGCCGGTCGCGCCGCCGCCGGTCGCCCCGCCCGCGGACCCGGTCCGCGCCGCGGTTCAGGCCGCGAAGCCGACGCTCTCGAACCTCGGCCTGCAGTTGCTCGAACGGCTCACGGAGGCCGGCGACGAGGGGCTCGTGCGCACGGCGTGGTCGCACGTGTACAACTGCTTCGCGCGGAAAGAAATTAGCGAGGCCGAGTACAACGCGCTGACGCGGCTCAAGGACGCGCAGAAGGCCCGGTTCGCGCCGCCGCCGGCGTGAACCCGCGGTATACTCGCCCTCACCCCCTCTCACCCCCGCGGGTCCGCGCATGGCCGCCGACTGGATGCCCGTTCGTCTCGACCTGACCCACGACCCCGCCGTGCTCACCATCGCCCGGATCACCGGCCTCGACGAGCACGGCGTCGTCGGCCGGCTCGTCGCCGTGTGGGCGTGGGCCAACGCGCACACCACCGACGGTAACGCGTCCGGTAACGCTCTCGGCGTTACAGTGGCGTGGCTCGATCGTTTCGTGGGCGCTCCGAAATTCGCGCGCGCGATGATCGCCGCGGGCTGGCTCGCGCTCGTCCCGGCCACCGACGGCACCGACGCGAACGACTCGACTGCGCAAATCATGTTTCCGAAGTTCGACCTCTGGAATTCGGAAGGTGCGAAGCGGCGGATACTTACGACTCGGCGCGTGCAGCGGCACCGCGCCGCGGCCGCAACGCCCGAGAAACGCGACGGTAACGCTGTCAGCGTTACGCCAGCGTTCCCAAAGAAGAGAAGAGAAGAGAAGAGTATAAACCCACCCCCTAACCCCCGCCCTGCGGGGGACGGGCGGGAGCCGGGGGCGGAAGACCCGGGAGCGGAAGGCCCGCCCGACGACGGGCCCGCGTACCCGGACTTCGACCACATCGAGCCGCCGCCGCTCTCCGAGTTCCTCGCGGCGTGGGCGGCCGCGAAGCTGGCCCCGGCCGCGGCCACGGCCACCCGCCGCGCCCGGTGGCAGGACCGGTGGCGCGATTCGTTCTTCCGCGCGAACTGGCGCGCCGCGGTCGAGCGGGCGGGCCGGTCGAAGCGGTGCCGCCCCGGCGGGAGCTGGTGCCTGAACTGCGACAGTTTCCTCAAGGATCAGGACATGGCCCGCCGAATACTCGAAGGCCAGTTCGACGACGCGGCCGGCGGTATGCCGCGGGCCGCCGACGCCGACCCGCTGGAAACCTTCCGCCGCAAGCACACCGGGAGCTGAGCCGTGACCGAACCCTCGAACGACTGGTACGCCGATTGGGTCGCGCTACACTGCCGCGTGACCGGGCTGCAGGCCGAAGAGCAGTTGCTCGCGCTCCGCGGCGTCGCGGTGCGCAACTGGACCGCGAACGCCGGCGAGCTGGCCGCGGTCACGGAGCGCTGGGCCGCGAACGGCGTACAAATCCGCTGGCTCTCGGACCTCAACGGCACCCTGCGGCGCATGCTGCTCGACCTGCGCGCCGAGACCGCGCACTACGCCCCGCCGCCCGAGCGGCCCGCGGGCCGCACGTGCCGCTGGTGCGAGGGCCGCGGGCTCGTGCGCGTGCCGGTCCCCGAGTGCGTCGCCGTCGATCCGCTGCCCCGGCTCGTGCCGTACGCCGGCGGCGCGAACGTGCAGACCGGGATGGTGCTGTGCGACGACGCCCACTGCCACCCCGGGGCCGAGGCCCGCTGCCGCGAGGAGGCCCGCGACACCAAGCGGCACCTGTCCACGTTCGGCGCGTACTGCATCCGGCTCGACGTGCCGCCCGACGCGCTGCTCGGGCTGCTCGCCGCGGCCGAAGCGGCGCGGGCCGCCGACATCGCCCGCAAGCCCGAGTTCTTCCCGGGCCGCGACCCCGTCCGCGTGATCTACCGGCGGCCCGAGGCCGCCTGACCCGTTCGCCCGACCCTGCTAGGAGTGACCGTGTCCGAAACCATGACCCCCGAGCGGTTCGCGCAGCTCGTGCCGCCCGAGGACCGCCCCGACCCGCTCGCCGAGCGGCAGGCGCTGTTGCACTTCTTCCACAAGCTCTACGGAGACCCCCTCGAATGACGACCGCGACGTTCGTTCTGTTCTGCTGCGCGGCCGCCTGCGCGGCCCTCGCGGTGCGGGCGCACAAGCGCGCCCGGCGGGCCGCCCTGATCGCCGAGGCCGCCCGGCTCGTGGCCGAGCGGCACATGCTCACCGCCCGGCGGTGCGCGGCCGCGGCGCAGGCGGGCCGCCCGCGGCTGCTGCCGTACGAGTCCGACGCCGACGACGAGCCCGTTATCCTCCCGTTCCCCGGAGTGGACCCCGATGCGCGAACACGTGATTAACGCCGGCGGGCACCGGCTCGTCATCACCACGGACGCCGGCGGCGCGATGAGCGCCGTCTGCGCCACCAACCCGGACCTCGCGGCCGAGTACGCGCGGCCCGGGGCCGACCCCGACGCGCTGTACGAGCGGTTCATGGCGTGGGCCGTGAAAGACCCGCTCCGCGGCAAGAAGCGCGCCCCGAAGAAGAAGGGCCGCGAGGCCCTCATCACAACGGCCCCGGCCCAAGCGCCCGCGGGCGCGGCCGGCGGGCTCGCGCCGTGGCTCGGGGCCAAGCGGAAACTCGCCCCGTACGTCGTCGAGCTGCTCGGGCCGCACGACGCGTACGTGGAGCCGTTCGCCGGCTCGATGGCGGTGCTGTTCGCCAAGCCGCGCAGCCGGCTCGAAATCGTGAACGACCTGAACCGCGACCTCGTGAACGTCGCGGCCTGTCTCGCCGCGCCCGCCAGCGCCCGCGACCTGCTGGGGCGGCTGCACTTCACCCTCGCGGCCGAGGAGCTGTACCGGGACGCCCGCTCGCGGTGCCGGCACCCGTTCGCCGGCGAGCTGGGCGACGTGGACCGCGCGTACGACGCGCTGCTCGTGTGGTGGCTCGGCCGCTCGGGCACCGCCGGCACGGCCAAGAACCGGACCAGCTTCTCGGCCCGGTTCTCGCCGAACGGCGGGACCGCCGGCGGCCGCTGGCGCGCGCTCGTCAACTCCGTGCCGTGGTTCGCCCGGCGGCTCGCCGGCGTGGACGTGCTGAACCGGGACGCGTTCGACGTGCTGGCCGCGGTCCACGACGCCGCCGGCACCGTCGTGTACGCCGACCCGCCCTACGTCCAGAAGTCGGCCGAGTACGAGTTCGACAGCCCCGACCCGAAGCGGGCCCCGGACGCGGCCCGCAAGTGGCACGCCGATCTGGCCGCGGCGTGCGGCCGGTTCGAGCGGGCCCGCGTCGTGGTGAGCTACTACCCGCACCCGTGGCTCGACGAGCTGTACCCGACCGACCGCTGGGAGCGGGTCGAGATTCGCACGACGAAGACGATGGCGAACACGTCGAAGAACGCGCTCGCGGGCCGCGCCGGTGCCACCCCGGCGACCGAACTGTTGTACGTCTCCAAGCGGCCCGTCTGACCCGATCCGCGCGGCCGGCATTGTCTTCGCGCCGGCCGTGCGGTATACCGCACCACTGCCCCAACCCGAAAGGCGTCCCATGCTCGGCTCGTTCACCGAATCCGCGGTCCTGCTCTACGAGAAGCTGACCGACCTGCACAACGATCAGAAGGCGTTCTCCGAGGCGACGTTCGGGGCCGACACGGCCCGCGGCCCCATCGGCGCGTTCCGGCATCTGGCGAAAGAGGCCGCCGAGGCCGCCGACCGGCTGGCCGCCGACGACCACGTGCCCGGCACCCGGGCCTCGGGCGAGGCCCTCACGGAAATGGCCGACTGCTTCCTCTTGCTCCTCGACGGGCTGCGCCGCGCCGGACACAAGTTCGGCGCGCTCGTGGACGCGGCCCGCGCCAAGCTCGAAGTGGACAAGACCCGGACGTGGCCCGCCCCGACCGACGCCACCGCGCCGATCGAACACGTCCGCGCCGCCGAGCCGGCCGCGCCGGCCGCGCCGGCCGCGCCGGCCGCGCCGGCCGCCGGCGAAGTGACGATCCCGGCCGGCCTCACTCTGCGGCCCGGCCCGAACCCGTTCGCGGTGTTCGCCGCGACCGCGGCGGCCGACGCCGCACTCGCCGCGGCCCTGCCGGCGCACCTCTGCCCGGCGGCGGGCACCTTCACCCCCGACGACTTCAAGCGGTGCGTCGGGCCGCTCGCGCGCGACTTCGACAGCGCGGACTTGGAGCTGATCGCGCAGGCCGCCAACTGCGACGCGCACGAGGGGGCCGAGTGGATGCCGTACTACAAGGCCGCGAACGCCATTCTCGTGTCGGCGTTCGCCGGCGCGATGGCGTGCCTGCGGGCGACCGTGCTGGGCAAGTTCAACCCGGTCGGCCGCTACAATCACGCGGTGAAGCTGGGCCGCCAGTACTGCGCGCAGATGCTGCTCGCCGGCCGCGGCCCGTCCGGGCTCGCGAACCCGCGCGTGCAGACCGAAGTGGACGCGCAGGCCCGCCATTGGGCGACCGACGTGCTGGCCGTTCTGGACCCGCGCCGCTGACCGCGCCGCGGCCCCCGACCCCAGCCCCTGCTAGGAGTTCGACGTGGCCGACGAATCCGGTATCGAGTGGACGACGCACTCGTTCTCGCCGTGGCGCGGGTGCGAAAAGGTGTCGCCCGCCTGCAAAAACTGTTACGCCGCGAGCCAAGCCAAGCGCAACCCCGGCTTGCTGGGGATTTGGGGCTCCGAGGCGCTCGGCGGCACGCGCGTCGTCGCCGCCGAGGCGGCGTGGCGCGACGTGTACAAGTGGGACCGCCGCGCCAAGCTGGCCGCCGACCTGTTCCGCTCGGTCGGCGGCGACCCGTCCGCGCCCGGCACCGTCGCGCGCGACGGTCGGCTGTACTCGTACTCGGGCCGCCCGCGCGTGTTCGTCGGCCACCTGCAAGACCTGTTCGAGCCGTGGACCGGGCCGCTGCTCTCGCACACCGGGGCCGAACTGCGGGCCACCGACGGCCCGTACGGCCTGACCGCCGACGGCGTCTGGACCGCGTCCGGCCCGCGGCCGCTCAGCGTTCACCACGTCCGGGCGCGGCTGTTTCACACCATCACTGAATGTCCGAACCTCGACTTCCTGCTGCTCACCAAGCGGCCCCGGAACGCCAACAACGCGCTGCTGTACGCCCTCGACCCCGACCTCACCGGCGGCGCGGAGTGCGCCGAGCCGCACCCGCTCGACATCGCCCCGTTCTCCGAACTGTACCCGAACGTGTGGGTCGGCGTCACGGCCGAGGACCAGCCGCACGCGGACATGCGCGTGCCCGAACTGCTGCGGTTCGACGCCGCGGTGCGGTTCGTGAGCTGCGAGCCCCTGCTCGGCAGGATCGACCTGTCGCACTGGCTGGGCGTCTACAAGCCCGAGCGGGCCGGCCCCGGCGTCCCGTGGAGCCGCTGCGTCGCCCGGCCGAAGGCGCGGCTGCATTGGGTGATTGCCGGCGGCGAATCCGGCACCGGCCGCCGCGAGCTGGACCTCGCGCACCTCGCCGACTTGCGCGAGCAGTGCGCCGCCGCCGGCGTCGGCTTCTTCTGCAAACAGGACAGCGCGCCGACGTCCGGCCAACAGGGTCGCATTCCGCTCAACGTCTGGAACACGAAGGAGGCTCCCGCCTGTGGCTAAAACTCTGCCCGAACGCGTTTCCGAGGCGCTGCGCCAGCTGGCCGCGCGCCCCGACCCCGCCGCCGAACTGCGCGAGCTGGTGCCCGACGCCCGCGGCCCGTTCGAGCCGCTCGGCCCGCGGCCCGTTACCGACGAAATGATCGTCGCGTGGATTCGCGCGCGCGTGCCCGCGCTCGAGCCGTGGCCCGACCGCCCGTGCTGCCTCGTTACCGAGTTGCACGCGCTGGTTCTCGAATCCGGCGGCCGGCGCTCCACTGTGGACCCGCCCGAGGCGCTGCTGCCGCTGTTCCACCGCCCCGTGCAGCCCCCGTCCCAGCGCCCGAAGCGCGAGCGGAAGCGGACCGCGGCGTACGCGGTCGCCCGGCCGCCCCGCGCACCCGGCGAGCTGGCCCCCGGCACCCTCATGTGGCGGGTGCGCGAGTGGCTCCGGGCGCACCCCGAGCCGGTCGGGTACACGCTCTCCGAGATTGCGCTCGGCCTCGGCCCGCCCGAAGTCAAATACGGCTCGATGGCCCCGACCCTGTGCAAGCTCGTGGCCCTCGGCTGGGCCGTGCGCGCCCGCAAGGGCCGGTACGCCGTCGGCAACAAAGCGCTCCGCGCCCCCGAACCCGCTCCGGCGAGGCCGTCGTGACCGAACTGCAAAGCCTTCTGTTCGCCGTCTGCCGCGAGCCGGCCGACGACACCCCGCGGCTCGTCGTCGCCGACTGGTACGAGGAGCACGGCGACGACCTGTACGCGCGCTTCATCCGCGAGCAGATCGCCGCCGCGCGCGAGCCCGCCTGCCGGCCGGCCTGCGCGTCCGACGACTGCGCCGCGTGCGCCCGGAGCCGCTGGATCGACCGCACGAACCACTCGCCCGTTGCGATCGCGTGGCGCTGCCTGCCCCCGGGCATGGTGTCGGCCTGTTTGGTCGCGCGCGGGTTCGCGTGGCGCGGCCTGCCCCCGGGCATGGTGTCGGCCGGTTCGGTCGCGCGCGGGTTCGCGTTCTCGTGGGGCGGCACGATCGAACAGTACCTCGCGCACCGCGCCGCCATCTTCGCCCGGTACCCCATCACCGGCGTCTGGCTCAGCGAGCGGCACCCCACGCAAACCCCCGCCGGCGAACGCTGGTACCGCGAGGGCCCGACCCAGCTCGCGCAATGCGCCGCCCTGCCGGCCGACCTGTTCGACGCGCTCGAGCACGGTGAGCTGCGCACCGAGGCCGGCGAAGTGTGCCGCCTGTACCCGTACCCGTACCCGTCGCTGGCCGTCGAATCGGCGCGCAACGACCTGCACGCCGCGGCCGTGACCGTGGCCCGCCGGGCCCTCGGCCTGCCGCCCCTGCGCCCCGGGAACTTCGCGTGACCGCGCTCCTGCCCGCCGAGCCGCAGTGGGAGCGCGGCTTCCGGTGTCACGGGTACTGGTCCGGCACGCGGCGCGTCGGCATGGTCGGCCTGCCGCCGCGGATTCCGGGCACGTCGGTTAAGACCGAAGGCTACGGCGGGCACGTCACCGGCCCGGACTCGAAGTATTACGACGCGCGGTTCGGCACTCTGAAAGGGGCGAAACGATGGGTCGAGACCCTTGTGGCCGAACTGTACCGGTGGCCGTCGCCCGCCCGCCCCGCGCCTACAACTGCCGGTGCGCCGCCCTCCCCGCCGCCGCAACCGAAAGGCTCCGCGTGACCGCCGAGCACCCCGAGTACCCCGGCTGGGTCCGGTACCTGACCGACAACCCGCTCGACTTTCTGGCGCGGCTGGTGTTCGCCGACTGGCTCGACGACCGGGGCGACCCGCGCGCCCCGGGCTGGCGGTTCTGCGCGCACCGCCTGCTCGTGCCGACGCTGTCGCGCGACTATCACACATACGAGTGGGGCCACACCGAAACCGGCGGGAGCGGCCGGGGCGTGCTGCGGCACCGGCTCTACATGGCCGTACACGCCGCGGAGCCCTTCGCGGGCCGGCCGCGCCCCGACGAGCGCGAGAGCATCAGCAGTTTCGGCGCCCGGCTCGAAGCGTACTATTCCGTGCCCGAGCACCGCGTCGCGTGGTTCCCGGCGATCGACGCCGTGGCCCGCGCGTACCACACGATCGAACCGCGGTTCCGGGGGCTGCTGTGACCGACCCCGCCGAAGCCGCCTTCCTCGCCGCGATCCGCGCCAACCGGGCCGACCGCGTCGCGCGCCTCGTGTACGCGGACTGGCTCGACGACCACTGCCCGGGCTGCGACCGCCGGGCCGCCACCGCGCAGTTCATCCGCCTGTCGTGCGGCGGCGAACAGCCGCTCAACCGCCAGTGGCCCCGCGCCGCGTACCACTGGCTGCTCGACATGCGCGCCGGCTCCGCGACCAACGCCGGCCGCCCGGGCCACTTCCGCCGCCTGCTCCCGAGCTTCTTCGCCCTGACCGCGCCCCCGACCGCGCCCCGACCCCTCGCAGTCGTGTACCACACGTGGACCTATCAGTCGCGCGATTGGGTGCCCAGCGACGTGCGCGTCGGGAAGCTCGTCGAAACCTACCTTCGGCTCGACACCGTGCCGTTCGGCCGCACGGACTCGACCGCCCGGTTCCACCTGACATTCGACGCCGGGTTCCTCGTCACGTGCGACGTGTCGGCCGGCTCCCTGCTCTCCCCCGCCCAAATCGACGCGGTCAACGCCGCCCTCGCGCTCGACGCCCCCCCTCTGCCGCTCGCTCGGCGTGTTCCGCTGAGGCCGATTCTGCGACCCCCGCCCCCGCGCAAACCGCGCCGCCCGTGTCGATTGTGCTGTCCGCACGGGCCGCGCGTGGGGCACAATGAACCCCGCGGCTGCCGGATTCTGCCGCTTTCTGCCACCACACGCGGGTTGCACCGTGGCCGACGAACCGCCCCCGATCGACGGCCTGACGGCAATTCAGGTCCACGCGGTCGCGGCGATCCTGAGTTCGAGCAGCTTGAAGGACGCGGCCGAGGTCGCCGGCGTGCCGTACCGCACGCTGTGGGGCTGGCTCCGCGAGCCCCGCTTCGCGCAGTACCTCGCCGTGTCGAAGCGGATGATCCTCGACTCCAGCGCGGGCCGGGTGGTCGATCTGGTGGGGAAGGCCCTCGACGCGCTCGAAGGCGTGCTCGCCGGCGACAACGTCCCGGCGAAGGTCCGGGCCGCGGCCATCGTGCTGCAAACCGCGTACAACGTGTCGAGCCTGAAAGACCTCGAAGCGCAAGTGCTCCAACTGCGCCTCGACCGCGAGGCCGAGGCCGCCGAGCGGGCCGCCCAGCTCGAGCGCGGCCGCGAGGCCCGCGAAACCCCCTTGACCCCGGTGCCCGATGCCGCCGACGCTGAGCGGGGTCCGCTCCCTGCTGAACCGGGAAGCGGGCCAGACCCGGACGGGCCGTGAGGAGCTGAACCGCTCCCGCGCCGCCGACACCCTCGACCGACTGCGCCGCGACCCGACGCTGCCGTTCCGCTGCCTCGGCATGGCCGCCGACGAGTGGCAGGCCCGGTTCCTGTCGAGCACCGCCAAGCGCGAGTCGCTGCTGTGCTGCCGGCAGGCCGGCAAGAGCACCGTGACCGCGGCCCGCGTGGTGCGCGAGGCCCTGCTGTGTCCGATGTCCGACTGCCTCGTGTTCAGCCCGACGCTGCGGCAGTCGATGGAGCTGCTGCGCAAGTGCCGCGTGTTCCTCCAAGCGCTCGGCTGGCCCGTGGCCGAGGCGAGCGACACCAAGACGCAAATCGAGCTCGCCAACGGCTCCCGCATCATCTCGCTGCCCGACTCGCAGGCCGGCGTCGTGGGCTTCTCCGCGCCCCGGGTCATCGTGATCGACGAAGCCTCCCGCGTGAGCGAGGAGCTGTACATGAGCGTGCGCCCCATGCTCGCCGTCGGCCGGGGCGCGCTCATCACCCTCTCGACCCCGTTCGGGGCCGAGGGCTGGTTCCACACGATTTGGGACGACAGCCCCGAGGGCGTACAGCGCCGGGCCAAACTCAACGAGCAGTGGCGGCGCACCCCGGTGCCCGCGAGCGCCGTGTCCCGTATCACCCCCGAGTTCCTCGCGGACGAGCGCATCGAGATGGGCGCGCGGTGGTTCGCGCAGGAGTACGAACTGGCCTTCCTCGACGCGATCGACGCGGTATTCTCGCAGGCGGTCATCAAGTCGGCCCGCGTCGAAGTCGATCTAGACGGCGAGCCGCTCATCCAACCCCTGTTCGCGTGACGCCATGATTGACCTCGCCGACGGCCAGCTCGAATACATCCCCGTGGACGCCGCGGGCACCTGCGCCTGCGGCCGCCCGGCCGTGAAGACCGACGGCATGGGCCGCGCCCTGTGCGCCCGCTGCGCCCGGTACGTCGGCCCGCCCGTCGTCGGCGGCCAGCCCCCGGCCCGCAACGACCCGTGCGTCTGCGGGTCCGGCAAGAAGTACAAGAAGTGCTGCGGCCGCAGCCCCGACCAAATCGCCCGCGCCAATCAGGAGAAGGCCCGCCGTGAGTAACGACCGCTACCAGCGCCTCAATGACGAGCGCCGCGCCCGCGTGTACACGATCGACCAGCGCCACGCCATCGACCTCTTGCAGCTCGCGATCGCCCCCGAGGGCGGGCTGCCCGGCACGCTGTGCGTGCCCCGCGAGCCCCGCGTGCTGCCGCGCGACGCCCTGATCGTCAACTCGACGCTGAACTTCTACAACCGGCAGTTCGAGTTCCTCGTGTACCACGAGACGTTCGACCCGGTGCCCGTGGGCGCGCTGCCGCCCACGTGGCCCGACCCGCTCAAGCTCGAAGTGGTGTCCGTTCTCATCGCCCCCGAAGAGCCGAAGGAGACCGGAGAATGAGTTTCGACCAGCGCCCGCACCCGCTGAGCCACCTGCGCGGCCGCCGGCTCCGCGCGTTCGCCGTGTCCGAGCTGCACATGGAGGAGTGCGGCGGGCGGCCCCCCGACCCGGCCGACGCGTACACCTTCTGCATGTTGAACGGGCGGTACTTCAAGCCGCCCGCCGCCATGAAAGAGGCCGCCAGTTGGGTGGACGTGAAGAACCGGCGCGTCGTGGCGCTGTACGAGCACCCGGCGTTCGAGCCGTTCGACGAGACGGACCCGCCCGAGCCGCTCGCGCTGTTCGTGGACAAGTCGGACCTCGGCCGGCTCGCGCCGCCGCTCGTGCTGCATCTCGACCCGGCCGACGCCGCCGAGCCCGACTTTAAAGCGGCGATCAACCGCTTGAGGTCGGGCTCGTGGCTCGCGGTGCCCGAGGGCGTGACCGTCGCCCCGGTCGTGCCGATCGACCTGCTCCTGTGGTGCCCGCGGTGCCTGAAACTGCACGTGGACGCGCCCGACCCCGCGACCGGCTGGACCAACCCGCCGCACCGCTCGCACTTGTGTCACAACTGCGGCACCGTCTGGCGGCCGGCCGACGTGCCGACCAACGGCGTCGCCGCCATCGCCACCCGCGGCGAGGCCGACACCTTCCCGCCCCATCCCGTTCCGCCCGGAGGCCCGAGTGAGTAACCCGTTCATCATCGCCGTGGACTTCGACCAGACCCTCGCGACCGGGCCGTTCCCCCAAACGGGCCAGCCGGTCGGGGCCGCGTTCGAGTACCTCAAAATCTTCCAGATGCGCGGCGCGCGGCTGATCCTGTGGACGATGCGCAGCGACGGCCGCAAGCAGTACACCGACCCGATCCGGCGCGACCCGCTGACCGCGGCCGTCGAGTTCTGCCGCGAGCACGGCGTCGAGTTTTGGGCCGTCAACGGCAACCCCGAGCAGGCCGAGTGGACCGGGAGCCCGAAGGCGTACGCGCACGTGTACATCGACGACGCGGCGTTCGGGTGCCCGCTCGTGCAGCTCGTCGGCCCCGGCGGCCCCGGCGGCCCGCCGGTCCGGGCGGTGGTCGATTGGCTCAAGGTCGGGCCCGGTGTGCTAAAATTGCTCGACGAGCACAACGCCCGGCACAAGTGACCGAGACCCCTATGGCCGAACCCGGCTCCCCCGCCGCCCAACTGAGGCGGCGGAACTTGTTTAGCGGGCTGGATTTGGGCAAGAGCGCGGACTACTCCGTACTCGCCACCGTCGAGCGGTTCCCGCTGGCGGCCCCCGTCGCGAAGCGCAAGTGGCGGTACGAGCTCGTCTGGCTCGCGGCGTGGGAGCTGGGCACCCGGTACACCGCGGCCGAGCCCGGCCAGCCGTCGGTGATCGGCGACCTCAAGGCCCTGTACGACCGGCCCGCCCTCACCGGAACCACGCTCGCGGTCGATTACACCGGCGTCGGCCTGCCGGTGTACGAGCAGATCGC
>LNFM01001184.1_pt1 | contig 60599 bp, 56 predicted proteins | sample 596031 | NCBI WGS metagenome assembly LNFM01 (sample SAMN04254537, study PRJNA301005) | activated carbon metagenome | isolation source: dual media filters at the Ann Arbor, Michigan drinking water treatment plant | place: USA: Ann Arbor | reverse complement strand
CCAGCGTTCGCTCTGAGCCAGGATCAAACTCTCAAGTTGGACTTGAAACTTTAAACCGGCTGATCACAACGTTTGACGAGGTCCCACCATATATGTCGCCCGCGATTCACATCGCTGACGGCACGATCTCAATGAAGAGATCATGGTGTAACCTATGTAAACGTGTACCGCCGAAGTCTTTCGTCCAGCCTCGAAAGATGAAAGCCGAAGCTTTCAACCATTCGAGACTACGCAAGGACTCCGCCGTCCACGTTTCTCTTTCTTCATCTTCACTTGTCAAACAGCCCGGGACCGCTCTGGATCCCATCCTTCCCTCTCGGGAAGGTTCCGGAAGAACCCACCGGACGGCAAATAACAACCGATGGTTGTCGGCTGTTGATTCACTCATCGCAATGAGGAGCTTCACGGGCGCGAACATATGCCTTGGCCTCAGGGCCAATGCATCGCCGCGCTCAGTGGTCGGTTTATAGGCCCGCCCCATGACGCTTGTCAACGGCCATGGTCAACAAATTGTCGCATCGCGTCGAAGAAATTGGCGGGCCGCGAGGTCCCGGTGTTTGAGAACCTTCGGCCGTACTTGAGCCACAATCCTACGACGTTCTGGCACTAAGGTAAGCATTGAATCGCCGGATGTCAGTGGGGGCTGCCGGTGATCACTTGCCCGGGGCAGGCGATGAACCCGTCGCTGGCCTAGATGGCCGAGAAACTTCGAGAGATCTGCACGGCATTGACGTTCGAGACTCCGGCCGGCCCTCTTCTGGCCTTTGATTCGCGAATCTCGATGTGTGCGGCACGCTAACCGCCGGAATCGCGCCCTCAAAAAGGACGGAAACGTCGGGTCTTTATCGGGCGAGCTCTTTCGAATGTCGATGGAACTGGGGGGGACACAGGGTTGAGCCAGAAGGCGTCACGCGCAAGCGGCTACGGGCGCGAGACCGGGATCATCGATCTCGGTCACGAGCCACCGCTTTCCGTCGATGGCTCCGAGGCCGCGGTGATCGATCGCCGCCGCATCTCGGTGCAGTGGTTCAGCGGCACCATCCTGACCGGCCTGTGCGGCGCGGCCCTCATCGGCGGCGCCGTGTTTGCTTCGCTGGACGGCGAGATGACGTTCGCCAAGGTACCGGAGCGTGTCGAAGGTGCGTTGCGCGGTGCCCTTGGGGCCACCGACCGCGCCGCAAGCTTGCACAAGAGCGATCGGCTGCCGCCGCCCAGCGAATCCAGCGCCTCGCGCAGCGTGACGCGGGTATCCACCGTTACCCGGGTCGGCAACCGCGACGTGATGCGGGTTCGTCCGTTTGTGCGGATCTCCGGCAATTTATCGATGACGACCAGCGATCTCAGCTCCAAGATCCCGCCGTTCAACGCCCAGCGCATGCTCAGCGACGTCGGCGCCGCGACGCCGGCGGCCGCCGAGGATCCAAACAACCCCGACGCCATCGAACCCGACGCCGAGGTTTCCTTCGTCACCAAGGACCTCGCGACGGTGTTGCCAAAGGCGAAACTCGCCGCCGTGGTTGCGCTCGACGAAGTTCTGATGCGGGTGCGCGATGCCGCGAACTGGCGCGGCGCCGGCAGCGGTGTCCGCTACACGGCGCTGGCCAACGCCGCAGGCGGCGCCACCGGCGTCCAGTCCGACATCAAGCTTGCCTATGCGACCGAGGGCAACGTCTCCGACCCCTATGCCGGCTTCGAAACCCGCGTGGTGCCCGAAAATGTCACGCAGCTTCCCAAGACCAAGGAGCAGATCACCGGCGGCAACCCCATCGGCGAGCGGGTTCACATCGTCAAGAAGGGCGATACCGTCGCCTCGATCCTGCGCGACCAGGGCGCGACGCCGGACGAAGCGCGGGCGATCGCGCTGACCCTGGGCGCCCGCGGCCGCGACGGCGGCCTGAAGGAAGGCCAGAAGCTGCGCATCCTGATGGCGCCCTCGGGCATTGGCCCCGCCGCGCGGCTGCTGCCCTATCGCGTGATTGTCGCCAACGAGGCCACCATCGAGGCCGTGGCCGCGTTGTCTGACATTGGCCGGTATGTCGCCGTCGACGTGCAGAGCCTGAACAGCGTTGCCGAAACCGCCAACAGCAAGGACGACGACGACGAGGAGGATGACGGCAGCGGCGTCCGCCTCTATCAGAGCATCTACGAGACCGCGCTGCGCAACAAGGTGCCGGCTGCCGTGATCGAGGACATGGTCCGAATCTACTCCTACGACGTGGACTTCCAGCGCAAGGTGCAGCCCGGCGATTCCTTCGACGTGTTTTTTGCCGGCGAGGACGAGGGCACAAGCACCGAGAAGACCGAGGTATTGTTCGCCTCGCTCACCGTAGGCGGCGAGACGAAAAAATACTATCGCTTCCAGACCCCCGACGACGCCGTCGTTGACTACTACGACGAGACCGGCAAGAGCGCGAAGAAGTTCCTGGTTCGCAAGCCCGTCAACAACGCCATCATGCGTTCGGGATTCGGCGGCCGACGCCATCCCATTCTCGGCTATACCAAGATGCACACCGGCGTCGACTGGGCCACGCCTTACGGCACGCCGATCTTCGCCTCCGGCAACGGCGTGGTCGAGAAGGTCGGCTGGGAAGGCGGCTACGGAAAATATGTCCGCCTCAAGCACAACAACGGTTACGAAACCGCCTACGGCCACATGTCGGCCTATGCCAAGGGCATGGAGCCCGGCAAACGCGTGCGGCAGGGCCAGGTGATCGGCTTCGTCGGGTCAACGGGCATGTCGACCGGCGCGCACGTTCATTACGAAATTCTGGTCAACGGCCGCTTCGTCGATCCGATGCGCGTCAAGCTGCCGCGCGGCCGCTCCCTCGAAGGCACCTTGATGGCGAATTTCGAAAAAGAGCGGGATCGGCTCGATGCCCAGATGAACAATCGCGGCAATACCGCGCGCGTCTCGGACGCCGCCGGCGCCGCCCCGGCCCCGCGCCAGGTCAGCCGCTAGCTTCGATCAAAGCGTACCACGGCCATCTGCGCCGGACACCGGCTCAATTCAGCTTGCGCTTCGGCACCGGCGCCTCGAACTGCGCGATCTCGGCGGTCTGCGGCGCCTTGCCGTTGAAGGTCAGCACATTGCCTTCGCTGGAGATCACGACGCGGTCGCCATCGGCGACCTCCCCGGCCAGGATCATCTCCGCCAGCGGGTCCTGCAGATGGCGCTGGATCACCCGCTTCAGCGGGCGGGCGCCATAGGCGGGATCCCAACCCTTGGCGGCCAGCCAGTCGCGCGCGGCCGCGTCGAGCGTGAGCACGACCTTGCGCTCCTCCAGCAGCTTCTGCAGGCGCGCAAACTGGATCTCGACGATCCGTCCCATCTCGCTCTTCTGCAGGCGGTGGAACAGGATGATCTCGTCGACCCGATTGAGGAATTCGGGCCGGAAATGCGCACGCACCATGCCCATTACCTGCTCGCGCACCGCCGAGACATCCTCGCCTTCGGGTTGGCTCACCAGGAATTCCGAACCGAGGTTCGAGGTCATGATGATCAGCGTGTTGCGGAAATCCACGGTGCGGCCCTGACCGTCGGTCAGGCGGCCGTCGTCCAGCACCTGCAGCAACACGTTGAAGACGTCGGGATGGGCCTTCTCGATCTCGTCGAACAGCACCACCTGGTAGGGCCGTCGCCGTACCGCTTCGGTCAGCGCGCCGCCCTCGTCATAGCCGACATATCCCGGCGGCGCGCCGATCAGCCGCGAAACCGAATGCTTCTCCATGTATTCGGACATGTCGAGGCGGACCATCGCGGTCTCGTCGTTGAACAGATACTCGGCCAACGCCTTTGTCAGTTCGGTCTTGCCGACGCCGGTTGGCCCCAGGAACATGAACGAGCCCATCGGCCGGTGCGGGTCCTGCAGGCCCGCGCGCGAACGGCGCACCGCCGTCGCCACCGCCCGCACCGCTTCGGCCTGACCGACCACGCGCTGGCCGAGGCTGCCCTCCATCTTCAGGAGCTTGTCCTTTTCGCCTTCCAGCATCTTGTCGACGGGAACGCCGGTCCAGCGCGACACCACCTGGGCGATGTGGTTGGCGGTGACCGCTTCCTCCATCATCTCGCCCGGGTTTTCGTTGGCTTCAATGTCGGCGAGCGTCTTCTCCAGTTCGGGAATCCGGCCATAGGCCAGTTCGCCGGCGCGCTGGAACTCGCCGCGGCGTTGGGCGTTCGCCAGTTCGATCCGCAGGCCGTCGAGCTCGCTCTTCAGCTTCTGCGCATTCGACAGCTTGTTCTTCTCCGCGCTCCAGCGCGAGGTGAGATCTGCCGACTGCTTCTCGAGTTCGGCCAGTTCCTTCTCCAGCGTCTGCAGCCGGGTTTTCGAGCCGGTGTCGGTTTCCTTTTTCAGGGCCTCCTGCTCGATCTTCAGGCGGATGATTTCCCGGTCCATCGAATCAAGCTCTTCCGGCTTGGAATCGACCTGCATCTTCAACCGCGCCGCCGCCTCGTCCATCAGGTCGATGGCCTTGTCGGGCAGGAAGCGATCGGTGATGTAGCGGTTCGACAGCGTGGTCGCCGCCACCAGCGCCGAATCGGTGATCCGGACGCCGTGGTGCTGCTCGTACTTGTCCTTGAGGCCGCGCAGGATCGAGATCGTGTCCTCGACCGTCGGCTCGGCAACGAACACCGGCTGGAACCGGCGCGCCAGCGCCGCGTCCTTTTCGACGTGCTTGCGATATTCGTCGAGCGTGGTGGCGCCGATGCAATGCAATTCGCCGCGCGCCAGCGCCGGCTTCAGCAGGTTCGACGCGTCCATCGCGCCGTCGGCCTTGCCGGCGCCGACCAGCGTGTGCATCTCGTCGATGAAAAGGATGATGCTGCCCGCGGCTCCCGTGACTTCCTGCAGCACCGCCTTCAGCCGCTCCTCGAACTCGCCGCGGTATTTGGCGCCTGCGATCAGCGCGCCCATGTCGAGCGACAGCAGCTTCTTGTCCTTCAGGCTCTCCGGCACGTCGCCATTGAGGATGCGCAGCGCCAGGCCCTCGACGATCGCGGTCTTGCCGACGCCGGGCTCGCCGATCAGCACCGGATTGTTCTTGGTGCGGCGGGAAAGAACCTGGATGGTGCGGCGGATTTCCTCGTCGCGGCCGATCACCGGGTCGAGCTTGCCCTCGCGCGCCGCCTGCGTCAGGTCGCGTGCATATTTCTTCAGCGCATCATAGGCGTTCTCGGCGGTCGCGCTGTCGGCGGTGCGGCCCTTGCGTAGCGCCTCGATCGCCGCATTGAGGTTCTGCGGCGTGACGCCGCCCTTGCCGAGAATGGCGCCGGCCTCGCTGCCCTTCTCGAGCGTCAGGCCGAGCAGCAGCCGCTCCACCGTGACAAAGCTGTCGCCCGCCTTCTCGGCGGCCTTTTCCGCCGCATCGAACGCGCGCGCCAGTTCGGGCGCCAGGTAAACTTGCCCGGCGCCGCTTCCAGATATCTTGGGCAGCTTGTTCAGCGCTTCCTCGGTCGCCTTGAGGATGGCGCGGGAGTTGCCACCGGCGCGGTCGATCAGGCCCCCGGCGAGCCCCTCGCCGTCATCCAGCAGGACCTTGAGCATGTGCAGCGGCGAAAATTGCTGGTGTCCGTCGCGCATCGCCAGCGACTGCGCGGACTGGATGAAGCCGCGCGCGCGCTCGGTGTATTTTTCAATATTCATGGGTTACTTCCCTCGGCCTGCCGTCCCCACCCCGAAGGCATGGTTGCGGCATCTTCACTGGGTTTCCGCCGATGCCGCATTGACATTCCTCAAGCGGCCGCGGGTCGTCGCCTCTGTTTCAGGCTTGATACGAATGTGGGCATCACCCGAGAAAACGGAAGAGCCCGGCCCCGCAAATTCGGGAGCGATGGTGCATGACCGCCTAATCCGTTAAGAAGCTGCATGCCCGCCCCAACCCCCGCCCGGATTGCCGGAATATACCGTTACCCCGTAAAGGGCCTGAGCCCGGAGCAGCTTGGCCGCACCGCACTGAAACCCGGCGAGACCCTGACGGCCGACCGCCGCTACGCCATCGAAAACGGCCCCTCCGGGTTCGACCCGGCCGCGCCGAACTGGCTGCCGAAGCCGCATTTTCTGATGCTGATGCGGGATGAATGGCTGGCTGGCCTCCGGACCCGTTTCGACGACGCCAGCAACGTGCTTTCGATTGACCATGGCGGCCGGATCGTGGCCGAGGGCGATCTGGGAACCGCCGAGGGCCGGCAGGCCATCGAGACCTTCTTCGCCACGACCTTTGCCGGCCAGATCAAAGGCCCGCCAAAAGTGCTCACGAGCCCCGGCCACAGCTTTTCGGACGTCGCCCGCAAAGTTGTCTCGATCATCAACCTCGCCAGCGTCCGCGCCGTCGAGACCATGGTGGGCGCGCCTGTCGATCCGCTTCGTTTCCGCGCCAACCTCTATGTCGAGGGATGGCCGGCCTGGCACGAATTCGCCCTGCTCGACAGGACGCTGGCCATCGGCGAGGCGAGGATCAAGGTCGTCAAGCGCATCGTCCGTTGCGCCGCCGTCAATGTCGACCCCGACACGGCCGCACGCGACCTTGCCATTCCGCAGGCGCTGATGCGCCGGCTCGGCCACGCCGATTGCGGGATTTATGCCGAGGTGATCGCCGGCGGCATCATTGGCGCCGGCGAGACGATCGCCGCTGAACAAGCCGAGTTGCTTTGAGATCGTTACCGTTGGCCCGCTTTGGCCGAGCGAGCAGGCGACTTCAGCTCCTGGGCATGACGTAGGCGTAGATTCGTCCGCGCGACACCGTCGCTTCGCGGACTCGGTTGCCGTTGTTGCCCGAGATCACGATGGGATTTCCCGCCGTGTCCGTGCCGGTCACGACGCCGACATGGCCGCCGCGACGACCGCGCGACATCACCGCGATCGCGCCGACCTGCGGTCCGGAAACGCGCTGGCCGTATTGGGCGAACGAACTCGCCATGTCCGAACCGGTGCCGCGATAGCCGCTCCGCTGCAGCACCATGTTCATGAACCGCGCGCACCACAGCCGTCCGCGCCCCGTCGGGTTGCCGCCGAGATGACGGCGCGCCTCGGCGACGACACCGGATGAGCCAAAGCCCGGCCCAGCCGCGTCTGCGCCGGGCGTCACGCCTGCATTCGGGGCAACGCGTGCATGGGTGTCGGCAAAGCCGCCGGCCTGCATTCGCGCGACGCCGCGCTCCCAGCGCGACTGCGCGGCATACCGATGATGTTGAGGCGCACGATACCGCTTTACGTGATGGCCGGCGTGATCGGCGCGAACGTGGCGCCCGGTGCCATGCTGAGGCCGCGCTTGGGCCGGAGTGACAGATTCGATGATGGAAGCCGAGCTCAGTGCCAGCGCGATGACAAGAAGCGGCCAGCGAAACCCCAACAATTGAAACATACTTTATCCTTCTGTAGCACCCCGAATTCCCCGTTTCGCGTCCGCGATGGGCGGATGCGCGGGCGGTTTTGTGCGGGGATGTGACGGGAGAAAGACCTGGTATGGCGGTGGCAAAACCATTTCAAGGCCATTCCGCGCGCATTTGACGTCCAAAAATAAAGTGTCGCGCCGCGTTGCAGAGGCGCGAATTAACTGCAATTTTCAGCGCCTCTGCGCAATGAAGTTGCGCGGAAAATAAGTTCGGGAGACAAGGTAAATGCCCTACGCCGCCGCCAAGGATAACGTTCGGCTCTATTTCGAGGAGGCGGGAAGCGGAACCCCGATCATCTTCCTGCACGAGTTCGCCGCCGACCACACCAACTGGGAACCGCAGCTGCGCTACTTCTCGCGCGGTCACCGCTGCATCGCCTATTCTGCGCGCGGCTACCCGCCCTCCGATGTCCCAGCCTCGGCCGAGGTCTATACCTACAAGCATTTCTATACCGATGCGCTGGCGGTCATCGATCACCTCGGCATCGACAAGGCGCATTTCGTCGGTCTCTCGATGGGCTCCTATTCGTCGCTGCAGGTCAGCCTCAACGCGCCGGAGCGGGCGCTCTCGATGACGCTGGCCGCTGTCGGGGCGGGCTCGGACCTGGAAAACCTCGACGCCTTTCGCAAGCAATGCGTCGCCAACGCCGTGCAGTATGAGACGATCGGTTCGGTGGAAGTCGCAAAAGCCACGCGCGAGGCCCCGAGCCGGATTCCATTCCTGCTGAAGGACCCGCGCGGCCACGCCGATTTCTACGCCGCGCTTGCGCGGCATGACGCCAAGGGCTCGGCCAACACCATGCGAAGCTTTCAGGGAACGCGTCCCTCGATCTACACCCTGACCGACGCGATCCGGAAAGTGCCGACGCCGGCGCTGATCCTGTGCGGCGACGAGGACGACAATTGCGTCGGGCCGAGCCTGTTCCTGAAGCAGCATCTGCCCGCGGCCGGACTTTCGTTCTTTCCCAAATCAGGCCACGTGCTCAATCTCGAGGAGCCGGCGCTGTTCAACGAAATGGTCGAGCGCTTCATCGCGCTGGTGGAAGCCGGACGATGGCCGGTGCGCGATCCGAGGTCGGTGGGGTGATCGTCATTCCGGGGCGATGCGAAGCATCGAACCTCAGATGTGCAATTGCACATCGGGGAATCTCGAGATTCCGGGTTCGCGTCTTCGACGCGCCCCGGAATGACGCCTTTGGCGTCATTTCCCCGCTTTGCCGCGGCTGAGCAGGAACACGCCCTGCTCGCCGAACATATTCCAGAACCACCAGGGCATGCTGAGCCGCAGCGGACGGCCGTACAGGTCGAGCGCGACCGCCCGCTCCATCCTGACGTTGATCTCGTCGCAGAGCTGGACGAAGTCCTTGATGGTGCAGAAGTGGATGTTCGGCGTGTCGTACCAGGTCGCGGGAAGGTTTTCGGTGCGCGGCATGTGGCCGCCGACCAGCAACTGCAGCCGCATCTTCCAGAAGCCGAAATTCGGGAACGAGACGATCGCACGCCGGCCGATCCGCAGCAGGTTCTCCAGCACCAGTCTCGGCTGCCGCGTCGCCTGCAGCGTCTGCGACAGGATCACGTAGTCGAAAGCGTCATCGGGATAATTGACGAGGTCGGTGTCGGCGTCGCCCTGCACCACGGCGAGTCCGCGCGCGACGCAGCGGTTGACGCCTTCCCGCGACAGTTCGATGCCGCGGCCGTCGATGCCGCGGCTCTCCAATAGCTGCAGCAGCTCGCCGTCGCCGCAGCCGACGTCAAGCACCTTCGAACCGGGAGCTATCATTTCGGCGACCAGCAGATGATCGCTGCGATATTTACCGGTGCGATCCGGAGCGACGCCGCCGAGCGGCAAGGCCTGTTCCTGAAGCGCCATGTCAGTTACCCGTACCGCCGAGTCCACGCGCCTTGCCCGCGGATTGCAGGAAGGCGCGGGCAATGTCGAAGAATTCGGGCACGTCAAGCAGGAACGCGTCGTGGCCGCGATCGGTTTCGATTTCGGCGAATGACACCCGGGCGCTCGAGGCGTTCAGCGCATGCACCAGCGCCCGCGATTCCGAAGTCGGAAACAGCCAGTCCGAAGTGAACGACACCACGCAGAAGCGGGTCTTGATGCCGCGAAACGCGTGCGCCAGCACGCCATTGTGGTCGCCGGCGATGTCGAAGTAATCCATTGCCCGCGTCAGGTAGAGATAGGAGTTGGCGTCGAAACGCTCGACAAACGACGAGCCCTGGTAGCGCAGGTAGCTTTCGACCTGGAAATCCGCGTCGAACGAGAAGGTCGGCAGGTCGCGATCCTGCATCCGGCGTCCGAACTTGCGATGCAGCGCCGCGTCCGACAGATAGGTGATGTGCGCCGCCATCCGCGCCACGCCGAGGCCGCGATGCGGATGGCTGCCCTCGTCGAAATAGCGGCCGCCGCGCCAGTCCGGATCGGCCATTACGGCCTGGCGGCCGAGTTCGTGGAACGCGATGTTCTGCGCCGAGTGGCGCGTTGAACACGCGACCGGCAATGCCGAAAATACGCGTGCAGGGTACGCAGCGGTCCATTGCAGCACCTGCATGCCGCCCATCGAACCGCCGACGACGCAGAACAGCGTCTCGATTCCGAGCCGGTCGATCAGCATGGTTTGCGCGCGCACCATGTCGGGGATGGTGATCACCGGGAAATCGAGGCCCCACTGCTTTCCGGTGGCGGGGTTGCTCGATGCGGGTCCGGTCGACCCCATGCATCCGCCGATCACGTTGCTGCAAATGATGAAATAGAGGTCGGTATCGAGCGGCCGGCCCGGTCCGACCATGGTTTCCCACCAACCCGGCTTCCCCGTGACCGGATGAACATTGCTGACGTGCTGATCCCCGGTCAACGCATGGCAGACGAGGATGGCGTTGGAACGGTCGGCGTTCAGTTCGCCATAGGTCTGGTAGGCGATCTGGAACGGCGCGAGATCGACGCCGCAATCGAGCTTCAGCGGCTGCTCGATGCCGAACTTCGCCACCGCCGATGTCGGATGATCGGCCTCATGGGCGCGATCCTCGCGGTGGATCGACGGGCTGGGGATCGCATGCACACTGGTCATCGACGGCCTTCCCCCGCGCGAAGGTTTTCGCACGGAAATCAGGCCATAAAAAACCCGGCCTGAACAATGGTTCGGCCGGGATCACTTCTGTCCCCGGCCTGTTTAGCAAGTTGTTTAACGTGGCTGCAAGCCGGCCGGCTCAAATGACCACGGAATAGGATCAGGCTAGTCCCAGACGGGCTTTCCGTCAAGGCGGGCGCGTGGTTAACCCTGTTCAGCACCCTCGCGGCAGGCGACGCCCTTGCGCCGTCGCAAACCTTGGGGGAGAACGAGCCATCCCCGAAGACGTGGCACGCGCCGCGGCCGAAGGATGACGCTCTCGTCAGGTTGCCCGAAATGCCCAAGCCCCCGGCTCCGCCATCGCTGCAGGAACTACGCAAAGAGATCGACGCGATCGATGAGCAGGTCCATCGCCTGCTGATGGCGCGTGGCGATATCATCGACCGGCTGATCCAGGTCAAGCAGACCCAGGAAGTCGGCTCCGCGTTCCGCCCCGCGCGCGAGGCAAGCATGATGCGGCAACTGGTGCAGCGCCATCGCGGCATCCTGCCGCTCGACACCATCGAGGGTATCTGGCGCGTCATCATCTCGACCTTCACCTATGTTCAGGCGCCGTTCGCGGTGCATGCGGATGTGTCCGTCGGCGAGCCGGCGATGCGGGATTCGGCGCGATTTCATTTCGGCTTCGTGGTGCCTTACGTGGCCCATTTCAGCGCACAGGCGGCGGTCGAGGCGGTGGCGACGTCGAAGGGCGACCTGGCGCTGGTCTCGGCGACCTCCAGCCGCACGCCTTGGTGGATCGCGCTGGAAGCCGACGGCGCGCCGAAGATTATCGCCCGGCTGCCGTTCCTGGAACGCGCCGACCATCCGGCGGCGCTCCCGGTCTTTGTGATCTCCAGGGTCGCCGACGACGCCATGGTGACGGAAGTGCAGACCTGGAGCGTGCGCGTCGCCGGCTGGAACGCCGATACTGCCCGCGCGCTGGCGCCGCTGGCCGAGATCGTCGCCGTTCCCGACACTGCCTTCGACGGCGCGGCGCTGCTGGTGTCGGACGCTGGCACCGGCTTTGAGAAGATCAAGGCCGCCCTGGTGCAGGCCGGCGCCTCGGTGCGTTCGTCGGCCCTCGTCGGCAGCCACGCAACGCGCTATACGGTGCCCCCGAACGGGGCAGCCAGATCCTGACCGCCCCGCATATCCGGAGCCAGAAGATGTCCCGTCCCGTGCCGAATCCCGGCATCCTCGATATTGCGCCCTACACGCCCGGCAAAAGCCCGGTCGCCGAGCCCGGCCGCAAGGTTTTCAAGCTGTCCGCCAACGAGACCCCGTTCGGACCTTCGCCAAAGGCGATCGAAGCCTACAAGCAGGCGGCTGCGCACCTGGAGGATTATCCGGAAGGCACCTCGCGGGTGCTGCGCGAGGCGATCGGCCGCGCCTATGGGCTCGATCCCAACCGCATCATCTGCGGCGCCGGCTCGGATGAAATCCTCAACCTGCTCGCGCACGCCTATCTCAGCCGCGGCGACGAGGCGATCTCCACCACCCACGGCTTCCTGGTCTATCCGATCGCCACCATGGCCAACGGCGCCAGCAACGTCGTCGCGCCCGAGACCGACTTCACCGCCGATGTCGACGCCATTCTTGAGCGCGTCACCGCCAAGACCAAGCTGGTATGGCTGGCCAACCCGAACAACCCGACCGGAACCTATCTGCCGTTCGACGAGGTCAAGCGGCTGCGCGCCGGCCTGCCGCCGCAGGTGCTGCTGGTGCTCGACGCCGCCTATTCCGACTACGTATCGCGCAACGACTATGAGCTCGGCCTCGAACTGGTGGCAACCACCGAGAACACGGTGATGACGCACACCTTCTCCAAGATCCACGGGCTGGCGGCTCTGCGGATCGGCTGGATGTTCGGCCCGGCGCACATCGTCGACGCCGTCAACCGGATCCGCGGGCCGTTCAACGTCTCGAGTCCGGCCATGCTGGCGGCGGTCGCCGCCATCGAGGACACCGCGCATGTCCGGATGTCGAAGGCGTTCACCGAGCAGTGGCGCAACTGGATCACGGAGGAAGTGACAAAACTCGGGCTGAAGGTGACGCCGAGCGTGGCGAATTTCGTGCTGATCCACTTCCCGCAGCAGAAGAGCAAGACCGCGGCGGACGCGGACGCGTTCCTGACCAAACGCGGCCTGGTGCTGCGGGCGCTCGGCAATTACGGCCTGCCGCACGCCTTGCGCATGACCATCGGTACCGAGGAGGCCAACCGCCTCGTCGTCGACGGTCTGCGCGATTTCATGGCCGGCCAATGAACGCCGCCGCGCCGATCTTCCGACGCCTCGCGCTGATCGGCTTCGGCCTGATCGGCGGCTCGATCGCGCGCGCCGCGCGGGCCGAGGGGCTCGCCGGCGAGATCGTCGCCACCGCGCGCTCGGCCAAGACCCGCGCGCGGGTTGCCGAACTCGGCATCGTCGACCGCGTGCTGGAGAGCAACGCGGAGGCCGTGAAGGACGCCGACCTCGTGATCCTCTGCATCCCCGTCGGCGCCTGCGGCGCGGTCGCCGCGGAGATCGCGCCCTTTCTCAAGGCCGGCGCAATTGTCTCCGACGTCGGTTCGGTCAAGGCCGCCATCGTCCGGGAAATGGCGCCGCATCTGCCGTCCGACATTCATTTCGTTCCCGCCCACCCGGTCGCCGGCACCGAGCATTCCGGGCCCGATTCCGGCTTCGCCGAATTGTTCATCAACCGCTGGTGCATCCTGACGCCGCCCGAAGGCGCCCATCCCGCCGCGGTGGAAGCGCTGCGCGCGTTCTGGACCGCGCTCGGCGCCAGGGTCGAGATCATGACGCCCGACCACCATGACCTGGTGCTGGCGATCACCAGCCACCTGCCGCATCTGATCGCCTACACCATCGTCGGCACCGCCGATGAACTGGCGCAGGTCACCTCGTCGGAGGTGATCAAATTCTCCGCCGGCGGCTTTCGCGACTTCACCCGCATCGCCGCCTCCGACCCGACGATGTGGCGCGACGTGTTCCTCAACAACAAGGAGGCTGTGCTGGAAATGCTCGGCACCTTCAACGAGGACCTCTCCAAGCTCACCCGCGCCATCCGCCGCAACGACGGCGAGGCTCTGTTCGAGCATTTCAGCCGCACCCGCGCCATCCGCCGCGGCATCGTCGAGATCGGCCAGGATTCCGCCGCGCCCGATTTCGGCCGGCCGCATCCGCCGATGGCGAAGAAGGCGGAGTGAGACTCACTGTGTTTTCGTCGCCAGCGCGTCGCTCTCGCGAGCCGTCATTGCGAGCGAAGCGAAGCATTCCATCTTTCCACGCACAGAGGCGTGGATTGCTTCGCTTCGCTCGCAATGACGTGGACGATTCGTCCGCAGCCGCCGAAAGCTAGAACAGCGGCGGGAGCTGCGCCACTTTCAGCGGCCCGAGAAACACCGCGCCGTCGACAAAGCGAAGCGGAAAGGCCCGCGCCTTCTTGCCTTCCAGTTCCGCCTCCTTGCCGAGCGCGTTGATGCCGGCGGCGACGCCGACATTGGCGTTCTGCTTGACCACCTTGCCCAATCCCGGGATCGCCTTTTCAAGCGCGCCCAGCAGATTGTTGATATCCTGCGTCTTAACGCCGGGCGCCACGCGATCGAGCGTGGCCTGCGGCACGCCCTCCTCCAGCATCTTTTCGAGGCCCAGCGCCGGGATCACTTTCTCGAGGCCCACGACCGTCATCTGCAATTCGCCGTCGATCCGCCCCTGGGCGTTGAGGCGCAGGGTTCCGGCGGCGACCGAGACCACCTCGCCCTGCTGAATGCGCGAGCGCACGATCTCGACTTGGCCGCCGGCGGCCTGGATCTCCCTGAAACGCTCCGGCCACGGTTTTGGCGTGAAATCCTTCAGCCCCGCAAGTCGGGTCTGGACGTCGGCGCTGAACGGCGTCGCCAGCAGCGGGTGCACTTCCTGCACGCTGCCGCCTGCCACCTGCAGGACGGCTTCGATAACCGGATTGTTCCCGGCCTCGACCAGACGGCCGTGCAACTCGACCCGACCGGCGCGCGCGAGCGGCGTCAGCACCGGGCCGTTAACGCGCTCGATCGAGGGATTTTCGAACACCACGGAGGCGCGCTGCGGGATGTCAGGCAGACCGCTGACGCTGCTGCGGCCGCTGCTCCAGTTCACCTTCATCGACGGCGTCTCGCCGCGATCGGCGACCATCGCCGGCGCCTTGAATTCGGCGATCAGCAATCCCGGCTGGTAGATCTGCCCGATCACCATGATCTCGCCGAGCCGCGCGGTGAACGGCGCCGCCGCGCCGGCCGTCTGTGCGACCAGCGAAACGCTGGCGTCGTCGCAACGGACTTCGAGACGGAACGGGTAACCGGCCACCGAGCGCTTGCCGCAGGCATAGACCCGCCCCGACTCTGCCTCCCGCGCCGCCCACGCGTCGGCGCGCGCGCCGACTTCGGAGGCCGCGTAGAGCCAGAACGCGCTCCATGCGGCGGCGGCGGCCACGAGCAGCACGGGGAGAAAGAACAGGTGCCACAGCGGACGCCGGCGCGGCGCGGGAGTGATCTCAGGCATGCGGCGTCCTTTGGCTGGCGATTCCGGCGAATCTAAGTACCCCGGCGCGGTGAAGCAGGCGCTGAATCCGCTTCGCTTTGCCGAACCGTTCTGGTAGCGCTCCGCTCCGATGTCCGCAATGATCCTGAAAGAAACGGAATTCTCGCCCGGCGACCTCTGGGTGTTCGGCTACGGCTCGCTGATGTGGCGTCCCGGCTTCGACTTCGTCGAGCGGGTTCCGGCGCGGCTGATCGGCGAACACCGTGCGCTCTGCGTCTATTCCTTCGTTCACCGCGGCACGCCGGAGAAGCCGGGCCTGGTGCTCGGGCTCGACCGCGGCGGCGCCTGCCGCGGCATAGCGTTCCGCGTCGCCGAGCGCAACCGCGCCGCCACCGTCGCCTATCTGCGCGCGCGCGAGCAGGTCACCTCGGTCTACCGCGAAGTCAAGCGGTCGGTGTGGCTGCAGAACGAGGCGCGCCAGCGCGTCAGCGCGCTCGCCTACGTGGTCGATCGCGGTCATGTGCAATATGCCGGGCGGCTTTCGCCGGCCGAGCAATTGCGCCACGTGCTGCACGGGCACGGCCAGTCCGGTGTCAACCGCGACTACGTTCTGGCGACCGTGAAGGCGATCGAAGCCGAAGGTTTCCGCGATCAGCAATTGCATCGACTGGCCATGATGCTGCATGAGGCGCATGCGCCGCTCGCCGCGCAGGGCAACCGCTAGCGGATCTGCCCTCTATTGCTCGCCGTGAGGCCGTGATGGTAGAAGCACGCCTCGCGGGAATTTGGGATCGCCCTGGTATGAATGCGCGCAGTCAACGAACCCATTGCCCGATCTGCAAAGCGCCCGACTTCTCGCTCAAATTCACGATGGAGCGCGGCGGCCAGGCCTTCAGGATCGTGTCGTGCCGCGACTGCCGCTTCATCTTTGTGGCCGATCCGGAGGCGGATACGGCCAATCACATCGACATCGACAAGATCGACTGGGCGTTCCGCCCCCGGCATTTCCAGATCAGGCGGATGTTGCTCGCGCACCTGTCAGCCGGGCAACAGGTTCTCGAGATCGGATGCGGCCGAGGCGAGGTTGGCCATCTCTTGCGGTCAGACCCGGTCCGGTACGTCGCCTATGAACCGGCGCGCGGGCTTTCCGATTTCGGCATCAGGGCCGGCGTCCCAATCGTCCAGCGCGTGTTCAACGGCGAGCAGACGGCGGACGCCATCGTGATCGACAATGTGCTGGAGCACGTCGCTGAACCGGCAAGGATGCTGGAGATCGCGGCTGCCTCGCTCAATCCCGGCGGGCTGCTCATCGTGATTACGCCGAACGTCCATGACATCCGCGCCGTTTCACCTTCGTGGCGAGCGCGGAATCTCTGGGTGCCGCCGGACCATATCAACTACTTCTCCGCGCCGGACATCGACCGGATGTTCCAGCGTGTGGGACTGAAGGCCAGGCGCTTCAGGTTTTCGCCGCTTTCGCTGCAGGACTGGAAGTTCTTCCCGCGCGCTGTGGCGGAAACCTTCGGGCTTTCGATTTTCGGGCACAATGTCTACGCGGTCAAGAAATCAACCTGATTCCCTGCGCTGAACCGCGAACGCGGGATCAATTGGCCTGCGCGGTGGCGGGTCGGCGCGGCGGCAGCGGGGGCTGATCCAGGGACTCGGGCAACACGTCGATGCCGGCGTCGGCCAGCCGGACCCGCAGTTCGGCGGCGACATATTTCGCATATTCCGACAGTAGCAGGCGCAGGGTGACGCCGCTCGTCCACCACGGTTCGTCGCGCCAGCGGTCGCCGACCACCGCGAACGGGATCAGCGTGATCTCAGGCATCGCATGCGACAATTCGACGATCGCTCGCGGCATATGGTAGTTCGACGTCACCACGATCAGCGACTTGAAGCCGCGCTCGCGGGCCCAGCGCCGCGCCTCGGCGGCGTTGCTGCGGGTATTGACTGCGGAGCGGTCGAGGTCCACGCAACAGCCGAGCAGCGATTGGCTGTCAGGCAGCGAGCGGGAGATGTCGCTGGCGGCGTTGGTCGGATGTACGCCGGAGATCAGCAGCCGCTTGCCGTAGCCGCCGGCGAGCAATTCCATCGCATCGGAGACGCGCGAGGAGCCGCCGGTCAGCACCACGATCCCATCGGCATTGCGGGCCGGCTTGATTTCGACGCCGCGCAATTGCGACAGAAAGCCGATGAAGCCCACGGCAGCGCTGACGAACACCAACGCCATGGCGGCGACGATGGTCGCACGCAACCATCCCCGCGGCCGCCTGGCCGGCGCGTTCGGCGACCCATCGTCGTGCAGCAAACCCATTCGGCTCCGGCGATCCTCTGCCCCGGCGCAATTCTAGAGGGTTTTCGGCCGTAGTGGAATCGGCTTTGGCGAATTCAATCTATATCGTCCAGCGTGGCGAACAGGGTTCGGCGCGAGGCCCAGGCGGTGATCGCGGCGATCAGCAGCGCCTGCACCGCCAGCGCCAGATAACCCGAGGGCGGCAGCGAGAACGTCCCGAGCAGGGCTGCGAACTGATCCCCGACCGGCGTACCCGAAAACCAACCGGCGATCGATTCGGAAAAACCGAATCCCAGCATCGCGGCGCCGCCACCGATCAGGCCGCCCTGCAGGCCGAGCCTGAGAAAATGCCGCAGGAAACGGTTGGCGATGAAGCTGTCGCCGGCGCCGACGAAATGCAGCACCTCGACGATCGGGCGGTTCGCCGCCATTGCGCCGCGGGTCGCAAACGAAACCGAGATGATCGTCGCCACGATCACCAGTGCGAGGATGCCGACGCCGGCGAAGACAGTGGCGCCGGTCATCGAGCGCATGCGCTCGATCCAGGCGCGGTGATCGTCGACGGTGGCCGACGGCGCCAGTTGCGCCACCCGGCTGCGCAGCGCCGCGAGATCGAGCGTGGTGCCCGGCTGCACCCGCGCGACGATGACGCGCGGCACCGGCAATTGTTCGATCGAGAGCCCGCTGCCGAGCCACGGCTCCAGCAGCTTGGCCGACTCTTCCTTGCTGAAGGGCTTGACCTGGACGATGCCGGGCTGCGCCCGCATCGCCTGCGTCGCGGCCGCCACATCGCCATCGAGGTCGCGTCCAGCCACCGGGCGGACCTGGACGGTGATTTCGCTGGCGACCTCGGACTGCCACTCCGCCGCCGAGGCGCTCACCAGCAGTACCGTGCCGGTCGTGATCGAGGCCAGGAACGTCATGATGGCGACGACGGCGACCAGCGCCCGGCCCGAGATCGAGGCCCGCGGCACGATCGGCGACATGTTGCGGGCGCGCGAGGGCAGCAGCGGACGCTCGTTCCCGAGGTCCACCAGCGGTCCATGCTCGTCACCGTTCCTACTCATAGATGTGCAACCGTCCCTGGTGCAGCACCAGCCGCCGCGCCTCGTATTGATCCATCAGCGTGATGTCGTGGGTGGCGATGATCACGGCGGTGCCGGACTTGTTCAACTCGATGAACAGCCGCAGCAGGCGTCGGCCGAGCGTCGGATCGACGCTGCCGGTCGGCTCGTCCGCCAGCAACAATTGCGGGCGCGAGATCACCGCGCGCGCGATCGCCGCGCGCTGCTTCTCGCCGCCCGACAGGATCGGCGGCAGCGCGTCCATCCGCTCGCCGAGGCCGACCCACCTCAAGAGATCGATCACCTCGCGGCGATAGCTGGATTCCTCCCGCCCCATGACGCGGAACGGCAGCGCCACGTTCTCATAGGTGGTCATGTGGTCGAGCAGGCGGAAATCCTGCAGCACGATGCCGATGCGCTTGCGCAAATCCGCGACCTGGTCCTTGCCGAGCAGCGAGACGTCCTGGCCGAACAGGTTGACGAGCCCCCGCGTGGGGCGCAGCGACAGGAACAGCAGCCGCAGCAGCGAGGTCTTGCCCGCGCCGGATGGACCGGTGAGAAACTGGAACGAATGCGCCGGGATCAGGAACGACAGGTCGCGCAGAATCTCCGGGCCAAGCCCGTATCGCAAACCGACATTTTCGAACCGAACCAAGCTCAGCTCCGCTCGACATGGGCCGTGGTCGAACTCCGCTCGACGTGGGCCGTGGCCGGAAACCCCGGACTTGAGTCCGTCCCTGGGCCAAGACTTGGAACAGGACTTGCTCCCGAATCTGAATTACGGGCGAGCAACCCGCTGGCCTGGGCTCCGGCCGGACAAAACGGTTGTGCGACCGTTATGGTTTCCGATTCGTTAACGCTCGCTAGGTAGCATCCCGGCAAAGACACTGTGGATACGGGCTCCATGCACATCGTTTGCCCTCATTGTACAACATCTTTTGCGATCAATCCGGCCGCCCTCGGCGCGGCCGGACGAAACGTGCGCTGTTCTCGCTGCAAGGAGACTTGGCTTGCACGTCCCGAGGATGCCGTCGAGGTGCCGGCGGCGGCACCCGCCATGGCGGAATCCAGCCCGCCTGGGGCGCAAGATGCCGCGGCGGAATGGGAAGCCCTCGCCCGCGAGGAACAGGGACAAGGCACCCCGGTGGTCGAAAGCCCCTCGATTTCGGCGGATTGGCCCGCCGAGGCCAAAACCAAGCCTCAAGACGATGAAGACGCCTGGCCGGCGGCCGCAAGACAGGATGCCGGCGACCATGAGGAAGATATCCCCAAGCGCGCTTCGCTGTTTTCGGGGCGCCTGGTCTTTCCGCCTCTGCCCCGCATTCCCGGCATGCCGTCAGTGAGCCTCCAGACGGCCTGCGTTACGATGGGCGCGCTGGTGCTGGCGCTGTTGATCTGGCGCGCCGAAATCGTGCGCCTGCTGCCACAGACCGCGACCTTCTACAGGATGGTCGGGCTGGACGTGAACCTGCGCGGGCTGGCGTTCAGGGACGTCAAAATCAGCAACGAAATCGTGGAAGGCAAGCCGGTGCTGGTCATCGAGGGGGTGATCGTCGCCGAAGCCAAAAAGCCGGTGGAGCTGCCGCGGCTACGCTTTTCCCTGCGCGACGCGCAGGGCGCGGAGATCTACGCTTGGAATTCCGTGCTTGAGCAGCCGATGCTGCGGCCGGGCGAGCGGGCCCAATTCAAATCGCGGCTGGCTTCGCCGCCGCCCGAAGGCCGCAATATCGATATACGCTTCTTCAACAGGCGGGACCTGGCCGGCGGCCGTGCCTGAACAGGCCGCACCGTCACGGAGGCGATGGATCGATGCCACGGGTGCTAATTGCCGACGACGAGGATTCCATGCGCTCGCTTGTGGCGCGCGCGATCGCCATGGACGGGCACGAGATAGTAACCGCTGCGGACGGCGCCGAAGCGCTGGATATCCTGACTCGCGAAAACGGCGCCATCGACCTGCTGCTGACCGACATCCAGATGCCGGTCATGGACGGCATTGCGCTGGCGCTGGCGGCGGCGCGTGATTTTCCGGACCTCAAAATTCTGTTGATGACGGGTTTCGCCGACCAGCGCGAACGCGCCTCCGGCCTCAACGCCATCGTGCATGACGTGATGACCAAACCGTTTGCGGTCGCCGACATCCGCACCGCAGTGGCGGACGCGTTGTCGGCGCGGAAGACGGGGTAGCTGCGAGGCGGGTTGGCGTAGCCAAAAGCACCCGCCGCCCCTCGTGAAGGCAGGCACGCGGTAGCCTTTCGATTCAACTATTTATGTCTCGGGAATACTAGCCCGGAACCATCGTTACTGGGAAAACTCGGTCGCGGGACGCCTTCCCTAAGCAGCTGAGGGCGGGCATCGAATAGTCATGTCGATCGACTAACTTGCGGAAGTGGGCAGCGCCCAAGAAAACTCCCAATTCCTTGATGGCGTCTCGTTCAACGTGTGGACGGTCGGGATCAAAGCTTCGCCGTGACTTGCGACGGCGGCGGGGTGAGTCCCATCAACGCACCGCCGCTGTCGAGAACCACGGGCCGCCGGGATTTTCGGTGGGTTCTGTCATTCGACCCCCGCTACGCTGGCGAGCCTTGCTTGGTTCCAATGTCTGCAATTACTTCCTGCAGCGCCAAGCGGACGCTTGATGCGATTTCGGCGAGCTTGAGGTTCTCAATTGCCTGCATAGACGCAACCGGATCCACCGCTGAAATTTCAGTTCGGCCCGAGTGAAGCTCCTGCAGGACCACGTTGCATGGAAGCATGACGCCGATTTTATCCTCAGCTTGTAGTGCCCGATACGCCATTTTTGGATTGCAAGCACCCAAGATGCGGTAGGGGTGAAAGTCCACGTCCAGCTTTTTCTTGAGTGTTTGCTGCACGTCAATCTCGGTGAGCACACCAAACCCATGTTTTTTCAAAGCTTCGGTAGTCGCAGAAACGGCGGCTGCCATCGACAAATCGACGGTCTTGGAAAAGTAGTATTTCATGAACGTTTCTCCCATGCGCAGTGGAATGTTGGGTAGGCTTCATTTTCAACGTCGCTCAAGCGCAAAGGTTCATGGACATCGCGAATGCCTTGAGTGGACCACAGAAGGTATTGGGCTCTCATCAGCCGCGCTCGAACCGCGATGGCGCCAGCAACGCGCGGTAATCCGCAATCCCCATAGCCGTGGCCAAGAAGCGATTTCCTAGCTCGCCCGCGCACGTCCTCCCGAACTCCTATCGGTGGGTTCAACGGTCAATGCAAACGCCCGGTCGATCGCAAACGCACCCGATCCGTTAAAGACGAAATGAACCAACGCGCCAAGGATAGCGATATTCTTGAACAACGGCCCGGCGTGGCCCGGAGCCAGGTGCATTGTGATCGTAATTGACGCCAGCGTCACGAAAAGCGCGACAGATGATAACCGGGTCATGAATCCAACAGCAAGCGCGACGCCGGCTGGGACGAAAACGGCTCCGGAAATCCTAGCAAAGCAGATGGATCGCCGATCGAATTGATCGTACTTGCCCACGGCGATTCAGCCATCCGCTCGAGCATCTGACGGTGCTCTACGAAATGTCCAAGCCCGCCAACGATGAATATGAGGCTGAGGCAAACGCGAAAAATAAGGTCGGGGAAACTCGAGTTGGTTTTCAAGAACCGCTTCAGTTGCGTGATAGATGTCACTCTTCAATCCTTGACATAAATGGCCCAGCGCACGCCAGTTAACGCTCTCGTTATCGACCAGAGGCAGATATCTGACGAACGCTGCACCTGCCAACGCCAGCCCATGACGATGACAATCCATGCAGCTAGCGCGCCCAAACCAACGCCAAGAATCACGAGGCTGCCAACGGCGGCCTGAACCCGCTGATTATTCGTCGCTTGCCGACAATCTTTGACGACCGGCAGCCCTGCTTTGTCGTTACAGGAGCAAACAATTAGCAATCGCTAATTTAGCCAACAATGATATTAGTTCAAGTGCCTCGATCGGATTTCCGGTCAGGAACTGCCTTTGTATAAGGGAATGGTTGTCGAGCTCTCGACATTGGGGGTCCTTCTGCTCACGATAAAGTGCGGCACCCGACACAATATTAACAGAAACCTGGGCGGCTATCCGTTTATCACCACCGCGCCATGGGTTCGAATGACTTCAGCTGACCATTAGGCGTACCTATGACACTCAGTCGTCGATCCGTTCTAGTCGGCGCCATAGGCGCTGGCGCCTTCACTTATGCAGGTTGGACCGCGGGAGATGCGGCAGTGGAACGGCAGCCCCTGCGGATTCCTCCGCTTGTTGACGCGCGGAAGGAAGGGAACGCGGTTGCGCTGCGCGTTCAGGCGGGCGCTACCGAATTCTTTCCGGGACGTGCGAGCGCCAGTCTGGGATACAGTGGGGGCTATTTGGGTCCCTCAATTCGAATCTATCGGGGCGACGACGTCGAAATCGCCGTAACCAACACGTTAAAGGAAGACACCACAGTTCATTGGCATGGCCTTCTCATTCCCGCCGAACTCGACGGCGGGCCCCATCAAATAATCGTCCCCGGAGACACTTGGCGTCCGAGGTTGCCCATTCGCCAGCCTGCCGCAACTCTGTTCTATCATTCTCACATTCACGGGCGGACCGGAGCACAGGTGTATTCCGGACTGGCAGGCCTGCTGCTTGTTACCGATGAGGGCGAGCGGGCTCTGGCGCTGCCCTCTGAATATGGTGTCGATGACCTTCCCGTTGTCATTCAAGACAGGCAGTTCGACGACGGGCTGATGGTGGTCCCGCAAGGGATGATGACGATGATGCAGGGACGTCGTGGCAATACGATCTTGGCCAATGGTACGCCGAACGCCACGGCGCGTGTTCCAAATCGATTGGTGCGTCTGCGGCTGGTAAACGGTTCTAACGCCAGAATCTATGACCTTTCGTTCGGCGACAATCGAGCGTTTCACTGGATCGCAAGCGAGGGTGGTCTACTCGATCGCCCGATAAGCGTTCGCTCGCTCACACTTGCGCCGGGCGAGCGCGGCGAGGTGTTGGTGGATTTTTCAAATGGCCAAGCGGTGTCTCTCAAGACGGCTCCCGACACCAACATGAACATGCCGATGATGATAGGACCGCTGGCGCAAGCACGTAAACTCGCAAAGGAAATTCTTGGCGGTCAAGGCGAAGCGGTTTTGCAGTTTGTCCCCGTTGGGGGTCTGGGCACGCCCAGCAAAATTCCGGAACGCCTTGTCGAGCGTCCGCGTGCAGATCCATCGAAAGCCAACACACGACGCCGATTTGTTCTGGGTATGGGGGGTATGATGGGCGGTGGGACGGGCTCGGGTGGCGGCATGGTCATCAACGGTCGTCCGTTCGATATGAACCGCATCGACGAAGACGTCCGACTGGGTGAAACCGAAATCTGGGAGGTCTCGGGAGAGATGATGTCCCACCCTTTCCATATCCACGGCGTGCAGTTCGAGGTCCTTAGTCGCAACGGCGGCAAGCCAATCCTTCGTGATACCGGTGCTCGCGATACCGTTCTCGTGAAAGAGCCGGTAGAGTTACTCGTGCATTTCGATCAGCCTGCCGAAAAGGCGCCATTCATGTATCACTGTCATATCCTGGAGCACGAGGATAACGGCATGATGGGGCAGTTTCGGACAATCTGACATCGATAGAGCGGCCCAGAATGCCCGAGGGTCGAATCATCGTCTTTTCGACGCAACTGCCGTAGCACTGTCGCTTCGGGGAGGGTTCCTCGCCTTAGAATCTACCGTGCTGAAACACGGGCCTCACCCGTCGAGGTCAAGGCAATTCCGCGGCCAAGGAGTTCGTCGCTTACCTGCGCTCTCCCGCCTTTCACCATTGGCCGGAAAATTCTGATGGAGAAGCTCTGGATCACCCGCCTTCGCGGGTGATGACAGTTTGCCTGGAGAAAATCCGGAGCACTGAACCCTAATAATCCTTCAACAGCCGCTCGATGTAGTCGAGCTCGATCTGCGGACGGGACGGGTCGGCCAGGCGGCGGCGCAGTTCCTCCAGAATCCGTCGCACCCGCTGCACGTCGATTTCGCCGGGTATCTTGACCGAGTGGTCGTCGTTGAACTCGTTGTGACGCAGCGGTCGTCCGAGCGGATCAGTGCCATTGGCCGCGCCCTGCTGGCGGCCGCGGGGATTGCCTGGACCATCGCCGGGCTGGTCGCCGTCGCCCTGCTGCATGGCCTCGGCGAGGCTCTGGGCGCCCTTGCGCAAGGCGTCGAGCGCCCGGCCCTGCGAGTCCACCGCGCCATCGGCGTTGCCCTCGCCGAGCCTGCCACTGGCGTCGCCCATCGCCGAATCGGCCTGGTCCAGCCCGTCCTCGCCGTCGCCTTGACCCTGCTGGCCCTGACCCTGCTCGCCGCGCTGACCTTTCTCGCCGCGCTGACCCTGCCCCATGCCGCGCTTGGCGAGTTCTTCCTGCAGTTTCCTGAGCCGGTCGCGCAAACCCTGCTGGTCCTGCTGCAACTCGCCCATGCCCTGCTCGCCCTGCTTGCCCTGCTTGCCGCGGCTGCGGTCGCGCCGCGAATCCTGGCCCTGCTTGAAGGTCTTGTCGCGCAATTGCTGCTGCTTGCGGATCATGTCGCCGAGTTCGTTCAGCGCCTGATCCATGTCGCTGTCGCCGGACTGGCCGGGCTGCGCCATCTGCAGGTTTTCCAGCATCTGCTGCAACTGCTCCAGCAACTGCCGGGCGGCATCCTTGTCACCGGAGCGCGACAGCCGCTCCAGCCGGTCGAGCATGCTCTTGAGATCCTGCTGGCTCAGCATTTTCGTATTGGGATCGAGCGGACGCGACAATTGCTGCGGATTGTTGCGCAACTGCTCGGCAAGCTGACGCAGGAAATTATCCAGCGCGGCGCGCAGATTGTCGGTGAGCTTCTTGATCTCCTCGTCGGTCGCGCCGCGCTCCAGCGCCTGCTTCAGCGCCTCCTGGGCTGCGCGTAGCGCCTTGTCGACATCGCTGATCTTGCCGTCCTCGATGGTGACGGCAAGCGCCCACAGGCTGGCGACCACCTCGCGCAGGGCGATGTCGGTGCGGGACGCCTCCAGTTGCCGCGCGACGCTGAAGAGCCCGAGATAATGGCCGGTCTCCGGCGTGAACAATTCCGGCGCGATCATCAGCGCGTCCAGCGCCGCACGGACCTGCGAATTCTGGTTGGCGTCGAGCGCCAGGATGCGGCGCTGTTCGATCAAGGCGCGCGCCAGCGGTTTGGTGAACAGCCGCTCCGGCAACCGCATGTTGAAAGGCTCGCTCTTGCCCTCGTTGTCGGCCTCGTCCTTTGCCGTCAGCGTCAGCGTGACGTCGGCGCCGGCATAGGGGTCTTCGGTGAGATCCTTCAGGGTCTGGCCGACGCCATTGCGGGTGCGCGCGTTCGGCAGCGCCAGGACAAACTGCGGCGGCTCGAACAGCGGCCGCGGCTCCGCCGACTTGTTGGCTTCCTTGCTGGATTCCTTGCCGGCTTCTCCGGCGCGGGCGGCGAACTGGGCGCGCGCTTCGGTCACGCCGTAATCATCCTCGAGCCGATAGGACATTTGCAGCGAACCGCGCGCCTGGCGCTCCGGATCCTTGGCCAGCGTGATGGTCGGCGCACGGTCAGGGGTGGCCGCGAACCGCCATTGCGGCGGGCCGGACGGCGCGCGGACATGCGCGGTGCCGCTGCCTGCGATCTTGAATTGCCGCTCGCTGGTGCCCTTGGGCGCGGCTTCGCTCGGCGCGACCTCGGTCAGGCCGCCGCCGACCACGACATCGAGGGCGCCGCCGCTCGACCGAATCAGCAACGTGCTGCCGGCCGGAACCTGGAGCGGCCCGCTGTCGGGCGCGGCCGCATCCCGGTTGGCGGCCGAAAGAATCACCGGCGGCTTGCCGGTATAGGCCGGCGGCGTCACCCAGGCGTCGACCCGGACGTTGACCGGCGTCATTACGCCGTTCCAGTCGAACGCCGCGGCAACGCGCATCGCGCGCTCGTCGCCGGCCGCGACATAGGCCGCCGCCATCATCACCATCACCAGCGCGCGCAGCGCCCAGGGATCATGGAGCGCCAGCCGCGGCGCCGGCAACCCGGCGCGGATCCGCTTGATCGAGGCCAGCGTGCGCTCGCGCTGCTCCCGCCACAGCGCCTGCGCGACCGGATCGGCCGTCGCGAGCGTATCGGTCAGCGCCGTCGCCGGACGGTGGCGAATGCCGGTGCCGCGGTCGAGTCGAGTCAGGCCATGTTCGCGCGTCGGCCAGCGAAATCGCGCGAGCGGGAACAACGCCCAAAGCGCCAGCATTGCGAAAAGGGCGATACCGGCGGCGCGGGCCGGAAACGGTAGTCCCAGCCACAGTCCGGCCCAGGACACCACCAGAAACAGCCCGACAATGCTTAGCAACCGAGCCAGAGCCGGCCATGCGCGTTCCCAAGCGATCGCATATTGAGCCCGTCGCAGGGCCTGCGCCAGCTGCAAGCGCGCGAAGTCAGGCTCGCGCGCGGGGGGTAAGGGATCAGGGGGTGCGCCGTTCAACAAACTCTCCGGGTTGCCGACAAATCATCCTAGCACGGCGGCGGCAATGAGGCACCCGCTTCCAGCGGGTCCCGCACCGGGAAATACGCATAACACGAAGGCGTGACTGTGGGGCTGCCACCCCGTAACGTCGGCCCCGAACCGAAAAAAGGCGAGGAAACGACATGGACCAGAAGACCCACGACAAGGGAATGGAAATCCGCAAGGCCGTGCTCGGCGAGGCCTATGTCAACAACGCAATGAAGAATGCCGACAGCTTCAACAAGCCGTTCCAGGAACTGGTCACCGAATACTGCTGGGGCGCGGTATGGGGCCGGGAGGAACTGCCGCGCAAGACCCGCAGCATGCTCAACCTCGCCATGATCTCGATCCTGAACCGGCCGCACGAGCTGAAAGCGCACATCAAGGGCGCGCTCACCAACGGCGTCAGCCGCGACGAGATCCGCGAGATCTTCATGCAGGTCTCGATCTACGCCGGCATCCCCGCCGGCGTCGACAGCTTCCGCATTGCGCGCGAAGTATTCGCCGAACTGGACAAGGGCTGAAGGTCTAGCCCCTCATGGTGAGGAGGAGTGCTTGCGCCGTCTCGAACCATGAGGCCGCGCACAATCGATCGAAAATCTCATCCTTCGAGACGGCCGCGATGCGGCCTCCTCAGGATGAGGACCGTCGCCAGACATTGAAGGGAAACATCGCCATGGAAATCGGATTCATCGGCCTCGGGAAAATGGGTTTTCCGATGGCGCGCCGGCTGATCGAGGCCGGGCATCAACTCACCGTGTTCGATACCCGCAAGGAGGCGGTCGACAGGCTCGCCGCGCTCGGCGCGCAAGCGGCATCGTCACCAAAGGATGTCGCCGACCGCTGCGAGACCGTATTGGCGAGCCTGCCGTCGCTGCAGGCCTCGCTGGAGGTCGCGACCGGCACCGGCGGCGTGATCGAGGGCAAGCGGGTCAGGCGCTTCGTCGATCTCTCCACCGTCGGCTCGCACATGGCGGCCAGAATTCATGGCCTGCTGGCGAAACAGAACATCGTGCAGATCGACAGCCCCGTCAGCGGTGGCGTCGGCGGCGCCGAAAAGGGAACGCTGGCGGTGATGGTCTCCGGCCCGCGCGCCGATTGCGAGCTGGTCAGGCCCGCCCTTGGGGTGATCGGCAAGGTATTCTTCATCGGCGAGAAGCCGGGTTCCGCGCAGACCATGAAGCTCGCCAACAACTTCCTGTCGGCGACCGCCATGGTGGCGACGTCGGAAGCCGTGGTGATGGGCGTCAAGGCGGGGCTCGATCCCTCCATCATGATCGACGTCATCAACGCCGGTTCCGGCCTCAACACCGCCAGCCGCGACAAGTTTCCGCGCTCGGTGCTGCCGCGTACCTTCGACTTCGGCTTTGCCACCGGCCTGATGGTGAAGGACGTCCGGCTCGCGCTGGAGGAGATGAAGTCGCTGGGGCTGTCGATGGAAGTCGCCGAGGCGGTCGGCCGCCTGTGGGAAGTCATCATCCGCGAAGAGGGAGCGGAATCGGACTTCACCGCCGCGATCAAGCCGATCGAGAAAGCGGCGGGCGTCGTGGTCGGCGGCGCCAAGGGCGGCCACGCGGCGAAGTGACGGAGGGCTTGTGGCAGCACGTCGGGCCGATGCAGTTTTTCCCTGCGGTCCTCCGACATGGATGCGAATCGCATCTTCGCTCAGCCGCCGATCGAGGTGCAGCTTGCCGCCCGCCAGCGTAGTCGCGATGAACCCCCACACATTTGGCGTCTATCGCCGCCGGCCGGATTCAGTCGGTAATTACGCGGCGATTGGAGGAGTTAGTGCCCCGTCTCGGAGCGAGTAGATATGGTCGAACCGGTCGAAGATCTTTTCATCATGCGTGACCACGATCACGGCCGTGCGACGCTCCGTGGCCACCTTCCTCAACAGGTCCATGACGGCTCCCGCGCGCGGCGAATCAAGCGCCGCCGTTGGCTCATCTGCCAGAATGATGCGCGGATCATTGGCAAGCGCCCGGGCAATCGCGATTCGCTGCGCCTCCCCGCCGGAGAGCTCACCCGGCATGGCGTCTTGACGTCGTTCGATCCCCAAATAGGTGAGCAGTTCGAGGGCGCGACCCTTGGCTTGTGCCGGGCTGGCGCCCGCCAGTATGCGAGCCACGGCGATATTCTCCCAGGCATTCAAGAACGGCAGAAGATTGTGCGACTGGAAGATAAAGCCGATCTTCTCCAGCCGTAAACCGCGCAGGTCGGCGCGCAGCCATTTGCCGTCATAAACCAATTCGCCGCTGAGCCGCATCGCGCCGGAGCTCGGCTCGAGAATGCAGCCGATTACATTGAGCAACGTACTCTTGCCCGACCCGCTGGGTCCACGCAAGCCGACCACCGTTCCTGGAAAGACATCCAGCGAGACCTCACGAAGCGCATCGACGCGGGCCGACCCCTCGCCAAAATGCTTGCTGATTCTTCTGACTTCGACGACAGGTGGCTCGGCCATGGTTACCCCGCGAGTGCTGACGCAGGGTCAATTCTGAGCGCCGTGCGCACCCCCAGCGCACTTGCGATCAGGCAGGCCGCAAGCACGACTCCGAACAGCATCGCAGCGTCCGTAAGCTCCAGAACCACCCGACGCGGGAAATAGCCCTGGCCGGCACTTATCAACGCAGCACCGGCGACGAAGCTGATTATTCCCATAGCAAGGGCCTGCTCAACGATCAGCCCAACGATGCGTCGATCGGGCGCTCCGATCAACTTCAATGTTGCAATCGACTTCTTCTTGTCGATTGTCATGGTGTAGATAATGAGACCGATGATCACTGTGGAAACGGTGAGGAGCAGGGTAGTGAACAAGCCAATCTGACGCCGCGCCCGATCGACGACGGAACGCGCCAGGACGGTTTCCTGGTCTTCCTGGGTTAGCGCCGCGAGATGCTTCCACCGCGTGATGTCCTGCGCGAAACGCTTTGCGTCCACCCCGGGCATCAGTCTCACCAGGATGGCGTTCACCGTGTCGGTCGCTCCTGCTGTCCCGGAACTGCGTGCGGCTTCCCTTCGCGCCGCCGCCGGCGTGAGATCGAATTGCAGCTTCTGGGCGTCTCTCAGCGTGATGAATATGACCGGATCTCCGCCCGAAGCCACAAGGTTAGTGGTCAGTCCGACCACGGTAAACTTGTTGCGCCCGAGCTTGATCTGCTCTCCGAGCATGAGTCCCGCGCCACGGTCCACAACGGCCTCGTAACGGCTGCGAATGATTGGCCGGCCTTCGTCCACCGACTTCGCTTCGCCCGGCCGTGCGATCTGTGCACCGACAACCAGCAGCCGTTTGGTTTGCCCACGATGCTGGGCTTCGACGTTCTGATACGAAACACCCCCGGCTGCGGCGACACCCCACTGTGCGGCGATGGCGATGCGGGTATCCCCTGGAAGCCGTGAAGCCTCGGCGAAGGGACCGCGCGTTCCGCCTTCCACGACCCAGACCTGCGCGCCTGCCGCGCGAACGAGCCCGAGCGATTCCACGATCAGGCCGCGGTAGATTCCAACCATTGCAAGCACGATACCAAGCAGAAGACTGAGCCCGAGACACGTCAACAGGAAGCGCCCGAGATTGTGATTGATGTCCTTGAGCGCGAGATTCATTTCATGAGCCATCGTAGCGGCGTGCCGCGCGGCCTTCACGCAAATCGATCCGGTCGTCGGCCACCACTTCACCGGCAACCCGGGAGATAATCTGGACACGCCCGTCGAGCAGGCGTTCGCCGAGCTGTACCGGCTGCCGGGCGAGCCGACCGTTATGCAGCGACCAGATCGTGCCCGACCGGCCGCCGTAGCCTTCTATGAACCTTAGCGGGACAAACAAACCGCTCGCTGTAGCCTTGACGATCTCGACTTCGGCCTGTTCACCAAGGTACCGGAGCTGATGCCGCGGATCGCAAGCCCGGCACCGCACATAGACGCGGCGCTCCTCAGTTAGACGATCGTTCTCCTGATCGATGCGGACGATTTCCGCCTCGACAGGGGTGTTCATGTCGGATCGCAGGCGCACGAGGGCAGGATGGCCTATTGCGAGGCCCCCGGCCAATGCTTCATCGACATAAGCCTTTACCCAGATGGACTCGGGCGCAATCAGGGTGAACACCGCCTCGCCCACGTTCGCGATGCCGCCGAGCTCCTTGCTGCGCGCAATAGCCCTGGCGTCGAACGGAGCTCGAAGTTCATGCTGAGCAAGCACGACTGAATCGAGCTGACGCTGCGACGCGGCGTCCTCCTGCAGCACGGAGGCAACCTTGGTATCGGCCTCGATAATCCTGGCATCGCCAAGAGCGATTTCTTCCGCGGCCTGGGCATCCTCGGCAGCCTCACGCGACACACTCCCACGACCAACGAGCGTCTGCCGGCGCGCATTGACGCTTTTCTTCTGCTGGTAGGCTATTTCGGCGCGCTCGCGCTGGGCCTCGGTCTTGGCCAGATTGGCGGCCGCCTGTCGCTGCGCGGCTTCGCTCCTCTTCAGCTTGGCGATCTGGGCAGCATCGTCGAGCTTTGCCAGCAGCGAACCCGCCTTCACGAAGTCGCCCTGATCAGCCTCGACGGCAACTACTTTTCCGGAGATCTGAAATCCCACTTTCGAAACGACCTGCGCCTCGATGGTGCCGACCCCGAAGACGCGGATTTCCACGTTTTGCTCCGGCACAATCGTCCGGACCGGAATCTCCCGGATGAAACGCCAATAATAGCCGCCGGCCAAAATAAGAGAGATGACGACGACCAGCGCGGCCCCCACCTTGAATGCCCGCGAACTCATTTCGCCCACCCAGCGCCGACCACGAGGTTGGCCGTTATTTGTCCATCTTCCAAAATAGTCTCGGTGAATATCAAAGGGCGCCAGTTGAGTTAGATCAAGACGACCCAGGAGCGACTACGAGGTTGCTCATCCGTTGCTCGAATACGTCCCGACGTCGCTGCTCAGCAACGGCCCCTTTGCATCGTGTAGTTCGTGTTTCCGAAAGCCGAGATCGCAAGCCTGCTCTCGCCGACCGTTTCCGCTCGCGCACCCGCGCGGACTTAATCAGTAGTAGTCACGAGAACGCGCTGCCGCCGCGCACGCCGAACATTTTGAACACCATCGCCGCCGGGCAGAAGCCGGTGATCGACGCCTGGATCATGTTCAGCCCGGCGAACGCCGTCAGGAGAAACCAGTATGGACTGACGAACCAGCCGAGCGTGAGCCCGAGCAACACGACGACGCCGGCGAACATCAGCACGGCTCTATCAATATTCATGATGCGTTCCTTTGCTTGGGGTTGAATTCCAGTTCTTGGAGTCAGGGCCGGGCCAGCCCCGCCCTTGTCCAGGCCACAATTCGCTGCGTGTCCATCGCGCCTGCGGTGCGGGCAATCTCGCGGCCGCCGCGCATCAGCAGAAGCGTCGGGATACCGCTGATGCCGAGGCGTGAGGAAACGGCAGGCGCATTGTCGGAGTTGAGCTTCAGCAGGCGAACGTCGGGTTCGAGCTCGCTGGCGGCACGCTCGAACATCGGCGCCATCGCGCGGCACGGACCGCACCACGGCGCCCAGACATCCACCAGCAACGGAATATCGCTGTTCGCCAGATGGCGGCCGAAGCCGGCCTCGTCGACCTCGACCGGATGGCCGCTGAAGATCGGCCGATGACAGGATCCACAGCGCGCCGCCGCCGGCGTCCGTTCGGTCGGCAGCCGGTTGGTCTTTCCACAGCCGCCGCAAACGATTTTTCGGGTTTCACTCATGTCCCTGTCCTGTCCTCCCTGACTCTTGGCGACAATTCTGTGGAGCAGGGAGCGCTCATAAAACGGCCTGGTGGCTGCACTTCGGGATGCCCAGACGATTTACTACTCGATCGCCCGCGAGCCCCCGCACGAGGTCCTGAGAACGCTTTATCAAATCTATTGCGCGTCCCGAAAGCCGGGAAATTCAAACAAAAACTATAGAGCCGGCCGCGCGGCGCGTTGAGGCAGATCAACATGACGGCGGCGAGCTCCGCGAAAATCAAGGCGCTATCGTGCGGCATGCCGCCTACCAGATGGATAGAACATGCGTAGATTGATGATGTCGGGCATTCTTGCCGCCGGCGCTTTGGTTGCTCCGCCAGCCGCCGCCGAGACCCTTACAGTCGCTGCGCGGACGGTCGCCGACGAGAAGGCGGTATTCGCCACCGTGGAGAGTGTCAGCGTGGTGCCGGCGCGCGGGCGCATTGGCGGCACCGTTGCCCAGCTCCATGTCCGCGAAGGCGATTCAGTCACCAGCGGCCAGGCGATCGCGGCGATCGGAGACGAAAAGCTCGCGCTGCAGATGAAGGCGCTCGACGCGCAGATCGACGCATTGCAGGCGCAATCGAGCCAAGCGCAGATCGACTTTAACCGCATCGAGGGTTTGGTGGAGCGCGGCACGCTGCCCCGGATCAGGCTGGACGAGGCGCGGACCGCGCTCAACGTCGCCGAAAACGGGCTGCGGGCGCGGGTCGCCGAGCGCGCGGTGATCCAGCAGCAATTGAATGAAGGCCAGGTACTTGCCCCTGCTGGCGGGCGTGTCCTAAAAAAGCTCGTGGCGGTCGGCTCGGTGGTGCTGCCCGGCGACCCCGTTGCGATGATCGCGCAGCAGAATTTCAAGCTCCGGCTGCGGGTGCCGGAGCGTCATGCCCGCTTCCTGAGAGCCGGCGACAAGATCCGCGTCGATGGCGCCGAGTTCGGCGAACAGATCTCAAGAATCGGCGTGATCGAACTGGTCTATCCGCAGATCGAGGACGGCCGCGTCATCGCCGATGCGACGGTGGAGAACCTCGGCGAATATTTCGTCGGCGACCGGCTCCGGGTCTGGATCTCGGGCGGCGAGCGTATCGCCTTCGTGATCCCCTCCTCCTACGTGACCACGCGCTACGGCATCGACTACGTCCAGATCCGCCAGGGCGATCGCGCCATCAACGCGCCGGTGCAGCGCGGCCGCGATCGACCTTCGCCGGAAATTCCGAACGGTCTTGAGATTCTCTCCGGGATCCGCGCCGGCGACCAGTTGGTCCAGCCATGAACCTCGGCCTGTCCGGACGGCTCACGCGCGCGACCATTGGTTCGCCACTGACGCCGCTGTTTCTGCTCGCCTCGCTCATCGTTGGCCTGATGGCCGTGATCGCAATTCCGCGTGAGGAAGAGCCGCAGATCAGCGTCCCCATGGTCGACATCCGCGTCAACGCCGACGGATTGCGGGGGCCTGATGCGGTCGAACTGGTCACCAAGCCGCTCGAGGCCATCGTCAAGGGCATCGATGGCGTGGAGCATGTCTACAGCCAGAGCGAAGACGACCGCGTCCTGGTCACGGCCCGTTTTCTGGTCGGCACCAAGTCGGAGGATGCGATCCTGCGCGTCCACGAGAAGGTGCGCGCCAATCTGGATCGTATTCCGGTCGGCATTCCCGAGCCGTTGATCGTCGGGCGCGGCATCAACGACGTCGCCGTCACCGTGCTCACGCTTTCGCCCGGACCCGAAGTCGCCGACCGCTGGTCGGACAAGGACCTCTACGAGATTGCCGACAAACTGCGCGCCGAGTTGATGAAGGTCGACAGCATCGGGCTGACCTATATCTCCGGCGGTGCCCCCCAGCAGATCAGGGTCGAACCAGATCCGGAGAAGTTGTCGTTGTTTGGCGTCACGCTGCAGCAACTCGTCGGCAAGGTAAGGGATGCCAATCGTTCGTTCCTGGCGGGTCAGGTCCGCGAAGCCGGGATCGTCCGCGGCGTCGCGGCCGGGCAAACGCTGTCAGGAATTCCCGACATCGGCCTGTTGCTGATCTCGACCCGGGACGGTCGCCCCGTCTACGTCAAGGACGTCGCCTCGGTGGTGATCGGGCCAAACACCACCGAGCACCGCGTCTGGAACGATGCGCGCGACGGCAAGGGAAACTGGCAGCGAGTGCCCGCGGTCAGCCTGGCTTTGGCCAAGCGGGCGGGCGCCAATGCGGTGGTTGTCTCGGAGGAAATCTCGCACCGGCTCGAAGGACTGAAATCGCGCCTGATTCCCGATGGTGTGGCAGTCACGGTCACGCGAGATTATGGCGAGACCGCCAATGAAAAAGCCAACGAACTGTTGTTTCATCTCGGCCTTGCCACCGTCTCGATCGTCGTTCTGATTGCGATTGCCATCGGCTGGCGCGAGGCGCTGGTGACGCTGGTGGTTATTCCGACCACGATCCTGCTGACGATGTTCGCCGCCAACCTGATGGGCTACACCATCAACCGCGTCAGCCTGTTCGCGCTGATCTTCTCGATCGGCATCCTGGTTGATGACGCCATCGTGGTGGTCGAGAACATCGCCCGCCATTGGTCGATGAACGACGGGCGTCCCCGCGTGCAGGCCACGATCGAGGCCGTCGCCGAGGTCGGCAATCCGACCATCGTCGCCACCTTGACGGTCGTCGCTGCGCTGCTGCCGATGTTGTTCGTCTCGGGACTGATGGGGCCCTATATGGCGCCGATCCCGGCCAACGCGTCGGCCGCCATGCTGTTCTCGTTCTTTGTCGCCATGGTGGTGGCGCCGTGGCTGATGCTGCGGCTGGCGCCGAGAGAAGGCGCCGCGGGCGCGGCTCACGCGGCGCATGACGAAGGCATGCTCGGGCGCATCTACCGTCGCTTCGCCACCCCGATCGTGCGCAGCAAGCGCTCGTCCTGGATCTTCCTGATCGCGGTCGGTGTCGCGACGCTGCTGTCGATGACGCTGTTCGCGACCAAGTCCGTCACCGTCAAATTGCTGCCGTTCGACAACAAGTCCGAGATCGCAGTCGTGCTCGATCTGCCCGAAGGCGCGAGCCTGGAGGACACCGAGCGAACGCTGTTCGCCGCAGCTGATATCGCGCGCGGATTGCCCGAGATCACCTCGGTGCAGTCCTACGCCGGCACGCCGGCGCCGTTCAATTTCAACGGCCTCGTGCGGCACTATTACCTGCGGCAGAGGCCCGAACTTGGCGAACTGCAAGTCAATCTCGCCGTGCGCGCCGACCGCAAGCGGGCAAGTCATGACATCGCGCTCGATCTGCGGCAGCAGCTCAAAGCGGTCAGCGTTCCCGCCGGCACCAGCATCAAGGTGGTCGAGGTGCCGCCCGGCCCACCCGTGCTGGCGACCCTGCTCGCCGAGATCTACGGACCCGACGCGGCGACACGGCGGGCGGTCACCGGCGAACTCAAGAAAGTGTTCGCCGAGGTGCCGTTCATTGTCGATATCGACGATTCGATCGGCCAGAAGCGGCCACGGCTGCGGCTGTCGATCGACCAGGACCGCCTCGAGTTCTTTGGCGTCGAGCAGCGCGACGTCTACGACACCATTCAGACGCTGTTCGGCGGCGTTTCGGTCGGCTACTCCCACCGCGGCGAAGACCGCAATCCCATCGAGATCGCGGTCCGCCTGCCGAAGCGCGATCTGGCCTGGACCGAAGCGCTGGCTTCGACCCCGGTGCCCGCCAACACGCTCCCCGGCAGCAAGACGGTGGTCGAACTGGGCCAGGTCGTGAAGGCGAGCGTCGAGGAGGGTTCGCCGGCCATCTTCCGCCGCGACGGCCGTTTTGCCGACATGGTGATGGCCGAACTCGCCGGCCGCTTCGAGGCTCCGCTGTATGGCATGCTCGAGGTCGCCACCCGCATCGACGCCCACGATTGGGGCGCGTTGCCGAAGCCCGCCATCAGCCTGCACGGTCAACCTGCGGATGAGTCTCGCCCGACGCTGTTATGGGACGGCGAATGGGAGATCACCTATGTGACCTTCCGCGACATGGGCGCGGCATTCGGCGCCGCCATACTTGGCATTTACGTGCTGGTCGTGGCCCAGTTCCGCAGCTTCCGGTTGCCGCTGGTGATCCTGACGCCGATTCCCTTGACGCTGATCGGGATCCTGATCGGCCACTGGCTGTTCGGCGCTCCCTTCACCGCGACCTCGATGATCGGGTTCATTGCACTCGCCGGCATCATCGTCCGCAATTCAATCCTGCTGGTGGATTTCATCCGGCACAGCGGCGGACAGGGCAAGTCGGTGCGCGACGTGGTCCTGGAAGCCGGCGCCGTGCGCTTCAAGCCGATCCTCTTGACCGCGCTCGCGGCCATGATCGGCGCCGCGACCATATTGCTCGATCCGATCTTTCAGGGGCTGGCGATTTCTCTGCTGTTCGGGCTCGCGTCATCGACGCTGCTGACGGTACTTGTCATTCCCGCCATCTACATTGTGCTCCGGGACCGTACGCCGCCAACGCCGCCTGCCGACGTCAGGAACGCAAACTGATCACAGCCACGGCGCCGTTCGGTCCATCGCGATCAGGTCGTCGACCTCGATGCGCGGGCGCACCACGGCGTACTGGTCGCCCTTGACCAGTACTTCCGGCACCAGCGGCCGCGTATTGTAGAAGCCGGACTGCACCGCGCCATAGGCGCCGGCGGTCATGATCGCGATGAGATCGCCGGCCTTCGGCTCCGGCAGGCTGCGGTCGAGCGCGATGTAGTCGCCGGTTTCGCAGACCGGGCCGACCACGTCGGCCCTGATCATTGGCGCGCCCTTGGCCGGCTCGCGCACCGGCACGATGTCGTGATGGGCTTCATACAAAGTGGGCCGGATCAGATCGTTCATCGCCGCGTCGATGATGACGAAATTCCTGGCCTCGCCGGGCTTCAGGTAGATGACGCGGGAAACCAGGATGCCGGCATTGCCGACGATCATCCGCCCGGGCTCGAACATCAGGGTGCAGCCGAGATTGTGCGTCACCCGCTTGACCATCGCCGCATAGGCGGACGGCAGGGGCGGCGCTTCGCGGTCGGCGTGATAGGGGATACCGAGCCCACCGCCGAAATCGATATGCGAAATCGCGTGGCCGTCGGCGCGCAGCGTCTGCACGAAATCGGAGAGAATCCGGAACGCGGTTTCCATCCGGCCGAGATCGGTAATCTGGCTGCCGATATGCATGTCGACGCCCGTCACCACGATCCCCGGCAGTTTGGCCGCACGGGCATAGACGGCGCGCGCGCGCGCGATCGGAACGCCGAACTTGGTTTCGGACTTGCCGGTGGCGATCTTGGCATGGGTGCCGGCATCGACATCCGGATTGACCCGCACCGATATCCGCGCGGTCTTGCCGGCCTCGACCGCGAGCCTGGCCAGCAATTCCAGTTCGGGTGCGGACTCGACGTTGATGCAGAGAATGTCCGCCGCCAGCGCCGCGCGCAGTTCGGCCTCTGTCTTGCCGACGCCGGAGAACAGAATCTTTTCCGGCGGAAAGCCGGCCGCCAGCGCGCGCTTGAGCTCACCGCCGGACACCACGTCGGCGCCGGCGCCGAGTTTCGCCAGCGTGCGCAGCACCGACTGGTTGGAATTGGCCTTCATCGCATAACAGACCAGCGTCTTCTCGCCGGCAAAGGCCTCGGTGAAGACCCGATAATGGCGTTCCAGCGTCGCCGTCGAATAGCAATAGAACGGCGTACCCACGGCATCCGCGAGGTCGGACAGGTTGACGGCTTCGGCGTGCAGCACGCCGTTGCGATAGTCGAAGTGATTCATGGCGGGCTCAGTCCAGCAGCGGATCGAGAACGAATTTCTTCTTGCTGCCTTTGGGGGCCGTCGGCGCCGCATCGGACCCGTAGGTCGAACTGAAGACGCCGGGCTGCGCCGCGCGCTCGGCCTCGGTATCCGGGGCGCCCGACAGCTGCGGCGCGTTCGGCGGCAGATCGAGCCCGCCCTTGCGGCCGCAACCCGCGAGCATGAGCGCGGCCGCGCTCAAGAAAATGATGGCCCATCTCGAGGACGAAGGGCGGTCGTTGATGATCACGATGGAATCCCCAATACGCGGCGCACCATACAAAGATTGCCGCGCTCTGGCGAGTGCTGATGGCCGCGGGATAACCATGAAATTGCAGCGAAAATTATCTCTCAGGGTCTTTTTCGCGCTTTTTCCAGCCGTCTGGCCCAGGCCTTTGCCTGCGCCAGCACGTTCTTTGGCGCGGTGCCGCCATAGCTGGTCCGGCTCCTGACCGAAGCCTCCACCGAAAGCCCGCGCAAGGCGTCGGCGGTAATCTTGGGCTCGACCTCCTGCATCGCCTGCAGCGGCAGCTCATGCAGCGCCACGCCCTGTTTCGACGCCAAAGCGACGATGCGGCCGGTGACGTGATGGGCGTCGCGGAACGGCATTTTCAGCGTCCGCACCAGCCAGTCGGCCAGATCGGTGGCGGTGGCGTAGCCCTCGCCGGCCGCCTGCTTCATCCGCGCCTCGTCGGGCACGAGGTCCAGCACCATGCCGGTCATGGCGCGAATCGCCAGCGACAGCGCACCGAACGCCTCCATTGCGCCCTGCTTGTCCTCCTGCATGTCCTTTTGATAGGCGAGCGGCAGCCCCTTCATCACGATCAGCAGCGCGGTGAGCGCGCCGATCACCCGCCCGGTCTTGGCGCGCACCAGTTCGGCGGCGTCCGGATTGCGCTTCTGCGGCATGATCGAGGAGCCGGTGGTGAACTTGTCGGAGAGCCGCACCAGGCCCACCAGCGGCGAGGTCCAGAGCACGAGCTCCTCGGCGAAGCGCGACAAATGCACGGACGCGATCGACGCCGCCGACAGCGCCTCCAGCACGAAGTCGCGGTCCGAGACCGCGTCGAGCGAATTGGCCATCGGCCGGTCGAAGCCGAGCGCCTTGGCGGTCGCCGCCCGGTCGATCGGAAACGAGGTTCCCGCCAGCGCCGCAGCGCCCAGCGGCGATTCGTTCAGCCGCCGGCGGGCATCGGCAAAGCGGCCGCGGTCGCGCGCGGCCATTTCGACATAGGCGAGCAGATGATGCCCGAGCGTCACCGGCTGGGCGGTCTGCAGATGGGTGAAGCCCGGCATCACGGTCGCGGCATGTTCCAGCGCCCGCGTCACCAGCGCCTGCTGGAACGCTGATAGCGCCGCGTCGATCTCGTCGATCTCGTCGCGCACATAAAGCCGGAAATCGGTCGCCACCTGGTCGTTGCGGGAACGGGCGGTGTGGAGGCGCCCGGCGGCCGGCCCGATCAATTCGGACAGCCTGCTCTCGACGTTCATATGGATGTCTTCGAGCGCGCGCTTGAAATCGAACGCGCCGTTGTCGATCTCTGACAAAATCGTGTCTAGACCCTTGCCGATATTTTTCGCATCACTCGCGGTGATGATGCCTTGCGCCGACAGCATCGCGGCGTGGGCCTTGGACGCGGCGATGTCCTGGGCGTAGAGGTGGCGGTCAACGTCGATCGAGACGTTGATTTCCTCCATGATCGCGTCGGGCCGCCCGGTGAAACGACCGCCCCACATCTTGTTGCTCATGACTTCTCGCGCCCTGCCATTTAACGTCGGATCCAGCGAAACGCCGGGCCCTTCGCGACCGAACCCCGACCGTAACATGCGCCCTGCATAGCCGTATCCGATACAGGATGACAAACGATATGCCCGACACGCCCCCGCCCCTCCCGGCCGCCAACCGCCGGATCCCGATCGCCATTGGCGCGGCGGCGGCCCTGGCGCTGGCCGGATTTGCCGCCTTCTACGGCTTCGGCGGCTTCAAGCGCGGGCCGGGCGGCGATTCCGCCTGCAGCGGGGCAGTCGAACTGGCCCGCAAGCTCGCGCCGCTGGCCCATGGCGAGGTGGCCGCGCTGACCATGGCGACAAGCCCGATGCGGCTCCCGGACCTTGCCTTTGAAGACGCCGAGGGCAAGCCCAGAAAGCTCTCGGACTGGCGCGGAAAGACCGTGCTGGTGAACCTGTGGGCCACCTGGTGCGTGCCCTGTCGCAAGGAAATGCCGGCGCTCGACAGCCTGCAGGCGCAGCTCGGCGGCAAGGCGTTCGAGGTGGTCGCGATCAATATCGACACCCGCGATCCCGACAAGCCGCGGACCTTCCTGAAAGAGGCCAATCTGACCCGGCTCGCATATTTCGCCGATTCAAAAGCCAAGGTTTTTCAGGATCTTAAGAGCGTTGGCAAGGCGCTGGGGATGCCGACCTCGGTGCTGGTGGACGGCCAGGGCTGCGAGATCGCCAACCTTGCCGGCCCCGCCGAATGGGCCAGCGACGACGCCATCAAGCTGATCAAGGCAGCGGTGCAGCCCTAGTCTAGGAATCGTCATTCCGGGGCGCGCGTCTTCGCGCGAACCCGGAATCCTGAAATGACGGGAGAATAGACCTACGCCGCGATATCGAGATTGCCGCCAACCCCGGGCGCGAGATTGGCCGATGACGGCGCGGCCGGGCCGCCGAGCAGGGTCTGGACCGCGAACTTCTCCGCGTCCGCATTGGATTTCAGGATCGTCGCCGCGACTTGCTGCTGCACGCCGCCCGCCTTCATGGCGAGCAGGCTCGATACCATAGCCATCATGTCCATTCGCTCGACTCCTGACGCGCGGAGCCTACCCGGCGATGGTTAACGAATGCTGGAGATCGTGAATTCGCCATCGATTTGAGAATTGGTGTCGCATGCACAGCGCGTCGTACCCACCGTCTACTCGTTTCGATTCAGGAAATGGTGGGTACGCTTGCTCAGTACCCCCAACAGATGACGCCAACGCCGCGCCTAACGCGTCGGGACCGGCTTGTCGCCGCGGTAATCGTAGAAGCCGCGCTGGGTCTTGCGGCCGAGCCAGCCGGCCTCGACATACTTCACCAGCAGCGGGCACGGGCGGTACTTGGAATCGGCCAATCCCTCGTGCAGCACCTGCATGATCGACAGGCAGGTGTCGAGACCGATGAAATCGGCCAGTTCCAGCGGTCCCATCGGATGGTGGGCGCCGAGCTTCATCGCCGCGTCGATCGCCTCGACATTGCCGACGCCCTCGTAGAGCGTGTAGATCGCCTCGTTGATCATCGGCAGCAGGATGCGGTTGACGATGAAGGCCGGGAAATCCTCCGAGACTGCGATGTGCTTGCCGAGCCGGGTGACGAACTCCTTGGCGGTATCGAAGGTGACATCATCGGTGGCGATGCCGCGGATCAGTTCGACCAGCTCCATCAGCGGCACCGGATTCATGAAGTGAATGCCGATGAAGCGCTCGGGCCGGTCAGTCGAGGCGGCAAGCCGCGTGATCGAGATCGACGAGGTGTTGGAGGCGATGATCGCTTCCGGCTTCAGCACCGTGCAGAGATCGTGAAAGATCTTGCGCTTGACCTCTTCCTTTTCGACCGCGGTCTCGATCACGAGATCGCAATCCGACAATCCGTCGAGCGCCACGGTGGAGGAGATCCGGTCGAGCGCCTGCTTGCGCGCACCCTCGGTGATCGCCTTCTTGGCGACCTGGCGCGACAGATTGCCGTTGATGGTCGCCATCGCCGATTTCAGCCGGTCGTCCGACACATCGTTGAGCACCACGTCGAGGCCGGCCAGCGCCGCCACATGCGCGATGCCGTTGCCCATCTGGCCCGAGCCGATCACGCCGACCTTCTTGATTGTCACCGCCATCTTGTCATCCACGTTCACGTTCCGGCCGTTGTCGACCGTGACTACTTGCCGAGTTTGCCGAGCGCTTCGGTCAGTTCAGGAACCGCCTGATAGAGGTCCGCGACCAGGCCGTAATCGGCAACCTGGAAGATCGGCGCGTCTTCATCCTTGTTGATCGCAACGATCACCTTGGAATCCTTCATGCCGGCGAGATGCTGGATAGCACCCGAGATCCCGATCGCGACATAGAGTTCGGGCGCGACCACCTTGCCGGTCTGGCCGACCTGCCAGTCGTTCGGCGCATAGCCGGCGTCGACCGCGGCGCGCGAAGCGCCGACGCCGGCGCCCAGCCGGTCGGCCAGCGGCTCGATATACTTGGCGAAATTCTCGCGGCTCTGCATCGCGCGGCCGCCGGAGACGATGATTCTGGCCGACGTCAGTTCGGGACGATCGCTCTTGGCGACTTCCTCGCCGACGAAGCTGGAGAGGCCGGGGTCGGCGGCTGCGGCCGCGTTCTCGACCGGAGCGCTGCCGCCGTCACCGGCCGCGGCGAAGGTCGAGGTCCGCACCGTGATCACCTTCTTGGCGTCCCTGGACTTCACCGTCTGGATGGCGTTGCCGGCATAGATCGGCCGTTCGAAGGTGTCCGGCGAAATCACCTTGATGATCTCCGACACCTGCATCACGTCAAGCAGGGCGGCGACGCGCGGCATCACGTTCTTGAAGCGCGAGGTCGCCGGCGCGACGAACGCGTCATAGGACGGCGCCAGCGCAACGATCAGCGCGGCCAGCGGTTCGGCGAGGTCGTGGGCGTAGGCGGCGTTGTCGACCAGCAGCACCTTCTTGACGCCGGCAAGCCGGGCTGCGGCATCAGCCGCCGCCTTGGCGTTTTCACCGGCGACCAGCACATGCACGTCGGCGCCGAGTGCGGCGGCCGCCGTCAGCGCCTTGTTGGTGACGTCCTTGATCGAGACGTTGTCGTGTTCGGCGATCAGCAGCGTCGTCATCAGAGAACCCCGGCTTCGGTCTTGAGTTTGGATACCAGTTCGGCGACGTCCTTGACCTTGACGCCACCCTTGCGGCCGGGCGGTTCCGTCGTCTTCAGCACTTCGAGATGCGGCGTGAGATCGACGCCGTAGTCCGCCGCGCTCTTGTCGTCGATCGGCTTCTTCTTCGCCTTCATGATGTTGGGCAGCGAGGCGTAACGCGGCTCGTTCAGCCGCAGGTCGGTGGTGACGATCGCCGGTCCCTTCAGCTTCACGGTCTGCAGGCCGCCATCGACCTCGCGCGTGATCTTGAAATCGGCGCCGTCGACCTCGACCTTGGAGGCGAAGGTCGCCTGCGACCAGCCGAGTAAGGCCGCCAGCATCTGGCCGGTCTGGTTCGAATCGTCGTCGATCGCCTGCTTGCCCAGAATGACGAGGCCAGGCTTCTCCTGATCCACCACGGCCTTGAGAATCTTGGCGACCGCCAGCGGCTCGACATGGCCTTCGGCCTTGACCAGGATGCCGCGATCGGCGCCCATCGCCAGACCGGTCCGGATCGTCTCCGAGGCCTGCGCCGGGCCAATCGACACCACCACCACCTCGGTCGCCTTGCCGGCTTCCTTGAGCCGCAGCGCTTCCTCGACGGCGATTTCGTCGAACGGATTCATCGACATCTTGACGTTGGCGAGTTCCACGCCCGTCCCGTCGCTCTTGACGCGAACCTTGACGTTGTAGTCGACCACCCGCTTGACCGGCACAAGAACCTTCATCGATCCACTTTCACTTCAATTCCGGGTTAATTGGCTTGGGCGCGGAACCTAAAGGTCCCGCCATCGGCGGTCAACGCGCCAGGGCCAAAAATCGGCCCATGGAGAGACAGCCTAGCGATTCTGGCCCGGCACCCAAAGCACATCGCCGGCCCCGTTGTCGTTTACCGCGCGGCTGGCGACGAACAGGAGATCGGACAGGCGGTTCATATAGTGAATGGCCGCCGCATTGACAGGTTCGTCGGGGCGGGCGGCGAGTTCCACCATGATCCGCTCCGCCCGGCGGCATATGGTGCGGGCCAGGTGCAGGTAGGCCGCGGCGGGGGTGCCGCCCGGAAGCACGAACGAGGTCAACGGCGAAAGCTGCTCGTTCAAACCATCGATGTCGCGTTCGAGCCGCTCGACCTGGCTCGACAGCATCCGCAGCCGCTCCGCCTTGCCGTCGCGCTGGGGCATCGCCAGGTCGGCGCCGAGATCGAACAGGTCGTTCTGGATCCGGCCCAGCATCGCATCGAGTTCGCGCGCCGCGCCGAGGTGCAGCCGCACCACGCCGATAGCGGCGTTGGTTTCATCCACGGTGCCATAGGCGGCGATCCGCAGATCGTACTTCGGACGGCGCTCGCCGCTGCCGAGCGCGGTGGTGCCGTCGTCGCCGGTCCTGGTGTAGATGCGGTTGAGCACGACCATTCGCGATTCCTTCTTTCCGGACTTTACTTGCCGATCGCCCAGACGGCGACCATGGCGATGACGACGGCGACAAACTGCAGCAAGACCCGCAGCCGCATCAGATTCTGCGAACGACTGGGCGAGCCGCCACGCATCATGTTGACGAGGCCGAGCAGCAGGACCAGCGCCACGGCCGCGACCGCGATGGGCAGAACGATCGTACTGAGGAAGGATGCCATGGGTGCTACATAACACCGCAAAAGGTCAACTTCCACACGTTCACAATGGCTCGACGATCTGGCTTTTTGACCGATAATGTCCGAAGCTCAAGGGGTTTCGGATCGAACCGCCGTTCGCGAGCTTGAGGTGGTATGTGAAGCAGCTTCGCTACGTCTACCACGTCGCAATGGACGCGTTTTATACGTTTCTCGCCGATGACGGCTGGGCGATCGCCAGCCACATCGCGCTGTCGACCTTGATGGCGCTGTTTCCGTTCCTGATCGTGCTGACCTCGCTGGCCGGTTTTGCCGGCTCCAAGGAACTCGCCGACCAGGCCGCCGAGTTGCTGCTGCAGGTCTGGCCCAAACAGGTGGCGGATGCGCTGTCGGGGGAGATCCACGACGTGCTGACCACGACCCGCAGCGACGTGCTGACCATCGGCGCGGTGCTGGCGGTCTATTTCGCGTCGAACGGCGTCGAAGCCCTGCGCGTCGCGCTCAACCGCGCCTATTCTGTGATCGAAGTGCGAAGCTGGTACTGGCTGCGGCTGGAGTCGATCGGCTATACGCTGGTCGCCGCCTTCACCGCGCTGGCGATGGCGTTCCTGATCGTGCTCGGCCCGCTCCTGCTCGAATCGGCGCGGCGTCACATTCCGTTCTTCGTCGAAACCAACGAGAGCGTCCTCAACGTCGCCCGTTACGGCATCACCGTCGCGGCGCTGATCGTCGCGCTCATCATCCTGCACACCTGGCTGCCGGCCGGCCGGCGCAGCTTTCTGCAGATTCTGCCCGGCATCATCTTCACCATGGTCGCGTCGATGCTCTCGGGCGTCGTATTCGGCCAGTATCTGGCGCGGTTCGCCAACAATTACGTCACGATGTACGCCGGGCTCGCATCGGTGATCATCGCGCTGGTGTTTCTGTATTTCATCGCCGCGATCTTCGTCTATGGCGGCGAACTGAACGCGGCGATCATCAAGTCGCGGCTACCCTCCGGCGTGTCGCTTCAAGCAGCGCAGTCGCTAGCGCACGCGGAGACACAGGTTTGACCAGAAAGGCGTCGGCGCCGGCGTCGCGCGATGCCGCCTCGTCGTCGCCGCGCCCCGATACGCCGATGATCGCGATGCCGCCGAGCGGCGGAGCCAGCGCGCGAATGCGCCGGATGGCCTCGATGCCGTCGATCCCCGGCAGCACCATGTCCATCAGCACCGCGTCGAACGCGCCTTGGGCGATCCGCTGCGGCGCGGCCTCGCCCTGGCCGATGAACTCGGTCTGGTGGCCGAGTTCGGTCAGGATCGCATTGAGCACCACCCGCCCGAACGGATTGTCTTCGACGCTCAGCAGTCGCAGCGATTGCTGCGAGACCGACGGCGCATCGTCCACCGTGCGTGACGAAACGGTCAGCGTGTCTTCTGCGGAGGCCATCACGGCCTTGAGCGTAAAGGTGGTGCCGCCGCCCTTGCGCTGGGTCACGAGGATGTCGCCGCCCATCGCGCGCGCGAGCTGTTTGACCGAGGCCAATCCGAGCCCGGCGCCGCCGAAGCGTGAAGCGATGGAGACATTGGCCTGAGAGAAGCGACGGAACAGGCGCTTGACCTCATTGAGCGTGAGGCCGATGCCGCTGTCGGAGACCGCGAATGCCACGGCGATCTTGCCCTTGGTGCTGCGCAGCGGCGTGACCAGCAGTGCCACGCTGCCCTGGTCGGTAAATTTGACCGCATTGTCGATCAGGTTCTCCAGCGCGGCGCGAAGCCGGACCGGGTCGCCGATCGCAAATGCCGGAAGTCGTCCGGAAATATCGACCGACGCCTCCAGGCCCTTGGCCGCAGCGCGGCCGGTCAGCGAATCGCCGGCGTTACGCGCGAGTGTCCGCAGGTCGAAGAAGTCCTGCCGCACCTTTAGCCCGGGACCGCCGCTTCGGGCGGCGTCGACAAACAGGGTCGCAAGGCTCGCCAGATGCTCCGCGCCTGCCCTGATGGTGTCGACCCAACGCCGTTCCCGCTCATCGAGATCGGAGGTCGCCAGGAGGTTGCTGATCGCCAGGATGCCTGTCAGCGGCGTGCGAACCTCGTGCGCAAAGGCGGCGAGCGCGGCCTCGACCATGCCGGGCGCGACGACTGAGGATTTGCGCCGGCCACGCGTCTGCGCAGCCGCGCCGGAGACGCGTTTTTTCGTGAGCCGCGTCTTGACCGGCCGTGTGACGCGCCTAGAGCGCTGCCTTGGCGACATAATCCTCCTTACCCCGCGCGTCGCCAGCATGACACGCCGCGACGGCCGGAGTCACGGAGACGTTTGCGGCAACCCCCAGCGGAAACTACGGGGGCCCTTCCGGCAAACCGACCAGGCGCCGGATGTCGGCCGGCGTGGCGCCCTGCCGGCGCAATTCGCGCAGGGCGGTGGCGTCGGTCGACTTGGAAAGCTTTTGGCCGGACGCGTCCGTCACGAGCGGATGGTGCCGATAGGCCGGTTGCGGCAATCCCAGCAGGTGCTGCAGCAGCCGGTGCACGCTGCTCGACCAGAACAGGTCCCGGCCCCGCACCACATCGGTGACGCCCTGCAAGGAGTCGTCGATTACCACCGCCAAATGATAGCTGGTCGGCGTCTCCTTGCGGGCCAGGATGACGTCGCCCCAGGCCTGCGGCCGCGCGGCAACGTTGCCGGTTTCGCCGCCGGGCCCCTCGCCGCGCTCGGTCCAGGCAAGGTCTTGCGCACCCTCGCAGGCCGCCGCCATGTCGAGCCGCAATGCGTAGGGCACGCCCTGCTCGAGCAGGCGCCTTCGCGCCGCCGGCGCGAGCGATTTAGCCATACCCGGATACAGCGGGGTCCCGTCGGGATCGCGCGGCCAGGGCGCTGCGCGCTCCCTTTCCGCGACGAGAGCGGCGATCTCGGCGCGGCTCTCGAAGGCCGGATAGATCAGGCCGCGCGCCGACAGCGCGTCGACGGCCTCAAGGTAGCGCGCAAAATGCTCCGATTGCCGCCGCACCGGCTTTTCCCAGCCGATCCCGAGCCAGGCCAGGTCTTCGTAGATGGCCGCCTCGAATTCCGGACGGCAACGCGTCGCGTCGATATCCTCGATCCGCAACAGCAACTTTCCGCCCACCCGCCGCGCCAGGTCGACATTCAGCAGCGCCGAATAGGCGTGGCCGAGATGCAAATAGCCGTTCGGGCTCGGCGCGAATCGGAAAACGGGTGGCGGCATTGATCTCTTCCGCGGGACATGGTCGTTTTATGCCGCAATGCTCATCCACCTCAACACCCAGGACGACCTCGAAGAGGCCATCCGCGTCCTGGTCAAGCAGGACCCGCGGCTCAAGCCGATCCTCGCGCTGACGGGTATGCCGGCGCTGCGACAGCGCGAGCCGGGTTTTGCCGGGCTTGCGCACATCGTTTGCGGTCAGCAAGTATCCACCGCGAGCGCGGCCGCGATCTGGGGACGGGTCAGTGCGGCGTTCGATCCGTTCGACCATCACGCCATCCGGAAAGCGCGGGCCGACCGGCTCGGCCGCCTCGGGCTTTCGGCCGCCAAGATCAAGACGCTGAAGACCCTGGCGCGCGAGATCACTGCCGAACGGCTCAATCTCGACGTTCTCGCGAACGAGGATGCCGATGCCGCCCACAACACGCTGATCGCGCTGCACGGCATCGGTCCCTGGACCGCCGATATCTATCTGCTGTTCTGCCTGAGGCACGGCGACGCCTGGCCGGCCGGCGACCTCGCGGTGCAGGAAGCGGTGAAGATCGGGCTCGGCCTGAAAACGCGCCCGACGCCGAAACAGATGGCGCCGCTGGCGGAGCCGTGGCGACCCTATCGCGGCGCCGCGGCGCATCTGTGGTGGAGTTATTACCGGGTGATGAAAAAGCGCGAAGGCGTGCTTGCAGGGTGATTTCGTTCGATCAATCGTTGCCTATGGGATGTCTGGAACCAAAACGCGCCGCCGGCGGGTGCCGACCTGCCCTTATCGGAATAGCCGGCATCCCGTCGCGCCCCTTTCTGCGTCCTCCCGATTGGGTATAGGTTCACCGGGGAACGCGCCGCACAGACGGCCGATGATGGGAACGCGCATGCTCGACAGGACGGACGACATTTCGGTAGCCGCCGACGATTGGCTTAACCGGTTCGAGGAGGCACTGGCCAAGCCGGACGGCGGCGCGCTGAAGGCGCTGTTTCACCCCGACAGCTACTGGCGCGACGTTCTGGCACTGAGCTGGAACATCCAGACACTGAACGGCGCCGACGCGATCCTCAACGCGCTGCCGCCGCTGGCCCGACGCGCGACGCCCTCGGGCTTTGCGATCGACCCCGATCGCGCCCAGCCGCGCAAGGTGATGCGCGCGGGCACCGATGCGGTCGAGGCGATCTTCAAATTCGAGACAATGGTCGGGCGTGGCAGCGGCGTTCTCCGGCTTATTCCGGACCCGGACGACGGCAATCGCCTCAAGGCCTGGACGCTGCTGACCGAGCTTGGCGAGCTGAAAGGCTTTGAGGAGCAGCTTGGCGTCCAGCGGCCGCGCGGCAACGCCTATTCACGCGATTTCCGCGGCCCCAACTGGCTCGACCTGCGCAAGCAATCCGCCGCCTATGCCGACCGCGACCCGACCGTCCTCGTCATCGGCGGCGGCCAATCCGGGCTTTGCATCGCCGCACGCCTGAAGCAGTTGAACGTCGATACCCTGATCGTCGACCGCGAACAGCGCATCGGCGACAACTGGCGCAAGCGCTACCATGCGCTGACGCTGCATAATCAAGTCCAGGTCAACCACCTGCCCTACCTGCATTTCCCGCCGAACTGGCCGACCTATATCCCCAAGGACAAGCTCGCCAACTGGTTTGAGGCCTATGTCGAGGCGATGGAGCTGAACTTCTGGACCGAGACCGAGTTCGAGGGCGGCAGCTACGACGAGCAGCAAGGCCGCTGGACGGTGATGCTGCGCCGCGCCGACGGCAGCAAGCGCGTCATGCATCCGCGCCATGTCGTGCTGGCGACCGGGGTCAGCGGCATACCGAGCGTGCCTGACATTGCGGGCCTGAAGGATTTCGCCGGCAAGGTGCTGCATTCGAGCCAGTATGACGACGGCGAGAACTGGAAGGGCAAGCGCGCGATCGTGGTCGGCACCGGCAACAGCGGCCACGACATCGCGCAGGACTTGCATTCCAGCGGCGCTGCCGTCACCATGTTCCAGCGCTCCTCCACGCTGGTCGTCAGCATCGAACCATCGGCGCAACTGGTCTATGCGCCCTATAATGAAGGCACGCTGGAGGATAATGACCTGATCGCAACCTCGATGCCGCTCAAGCTCGCGCGCAAAAGCCACGCGCTGACGGCGGAGAAATCCAAGGCGCTGGACACCGAGTTACTGGAGGGCCTGGCGCGCGTCGGCTTCAAGCTCGATTTCGGCGAGGACAACACCGGCTGGCAGTTCAAGTACCTGACCCGCGGCGGCGGCTATTATTTCAACGTCGGCTGCTCCGACCTGATCGTCAAAGGCGACATCGCGCTCCGGCAATTCTCCGATATCGAGAAATTCGCACCCGGGGGCGCCATGATGAAGGGCGGCGAAACCATTGCCGCCGACCTCGTGGTGCTGGCAACCGGCTACAAGCGCCAGGAACAACTGGTGCGCAAGCTGTTCGGCGAGGCGATCGAGGCGCGGGTCGGCACGATCTGGGGCTTCGGCGAGGAACAGGAACTGCGCAACATGTACACCCGCACCGGCCAGCCCGGCCTGTGGTTGATCGCCGGCGGCCTCGCGCAATGCCGCATCGGCTCCAAGCATCTGGCGCTGCAGATCAAGGCGATCGAGGAAGGCCTGTTGCCGCGCGACGTCGGGCCGCGGGCGGCGATTGGGTGATTTCACACACCGTCATTCCGGGATGCGCGAAGCGCAGACCCGGAATCTCGAGATTCTCAGGTGCGCAATTGCGCACCATGGTTCGACGCTCGCGTCGCCCCGGAGTGACGAACAGAAAGGAAGACACAGATGCCGACCATTCTCGGCTCGGGCGAGCACCGTTACCGCGTGGTGGAGAATTTCGCCAAGCTGCCTGACGGCTGGAGCCTGACCGATGCCGCTTCGGTGGCGGTTGACAGCAAGGACCGTGTCTACGTCTTCAACCGCGGCGCCCATCCGATGATCGTGCTCGACCGCGAGGGCAATTTCCTGCGCAGCTGGGGTGAAGGCCTGTTCAACCGCGCCCACGGCCTACACATCGATGCCGACGACAATCTCTATTGCACCGATGACGGCGACCATACCGTGCGCAAGTGCTCGACCGACGGCAAGGTGCTGTTGACGATCGGTATCCCGAACAAGCCCGCGCCGTTCATGAGCGGCGAGCCGTTTCACCGCTGCACCCATACGGCGCTGTCACCACAGGGCGAGATTTACGTCTCGGATGGCTACGGCAATGCCTGCGTCCATAAATACTCTCCGGATGGGAAATTGCTCAAGACCTGGGGCGAGCCCGGTACCGATCCCGGCCAGTTCAACATCGTGCACAACATCGCAACCGACGCCGACGGATATGTCTATGTCGCCGACCGCGAAAATCATCGCGTCCAGGTGTTCGACGGCAACGGCAAATACCAGACGCAGTGGAACAATCTGCACCGGCCCTGCGCGCTGTGCCGCTGCGGCAGCGGCATGGCCTCGACCTTCATCATCGGCGAGCTCGGCCCCGGCATGGCGGTCAATCGCAAGGTGCCCAATCTCGGCCCGCGGCTGTCGATCGTGGACGCCGGCGGCAAGCGCATCGCCCGGCTCGGCGGCGAGAACGGGCCGGGGCTGGAGGCGGGCAAGTTCCTCGCCCCGCATGGAATCGCGATGGATTCCAGGGGCGACATCTATCTCGGCGAGGTCGGCGTCACCGACTGGAAGACCAGCTTTCCGGATACGCCGATGCCGCCTGAAGTCGCCGTCAGCCGCTGCCTGCAAAAGCTGGAGAGGGTCCGGGCCTGAGCGCGATCCCGCGCTGTCGCGCGGGATCGCCCATGAACGGCTTGCATCCGAGACACGGGGATTCGAAGCCGATTCCATCGAAATGGCCTCACGCCACGCCTGCGCTCTGCTGGATAAGCCCCGGAACGCTCTTCACAATCCCGTCACGCTGACTGTAGTATGCAACGAGCATGCTGCTTCGCAGCTAACATAGGAGTCAGGAGCGTTACTTGAACGCACATGTCTCGCAGGGCGGTTGGCCGGTACTGGTGCTGAACGCGGATTTCCGGCCGCTGAGCTACTACCCGCTGTCTCTCTGGTCGTGGCAGGACGCGATCAAGGCGGTGTTCCTCGATCGCGTCAACATCGTCGAGCACTACGATCGCGCCGTGCGCAGCCCGACCTTCGAGATCCAGCTTCCAAGCGTGGTGTCGCTGAAGTCCTTCGTCAAGCCGACGACGCATCCTGCCTTCACCCGGTTTAACGTCTTCCTGCGCGACCGCTTCGCCTGCCAGTATTGCCACGCGCATGACGACCTGACGTTCGACCACATCATTCCACGCAGCAAGGGCGGCCAGACCACCTGGGAAAACGTGGTCGCGGCCTGTTCGCCCTGCAACCTGCGCAAGGGCAATTTGACGCCGCAGCAGGCGCGGATGTTTCCGCGGCAGACCCCGTTTGCGCCGACCGTGCACCAGCTCCACCGCAACGGGCGATTATTTCCGCCGAACTATCTGCACGACAGCTGGCTCGACTATTTATACTGGGATACCGAGCTCGATCCGTAGGCTCCGGCGCAGCTTGACTTGCAACGGCGCCTGTTGGTGAAGTACCTGACAAGGCGGCTTTCGCCTCCTGGTGAAGCACAAGCGCGGCCGCCAAACGCCGCCAACGGAAGACCGCGCCCCATGCTGATCCCCATCGCCGACGTGCCGCGCTGGTATGCCGAGCGCAAGCATCCGGACACCATCGCGATCAGCCACGGCAGGGACACGCTCACCTGGGACCAGCTCGAGCGCAACGCCAATGCCCGCGCCCGCGCCTTTGCCGCCAGGGGCGTCAAGCCCGGCGACTTCGTCGCCATCGGCTTGCCCAACAGCAACCTGTTTTTCGAGACCACCTTTGCGGTGTGGAAGTGCGGCGCGACGCCGACGTCGCTGACCTGGCGGCTGCCGCGCGGTGAGGCGGCCGCGGTGCTCGACATCCTCAAGCCATCATTGGTGGTCGGCGGCCAGCCCGACTGGAATGCGCCGAATTCGCTGCCCGCCGATTTCGTGCCCGAAGGCCTGTCGGACGAGCCGGTGACGAACCCGGTGGCGCGCTACTGGAAGGCGATGACCAGCGGCGGCTCGACCGGGCGGCCCAAGGTGATCCTCGATCACATGCCGGCAGTGGTGGAGACGACGGCGCCGTCCCCGCTCGGCCTCGTGCAGAATGTGTCGCTGCTCAACCCCGGGCCGCTCTATCACAACGCGCCCTTCATCGTGTCGCACACCGCGCTGTTCAACGGCGGGCGCGTCACCGGCCTGGTCAAGTTCGACGCCGAGGAGACGCTGCGCCTGATCGAGGCCAACCGGGTGCAATGGGTCAATTTCGTGCCAACCATGATGCACCGGATCTGGGCCCTGCCCGACGAAGTTCGAAACCGCTACGACCTCTCCAGCCTGCAGACCGTGTTTCACATGGCGGCTCCGATGCCGCCTTGGCTAAAGGAAAAATGGATCGGGTGGCTCGGGCCCGAGCGCATCTACGAGCTCTATGGCGGCACCGAGCGGCAGGGCGCCACGATCATTTCCGGCACGGAATGGCTCGCCCACAGGGGCTCCGTCGGCAAAATCGGCGACACTTGCCGGCTGCGGATCATCGGCGAGGACGGCAACGATGTGGCAACAGGCGAAACCGGCGAAATCTATTTCCTGCCCAATGACGGCGCCGGCAGCACCTACCACTATCTCGGCGCCGAGCCGAAGCGTCGGCCGGACGGCTGGGAGTCGCTCGGCGACATCGGACGGCTCGACGCCGAGGGCTATCTCTATCTCGGCGATCGGCTCGCCGACATGATCCTGCGCGGCGGCGCCAACATCTATCCGGCCGAGGTCGAGGCCGCGATATCGGCGCATCCGGAGGTGCGTTCCTGCATCGTGGTGGGCCTGCCCGACCCGGAATTCGGGCAGCGCGTGCATGCCATCCTCGAACTTGCGCCGGCGAGCGACGCGCAAGCCGTCGCCGACGGCATGGCGGCGTTCCTGGCCGACCGGCTCAGCCGCTACAAGCATCCGGAAAGTTTCGAGATCGTTGCCGTCGGCTTGCGCGACGATTCCGGGAAAGTTCGCCGCACCCTGTTCCGCGACGAGCGCGCCGGCTGGCTGAAGGAAAACCGCAAGTTCCGGATCATGCCTTCCCGCGCACGGGCAAGGGTGGAATGACCGCAAACGCTGCAGAACATGTGTAAATATGCCCTCATAACAGTCGCTTGACGGCTCGTTCTGCGAGACACTTTCAAGGCCGACATTTGCGGCATAGATTGTAACGAATTCGCGCGCTTGCTCGCCGCAGCCCGGCCGGTTCGACAGGAGACCACCATGCCCTCTTTGACCGAATGGAGAGTGCCGCCCGCAAACCAGCCCCGTCAGGGCGATTATGGATTCGACCTCGACAGCACCCTGTCGTCGGTGGTCGGGCTGCATTCCATCATCCCGCCCGACGCTTTCAGCGCCGAGACGCTCGGCACCGAACGGGCCGGCAATGGCGTGCTGATCGATGACGGGCTGGTGCTGACCATCGGCTATCTCATTACCGAGGCGGAAGCCGTATGGCTGCATCGCGGCGACGGCCGGGTCGTGGAAGGCCACGCGCTCGGCTTCGACTTTGAGTCCGGCTTCGGCCTGGTGCAGGCGCTCGGCAATCTCGATCTCCAACCGCTGCCGCTCGGTTCTTCGGCCGCCGCCGCGGTCGGCGACCGCGTCGTGGTCGGCGGCGCCGGCGGCCGCACCCGATCGGTTGCGAGCCGGATCGCCGCCAAGCAGGAATTCGCCGGCTATTGGGAATATCTGCTGGACGAGGCGATCTTCACCCACCCGGCGCATCCGAACTGGGGCGGCACCGGGCTCATCTCCAACCGCGGCGAACTGATCGGCATCGGTTCGCTGCAGCTTGAACGGGAGCGCGACGGCAAGGCCGAGCACGTCAACATGATCGTGCCGATCGACCTGCTGAAGCCGGTGCTCGACGACATCAGGAAATTCGGCCGCGTCAACAAGCCGGCGCGGCCCTGGCTCGGCATGTACACGACCGAAATCGACGGCCGCGTCGTGGTGGTCGGCATCGCCGGCAAGGGACCGGCGGCGCGGGCCGAGATCAAGACTGGCGACGTCATCCTCGCCGTCGACGGCGAGAATGTCGTCAGCCAGGCCGGATTCTACCGGAAGCTGTGGTCACTCGGCGCCGCCGGCGTCGACGTGCCGCTTACGGTCTATCACGAGGGCGTCACCTTCGACGTGGCGCTGACCTCGATCGATCGCGCCAAATTGTTGAAGGCGCCACGGCTGCACTGAGATTGGACACCGCCCATGAGCGAGGCCGTGGTGGACCACATCGTGGCCGTGCTGCCGCCGTTGCTGCAGTCGCTCGAAGCCCTCGGCTTTGTTGCGCGCCACCTCCATCCGCCGGATTTCGACCGCGTGATGGAAGCCGCAGGCCAGCCTGACGCAGCCTTGCGGGCGGTGCGTCCGCGGCTGGTGCAATGGCCCGACGGATTCGCCGACATCAGGACGCCGCTTGAAATCGCCAGCGACGCAGCCCTCGCGGCGTTCGATGCCTTGCGGATCGTGCAACACGGCAATGGCGATCTGGTCGGCGTGTTTCGCGCGCTGCGCCACGTCCCGCGGGCGCAGGAAGCGCTTTATGCGCTATCGGCGAAGCTGCCGCCGGTGAGCGAGTTCTTCGTCGATCCTTCGCTGCGCCAGGACGCTGGACTCATGGCGCGGCTTGCAGCGCCGTCCGGCGAGGATACCGGCGTGATACATGACCACGACGAACCCGGCGGCCGCGGCGGCTTTTCGCTCTACGTGCCGGAATACTACACGCCCAGGCGGGCCTGGCCGCTGGTGATGGCGCTGCATGGCGGCAGCGGCAACGGCCGCAGCTTCCTGTGGAGCTGGCTGCGCGACGCCCGCAGCCGCGGCGCGATCCTGGTCGCGCCAACGGCCACCGGCAGCACCTGGGCCTTGATGGGCGACGACGCCGATACGCCGAACCTGATGCGCATCCTGGAATCGGTGCGCTCGCGCTGGAACATCGATTCGAGCCGAATGCTGCTGACGGGCATGAGCGACGGCGGCACCTTCTGCTACGTTACGGGATTCGAGCGCGCCTCGCCCTTCACCCATCTGGCGCCGGTGGCGGCGACCTTCCATCCGCTGATGGCCGAAATGGCCGAGGCTGAAAGGTTGCGCGGTCTGCCGGTCCACATCGTGCATGGCAAGCTCGACTGGATGTTTCCGGTACAAGTGGCACGGCAGACCCGCCAGGCGCTGGCCGCGGCCGGCGCCGCCGTGACCTATCGCGAACTCGACGATCTCAGCCATTGCTACCCGCGCGAGATGAACGCTGAAATCCTGCACTGGATGGGTTGCCAAGGCTGACCACGACAAGCTCCCTCCACCGCATCGCCCTATTAACGCCCGCAACGACGGGTTTGGTGTCGTTGGAACCATGCTGACACATCTGCATTGTTGTCCACGACGGAGGAACTTCATGAGAACGTTGTTCGGAATGATCCTGGGTGCGCTGCTGCTGGTCGGCGGGGTCTATGTCTACGATTCGATGCAGACATCGGCCGTCGCGAACGGACAAGTCGGGCAAACCAACCGCACCATCGTCAACTGGGATGTCGCTGCGGCCGATTTGAAGGCGCTAAAGGCCCGTGCGCATGAGGGTTGGGTGAAAATATCTTCCAACTGACCGCTATTTGTTCTGTTTGGCCTTTCGCGCGTCCGCGATCACCATCTCGAACTGCGCCATGGTGAGATTGCCCGGCACGCGGAACTTGCCGACGATATAAGACGGCGTACCCTTGAAGCCGAACGCCACAGCCTGTTCGTGGTTGCGGGCGAGTATGGCGTCGATCGCCTTGCCCTTGCCGGTGAGGTCGCGGTTGAGGCGGTCCATGTCGATGCCGGCGCCGGCCAGCAATTCGCGAATGCGCGGTTCGGTCAATTTTGAGCTGACGCCCATCATTGCATCGTGCGCGGCGAAGTATTTGTCCTGATACTTCGCCGCCAGCGCCATGCGGGCCGCGAACTTCGAGACCTCGCCCAGGATCGGCCAGTCCTTCAGCACCAGGCGAAGCTTGCCGTCGTGCTGCACGATCATCTGGATTTCCGGCGCGACCTTGCGGCAGTAGGGGCAATTGTAGTCGAACCACTCGACGATGTTGATGTCGCCGTCGGGATTGCCGGCCGCAGGCGTTTCGGGGTCACGCAGCACCAGCGCTTCGGTCAGCACCTCGTCGCCTTGCGCCAATGCCGGGCGCGACATCCCCCCGATCACGGCTGCGCCGGCGCCAAGCCAGCCAAGCGTCTGTCGCCGCGTGGGTGCCGGGATAGTGACGGCTGGGTTTTCCATGCGAATCATCTTGTTTTCCACGAAGGACTGCGTTCCCGGTTTACGTCCAGGACAGGGGAATGTTACGCGCCAGCATATAGAGCGCCACCACAATTATGACCACCGCGAACACGATGTTGAGCGCGCCGCGGCGCGCCGCGAGGTGCCGCGCGGCCCGCGTGCCGGCCAACCCGCCCGCGAGGCCACCCGCGACGAACAACCCCGCCAGCTCCCACGACACCAGCCCGGACCAGGCGTAGCTTGCGGCCGTGGTCAGCCCGAACGCGGTGACGGCAACCAGGGATGAACTGACCGCGTTCATGATCGGCATTCTCGTCGCCAGCATCAACGCCGGCACGATCAGGAAGCCGCCGCCGATGCCGAAAAAGCCCGACATGGTTCCGGTCACGACCCCCAGGACGACGATGGCCGGCATGTTGGCCATCGAGGCCTTGACGTCGGGCAGGCCGATTCGCGAGCGCGTTTTCAGCATCAACAGCGCGATGACGATCATGACCAGCGCAAACAGCGCCAGCAATTTCTGGCCATCGACCATCTTGCCGAGGATCGAGCCACCGAAGGCGCCGGCCATGCCGGCGACGGCGAAGATCAGCGCGACGGACCACACCACGGTGCCGCCGCGGGCATGATTCGACAGGTTGACGGCCGCATTGGCGGCTACCGCAATGGCGCTGGTGCCGATCGCGACATGGGGCTCGGGAACGCCGACCACATAGACCATCAGCGGCACCGCGAGAATAGATCCGCCGCCGCCGACCAGGCCGAGCGAAAACCCGACCAGCATCCCCGACGCCAGACCTAGCGCGCTTTGCGCGGCGGAAATGATCAAGATGGCGGATCCGGTTGCACGGCCGGACCATAGATGGAATTCATCCGGATCGCCATGCTTGCCGCACAGGCCCGCCCCGCAGCCATCAGCCGCGCGTCAGGCGGCGGCGCGGCCGTGCTGTCCGACCGCGCCGCCAAGCCGTTGACGCTCAGGCCGCGCCCTTGAGCCGCTTGGCGCATTCGCTGTAGTAACCGCCGCCCTTCTGGATCCACTTCAGGCCGCCATTGGCGTTGGTGACCTTGTTGGCGTTGTACTGATCGACGCAGGTCCGCATGCGGGACTTGCCGGCGGTCTCCTTGGCATATTTGGGATCGACGGCCGTCGGATACACCGCGGGTCCCGCCGGCGCGGCCGCAGGCCCGGTCTCCTTCTCAGCCTTCTTCCTGGCTTCCTTGGGCGCGGCGGCCGGAGTCGCGGCGGTGGCGGCAGCCGGCGCGGCGGCGGTCGGCGCAGCGGCGGTCGCGTCCGCGCCGCAATTGGCCTTGCGGAAATCGTTCCATTTCTGTCCGGCAAGCGTGCCGGCGGCCTTGGCAGCCTGATATTTCGCACTGCATTCTTGCGGCGTCAGGGCCTCGGCGGGCGACATCATCCCAACCGCGGCCCAACCCGACATCGCCAACGCGCACAACATTCTTGCCTGGATCGTCATCCCTTGAACTCCTTGAGACAGTGCTTCCTGGGGCAGTTATTTGCGACTCCATCCTAGCGCAACCAGAGCTTGTGACAACGCGCAGGCCGATCCGCGCCGTGAAAATTTTCCGGCAGCGATCATCCCGACTCCGGCGACCCGTTCAGCCGCCGTTCAGCGATGTCTTCGCCCCGACCGCGCGGGGCTGGCGCGCATTGCCGCCATCGCCAGACGCATTTGTCGCGAACATGCGAATTTGCCATAAGGCGGCGTGAGCCTCCTCCCCCCATCGATGGCCTCCCTTCCCGACCGCGCCAGGATCCTCGGCACGATCGAGACGCTTGTGATCGGCGCCGCCGGCGGCCTGCTGTTCCTGTGGACGGGGCTGCCGGGCGGGCTGATCTCCGGCGCGATGGTCGCGGTCGGCATCGCCGCGCTCGCCGGCCGGCCGCTGCTGATGCCGCCGATGCTGACGCAGGCCGTGCTGGTGCTGCTGGGGATCATGCTGGGCTCGCTGGTGTCGCGGCAGATGATCCAGCACATGGGCGCCTATCCCTTGACCATCGCCCTGCTGGCGCTGGCGACCTTTTGCATGACCTTCGGCTCCAGCTTCTATTTGCAGCGCGCACATGGCTGGGACCGGACGTCGGCGCTGCTGGCGGCAAGCCCCGGCGCGCTGTCGCAGATCACCATCCTTGCCGCCGAGAAGGGCGCCGATGTCGCGGCGATCGCGGTGGTGCAGACCATGCGGGTCATCCTGCTCACCGCCGCGCTGCCGCTGTTGCTGGCGCTGAGCGGCGTCGCACCGACAACACCGCTCACGGTGGCCTCCATCATCGCCTCGCCAATCGAACTCGCCGTGCTGGCGGCCGCCGCCATCGCGGTCGCGCTGCTGCTGCGGCTCATCAGGTTTCCGGCGAGCTGGATGTTCGGCGCGATGATCGCCTCCAGCACGCTGCACGGCACCGGCCTGATCGAGGGCGGCCTGCCGGACTGGATGCGCGGGGTGGCGCTGGTCGGCATCGGCGCCGTGATCGGCACCCGGTTCGCGCGGGTGGATACCCGGACGCTGCTCAGCCACGTCAACGCCGCGCTGGGCTCATTCACCGTTGCCATCGTCCTATCGGCCATCTTTATCGCGGTGGCCATGCTGACCACCCAGGTGCGCTTCGCCGACATCGTCGTCGCCTTTGCGCCCGGCGCGATGGACGCCATGCTGGCGCTGGCGTTGACGCTGCATGTCGATCCTATCTTCGTCGGCGCCCATCATCTGTCGCGCTTCCTGTTCGTCTCGGTCGCGACCCCCGGCATCATTCACCTGTTCAGACGGCCGCAAGAGGATGTGGACGATTAGCGGGCCTGCCACCGCCACGTCGTTGCGGGGCGCAAGACGCGATGCATTGTTGCTTTTCGTCATTGCGAGCGCAGCGAAGCAATCCATGCTACCGCCGAGGAAACATGGAGTGCTTCGTCGCATTCGCTCCTCGCAATGACGGAGAACATGGTTTCGCGATCTCGCGGCATGTTTCGCCCGAGGTTTGCTTTCGTTCGGCGGCCCCTTGAAGCAAGAGGGCGCAGGGAAGACCGGGTGCGCGCTGCACCCGCGGTCTCGTGTGCAATGTGCACAAGGAAGTGCGCACACGAGCATACAGGTCCAGCG